>Ga0081540_1002876_pt1 | contig 13916 bp, 13 predicted proteins | sample TabmetS2T1R1_FD_71024 | JGI IMG/M metagenome (GOLD analysis project Ga0081540, IMG submission 71024) | Tabebuia heterophylla rhizosphere microbial communities from the University of Puerto Rico - S2T1R1 | ecosystem: Host-associated > Plants > Roots > Rhizosphere ... | reverse complement strand
AGACCTCGCCGTAATTGCCGACATGGCGGATGATGCGGGCGGCCCAGTCCTTGGGCAGGCCGAGATCTTCGCCATAGGCGCCCTCGGTGCCGACCAGCCGCATCACATCGGGTTTCTTCGACTCCAGCGCCTGCTTGATGTTCTTCGAGGTGATGCCGAGTTCCTCGGCGTTGATCATCGCATACAGCGTCCACTTCACGAGCATCATCCAGTCGTCGTCACGCTGCCGCACCACGGGCGCGAGTGGCTCTTTGGAGATGACGTCGGGCAGGATGACGTGGTCGCTCGGCTGGATCAGATTCAACCGGAGCGCGTAGAGCTGGGAGACGTCGGCGGTGAAGGTGTCGCACTTGCCGCCCTCATAGGCCTTGAGCACGTCTTCCAGCTTGGAAAACTTTATCTCGGTATACTTCATGTTGTTGGCGCGGAAATAGTCGCCGAGGTTGAGCAGCGTCGTCGTCCCCTCCTGCACGCAAACCTTGCTGTCGTTGAGGTCCAGCGCGGAATCGATGTTGCGCGAGCGCGGCAGCATGAAGCCCTGGCCGTCATAATAGGCGACCGCCGGGAAATAGAGGTCGTAATTGGTTTCGCGCGACATGCTCCATGTCGAGTTGCGCGAGAGAATGTCGACCTTGCGGCTCTGCAGCTCCTTGAAGCGTTCGCTGGCATCCAGCGGCACGAATTTCGCCTTCGTCGGATCGTCGAAGATCGCCGCCGCAACCGCGCGGCAGAAATCGACGTCGAAGCCGGTCCAGTCGCCCTTGTCGTCGGGAATCGAGAACCCGGGCAGGCCCTTGTTGACGCCGCACAGCACTTCGCCGCGGCGGATGGTCCGCTTCAGCGTCTTGGTGTCGTAACGTTCATAAGCGATTGCAGCGGCCGCGACCGCGATTGCGACCGCCAGCCCGATCAGGAGGCCGCCTCGGAATGTCCGTAGCATTTTTTAACTCACCAATTTCAGGGGAAATGGATCGACGGGGAGTAGTCGTGTCGCGGTTACAGTTCCGGCTTTTGCCGGATGATGACCTTGGTGCCGACCGGCACGCGCTCATAGAGATCGGTGACGTCGGCATTGACCAGCCGGAAGCAGCCGGAAGAAACGGCGGTGCCGATGGTGTCGGGCCGGTTGGTGCCGTGGATGCGGTAGACGGTGGTGCCGAGATACATTGCGCGCGCGCCGAGCGGATTGCCGGGGCCGCCCGCCATGAAGCGCGGCAGATAGGGCTGGCGCGCGATCATTTCCGGCGGCGGCGTCCAGTCCGGCCATTCAGCCTTGCGGGTGATGTTGACGAGCCCCTGCCACTGGAATCCCTCGCGGCCGACGCCGATGCCGTAGCGCAGCGCGCGGCCGTTGCCCTGGACCAGATAGAGATGGCGTTCGGCGGTGACGACGATAATGGTGCCCGGCGCCTCGTTGGTGCGATAGAGTACCGCGGTCTTCCTGAATTGCGGATCGAGTTCGACCGAGTCATCCGCGATCAACCCAGGCTGGTCGCCGACATCAGGCTGGCGCAGCTGAGCCTGGCCCTGCGAGGCCGACAGGATCAGGCCGCCTGCGGCGATCACCGTCCAGATCAGGTGCCGAAACTTCGTCATCGCGAGCTCTCCTTGTGACGCGGTGGGCCAAATGGCGGTCGACTTGGCCAAATCAGCGGAACCATAAAAACTCAGGGCCAGCTTGATGGCAAGTTTAGGGCGAATGTGGCGGATACGTCACTGAAATATCTTCTAATTTTGCGCTCTGCCAGGGGCCGTCCCGCCGGCCTTATTTCGGCGCGATCCATAACCTCAGCAAAAACGAAATCAGCGCCACGGTGCCGACGCCGCCGAGCCAGAGTGCGACGAACCACATGAGACGCTGGGCCAGCGGGCGCTGATTTGGTTTGATCTCGATCAATGGTAGCCGCTCTCAGGTCTGACCTTGCCGCGGAATACCCAATAGGCCCAGGCGGTATAGCCGAGGATGAGCGGGATCAGCACGGCGACGCCGAACAGCATGAAGATCTGGCTGTTCGCCGGCGCGGCTGCCTGCCAGATCGTAATGCTCTGCGGCACGATGTAGGGAAACATGCTGATGCCAAGGCCGGCATAGGACAGCATGAACAATGCCAGCGTCAGGAAGAACGGCTGGTAGTCATATTTGTTGGCGAGGCTGCGCAGCAGCAGCACCGTGATCGCGGCCACCGCAACCGGCACCGGCGCGGTCAGCAGGATATTCGGCCAGGTGAACCAGCGCTGCGTGTATTGCACATGAAGGAACGGGGTTGCGATGCTGACCGCGCCGATGGCCGCCAGCATCGCCAGCAGCAGGACCCAGCTCAGATGATAGGCGCGGTCGCGCAACGCGCCCTCCGTCTTCATGATAAGCCATGTCGCGCCCAGCAGCGCATAGCCGATGACAAGCGAAACGCCGGTCAGAATGCTGAACGGCGTCAGCCAGTCCCACCAGCCCCCGGCGTACTGCCGCCCCTCGACATGGATGCCCTGCAGGATGGCGCCGAGCGCGATGCCCTGCGCCAGCGTGGCCAGGATCGATCCGCCGGCAAAGGCGACGTCCCAGCGGTTGCGCGCGGCCGTCGTCCGCCAGCGGAATTCAAACGCAACGCCGCGGAACACCAGGCCAAGCAGCATCGCGATGATGGGTGTGTAGAGCGCCGGCATCAGCACGGCGTAGGCCAGCGGAAATGCCGCCATCAGGCCGCCGCCGCCGAGCACCAGCCAGGTTTCGTTGCCGTCCCAGACCGGCGCGACGCTGTTCATGATGACGTCGCGATCGTGCTTCTCCGGGAAGAGCGGAAACAGGATGCCGAGACCGAGGTCAAAACCGTCCATCACGACGTAGACGAACACCGCAAAGGCGATGATGAAGGCCCAGATGATCGGGAGGTCGATAGGAATCATCGGACGGCTCCCTCGGGTACCGCGCCCGCGGCGGGCGTGATGCCGGCCGTGCGGGTCGGTACTTCGTGCGACGGTCCTTGTTCACCCGGGTGCGGCGGCGCCGCCATCAGTCGCAGCAGATAGATTACGCCGGCCGTGAACACCGCGAAATAGACGATGATGAAGGCGATCAGCGAGGAGGCGACCGCGGGCGCCGCCAGCGGCGAGGCGGATTCAGCCGTGCGCAACAATCCATAGACCGTGAACGGCTGCCGCCCGGTTTCGGTGGTGATCCAGCCCGCGAGCACCGCGATGAAGCCTGCCGGGCCCATCAGGAGTGCGAATATATGGAGCAGGCGCGAGTCATAAAACTTGCCCTGCACGCGCATCAGCAGGCTGAACAGGCCGAGCGCCAGCATCAGCAATCCCATGCCGACCATGATCCGGAACGACCAGAACGTGATCGGCACCGGCGGCCAGTTCTCGCGCGGCACGGTGTCGAGGCCGGCCATCGGCGCGTCGGGCGAGTGCTTGAGAATCAGCGAACCCAGTTTCGGCACTTCGATCGCGTAGTCGACCCTGGCGGCGGTCTGGTTGGGCAGGCCGAACAGGATCAGGGGCGCACCGTCCTTGTGGCTCTGGAAGTGACCCTCCATCGCCATGATCTTCACCGGCTGATGCTCCAGCGTGTTGAGCCCATGCTGATCGCCCGCGAGGATCTGGATCGGTGCCACCAGCGTCGCCATCCACATCGCCATCGAAAACATCACGCGCGGGCCGGCGAGGTGGCGGTCGCGCAGCAGGTGCCAGGCGCCGACCGCGCCGACCACCAGCGCGGTGGTCAGATACGCCGCCAGTACCATGTGCACGAGGCGGTAGGGGAATGACGGGTTGAAGATCACTTTCAGCCAGTCGGCGGCGATGAACTGCCCGTCGGCGTTGACGGCGTGACCGGTCGGCGTCTGCATCCAGGAATTGGCTGACAGAATCCAGAACGCCGAAATCAGCGTGCCGATCGCGACCATCAGCGTCGCCAGAAAATGCAGTCGGGGGCCGACACGCTTCAGGCCGAACAGCATCACGCCGAGGAAGCCCGCCTCGAGGAAGAACGCGGTCAACACCTCATAGGCCATCAGCGGGCCGATCACCGGGCCGGTCTTGTCGGAGAATGCCGACCAGTTGGTGCCGAACTGGTAGGACATCACGATGCCCGACACCACGCCCATGCCGAACGCGACCGCAAAGATCTTCAGCCAGTAATTGAACAGGTTGATGAAGACTTCGCGCCCGGTCCACAGCCACAGCGCTTCGAGCACCGCCAGATAGCTCGCGAGCCCGATCGAGAAGGCCGGGAAAATGATGTGGAACGACATCGTGAAAGCGAACTGCGCCCGGGCCAATACGACCGCATCCCAGCCTTCGAACATCGGCACCACCCGTCGCAAGTTTCGCCGGCCGCGATATCTTTCAAAAACGGAGCTACAGTTTTCGAAAAATTGCGTCCGAACCAGGCGTGTATCTTACCACGCCCGGTGCGACGATCATACCTGCGTGCCGCGCGGAACAGGCGTGCAAGCCTATCCGCGGCCAGATGGATTCAATCCCAACCGCCGGATGATCTCGGCCTGCACGGCTCGGGTCTGATCCTTGCCGGCCAGCGCCGGGCTTCGGACTTTCTTCCCGGTGCGAAGCCGGATTGTGATCACGTAGAGGCTATCCTTGCGACCGCCGCTCTCGATGTCGATGGCCGCGACGTCGTCACCGGCGATCATTTCCACCTCTGTCGTGCCATTCCACGAAAGCCGTTCAATCCTGATTTCGCCATCGTGGACGATCCAGCATGCACTCATCCGATTGAGGGACCTGAGCAGCACGAAGGCTACGATCGCGCCGAGCGACCAGACGGCGATCCCGAAAGGCGACAATTTGTCGTTCCAGAGCGCATCGATGAACGGAATGCTCAGCACCCCGGCGAGCAGCACAATGATAACCTTGCGTCTTCGCACCCGTTTGGGGTTGGCCAGCTTGCCCAGTCGTATCCCGGCATTGACGGCGTCGAGCGGGTTCTCGGCCGGTGCGGGATCAGGAAGCCGCAGCAGACGAGAAATTCGCACGGCGGTTTCGTGCACCTGGGTAACGTCCGGCAACGGCGGCGAGGTGATCAAATTTCCCGATTCGGTCTCGAATACGAGACTGAACTCCACAGATTTGCCGATGCTCTTTCGAAGACGCATCCCCGATAGTTCATCATCCCTGATCAATCTTCGGTGCAACTTCCCGAATGGACGCTGTTCGCCGATCAGGATTTCGCCTGGTGTAATGATCCAGACGACGTTGCGATCAAATAGGGCTGCGCCCAGCAGCAGGCATCCGAACAGCAACGCAAACAGGGCGGCGATGCCAAGCCAATGGTCGTTTGCCAGGTGAGCGAGGCCGGGCAAGGCGATCAAACACAAAATTACGGCAATGCCTGCGAGAACGAGCCGCTCATTGAGCGACGTGCCCTTGCGTAGCCTGACTTCATTCTCGTTTGCCACAGCATCCATCGCCAGCGGCAAGCACCACGACCAGCATGGTCACGTCAAGCGCCAAAGCGCGCGGCTGTAACGCGACAAGTCTGGGTTGCCTGATCTCAGCTATTCGCGTTCAACAGCCGTGCCACGGTGCGGTCGATCTGTTCATACTGGCCCTCGCCATCGTGCTGGAACACGATCTTGCCGTTCTGGTCGACGATATACTGCGCCGGCCAGTACCGGTTACGATAGGCGTTCCAGGTCCGCGAGTCGTTGTCCTGCGCCACCGGATAGGTGATGCCGTGCCGCTTCAATGCGGCCTGCACGTTCGATGCCGAACGTTCGAACGGAAATTCCGGGGTGTGGATGCCGACGACGACAAGGCCGCGATCCCGGTATTTGGCGTAGAGCTGGGTGACGTGCGGCAGCGTGTTCACGCAGTTGACGCAGCCATAGGTCCAGAAATTCACCAGCACTACCTTGCCGCGGAGATCGGCCAGCTTAAGCGGCGCGGAATTGAACCAGTTGCCGAGGCCCACGAAATCGGGCGCGGTGGCCTGCGTCGCTGTGACGGGTGTCTCGGTCGCGCGTGTCGTATCTCCGCTGAAGGCAGACACCGCTGAGCCCGCGAGGGAAAGCATGGCGATTGCTACGGATGCGGCGAGTGAGCGTGGGGTCATGGGTGTCTCCGTTGGGATCAGAGGCCGATCTGGCCGTTGGGGTAAAATCCGGTGAGCCACGCCACGATCAGCGTGTCGTACTGGAAGTAGGAAAGCAGCGCGAAGGCGATCACGACAACGCCGAACCCCTGCTGCAGCCGCGGCGCGATCCGCGCGACGCTGCGAACGCGGGTGGTGACGGCCTGACCGCCATAGGCGATCGCGAGCATCGGCAAGCCCGCGCCGATCGCGTAGACGATCAGCAGCAGGCTGGCCCAGGCGGTGTCTTGCGATGTGGCGATGACGGTCAGGATCGAGCCCAGCACCGGTCCGGCACAGGGCGTCCAGACCAGGCCGAGCGTCGTGCCAAGCACGAAACCGCCGATCACGCCCTGACGCGATGCAGTCGGGCTGCCGCCGAAGCCGCCGACCCGGACCGACAGCCATTTGAACGGCGCCGGCCAGATCATCAGTAATCCAAAGCCGAGCAGCAGCGCCGCCGCGGCATTTCGCAGATGATTGGGATCGAAATCAAACACGCGCGTGATCGCTCCCAGCAGCAATGCCACCATCGAGAATGACATCACAAAGCCGAGCGCGATCATCGCCGGCCGCGCCTTGCCGGTCTGGCCGACCGATGCCCCGAGGAGGATAGGCAGCATCGGCAGCGTGCAGGGGGCCGCGACCGTGAGGACACCTGCGAGCAGCGCGAGAACGAGATTGAGCATCGAAAGCGTCCGTCAGCGGTTCCGGCGAGGCCATGGTCCATTGCCGGCTGCAGATGAACTTCGCGGTAATGCGGCTGGGTGTTACGCGCGCGGCAATCCGGGCGGCGTCACGTCTGTGTGAAATTTTTGCGCACTCCGCGCACGAAATCCGGCGCCAAACACAGAGCGACCCGGCTGGGGGGCATCCCTGCCGGGTCGTTGGAGGTCACTTGGGAGGTTAAACGAAGAAATTCAGCGGGGGGTCTCGCTGTCGTAGGAGATCACGCAGATCTCCTTGGGAGTCTTGGTGCCGCAATCGACCACCTGCTCACGCACGAATGTCGAACCGGTGTCGCGGTGGGCAGCACGGGGCTGGACATTCTGGGCCGAGAGCGTGGCAAGCGTTGCGACGGCGCCGAGCGGGACGATGAAAAAGCGGAAGGACGGCTTCAGCATGTTCACTCTCCTGTTCGGCGTTGGTGTTGCGTCGTTGATGATCGGTATAGGGGATGAGTTTTTCCGGGTGATGTTGCCAATTGTTTCATTTGTTTCGTCGGAGGTAATCTTTGTCCGTCGAAATCGACCCGGTTTTCGTCCCCCTATGCCTGTCTAACCCGTTGAAATGGCGAAGAGTTATGCGGCGAGGCTGTCCACGCCCGCGCCCTTAAGCAACTCGGCCAATTGTTTGCGGGCGTAGAACATGCGGGTCTTCACCGTGCTCTGGGGAATGCCGATGATCGCGCCGGCCTCTTCCACCGACTTCTCGTGGTAGTAGACCAGGTTGATGATCTCGCGATGCGCCGGCGACAGTTTGGCGACGCAAGCGCGCAGGATGGCGCTGGTGTTGTTGCGGTCGAGCGAGGCTTCCGGCGTGTCGGCTTCATCGGCGATCTCGAGCACGTCTTCCTGCTCGATGTCCTCATGCTTGCGCTGGCGCAGCGCAGTCAGCGCCTTGAAGCGCGCAATCGACAGCAGCCAGGTCGAAACCTGCGAGCGGCCCTCGAACTGGGCGGCGGTCCGCCACACGTCCAGGAACACCTGGCTGACGAGGTCTTCCGCCATGGTGGTGTCGCGCACCATGCGCAGCACGAAGCGGTAAACCCGGACGTTATGACGTGAATAAAGCACATGCATCGACGTGCGGTCGCCCTTGGCAATACTCTGCAGCAGCATTTCGTCGGATGTCGCGCGGGCGGCGGCAATCGACTTCTTGGCTGCGGCGTTGATGGCGATGACGTTCGACATGACTGGCTCCCAATTCCCCACGCCAGGCGGCGTTTCGTTGGGAGAATTGTTAATCAGGCTCGGTTTCGGGACGTCTGCTCCAAAGGGGGAAAATGGTTTCGTGCAGGAGAGAATTGTTTCGTCGCGGGGCCTGCGACGAAACATTCGGGCCAGAAACGCCAATAATTTCAATGTGCGGAAAATTGGAAGATTTCAGATGCGGATTTGTTCCGGGCAGGGGCAATCTTGCAGTCGTCCCTGCGAAAGCAGGGACCCATAACCACAGGGCGTTGTCGTTTGGAAGGATGTCTACCCCGACGGGTCAAAATCACCGCCGCGGCGTATGGGTCCCTGCATTCGCAGGGGCGAGGGAGCATAAGAGCCTAACCCTTCTCGCCGGTCGGCGAGAACAGATAGCCGCCACCTCTGATCGTGCGGATCACGGCCGGCTTGGTCGGGTCGATCTCGATCTTGCGGCGGATACGCATGATGCGCAGATCGACGGCGCGGTCGAACGCTTCGGCGTCGCGCGCATTGGCCAATTCCAAAAGCCGCTCGCGCGACAACACGCGCTTCGGATTCGAGGCGAACACTTTCAGCAGGCCGAACTCGGACGCCGTCAGCGGATGCTCATTGCCTTCGTCGTCGCGCAGCGCCTGGGCTTCGAGGTCGAGCCATTTGGTGCCGAACCGCACCAATTGTTCCTTCTCCGCCTTCGCAGCCGCAGCCTCCGGCGCGGCGGCCGTCTTGACCGGCGTGCTGCGGCGAAGCACCGAGCGGATCCGCGCCATCAATTCGCGCAGTTCGCAGGGTTTTGCGACGTAGTCGTCGGCGCCGAGTTCGAGGCCGACAACGCGGTCGATCGGGCTTGCGGTCGCCGTCAGCATGATGACGGGAACGTTGATGCGGCTCTTGAGGTCTCTGATGATCGAGAGCCCGTCTTCCTCGGGCATGTTGAGGTCGAGCACGACGAGGTCGGGCACGGTGGTCTCGATCTCGCGGCGCAGGCTTTTCCCGCCGTCGCACAGCGTGACGCCGAAACCGTGCATCTTGAGGTAATCGCCGACCATCTCGCGGGCCGGTGCCTCGTCGTCGACAATGAAGATGTGCGGGCTCTGGGTCATGTCGTCTCTGTTGCAGGCAGTGTAACGGTAAATGTCGATCCCTGCCCGGGGCCGGCGCTTTCCGCGGTCACATGGCCGCCATGCATGTCGATGATGCGCTTGACGATCGACAGGCCGAGGCCGGTCGAACTTTCACCGGCCGTCGGTTTGGCCGAAAGCCGCTGGAACCGGCCGAACAGCCGGCCAAGATCCTCCGGCGAAAGGCCGGCGCCCTGGTCGGTGATGCGGATCACCGTGTCGCCGCCCTCATGGGTGACGGCAACCGTGATCTTGCCGCCGATCGGTGAATATTTGATGGCGTTGCTGAAGAGGTTGTCGATCGCCTCGCGGATCCGGTCGGTGTCGCACATGGTGACGATATTCGGCGGCGCCGACACGCTGATGGTCTGCTGCTTGTTGACCGCCGAGGGCAGGTTGGAATCGGCGACCTCGGAAACGAGGGCTGCGACATCGACCGGTTCGCGGCGGATGGTGATGTCGAAAGCGTCGGCCATCGCGTCCGAAATCAGGTGGTCGACCATGGTGGTCAGGCGCTTGGTGGCGTCCCTGATATGCTCGACCTGCGCGGTGACGTTCTCCTTCGGCGAGCCGGCGCCGATCAGTTCGGTCAGCATTTCGGTGCGGCCGAGGATCACGCCGAGCGGATTCTTCAGGTCGTGCGCGACGGTGCCGAGAATTTCGTTCTTGAAGCCGTTGGCGCGCTGCAGCCTGAGCCACTGCGCCGAGAGCCTCCGGTTGGCCTGCATCAGCGCGCGGGTGCGCTGGGCGACGCGGTCCTCGAGCTGGGTGTTGGCTTCGTGCAGTTGCCGGTAGAGAATGACGTTGTCGAACGCGATCGAAAGCCGGCTGGAGAAAATCTCGACCAGCGCGCGGTCGGTATCGGAAAGCTGCCGCTCGGCCTGCAGCAGCACCACCACTTCGCGGCCGCTTCCGGTGCGCAGATAAAGCACGCTGCGGTGATCGGCGAATTCGTTCTTGCGGCGCTGGAACGCGGCTTCCACCATCGCCCGCAGATCCGGATCGAGCGCTTTCGAGCTCGTGCTGCCGATGAAGCGGCTGTAGCAGCCGGAGCCCGCCAGCACCGAGAACTCGCTTCCCGCGGCGCCGTCATCGCGCAGCACCAGGATGCCGGCGCAGTCGACATTGAGCAGCGAGGCAAGCTGCGTCAGCACGCCTTCCGCCAGCCGCTGCATCGACTTGAAGTCGTAGAGCGTCGAGGCGGCGTCGATGATGATCTCTAGCCCGCGCCTTGTCTGCACCATCCGCTCGAGCTGCTGGTAGCTGCGCAGTGCTGCCGTCAGCGAGGTGAACAGCTTGTCGGCCGTCAGCTCGGTCTTGGCCTTGTAGTCGTTGATGTCGTACTGGACGATGACGCGGCGCTCGGGGGCCTGGCCGGGCTGGCCGGTGCGCAGGATGATGCGGACCGTCTCGTTCTTGATCTCGTTGCGGATGTATTCGACGAGCTCGAGGCCGGCGACGTCGGTCTCCATGATGACGTCGAGCAGCACGGCCGCCACGTCCGGATTCTCGCGCATCAGCTTGCGGCCTTCGGCCGCGGAATAGGCCGACAGGATCTCCAGCGTCGCGCCGTGGAGATTGTAGTCGCTCAGCGCAAAGCGGGTGCCCTCGTGCACCGCGGCATCGTCGTCGATGACGGCGATCTTCCACTTGCGGACGGACGAGTCCTCCGGAGCAACCCCGGTATCATCGATCAGGTGGAGGACATCGTCCTGTTCGGCCATTGCGAAGTTCCGTCGGCTGCTGTCTGGTCTTTACTCGTCGATCCGCCCTTGGCGACTTTCGGCATGATAATGCGGAATGTGGTGCCTTGTCCCAGCCTTGACTCCAGCATCATCCGGCCGCCGAGCTGTTGAGTGACAAGATTATAGACGATATGCAAGCCCAGTCCGGTACCGCCCTCGTTGCGGCGGGTCGTAAAGAACGGGTCGAACGCCTGCCGCTGCACGTCCGGCGTCATCCCGGCCCCGTTGTCGGCAAAAATGATCTCGACATCGTCGCTGCCGCGGCCCCGCGCCGAGATCGAGATCGCCCCGGAACGGCCGTCGGCAAAGGCATGATTGGCGGCGTTCAGGAAAAGATTGGTTAATATCTGGCCGTAGGAGCCGGGATAGCCATCGATCATGAGCCCTTCCGGCACATCGACCGACAGGGTGATCGCCGCCTTCTTTAGTACCGGCCGCAGGCTTGCGACGATCTGGTCGGTGGCCTCGCTGAGGGAAAACTGCCGGCGTTCGGCGTGCGAGCGGTCGACCGCTACCTGTTTGAACGACTGGATCAACTCGCCGGCGCGATGCAGGTTGGCGACCAATTGCTGCGCGGCGTCGCGCGAGGACTTGACGAATTCGTCGAGCTTGGAGCGCCGGAGTGGCCCGCTACGCAACTCCTGTTCGAACGTGTCGGCGCGACGCGCAAAGCTCGAGGCGACGGTCAGGCTGATGCCGATCGGGTTGTTCACTTCATGGGCGACGCCGGCGACGAGGCCGCCGAGCGCCGCCAGCCGTTCGGCGTCGATCAGGTTCTGCTGCGCGGTGTTGAGCTCGAGCAGCGCGCTCTCGGCCTTTTCCTTCGAGGCGCGCAGCTCGTCCTCGGTCTTGCGCTTGGCGATGGCGTTCTCGCGGAACACGTCCACCGCCCGCGCCATGGCGCCGACCTCGTCCCTGGCGGTGGTGCCCTGCACGCGGCGATCGTAATTGCCCGACGTGATCGCATGCATCGCCGCCAGGATCTGCTGCAGCGGCAGGCGGATCGAGAGCGCGATCAGGACGCCGGCGGACAGGATGATGCCGAGGAACATCACGGCGATCGACAGCACCCGGCGCGAGATGGCCGACAGGGTCCTGTCGAATGTCTCCTGCGCCTTCTGCTCGCGCTGGCGCATCTTGACCGACAGTTCGTCGATGACGCCGATGGCCTCGGCCTGGCTGGCATCGATGGTGTTGCGCAGCAATTCGGTCCGGATCGCGAGCTGCTCGGTCAATTTGGCCATCCCCTCGCGCAGCGCCACCGTCCGCGCCTCCAGCCGCTTCAGCGCCATGCGCTGCAGATCGTTGTCGGCGAGGTCGGCCATCACGGGGATGGTTTTCTCGATCGTCTCGGTATTCCTGCGGGCGTCCTCGGCGGAGGCCGAGGCGGGCGACAGATAATAGGCGTTGGCGGCGACCAGCATGGCGGTAAACGCTTCGCGGGATCTTCCGAGCGACGGCCAGATCTGCGCGTCGCGATGCCCGGTGGCGCCCTCGATGATCGAATACAGCCCGGCCATTTCCCGGGCCGGGCCCAGCACCTGCTGCTCATAGGTCTTGGTGATGGTGGTCTGCACCGCGCGCAATTCGCCAAAGCCGTTGAGGAAACGGTCGGTGACGTGTTCGAGCCGCGCGACCGACCCTGAAAGCATCGGGTCGCTCGCGGCGCGCGTGGTGAGGGTGCCGAGCACCGCTTCGCGCAACAGCAGGATCTCGGCGAACAGTTCGGGGCTCGGCTGGTTGATGTAGCGATGGATCAGGTTCTGCAGCCGGCTGGTCTCGCTTTCCAGCAGCGCCAGGATCTTGTCGGACTCCCGCACCTGCCGGACGTCATCCCAGGCCGAACCCAGCACCTTGGAGCCGTTCCAGATCAATACGGCGAGCACCACGACGACGGCGGAGTTCAATGCCGCGATCGACAGGATGCGCCAGCGGATCGGCACCGCGCGCAGCCACTGGACTACGCGAAATCGGCCGCGCGCGGCGAAGCTCGCCGACCGTTCCGCTGCGCGGTGCTGTTGCGGTGCGCCGGTCAAATTCACTCCACTCTCCGCAGGCGCGCGATCAATACCGGTGGCACCGTCCCGATCAATGCAACGATGGTACGGTTGAGATCGGCCGCACCGGTCTTGATATGTTCGAGAGGTTCCTTTTCCGCGGCGAAGTGGCGGGAATGGAACGGGTCGATCGAATTCCTCTTGTCCTGGGGATAGGGGACACGAAGTTCGCGCGCAAAAGCGCCCGTTGAGACCGCCGCAAGTAACAGCGCAACAACAAGTACGAAGGTCCGCCAAAGGTCGGCGCGGCGATTCACAGGCGACAATCCCCTTAGAGAAGGAGTCTGTGGCGGGTAGAAAAAGGTTCAATGCATTTTTAGCAGAATTTACCGATGTTTGGCTATGGCGGCTCGGCCGGCGGGCAGTATGTGGCCGGTAATCCCGTTAATCTTTGCGCAATCTTTAGTTGCGTTGTGCGCTGCGGCGATGCGGGGCGGATTGAAACCGCAGCCGCAGCCATTTATGAGGGCTCGGCGGACAGGTTCATCGCCGGCGCGGCAGAGCAGGGAATTCACCAGTGAAATTGGCCTTGAGGTTCTTGCAATTCGCAGCCGTCGCCGCCATGGCGCTCGCGTCTCCGGCGCAGGCCGCCACCGAAATCATGTGGTGGCACGCGATGTCGGGCGAACTCGGCAAGCAGCTTGAAAAGCTGGCGGCCGATTTCAATGCGTCGCAGTCCGACTACCGCGTCGTGCCGACCTACAAGGGCAACTATACCGAGACGGTGACGGCGGCGATCTTCGCATTTCGTTCGCGCAGCCAGCCCGCCATCGTTCAGGTCAACGAGATCGCGACCGCGACCATGATGGCGGCAAAGGGCGCGATCTATCCGGTGTTCGAATTGATGCGCGATCAGTCGGAGCCGTTCTCGCGGGAGGCGTATCTGCCGGCCGTGACCGGCTATTATTCCGATGTCGCCGGCAACATGCTGTCGTTTCCGTTCAATGTCTCGACGCCGATCCTCTACTACAACAAGGATCTGTTCCGCG
>Ga0081540_1002875_pt1 | contig 13917 bp, 13 predicted proteins | sample TabmetS2T1R1_FD_71024 | JGI IMG/M metagenome (GOLD analysis project Ga0081540, IMG submission 71024) | Tabebuia heterophylla rhizosphere microbial communities from the University of Puerto Rico - S2T1R1 | ecosystem: Host-associated > Plants > Roots > Rhizosphere ... | reverse complement strand
CGCGAGGTCGGCCTGGCGCACGAGCTCCCGCTCGCCGACGCCCTCCGGCACAGGCTCGACGAGGCCCTGCTGGACAGCGACCCGCCGCACCTCCTCCGCGAGCGACCCGAAGCCGGCGCCGCGCAGGCCCTTGAGCAGCTGCCGCGCCCCGTCCCGCGCGAGCAGCGCGGCGCCCTGGAACGGGATCTCGGCCTCCGCGAACAGCTCCTCGAAGTCCACCGAGCGTGCGTTCAGCCGCATCAGCACCGCCATTTCTTCGTACGGCACGCCCTCCGCGTGCAACCCGCGCACCCGCTCGAGGATCCAGGCGCCCTCGTCCTCGGGCGAGCCGAACCCGCGCAACTCGGGCTCGGGGCCTTCGGGCCGCGTCGCGCGCAGCGACTTCTCGGCGCCGCCGAGCTTCGGCACGAGCCGGTTCGCGAGCGCGAGCACCTGCGGCGAGGAGCGGTAGTTCTCCTCCAGTCGCACCACGGTCGCGTGCGGGTAGCGGGCCGCGAGACCGAGCAGCCACTCCGGCGAGGCGCCGGTGAAGCCGTAGATCGACTGGTAGTCGTCGCCGACCGCGCAGAGATCGTCGCGCGGCCCGAGCCAGAGCTCGAGCAGCGACTGCTGCAGCAGGTTCACGTCCTGGTACTCGTCCACCGTGAAGGCCGCGTACCGCTCACGCAGCGCCGCGATTGCCCACTCGTCCTCCTCGTACATCCGAACCGTGAGCTCGAGTAGGTCCTCGAAGTCGATGAGCCCGGCGGCCTGCTTGCGCCGCTCGTACTCGCGGAAGACCGTCGCCATCAGGTCGGTGGGGATCGGCGGCTCGTGCGTGCCGAGACCGTCGCGATAGCTCTGCGGCGTGAGGCGGCGGTTCTTCGCCCACTCCACCTCGGTCGCGAGATCGCCTGCCGGCCGGAAGCGAAACGGCGGAGGGAGCGTGTTGCCGACCTGGCGCAGCAGCAACGCCTTCGTGGAAAGGATCCGCCCCGGCGCGTCGCCGCGCGCCCGGCGGAGCTGGGAGAGCGCCGCCGAGTGGAAGGTGCGCGCCTCGACGCCCGCGACGCCGAGCCGCTCGAGCCGCGTCCGCATCTCCGCCGCTGCCTTGTCGGTGAACGTGACGGCGAGGATCTGGTCCGACCGAGCCGCCCCGCTCGCGACCTGCCACGCGATCCGCCGCGTGATCGTCGTCGTCTTCCCGGAGCCCGCGCCGGCCAGGATGCAGACCGGCCCCCGCACGGCCTCGGCGGCCAGCCGCTGGTCGCGATTCAACCCCTCGAGGATCTCCACCGCGCCACCCTAGCCTTGGCGGTGGACGGTTCTAGCTCAGCTTCTGCCCCGAAAGTGTGTCTTCTTCCGGCGCGTGCTCCGGCACCGGAGCTCGAGCCAGCTGCGGGACGCGCATCATCGTGGCCAGGCGCGAGACGACCTCGAGTGTCTCCCCCTCGCGGACGAGGCGGTCGAGCTCGCCCAGCTCCTCGTCGAGCCACGCCGCGTCCACGATCGGGCCGCGGACGCGCATGATCTTCGGGTGGCTGGTCGCCTCGGCGACCTCGCCTTCGCCCCAGAGCTCCTCGTGCAGCTTCTCGCCGGGCCGGGTGCCGACGATCTCGACGTCGATGTCGTGCTCCGGGTCCTTGCCGGAGAGCCGGATCATCTGCATCGCGAGATCGATGATCCGCACCGGCTCCCCCATGTCGAGCACGAACACGTCGCCGCGGCCGCCGATGGCGCCGGCCTGGACGACGAGCGACGTGGCCTCCGGGATCGTCATGAAGTAGCGGGTCATCTCCGGGTGCGTGAGCGTCACGGGCCCGCCCTTCGCGATCTGCTTGCGGAAGATCGGGATCACGCTGCCCGACGAGCCGAGCACGTTGCCGAAGCGCACCGCGACGAACCGCGTCGCCACGTCGTCGCGCACACCGTAGGCCTCGACGATCCACTCGCAGAGCGCCTTCGACTGGCCCATCACGGTCTTGGCGTTGACCGCCTTGTCAGTGGAGATCAGGACGAAGCGCGCGGCGCCGAACTCCACCGCCGCCTCGGCCACGACCCGCGTTGCGAGCGCGTTGTTGCGGACCGACTCGAGCGGGTTCGCCTCCATCAGCGGCACGTGCTTGTAGGCGGCCGCGTGGAAGACCACGTTCGGCCGGTAACGATCGAAGACCTGGCGCATCTTGGTGCCGCTCTTGCAGTCGGCCAAGACCGGGATCGAAGCCGCGAAGCCGCGGTCGTCGACGAGCTCGCGCTCGATCTCGAACAGCGCCGTCTCGCCCTGGTCGACGAGCACCAGCCGCTGCGGGCCGACCCTCGCGATCTGGCGGCAGAGCTCCGAGCCGATCGACCCGCCCGCGCCGGTCACGAGCACCGTCGCGTCCTTGAGGTACGCCGCCGTCGACTCGAGGTCGACCTCGACCGGCTCGCGGCCCAGCACGTCCTCCACCTGCACCGGCCGGATCTGGGTGGCCAGGTCGCTCTCGCCCGAGATCAGCTCGTACAGCCCCGGCAGCGTCTTGACCGGCACGTTGCCTTCGCGGGTCACGTTGACGATGCGTTGGCGCATCTCGCCCGAGGCGGACGGGACCGCGAGGATCACCTCGTCGGGCCGGTTGTCGCGCAGGATGTGACGCAGGTCGTCGACGGTGCCGAGCACGCGGATGCCGTGGATGCGGAGGTTCTTCTTCCGCGGGTCGTCGTCGATCAGGCCGATCGGCGTGTAGCCGAGCTGGCGGTTGCGCTGCATCTCCCGGATCACGAGCTGGCCCGCGTCGCCCGCGCCGACGACCAGGACCTCCTTGCCGCGGGCGACGATTCCCGCCGTCGGCCGCTCCATCAGCGTGCGCGCGAGCAGCCGCGAGCCGGCGATGAAGGCCAGCGTCAGCAGCAGGTCGAGCGCGGCGATCCCGCGCGGCAGCTTCACCGTCGGCACCGGCGAGATCAGGTAGACGGCCACGTCCGCGAGCACCGTCGCGAGGGTCACGCCCCAGGCGATCCGCCACATGTCGCGCGTCGAGACGTAGCGCCACCAGCGGTTGTAGAAGCCGAGCGCGATGAAGACCGCGAGCTTGATCCCGACGACGACGAGGATCGTCCGCTTGAAGAGCGTCTCGTAGTAGACGGGCGTCGGCGAGTCGAAGCGCAGCGTGAACGCGAGCCACCACGCGAGCGCGACCAGGCCCGCGTCGGCGACGAGCTGCCAGATGCGGTGGCGGTTGACCAGGTTCACGCGCGCACCGCGGCGGCCTCGCGGATCACGCTCACCACGCGCTCCTGCGTCTCGGCGGGGATCCCCGCCCACATCGGCAGCGCGAGGTTCTCGGCCGCAGCCTTCTCGGTCTCCAGGAGCGAGCCCTCCTTCCAGCCGAGGTAGCGCAGGGCCGGCTGGAGGTGGAGCGGGACGACGTAGTACGACGCGTTCGCGATCCCGGCCTGCGAGAGCGCCTCGCGGAAGCGGTCGCGGTCGGGCGTGCGCACGACGTACATGTGGTACACGTGCCCGGCGTCATCCGCGGGCAGCTCGCAGAGCTCCCCCAGCCCCAGCTCCTCGTAGCGGGCGGCAGCCTCGCGACGCGCGTCGTTCCAGCCCGAGATCTCGCCCATGAAGAGGCGCAGAACCGCGGCCTGCAGCTCGTCGAGGCGCGAGTTGTAGCCGACCGCCTCGAAGTTCTTCTTCTCCTTCGAGCCGTGGAAGCGCAGGAGCTTGACGCGGTCGGCCAGCCCTTCGTCCGTGGCCGCCACGAGGCCGCCGTCGCCGAGGGCGAACAGGTTCTTCGTCGGGAAGAAGCTGAACGTCGAGAGCGCGCCGACCTTCGCGACGCCCTCGGCGCCGAACGCCTGGGCCGCGTCCTCGACGATCGGGACCCCGAGCCCGGCCAAACCTTCCAGCGGCATCACGCGCCCGAACAGGTGCACCGGCATCAGCGCGCGCGTGCGGTCGGTGACGCGCGCGGCCACGTCCTCGGGGTCGAGGTTGAGCGTGACCGGGTCGATGTCGGCGAAGACCGGGGTCGCGCCGCGGCGGGCAATCGCCTCGGCCGTCGCGTAGAAGGTGAAGGACGGGCAGATCACCTCGTCACCCGGCCCGATGTCCATTGCGTCCAGGGCGAGCACGAGCGCGTCGGTGCCGTTCGCGACGCTGACCGTGCGCGGCACGCCCAGGTAGGTCGCGGCCTCCTCCTCGAACGCGGTCACGTTCGGGCCGAGGATGAAGGTGCCCGAGTCGAGCACCTCTCGCATCCGCTCGACGATCTCGGGGATGAGGCGCTCGTACTGAGCCTTGACGTCTACGAGCGGAATTCGGGTCACGATGCGCGTTTGAGTCTAGAGACTCGCCGAACTACCAGGTACAGCACCAGGAGCGCGGCTCCTGCAACGAGCGCGATGTCGAAGAAGTGGTGGAAGCGCTCGTAGTTGCTGCCGACGGCGTACCCGATCGCGGCGAACGCGAACGCCCAGATCGCCGAGCCGATCAGCGTGAACAGCGTGTACGGGGCGAGCGGCATCTCGAAGATCCCGGCGGGGATCGAGACGAAGGACCGCACGACCGGCGTCACCCGGCCGAGCAGCACCGCCCAACGGTCGTGGCGGTCGAACCAGCGCTCGGCGCGGGCGAACCGCTCCGGCCCGAGGTGCAAAAGGCGCCCGCGCCTTTCCACCAGCGGCCGGCCCCCGTAGAGGCCGATCGCCCAGCCGGCGATCGCGCCGACGAGGTACCCCAGCGTGCCGGACAGCGACATCGTCACGTACGCGCCGAAGCCCGGCTCGATCTCGTGGCCGAAGAGGACCACCTGCTGAGACGCGAAGGCGCCGGACGCGAGCGCACCGGCGTAGACCATCACGAGCTCGCTCGCTGCCGGAAAGACGGCGTCGATCGCCATCAGCAGGAAGACCGCGTAGACCCCGTGATCGCCGACGAAGGAGGTGACGGAGCCCGAGATCGACGCGACGAGCACCGCGCGAGTCTATGTTCGCGACGGGCTAGCGCCGGACCACGAAGCGCTGGTTCAGGTCGACCGGCCCGTAGGCGTTCTTCGCGAAGACCTTGAAGACATAGGTGCCGCGGTAGACGAGCCGGCCGTTCTGGAAGCGGCCGCTCCAGGCGATGGCGCGGTTGCCGGCGGCGAGGTTCCTCGCGGGCAACCGGCGGATCAGCGTCCCCCGTGTCGACCAGATAGACGGCGTGACACGTGCGGGGTAGGCGAGCTTGAAGCGCGCCACGACGGCGGTGCGGGTCCTCTTCCGCAGCTTCACCGACCGCGGCGAGACGCGGATGAACCCGAGTGTGTCGTTCAGCCAGAAGGCGCGCTCGACCGAGGACTTCTGCCCGTCGGTGTCGGTTGCGTTGACGACCCAGCGCCAGCGCCCGAGCGGCTCGCCCTGCAGCGTGCGGAGCCAGCGCCCGCGGATCTTCCTCACACCGTGGGCAGTCTTCCCGCCCTTCTTCTTGCTCGCGCTCGGCCACTGGAAGCTGGTGACCCCGGGCTCGCGCGTGCCGGTGTCCGTGAAGGCGGTCACGCCGCCGGGCCCGACGAGGCTCGCGGTCACGTTCGAGGTGCGCACCACCTTGTACGAAAGCTGCTGCCGCTCGGCGATCCCGTCGCCGTTCGGCGAGACGACGGGCAGCGCGGGCGTCGGCGCGTAGACACCGCTGTAGAGGACGGCGAGTGTCTCGGCGACCGGTCGCTCCCCGCCGCGGTCCGACGGCCGGTTGAGCAGCTTGCCGTCGAAGGCCATCGTGGTCGAGCTGCCCCCGTCGAGCGCCGAGGCGGTGACGGCGCCGAGCCGCACCATCGCCTGCGCGAGCTCCCAGTTCGTCATCCCGACGCTGAAGCCGCGGCGGCGTCCGTCGACGGCGAGCAGGATGATCTTCCCGTCGCGGCGCTGGCCGACCGCGGTGCGCGGGTTGCGCGGGCCGAGCTGCGTCGGCAGGAAGTCCTCGCCGGCGGTCCAGACGGCCTTCCCGTTCCGGACGATCACCGGGCCGCCGCCGAGCGCGTCGGTCACGCCGCTGGCGAGCCAGTCCGGCGAGAGGGTCAGCCGCGTCAGGACCTGCGTCCCGGCCGGAGCCTCCTGCTGGAGCTTGGCCACCTGCGAGCCGCGGGACAGGAGCACCGCGCCGCCGCGCGGGATCGGCGTACCGCCGCCGCCGTGCTGGAACGACACCGTCGCGGCGAGCTCGCCTCCGGGGACGGCCGGCGGGAACGTCGGCAAGACCGCCTCGACGACCCCCGGGATCCTCGGCGTCGCCGCGCCCCAGGCGGGCGTGAAGAGCGAGGTGCCGTCGCCGCGCGGAGGCTGGTTCAGCCCCGTCAGCGGCCGTCGCTGGCCGAGCCCCTGCCAGTAGCCGAAGAACGAGACGCGCTGAACGTTGAGGCGCCCGTCGCTCGTGATCCCGACGCTCGACCGGAACCGGTAGGGCGGGCTCTGCAGAACGCTGTTCTGCATCAGCATCCCGCTCGGGTGGCCGTCCTTGACGTTGAAGAGATCCCCGTTGACGCCCACGACGGTGGCGGTGTCGGAGACGTCCTTCTGCATGTCCGTCACGCGCTCCGTGCCTACGATCGTGTTGTTCGAGAGCAGCGGCTTGAGCTGGTACAGGCCGCCCGGCCGCGGCGTCGTGACCACGTTCAGGACGACGGGCCCGTGCGCGGTGAACTGGACCGTGCGCTTGTAGCTCACGTTCGGCATCAGCACCTGCGTGGCTGCGCGCGCCGGCGCCGCGAAGGCGGCGACGAGGCTTGCCAGCAGGGCTCCGATGAGGATTCGGCGGAGCACGACCCGTCGGCCACCGTAGCGACGGACTCCGAAGCTGTCCAACGCGCCGCAGTGAGGATTTCGTAAAGGTAGGTTCCGGCTATGAGCGCAACCGTGGGCACGCGCACGGAGCTCGTCGAGGGGCTGATCGAGCGCTATCCGGAGATTCCACCCGAGGCGGTGCTGAAGGAGGACCTGCTCCGGACCGGGATGGCGTTCGACGACTCGGCGCTGACCGAGAACCTCGACGGCGCGGTCAAGCCGAAGTCGTACTTCATCTTCTCGTTCGACCAGAAGCCCCTCACGGAGCTCGGCGCGGCCGCGCTGCAGCGGCCGCCGGAAGAGCTCGCGCTGACCGGCGGGCCGGACGGGCTGCGGCGAACGATCGTCTCGGTGCGCGTCAACCCGGACTCGCCGTACCGCGTCGCGCGCGGGGAGGGCGGTCTGCGCCTGTCGCTCGAGGGCGCCGAGGTCGCGGAGGTGGCGCTACCGCCGATGCCCGAGTACTACCGCCACACGCTCGCGAACGGCAAGACGGTGCTGGAGACGGCGCCGACGATCGAGTGGGGCTACCTGATCTACCTCACCGTGCTGCGCCTCTGCCAGTACTTCGGCGCGCACGAGGAGTGCGGCTTCTGCGACATCAACCACAACTGGCGCCAGCACAAGAAGGCGGGCCGGCCGTACACCGGCGTGAAGCCGGTCGAGGACGTGCTCGAGGCGCTCGCGCTGATCGACCGTTACGACGACGGCCACTCGCACGCGTACACGCTCACCGGTGGCTCCGTCACCTCGACCGTCGAGGGCCTCGCGGAGGCCGACTTCTACGGCCGCTACGCCGAGGCGATCGAGGAGCGGTTCCCCGGCCGCTGGATCGGCAAGGTCGTCGCGCAGGCCCTGCCGAAGGCCGACGCGCAGCGCTTCAAGGACTACGGCATCTCGATCTACCACCCGAACTACGAGGTCTGGGACAAGCGGCTCTTCTCGCTCATCTCGCCGGGCAAGCAGCGCTACGTCGGCCGCGAGGAGTGGCATCGCCGGATCCTCGACGCGGCGGACGTCTTCGGCCCCGCGAACGTGATCCCGAACTTCGTCGCCGGCGTCGAGCTGGCGCGGCCGTTCGGGTTCGAGAGCATCGACGCGGCGATCACGTCCACCGTCGAGGGGCTCGACTACTTCATGGGCCACGGCGTGACGCCGCGCTTCACGACCTGGTGCCCCGAGCCGACAACGCCGCTCGGGCGCGACAACCCGGACGGCGCGCCGCTCGAGTACCACGTGCGCCTGCTCGGCGCCTACCGCGAGGCGCTCGCGCGGAACAGCCTGCAGGCACCGCCGGGCTACGGCGAGCCCGGCGTCGGCAAGGCGGTCTTCTCGGTCAGCTCCTTCATGGACGTGCTCGGGTGAGCCGGATCTCCGTCGACGAAGCCCGGACGCTCTGGAACGAGGCCTCCGACGACGAGCTGAAGCGGCTCGCGGGCGAAGTGCGGGCGCACTACCACGACCCCAACCGCGCGACCTACATGGTCATGCGGATCATCAACTACACCAACGTCTGCGTCGCCCAGTGCGACTACTGCGCCTTCTACGTCCTGCCGAACCAGTCGGGCGGTTACGTGCTCTCACGCGAGGACGTCTTCGGGAAGATCGACGAGCTGCTCGAGTTCGGCGGCGACCTCGTCGGCTTCAACGGCGGCTTCAACCCGAAGCTGCCGCTCGACTACTACTGCGACCTGTTCGCCTCGGTGCGGGAGCGCTACGGCGAGCGCGTCGAGTTCTACGCGCTGACGGTCGCGGAGTTCGTCTTCCTCGCCGACCGCGCCAAGCTCTCGTACGCGGATGCCGCCGCGCGGCTGCGCGACGCGGGCGTGCACTGGGTCACCGGCGGCGGGTCGGAGATCCTCACCGAGGACTTCCGCGCGCGGCACGCCAAGTGGAAGTACACGGTCGCCGACTACTTCGACGCGCAGCGCGCGATCGTCGAGTCCGGCCTCCGCACCACGGCCACGATGGTGATCGGCTTCGACGAGACCCTCGACGAGCGGCTCGAGCACCTGCAGCGCACGCGCGACTTCCAGGACGAGACCGGCGGCCTCTTCTCGTTCCTCTGCTGGACGTACAAGCCGTACGGCACCGCCTTCGGCGGCCGAGAGATCTCGCCGCAGGAGTACTGGCGCTGGATCGCGCTGAGCCGGATCTTCCTCGACAACGTCGAGCACATCCGCACGTCGGTGCTGACGCAGAACGAGGAGGCCTTCCGCGCCCTCGACTACGGCGCCGACGACTTCGACCTGCCGATCGAGGACGAGGTCACGCAGAAGGCGGGCGCGCGGATCGAGCTCGACCTCGAGGGGCTGCTCGCGATCCCGAGGCAGCTCGGCTACGAGATCGTGTACCGCCGCGCCGAACGGCCGGCGGCGCTGACGACGTCATAGGCCGTGTCCGAATCTGCGGATTGCGCGCCCGCGCAACGGGCCGCAGCATGCACGCATGCCCGACGCGCTGATCGAGCGTGAAGAGGTCGTTGCTCTACTCTTCAACGTGAGCGATATCGCGGTCGCGCTGACCCAGATCGAACAACTGCTGCGAGGTGGCGGTGAAGAGGAAGAAGCCGACGAAGACTGAGCTCGACGAGATGAAGGTTCGCCACGCTCGAGTCCTCGCCAACGCCGAGCGCACCCGAAAGCTCGCCGAGCGCGCGCAGTCACAGCTCGACGCCCAGCGCTCCAGCGAATAGCGCTCTCGTCTGGCCAGCGTGCGGGAATGCCCCCTCAGGCTTCCTGAGCGGACGGCGGTCGACTTGGGATTCATCACGCGCGGGCTCGGGCGAGGCGTTCCACCCGCTCGGCTCTCAGCCGTTCGTAGCTGAGCCTGGGGCGGTCGTGGACCAGTTCGTCGCGGGCGTTGTGGAGAGCTTCCCAGATGCTCGCGGTCCAGGCGATCTCCGACTCGTAGGGCGAGAAGGGGGCACCGCGTTCGCTCTCATAGGCGAGGAGGAACGCTTCCGAGCTCTCGAGCGGCGCGAGCGTTGGCTGCTCCCCGTGGATCGCGAAGATTCCAGCGGCGGATCCCGCGAGCGCCGCCTCAGGAAGCCAGGCGAGGCTGTCCCAGTCGTGGACGGCACGCGGCTCATCGTTCTGCCAGCGCATGTTTTGCGCTTCCCAGTCCGCGTGACCGAGGACGGGCGGCAGGGTGCATCGCGCCAGCTTTGCCTGCACGCGCAGGGTGGTGTCCTCGAGCCAGGCGGGCACCGCTACCGTCGCCGGCCATTCGGGCAGCACGTCCCAGCGCACCCACTCGGGGTTCGGAAGGGGCGGGTCGAGGTCGAAGGACGCCAGACGACGGATGAGGTCGGCGAGCAGCACGGCCGAGCGTGCCGCTGCCGCGGGCGTTTCCTTCGTCTCGACCTCGCCGCCCTCGACAAACTGCTCCGCGTGTACGGCAAAGCCGCCGACCACGCTCACATCGGTCAGCGGCATCGGACACGGAAAGCACTGCTCCGAGAGCAATCTCTGCGCGGCAACGCAGCGGCCCGCCCGCCTTGACTCATCGGCCCGCCGTTTGACGACGACTTCGCGTCCATCGGCGAGCCGAACACCAACCACCTCGGACAGGTGACCAGCAAGGAACAGCATCGTCACCGGGGTCGCCGCCAAGAAGTCTCGACACCAGCAGTCGACCCAGGGGGGCCGATCTGACATCAGCTCACACCGGTCTCAGCCTCGAGCCCAACCCGGCGATCATGGCACTCGCGTGGGCCAGCGTGCGGGAATGTCACCTGAAGGCACTCACAGGCGAGAGGAGGTTGCCCCGGCTGCTGCTCTGACGGGCACCCGGGGGGTCGCCGCAGTCAGCTCTGGGCGTACGCCTGCTCGACCCGCGTCTTGAGCGCGGTGTTCATCTGCTCGAACCCGGTCTCGCTCTTTGCCAGCAGACCGCTGAATAGTCCGACCAGGAGGCCGGTGAAGCGCTCCGACATGACGAAATGGCTACGGCCACCGTCTCGCTGTTCGATGCGGAAGCTGTGCTCACCGTCGAAGACACGGGGCACGAGGAGGCGGCCGAGCCAGCGCAGCTCGCGATTCACCTCAACGGCGCGAACCGTGGGCTTGAACGTGGTCGCCCGCGCTCCCGGAGGCTCGATCTGCACCTCGAGCTTCGAGCCCACCTCGAGTTCGCCGCTGATCCGACGGATGAACGGATTCCACTCCGGGTAGGCAGCGAAATCGGTCACGACCGCCCACACGCGCTCCGATGGCGCATCGATGTCGATCTCACGGCGGAGCTCCCGCACTCGAGACAGTCTCTCAGATGGTTAGAAGACGCGAAGACCGTGGGCCGCCGCGACTCCGAAGGAGGCAGGACGCCGGGTTGGGCCAGCGTGCGCGAATGTCACCAGAACCCACCGGCGATACTGCGAGCGTGGATCGAGACTCCGCGGACGAACCCGCAGGGCTGGCACACGCAGGGACGGTTCTCCGAACAGCGCGGCTGATCCTGATCCCCCTGAGACGACTCGACGAGTCCGAGCATGCCCGTGCATCGAAAGACGCAGCCGACGCATCGCGTGACACTCGCGCTGCCGAGGTGCAGTGGCGAAAGCACGGCTTCGGCCCGTGGGCGATCCGGGACAGGCGGGACAACAGCTTCCTCGGCGGCGCCGAGCTCCGCTTTGCCGGCGAAGGCATCGAGGGAATCGCACCCGACGAGGTCGAGGCGGGCTGGTGGGTGACCGCGGGCCGGCGGAACGAAGGGATCGCGACAGAGGCGATGCAAGCGGCGATCGATGATCTCTGGAGCCGCACCGACGTCGAGAGCATCACGGCGTACATCGAGGAAGGAGCGAACGAACCATCCCGCCGCTTGGCCGCCAGGCTCCGATTCGCGGTGCGCGGCCCAGGCCGAGGGCGCTCGGGGGAGCCGATGACGGTCTACGAGCTTCTCCGCGATGAGTGGCTTCGACGTGGACTCTGAAGCCAGCGTTGCGAGATTGGCCTGCGCCAGCGTGCGGGAATGTCACCCGACGGATCTCAGACTGACAGCACTCGTTTCCGATTTTGCGGGCGGGTTGCTGTGATCCCCCTAGGCTTCGTCGCGTCTTGGACTTCTTCGTGTATAGCCGCGACGCGCCCGGAACGGAACCGCTGCGAGATGATGACGACCTGCTCGAGGAGCACTGGTCGTACATCGATCGGTTCGCGGCATCGATGATTGCCCGCGGGCCGACGTTCGGCCCTGATCGCGAAACGGTAACCGGCAGCCTTCACGTCGTCGGACTGCCTAGCGTGAATGCGGTGCACGAGTTTGTCGCAGGCGAACCGAACAACCGTGCCGGCGTCTACGCGGAGCACTCGGTCTGGCGCTTCGAGAATCTGCTGGGGCGCACGATGTGGGAGTTCCCGGGCGCAGCCGACGAGCCGAGGTTCCTAATCATCGCCCATACCCACGGCAGTCCGACCGCAGCGAGGGAACGGCCGTTGCCATGGGAGAGCCCGTCGACAGAGTTGCGCAAGCAACTCATCGTCCATGGTGAGCTAAGGACTCTGGACGACGGCGCACCGGTCGGCTTCGCGCTGGCGGTCCAGGCCCGGGATAGGCAAGCGGTCGACACGCTCCTCGATCGGGGGCGAGCGGGACTCACGGCCTTCCCGAGTATCGAGATCCACGACTGGGAGTTCGGCGGCCGACGCTGACCACGCCACCCGGCGGTCAGACGAGATGATGAGGCTCCGCTGCGCCAGTGTGCGCGAATGTCACTAGAGGCGGGAGGGACGGACCTGCTGGCGGGTTTCGGGCGTAGGCTAGCCCCAGGGCAGGTCAGGCCACCCGACCGGGCGGCCGAGGCGCCAGGGCGGGAACGGTGCGTACGCCTCCGCGGGCCTTGGAGTCTCGGTCGTCACTCCGGCGCCGCGCGCCTGCGCGAGCTCTGACTCCGGGTAGACGATCGTGCCGTCCTCGGGCCGCGCGCCCGTCATGAAGATCACGCACGGCGATTGCCCGATGCCGACGAAGGTGTGGCGCGTCCCGGGCGGGCAGTGGACGAAGTCCCAGGCGCGGAGGGGCCGCTCCTGCTCCTCGACCAGCAGCAGGCACTCGCCCGCGAGGACGAGGAAGTCCTCCTGACTCGACTCCGCGTGGTACATGCCCGTCGGCTTCCCGGGCTCGAGCACCGCCAGCGTGTAGCCGACCTGGTCGAAATGCCGCGGCTCGAGGTCGGGCCGCTCCTGCAGCACGCGCTCGCTCGCTTCGAACACGCACCGCGCGCCGAAGGCGTCGTTGCGCACCCACGCGGCCTCGGCGGCGTTGACGACGAACCACCCGGGGCTCGCCGGCGCGAGGCCGGATCCGACCGCCTCTAGACGCGCCTCCTCTGCAGCCATCGGCGAGGGCTCAGACGGCGGCTTCCGCCCGGGCGACGAAGCGCAGCTCGGGGACCTCGTCCAGCTCGCCGACGTCCCGTGCCAGCTCGAGGAACGTCAGCAGCCCCGCCCGCTCGCGCGGGCCGAAGCGGTAGCGCAGCTTCTCGAAGTAGCGGGCGAGGAAGCCGGCGGGGTAGCCGTAGCGGTCGCTCGACTCGTACGCGAGTTGCTCGGGCTCGGCCCGCGCCGTGCGCACCGACTCGACGAGCGCCTGCTCGAGCTCGCCGAGGCCCGCCGCGACCGGCTCCGGGCACGCCCAGACGGCGAAGACCATCGGCAGGCCGGTGCGCTCGAGCCAGAGGCGGCCGAGGTCGTGATGCGGGGTCGGGTCCTCGAAGGCGCTCTTCAGCGCGGCGTCGCCGATCAGCAGCTTCGCGTCCGCCTCCGCGCCGAGCGGGACGTGGTCGGCCTCGGGCAGCAGCACCTTCGTCAGCACGACGGAGGTCGCGCTCTCGGGGGTGACTGCGACGCTCCGAACCTGCTCCAGCGGCTTCCGGGCGACGAGCTGGATCGAGTCGACCGCACCTTCCGACGAGACACACAGGCGCGGCAGCAGTCGCAGCCGCTCGGCGTGGCGTGCGTACTCGATCGACGAGATCGGCGCCAGGTCGAGCTCGCCGGCGAGCAGCCGCGTGTTCAGCTCGGTCGGCACCCCTTGCACCTCGTCCACTTCCGCGTCGAGCCGGTAGAAGACCGGCGCCATGTTCACGTAGGAGATGCGGCCGAGCCTGATCACTACGACTCCCGGTCCACGACGGCA
>Ga0081540_1002874_pt1 | contig 13918 bp, 12 predicted proteins | sample TabmetS2T1R1_FD_71024 | JGI IMG/M metagenome (GOLD analysis project Ga0081540, IMG submission 71024) | Tabebuia heterophylla rhizosphere microbial communities from the University of Puerto Rico - S2T1R1 | ecosystem: Host-associated > Plants > Roots > Rhizosphere ... | reverse complement strand
AGAGCGGCCTGCTTGCGGTGCAGGTCGGCCAGCTCGGCCTCCAGCTCGACATGGTAATGGGTGGTGCCGGAGATGTTGCGGGTGCCGCCCGAGCCGGCGCCGACCGCATCGATCGCGGCATGCATCGCGCCGCGCACGACCTGAGACTGGCTCATGCCGAGATAGTCGTTCGAGCACCACACCGTCACCTCGCGGATGGCGCCGTCCTTGCGCTGATCGGCCTGCGGATAGGCGCCGCAGCGGCGCTTCAGGTCGGCAAACACCCGGTAGCGGCCTTCCTGATGGAGGCTCGCAATCCGCTCCTCGAACAGCTGGTTGTAGTCCATCCTCGCCTCCCTTCGGGGCGCAGGCTGAAGGCCGTGCGCCTGCTGCAGTGTCCGCTGGCCATAATGCCGGACGCGGCGTTCCAGGCGGGCCCGAGCCACTGCGGCGGAGCTGCAATTATCAAGCACATCATGACCTTAAGCCCTTGATGCCTCTTGTGCAGCCCTCATTATCATAAAAGTAGAAAAGCCTGGTGAAAAAGCAGCCGATATCGCTGCAGCCGCTCCATGAAAATAAATAGCAGATGAAACGAGTTTGCAAGTACGTTATGGCCGCCCGGGAAATCAGCCTCGGGGCGTTTCGTGCCAGGTCGGCGGGAGCACAAAAACGAAGGGCGCCACGCTAGGGCGCCCACGGCTTTCATAAAACTTTGCTGCAGTCAGTTCGTGGTGACAGTAGCGCTCGTCAAACCAGTCTGCCGAACTTCCACGGCGGCGGCGTCCTTGCCGCATTTGACCTCGAGGTTCTGGCCTTCGACGCTGGACAGTTCCGCACTCTCACCCGGCTTGACGGTGAATTTGATGCGCGCCGCCGACGGGGCGATGTGGCCGTCCTCCGCCTCAGCGAGGAACATGGTCATTGCGCAGGCGCCATTCTGGGCCGCGAAATAGCCCACGGCGCGCTTGGAGCCAAAGCTGTGGCTGATCGCCTGCCGCGCGGTATAGCTGTGCACATCAGCAGTCTCCGTGGCGTGGGCGGCGCCAACGCCTGCGGCTGCCAACCCGACGATGGTCGCAAGCGCAGCACCGGCCGCCGCGACGGCAAAGACTTTCTTCATCATGATCATCATTGGCTCCGTTACGATCCGTGCTCTCGGATCTGCACGAAGTTTATATTGCGTCGCACAATCCGCTACCGGCTTTGCTGCAAAGCAGCAATGCGCACGGTGCAACGCTTGCGGCAAAGGGATCTGTCGCTCGGATCAGTGCTCGACGTGAGACGGTTTCGCCAGCTTGAAGCGTTCGACGACGAGCACCGTCGAAAGTGCGAGCAGACCCAACAGGGAGAAGCCAATCGTCATCGGCCGCACCGTGCCGTCGAACGCTTGCCCTACCAGCCAGCCGAATAGCGCACCCGCCCCGGTGGTATAAAATCCGATGAAGGACGAGGCAGTCCCCGCGATACTGCCCATCGGCTCCATCGCCAGCGCATTGAAGTTCGGCGCGATCAGACCGAAGCAGAAGAATGTTGCGCCCATGAACAGGCAGAACAGCAGGAGCGGCGGCCTCTCCGGATAGCCGGAAAGCGCCATCAGCACGCATATGCTGATGAATGTCAGCAGCGAAAGATGCGAAACCCGGCGCATGCCATAGCGGACGACCAGCCTGGAATTCAGAAACGAGGCCAGAATCAGGGCTGACGATACAGAAGCGAACACGAACGGGAAGGCGTGCCCGAGCTGATAGATGTCGATGAAGATCTGCTCGGCGCTGGAGATGTAGCTCATCATGATGCCGAAGAAGAAGCTGAACGCCGTGGCGTAGCCGAGCGTCTGCCGAGAGGTGAGAATGGTCCTGATCGCGCCGACGAGCGGCACGGCGCCTCGCTGCCCCTCGGGCCGTGTCTCGGGCAGCCGCAACGTCGACCAGATCAGCGTCAGCAGCGAAATGACCAGCAGCACGCCGAACACGCCGCGCCAGACGACGAACTGCATCACCGATTGCCCGATTGCCGGTGCCAGGATCGGCATCAGCACGAAGACCATGATCACAAAAGACATCACCTGCGCCATCTCCCGGCCGGCAAAGCGGTCACGAATGATGGCAAGCGCAATCGCGCGCGGCGCGGCAGCCCCGAACCCTTGCGCGGCACGGGCAATAAACAGCAGCGTCGCATTGGGGGCGAACAGCGCCATGACGGTTGCTCCGATAAAGATCACGAGCCCCCCCGCCAGCGGGCGCTTGCGTCCCAGCCAGTCCGAAAGCGGTCCGAAGATCAGCTGCCCGACGGCAAAGCCGAGCAGATAATAGGTGATGACCAGCTGCCGGTCATTCGGCTGCGCAACTTTCAGGGCGCTCGCGATCTCGCCGAGGGCCGGCAGCATGATATCGACCGATAAAGCGGTCAGCCCCATCATCAGCGCCATCAGGGCGACGAATTCAGGAAAGCCGATGTCCGCCTGGCGGGCGACGACCTGATCATTCTCGGTTTGCAGCATGCGGTCTCACGAGTAATGCATTGGGCCAGTGTGCCAAGCGTCCTGACAAAAAGCGCGGGCACGGCCATGGTTCCGGTGAGAGTGGCCTCCCAGCCGCACCGCAACGGTGGTGAACTCAGGCGCTCTTCGTAATAATACGATGTGCGGCGAGTTCAGCTTGGCAAGACTTTCGATTTTGTGGATTCTCAAAGGCGCGCGGACACACTATCTAAATGATACCCCGCGCATCAAACAAAGGCGAACTGCATGTCGTTCCTGGATATCCGCCCCTCCATGCCCCGTGAGAGCAAGATCAAGCTTCACGGTCCTGAAGCTTTTGCGGGCATGCGCAAGGCCGGGCGGCTGGTCGCAGAAGCGCTCGACATGATTACTGACTATGTGCAGCCGGGCGTCACCACCGAGCGGCTTGATGATCTTGTACTCGAATTCGCGCTAGACAGCGGCTCGATCCCGGCGCCCCTCAACTATCGCGGCTATACCAAGAGCATCTGTACCTCGCTCAACCACGTGGTCTGTCATGGCATTCCCGGCCCACGACCACTGCGCGAGGGTGACATCGTCAATATCGACGTGACGCTGATCCTTGACGGCTGGCACGGCGACTCCAGCCGCATGTATGCGGTCGGCGAGATCTCGCGCAAGGCCGAGCGGCTGATGGACGTGACTTACGAGGCGATGATGCGCGGCATCGCCGTGGTCAGGCCCGGTGCGACCACGGGCGACATCGGCGCCGCGATTCAGACTTACGCCGAGGCCGAGCGGTGCAGTGTCGTTCGTGATTTCTGCGGCCATGGACTAGGGCGCGTATTCCACGACCGGCCGAACATTTTGCACTACGGCGAGGCTGGCGAGGGCATTCGCCTCGAGCCGGGCATGCTCTTCACGGTCGAGCCGATGATCAATCTCGGCAAGCCGCATGTGAAGATGCTCTCGGATGGCTGGACAGCGGTCACCCGCGACCGCTCGCTCTCGGCGCAGTTCGAGCACACCGTCGGCGTCACCGAAACCGGCTGCGAGGTATTCACCTACTCGCCGCGCGGCTGGCACAAGCCGCCCTATCACGGCTCGGTTCCGCGGCAATGAGCCTGCCTGGCTTCAAAGAAGCGAGCATTCCTCATCAAGTCGGCCACAGGCAAAGGCTGCGCGATCGATTCCGCCGTGGTGGGCCGGAGGCGATGCCGGATTACGAGCTGATGGAGTTGATTCTGTTCCGCGCCATCCCCCGGCGCGATACCAAGCCGCTGGCGAAAGCTATCATCAACCGGTTTGGCAGCTTTGCCGAAGCGGTTAGCGCCAGCGAGGAGCGGCTTGCGGAAATCCCAGGGCTGGGTGAAGCCGCCATCACTGAGATCAAGCTAATACGCGCTGCGGCTCTCCGGCTGGCGCATGGCGAGGTCCGCAAGCGTCCGCTGCTCAGCTCATGGAGCCAGGTTACGGAATATTGCCGATCTGCCATGGGTTTCGAGGCGCGCGAGGAATTCCGGATTCTGTTTCTCGACAAGCGCAACCGGCTACTGGCCGACGAGGTGCACGGCCGCGGCACCATCGACCACACCCCGGTCTATGTTCGAGAGGTGGTGAAGCGGGCCCTGGAGCTATCGGCCGCCGCGATCATCCTGGTTCACAACCATCCCTCAGGCGATCCCACGCCCTCGCGCGCTGATATCGAGATCACCAAGCAGATCATCGAGGCCGCAGCCAAGCTGAGCGTCGAGGTGCATGACCATCTGATAGTGGGCCGCGATGGTCACCTCAGCCTGCGCGCAGCGCAGCTGATTTAGGGCGCTCTACTCTTATTGGAACCGTCCTCTCGCCATTGCGAGCCCCGTCTCGGCCGACGGAGCGATTCCACCGACGCGCCATGCCTTAGCGCCGCGCATTCGCGCAAAGAAAAATGCCCGCCGATGGCGGGCATTCCTCTCAGTCAAAGAGCGCGACTTAGTAATCATTTCTGTCGCGATGACGGGACCCTCGATCGTAATCGCGACGATCATAGTCGCGATCGCGCCAGCGACGATGGTCACGATCCCGGTCTCGGAACAAGAAAATCCCGCTGCCGTGGCATCTGCTATCCCAGCGCGGACCGTGGCAGTGACGGTATGGGCGAAAGCCCACGCGCTCCGTCCTATCCTGCCGCACCGAAGATCCGAGCGAAGCCGCATCCGCTAGCGAGGCAGCATTGGCCACACCGGAAAGCCCCAGAAAGCCAGCAGCAATAATCACGGCTGTGCCAAGCAACTTTTTCATAGGTATCTCACTCTCTATCTTCATGCCTCGGCAACGCGTTATGCGCTATTTATAATTCAACGTATTGCGGGCCCAATCGTTCCAAAAGTTTATAGACTGGGATGCTTGGTTTACCTCCGGTGAGTGCTGAATTCGCCTCGCGGCAATGGCTTCGCCGTGTGCGGAAAACCTGAACGTTTCCTGAATGAATGTTGCAGATCTGGTAGTCAGCCCCGCATTACTGAACTTCAGCTTGCGAGGCTGATAAGGCGTGTTACCAAACGGACGCAAGGTCCATCATTCCGCTGAATTCGCATCACACGCCGCGATGGGCTTTCTCCAGGCTGGCGATATCGATCTTGATCATCTGCAACACGGCCTCCATGACCCGCTGGGCCTTCGCGGGGTCGGGGTCGGCCAAAGGGCGGTGCAAACTCGTAATAGCGAGGATGCGGCCGAGACGATGCAAACAGAGCGCAGCATGCTTTATGCCGATGATCCGCGACGGTCACGCGGGCGGTGGGCCGAACACCAGCACCGCATTGAGGCCGCCAAAGGCGAAGGAATTCGACATGGCGTAATTCACCTCGCGCGAGCGGCCTTTATTGGGCGTGTAATCGAGGTCGCAGCCTTCGCCTGGCTCATCGAAACCGACGGTGGCAGGCACATAATCCTCCTCGATCGCCTTGACGCAGGCGACCGCCTCGACTCCGCCACCAGCTCCCAGGCAGTGGCCATGCATCGATTTGGTCGAGGAGACCGACAGCTTTTCCGCAGCATCGCCAAACACGCGGCGGATCGCCCGCGTCTCGTTGATGTCATTGACGGTCGTGGCTGTGCCATGGGCGTTGATATAGTCAATGTTGCCAGGAGCGAGCCCTGCATCGGCCAGTGCAATCTGCATAGCGACGGTCGGCCCTTCGATATCGGGGTTGACCATATCGGCGGCATCCGACGTCATGCCGAAGCCCATCAGTTCGGCAAGCGGCTTGGCACCCCGAGCCTTGGCGTGCTCCAATTCCTCCAGGACAAGAATGCCAGCGCCTTCGGCCAGCACCGTGCCATTGCGCCGCTTGGCGAACGGAAAGCAGCCATCCGGCGAAAGCACGCGCATGGCCTGCCAGGCGCGCAGCGAGCCATAGGTGATGCAGGCTTCCGATGCCCCCGCAACACCCAAATCAACCATGCCAGCGCGAATCATTTGATAGGTGAGGCCAATGGCATGCGCCGCGGTCGAGCAGGCGCTCACGGTCCCGAAGCACGGTCCCTTCATGCCGTATTCAATGCTGACATGCGCCGCGGCCGAGGACGCGATGGTGCGCAGCAGCGTCAGCGGATGGGTGGCCTTCTTTTTATGGATGAAAAGGTCTTCATAGGCCTTCTCGAGGGTGGAAAAACCGCCAATCCCGGAACCGATGATCGAGGCGGCGCGTGCGCCGTCTTTAACAGGGCCGTCGAAGCCCGCCTGCTTCATTGCCTCGATAGCGGCGGCGCCTGCGAATTGCGAATAGCGGTCGGCAAGCAACAGCGGCTTCGACTGGCAGTGCTCGCGGGCGTCGAAATCCTTCACCTCGCTAGCAATGGTGATGTAGAGGTCAGCTAGCGGAAAATTCCTGATCGGCCCGATACCGCAGGCGCCACGACGCATGCTGGCCCAGAAGCTGTCTACGCCCGTTCCGATGGATGAGACGACACCCTGGCCCGTGACAACCACGCGCCTGCGCCCGTTGACCCCCGTCATGCCTTGCCTTTGATTTGCCCCGCGCGCAGCGGATCCTGCGCGTGTTTGTCAGGCCGCCGCGCCGGCAGCCTCTTTGTCAGCGATCAGCGACCGCACACGTTCGACGACGGATCCGACCGTCGCAAAGTCCTGCACTTCCTCATTGGCGTTATAGGGGATCTGAATACCGAATGTGTCCTCGATATCGAATACGATCACAGCTAGATCGAGCGATTCGATCTCAAGATCGCTGAGCTTTGTGTCCAGAGAGATGGTCTCCGGTGGATTCTTCATATTCTTTTTCAGAATGCCGATTATCTTGCTCGCAACGTCGTCCATGGCTTTCTCCCATGCCCTCGAGGTGAGGACGCGTCATGTTCCGCTTACGCCGGATGCGGTCCGGGAGCCTCATATTTCCCACTTAAACGCAAAATTAGGGTGTGTCCAGGGCTTCAATCCGCAACCGCCCGCCGATCGCAGCATATTGGTTATCGCAACAGCGATCCATAAAAGCAGGGAAGATTGCCAACAGTCTTGAAAACCCGAATAATCGCCCTGAAATCGCATCGTCGGCCAGATGCGGTCGAGGAAACGTCCAGAAAAAAGAGGATCAGATGGAATCCCAGCGTCAGCATCCGCTTGTAAATGGAGCGGCAGCACCGCGTGCTGCGCCCGCGGGGCCGCGTTTTCCATGGCTGAAAAACTACCCCGCAGGAATTGACTGGAGCGAGAAATTCAAAGGCAAGTCGCTTCCAACCCTGCTGCAGGAGACAGCCGCCCAGTTTCCCAACCGCGCCTGTACGAATTTCCTCGGCAAGGAGCTGACCTTTGCAAAAGTGCAACAGCTTGTGGATTGCGTGGCCGCCGGTCTGCAGCGACGCGGCGTGAAAGAGGGCGTCAATGTCGGCCTGCTCCTGCCCAACACGCCGACCTTCGTCATCTTCTATTTCGGCATCCTGAAAGCCGGCGGCACCGTTGTGAACTTCAACCCGCTCTATACGGTCGACGAGCTGGCGGGGCAGGCCAAGGACGCACAGCCGCATCTGGTGGTGACGCTCGATCTGAAGGCGCTGTTCCCCAAGGTAGAGGCGATGCTTGCCTCTGGCGTTGTACCAAATGCCGTGGTGTGCTCCTTCGCCGAATTGCTGCCCGTCGTTAAATCCGGGCTGTTCCGCCTCTTCAAGTCCAGCGACGTCGTGTCCTGGCGGTCCTCGCCGCAGGCGGCAAAGATCATCGCCTATAAGGACCTGATCGACAATGACGGCAAACCGGCCCCGGTCGCGATCGATCCCGACGAGGATGTGGCTGTGCTGCAATATACCGGCGGCACCACCGGCACGCCGAAAGGCGCGATGCTCACCCATTCCAATCTGACTATCAATGTGGAGCAGCTGCGCCGCTGGGCGCCGGGTCTCGTCTCCGGTGAAGAGCAGATCATGGGCATTCTGCCGTTCTTCCATGTCTTCGGCATGACGGTGGTGATGAATTTCGCCATCGCGATCGGCGCGACCATGATTCTCATGCCGCGCTTTGAGCTGCAGCAGGCACTCAAGATGATCCGCTCGCTGAAGCCGACGCTGATGCCCGGCGTGCCGACGCTCTACAATGCTCTGCTCACCTCCCCCTCGCTGCAGAAGGGCAATCTCTCCTCGCTGAAATTCTGCTTCTCCGGCGGCGCACCGCTTCCCATTGAGGTCAAGCGCAGCTTCGAAGCCGCATCGGGTTGTGCGCTGGTCGAGGGCTATGGCCTGTCCGAAACATCGCCAGTCACCAACGCCAATCCCCTCGTCGGCGTCAACAAGAGCGGCTCGATCGGCATTCCGATCCCTGCGACCCGCCTTTCGATCCGTTCTCTCGAAGACCCCTCGAAAGAGCTGCCGCTTGGCGAAAATGGCGAGCTCTGCATCGCCGGCCCGCAGATCATGAAGGGTTACTGGAAGCGCCCGAAAGAGACGGCGGATGCCATGGTTGGAGAGTTCTTCCGTACCGGCGACGTCGGTTACATGGATGCGGAAGGCTACACCTTCATCGTCGATCGGATGAAGGACATCATCATCTGTTCGGGCTTCAACGTCTATCCGCGCCGCATCGAGGAGGCAATCTACGAGTTTCCCGCCGTTCAGGAGGTGACCGTTGTCGGTATGCCGGACAGCTATCGCGGCGAAGCGCCGAAGGCATTTGTGAAGCTTCGCGAGGGCATGCAGGCGACACAAGGGGACATTCTGAAATTCCTGGAGCACAAACTTTCCAAGATCGAGATGCCCGCCGAAATTGAATTTCGCGACGAACTGCCCAAGACGCTAGTTGGCAAGCTCTCCAAGAAGGAACTGCGCGCCGAGATGAAGCAAGCGGCCAATGTCCGTAAGAGCTAAAATGCAACCCACCACCCCGGGTGAGGAGAGCGGTGAGACGCCGCTCTACAGCATTGGGGATCTCGCCAGTGAATTCGCGATCTCCACGCGCGCGATCCGCTTCTACGAAATCAAGGGTCTATTGAATCCGAAGCGTGCGGGGACAAACCGGGTCTACTCGAAGCGCGATCGTGCGCGGCTGATCCTGATCCTCCGCGGCAAGCGCCTGGGCTTCTCGCTGGAGGGAATCGCCGAATATCTCGATCTCTACGACGCCGATCCGCATCAGATCGCCCAGACCCGCCTCCTGCTGCAGGGTGTCGAGCGTGCAGTTGCCGAGCTTGAGCAGAAGCAACAAGACATAGAGAAAACATTGGCAGAGCTGCACGAAATCCGGCAGCTCGCCATCCAACAGCTCAAAACACATGGCAGAAACACGGCCGAGTGACTCTGGTTCCGCTGCTAATTTTTAGGTTTTCGTGCTGCAGAAATTCTATTCCTGACAATTCGTTCATCTTGTCGGCAACAGAGGGCTCTGCGCGTTTTACCCAGATCGTCCGGGAACGAACAGCTTAAGACTTCGTTGTCTAGAGCAGAGCAGTCCGGTTTAGGACTGGTCATGTTTGCCCACAAGGACACGTTCAATGAAACCTCTATCGATTTCAGTGGTGAGCGCCGCCATTCTGGCTGCCGCCAGCTTCGGCGCTCAGGCCCAGCAGCCGTTGGAAAAGCAGGACCAAGCGCCGAGTGTGAAGCAGTCGGCGCCTAGCGACAGCGGCCAGAAAGGTCAGCAGGTCAAGCCCGAGCAGGGCCAGGCCCAGACGCAAGGTAACGAGGTGAAACCGGGCGAGCGCGCGCAAAAAGAAGAAAAACCTGGCCAGCAAGGCCAAAAGTCGAGCGATATGAAACCGGAAAAGCCCGCTGGGAGCATGACCAAGGACACTGCTCAGGACCAGAAGCCCGATTCCGACCGCAAATCTGCCGATCAGCAGAAGCAGCGTGATGATAAAGCTGCCGACCAGCAGAATAGCAATCAGAAGGCTGCCGACGACAAGCAGGGCGGCGGCAAGCCTCAGAAGGAAGCTGGCAAGCAGATCAAGCCAGAGCAAAAGACGATCATCAAGGAAACGATCGTCAGAGAGAAGATCAAGCCGGAGCGGATCAATGTCCAAGTACGCGTCGGCGTCGCCATTCCGCGCACCGTCGTACTGCACCCACTGTTCCCGACTATCATCGAAGTCTATCCGTCCTATTCGCGCTATAAGCTCGTTCTGCTGGACGACAACACCATCCTGATCATTGATCCCGATACGTGGACAGTCGTCGACGTCATCGAGGTCTGACAATCTCGATAAGAATGCAGATCAGGCCGCAATCGCGGCCTGATTTTTTTGTCAACGCGAAACGGCTCGTTTTCTGCAAAGCTGTTATTCCGCCCGAGGTAAGAAATTTTCCGGAATCCCGGCATGCGTAGTTTTACCTTCGGCTCATCGCCAGCTGGTTATGGCAGACAAGCCGGGTTTAGTCATGTAAACGACAAAAGGCGATGATCGTGGCCCTCTGAAATGCAGACTCGGTCAGGGATTTTATCTCTCGATGCCGGAGTTGCGAAGTCTGGAAGTATTCTATTGGGTCGCAAAGCTGAGAAGCTTTCGCGGCGCAGCCGAGAGGTTGCACACCACCCAGCCTGCCGTATCGCAACGGATTGCCGCCCTTGAGAGCGAATTCGGGCTGAAGCTGTTTGACCGGGTCGCACGTTCGGTGAGCCTGACACCCAAAGGGCGTGAGCTGCTCGACTACGCCGAACGCATGCTGAGGCTTCGCGCAGATATGATGCGCGCTGTAGCAGCGCCCGCCGCCCTTAGCGGATTGATGCGGTTGGGTGTCGCCGAAACCATCGTCCATACTTGGCTTGCACGTTTCATCGAGCGCGTCAGCGCCACCTTTCCCGGCATCATTCTTGATATCGTGGTCGATGTTTCACCCAACCTACGCGACGGGCTGGTCTCCCACGAGCTCGACCTTGCTTTCCTGCTCGGCCCGGTCAGCCAACCGAACATGATCAACTACGACCTTTGCCGCTATCCGCTGGCTTTCATCGTGCGCAGTGACATCGATCTCGGACCTGAGCCAGTCCCGCTCAGTCGCCTGACCGAGATGCCGATCATCACCTTTCCCAAGACGACGCGGCCCTACATCGCCTTGCGTGAGATCCTAAGCCGGACGCAATTGCCCTCGGCCCGGATTTTCAGCAATTCCTCGCTCTCGACGATCGTGAAGATGACGGCCGACGGCATTGGTGTCAGCGCCATTCCGCCCGTCGTCATCAGCCGTGAACTGGAGACTGGGATTTTGCGCCTGGTCAACACCGAGGTGAGTCTGCCCGACCTCGTCTTCACCGCTTCGCTGCCGATGACACCGGACGGCCTGATCGCCGACCCGGTTGCCAAATTGGCGATCGAAATCGCAGGCGAGAGTGCAAAATTTGAGCACGAACAATAAGCGTCGCTTATTGATAAGCATCCATAAATAGGATTTGCCGGGTTGGCTCACGCTGTGTTTCGATAGGAAAACCTCAAGCGCGGGAGCCAAGTCTTTGTCTTCTCCTCTGCGTAAACCCCTTGCTCAGATAAGCTCCTATCGCAATGGCCACGCGGCCCGGCTCGCGGCGCGGCGCGGCGAACTGACCGGCAACACCGCCGCCGTTGCGCCCGGCTATGTGCAGGGCAATCTCTGTGTTCTGCCGCAGGCACTTGCCAGCGATTTCCTGCGCTTCGCCCAGCGCAATCCCAAGTCGTGCCCTCTGATCGGGGTGTCCGAGCCGGGCAGCCGCGCTGTCCCCGAGCTGGGGCTCGACCTTGACGTCGCTACCGACCTGCCGCGCTATCGCATTTGGCGGGGTGGCGAACTGATCGACGAACCAAGTTCCGTCGAAGACTACTGGCGCGATGATCTGGTCGCCTTCGTGATCGGCTGCTCCTTTACCTTTGAGGAATCGCTCATGACGGCGGGCATTCCGCTTCGGCATGTTGCTTGCGGATCGAATGTCACCATGTATCGCACCTCGATCCCGACAGAGCCGGCCGGCCCGTTCCATGGGCCGATGGTGGTGAGCATGCGGCCGATGAAGCCGGCGGATGCAATCCGGGCGATTCAGATCACCTCGCGCTTTCCGGCCGTGCACGGCGCGCCGGTTCATATCGGACTGCCCGAGGCGATCGGCATCGCGGACATTGCCAAGCCTGACTATGGCGACCCGGTCGAGGTGAGACCCGATGAGCTGCCGGTGTTCTGGGCGTGCGGGGTGACACCGCAATCGGTGATCGCGACGGCTAAGCCGGATTTCGCCATCACTCACGCGCCCGGCGCCATGCTGGTGACCGACCGGCGCAATACGGAATATGCGGTTATCTGACGATGCTCGCATCTGAATGAGCGACGCAGACGCAACTGTTCGATGGTCCCATGCAGGCGCTCTTTGCACACGGAGAAGGACAATGAAGTTGAATCGCAGGCAGGTGCTGATGTCTGGTGCCGCGATTGCTGCGACGGCGCCGCTTGGCCGCTTGGCCTCCGCCCAGACCGGGGACGTCACGATCGGTTTCGTCTATCCGATGTCCGGGCCCAATGCCCAGATCGGCATCGATGCCCGCCATGCCTATGAAACTGCGGCCGAGATCATCAATGGCGACTTTGACTTGCCGCTTCCTGGCGCCAAGGGCGAGGGGCTTGCCGGGCTCGGCGGAGCGAAGCTGAAGCTGGTGTTCGCCGACCATCAGGGCGATCCGCAAAAGGGCCGCTCGGAAGCTGAGCGGCTGATCACTCAGGACAAGGTCTCGGCCATCATCGGCTCCTGGCAATCTGCAGTCGCAGCCACGGTGACGGTAACGACCGAGCGCTATGGGGTCCCTTATATCGCTGCGGACAATTCCTCGCCGAGCCTGCATCGGCGCAATCTCAAATTCTTCTTCCGCGCCTCCGCCCATGACGAGATGTTCTCGAAGGCGATGTTCGACTTCATGGATGCGCAGAAAAAAGCCGGCAAGAAGATTGAAACCCTCGCTTTGTTCCATGAGGACACGATCTTCGGCACCGACAGCGCCGCGGTGCAGACGAAAATCGCCGGTGAGCGCGGTTATAAAATCCTCGCCGACATCAAATACCGCAACAATTCACCCTCGCTCACGTCGGAGGTGCAGCAGCTCAAGAGCGCCGACGCCGATGTGCTGATGCCTTCGACCTACACCACCGACGCCATCCTTCTGGTCAAGACCATGGCCGAACTCGGCTACAAGCCGAAGAACATCATTGCCCAGGCCGCCGGCTTCTCCGAGCAGACCGTGTATGAGACCGTCGGCGACAAGCTGAAGGGCCTCATTTCGCGTGCGTCGTTCTCGCTCGACTTAGCGGCCAAGCGGCCTTTCATCACCACCGTCAACGACATGTACAAGAAGCGCTCCGGCCGCGACTTCAACGACAACACCTCGCGCCAGTTCATGGCACTGACGATCCTTGCTGACGCCATCAGCCGCGCCAAGTCTGTGGAGGGTGACAAGATCCGCGAGGCGCTCGCCGCGACGGACATCCCCAGCGAGAAGACCATCATGCCGTGGCGGGGCGTCAAGTTCGGCACGGATGGCCAAAACGACCTCGCCGATCCGGTGCTCCTGCAATATCTCGGTGGCGTGAAGTTCACCACCATTTTTCCGGAGAGCGCGGCCGTCAGCCCGCCCATCTGGCCGATGAATGGCTGAAGCGAAAGGCCAGGAGAGGCGAGCGCCATGTCCACCGAGGACCTACTCCAGGTGATCGCCAGCGGGCTGCTGATGGGCCTGATCTATGCGCTGATTGCCGTCGGCCTGTCGCTGATCTTCGGACTGATGGACGTGGTGAATTTCGCCCATGGCGAATTCCTGATGGTAGCGATGTACGCCACGTTTGGGCTATGGATCGCAACCAAGATCGATCCGGTGCTGCTGGCGCCGGTGGTCACGGCCTTGCTCTTCGTGCTGGGTGCTCTCGCATATATGGGTGTGGTCCGCTACGCCATGCGGGCCAAGGCCAATCTCGGGATGGTGCAGATCTTTTCGACCTTCGGCCTTGCCATCCTGATTCAAGGTCTGGCGCAATATTTCTTCA
>Ga0081540_1002873_pt1 | contig 13919 bp, 17 predicted proteins | sample TabmetS2T1R1_FD_71024 | JGI IMG/M metagenome (GOLD analysis project Ga0081540, IMG submission 71024) | Tabebuia heterophylla rhizosphere microbial communities from the University of Puerto Rico - S2T1R1 | ecosystem: Host-associated > Plants > Roots > Rhizosphere ... | reverse complement strand
CTGGCAGGTGTCGGTCACATGCAAAACGTCCTTTTCGGCTATGCTGACGATCCCCAATTCGACCGCAGGGAAGCCGTTCGGCTTTCTCGCTTGGCATTGAGCCTCGACGATAGTGATCCAGACGCGTTAGCAGCGGCTGCTGTAATCTCGTCGTTCATGGTCGGCGATATTGAAAGTGCGATCGAAATGGCTGACCGGGCGGTCGCGCTCAACCCCAATTCATTTGACGCATGGTACGGCAGAGGCTGGGTCCATAGAAATGCTGGACTGCCGGAGGAAGCGGTACGAAGTTTTGAACGTGCCATGCGCATGAGCCCGTTAGACCCGCTGCTACATCGGTCGTTTGTCGGGATTGGCATTGCCTTGATCGAGCTTCGTCGCTTTGACGAGGCCATCGTCGCAGGCAACAAAGCCCAACGCCAGAAATCCTCCTTTTGGCCAGCTTACTGCTGTTTCGCGTCCGCTTTCGCCCATCTCGGGCGCGAGGCTGAGGCTCGTGAGGCGGTGGCGCGTCTGCTTGAGTTCGATCCCGCCTTTACAGTATCAGCGTTCATCGCGCGGGGCGGGCAATCAAACGCGAAGCTGTTGATCGAGGGGCTTCGGAAAGCGGGCTTGCCCGAGTGAGCGCAGACTTCTAGGGCTGGTTTAGCTCGCCATAGCAAGCATCGAGCTGACTTCGCCAGCCTGGACCGACACGGGCTTGCGTGAGCCTCATGAGGGGAGTAGGCAAGTTTGCGGCGGTTGCGTCTTGCTTCCTGTACTAGCTCCGGCGGCGTTTGCAGACTGTAAGCATGCCGATATTGCCACGAGCCCTCTGTCATCAAGTCAAAAATACGCACGTCCCCGGACCGGCGCGGACAGAATCGGTGCGGGTGTTAGCTGACGATCCGGCATTGAGAATGCCCTCCGAGAGCAATCCTTACATGCGAACGGAGCGCTGAACGCCGAAGCAGAACGATCGCGGTGCGGTCCATTTGAGCCAGTGAACGACGGCAATGCTCGCGCCGGTCGAAGTTGTCGAACGGCAATTTCGGGGTTGCATAGCAGACTCCGGTTGCGCACCGATCCACGTCCGCATGGGCAAGGAGCCGACATTCCGCGCAACCCTGTCCCAAGGGCAGCACTACCCTCGAAAGCAGACATTTCTGTTGCTTGTGCCAAAATCCGTTCCAGGCAGCATCTGCTTGTTCACCAAAAAGCGGCCTCCTCCGACACGAGGGCAATGTCCGCTTGAGGCACCACTCGACTTTATCCAGCGGCACGATCGGCTTGTGGGCTAGTCCCATTTTTTTCGCGGGGCGGCGCCTGTACATTTCTGCCAAACCACCCGCAGGTCGACTTTTAGGATCGCTGAAACTGATTCGACCAAACAGGCCGAGCGGCATTCGGCACTAGTTCAACTCTTTCACCAGGTCATCCGCCTCGCGCAGATCGCGGGAGGTTTCCGAGGACGCAAATTTCGCCCGGGTCGATATCAGTAGGTCCCTCGAAACGCTTCCGGCGTGCCGGCATCGGTCGCCACCGACGCACATCTGCACCAGCACGTAGTCGGCATTGACTGCGCCGGTTGCGGTCGAGATCGGACCCTTGTACCCGGTATGATACCGACTTTTCATCACGTCCTTGAAGATCTTGACCTTGGGATCCCCGGACCACACCGCCGCGTCGGCATAAGCGGCGAGCGGTTGGGACCAGTAGCCGCTGTTGGCGTTGAACCACGGCTCATACTGTTCTTTCTCCAGCATGAACTGCAGGAACGCCTTTGCGGCGTTGGGATAGGAAGTGTGCTTGAACACCATGGCGTTCAGCGTCAGCCCACCCATCGGCGAGATCGGCGCGAGCCCCTTCGGGATCGGCTGATGCTCGGTGTCGTCGGCGATCGCCTTGGTCGCAGGATCGTTCTTCAGCGCGAAATAGAGCGACACGCCGTTGAAGGTCAGCGCGATTTCCTGCGCCGAATAGGCCCGGTTGTTGCCTGGGGGCAGATCAGTGAAGCGTTTTCACAGGCGGAACCGTCAGACGGATGAGAACCTCGAACGTACCGTCGAAAACCTCAAGGACATGATCACACGTCAAACAACGATACTCGCCCTTCTTCCCGTTACCGGAGGCGATGACGATGCGGCGATAACCTGCGCCGCAATTGGGACAGATCAGGTCAGATTTCCACATTTCGCGAGTATGTGCCGTTTTCGCTGTCGTTTCCAGCGAACTTATGTGACAGTGCGGAGGCGCTAGTTATAAACCGGTCCAGATCCCGATTGCGATGATGACCCCCGATATGGCGAGAACCGTCACATCGATCGTGAGCCACGTGGGTATGCGCGTTGATGGCTGTTCGTTCATCGTCTTGAGCCTCGATACCCGGCTATGCGCCATGGGGTAGCTGACTCATTCACCCCGGCGAACCGTAGACCAGGCGCGACGTGGCCATTGGTGAGGTAGCTCACTCCTCGCGTTGCGTTGATCGACGAACGTTGCCTGTATCTCTGCCTTCGCGGAGCGGCCCGTCCGTGCGCTGGCCGCCTCGACCCGGCACAATTTCCAACCGTCTTGCAACGTGCACCACAGGCCTCGGGGGGCCTGTGCTGGAGCGGATCATTTGGTCAAACCAGCTCGCGCTACTATGCTGCGTTAATCCAAAAAAGCGAGAGCCAGAGTCCCATTTGCAACATTGGAGCTCGCATCATCCCGGGAGCTTCGGGCTACTCCGATGCAGATCGGGCGCGGATGTCTGCTGTAGCCCTGAAAGCGATGCGATAGCAGACCTCACCAGAGATCCGAGTTGGGCCACAACCGGACTCATGCACCGCAGCAAACATTTGACATTACGGCAAGAAGATACATTGCGAACGCGGGAACGGAGAATAACGTTCGAATGACGTGAAACCGAACCCATCGCGCACGCGTTTGGGCCCATTCGTCCGGTGGGTTTTGAATAGACCAGGACGCGATTTGATGGTTGATGCGGGCACATGTGGGTACGCCAACTATTAATACGAGCGCATAGCAGACTGCACCTGCTGCGGCGAGTTGTCCGGGAATGGAATGGACACTATACATCACGGCAAGGGCTACGCCTCCCGCCAGAGCACCGACGACCACTATCGGCATGTAGGGATCAAAAGTACGATTAGTATGCTGATGAAATTCAACATAGGCAGAAACTGAAAGCCGGGACATCGCGCGTCCTAGCCCTATCCAGTTTACGATCAATCCGCCGGTTGCGAGTGCGGCGAACAATAGTACGATCACTACAAATGAATTTTCCATGAGCATTCTCGGCCGTTATCCGATGCTCGGTATGTGCAGTCTGTCCGACAGAATTTTCGGCGGCTATTGCGCCAAAATCACCGGCAATCCAGGGCGCGCGCATCGAGTCCTTCATTTGGTCAATGCTTGGGTGTTGCGTGTTCATCTCTTTCTCCGAACTCGTATGTTTGCAATATTTCGTCGGTCGGCACCTGGATGCTATCGCACTTGTCGCGCCTCAGACGATTACCTTGGTGCCCTCTGCCTGGGAGCGCGTGGCCGTCGCGGCTTCTATAACGGTGGTCCCGCCAGTGATCAAAACGATCTTGCTGCTGAGTTTGCCCATGCCATCGCGTGTAAGACGCGATTGCCCGAATGAGCCCGGTGTTGCCCGCTCGTGCTCTGTGCAGCCATTACCGGACCGCCGCCGAGAAGCTCAACCGGCTCAATAGTTTCCCCGAACAGGATCGAATCGCACCAGCCAAGCCCGCCGTAGTTCGAGATAGCGCCTTCTGCCGCGCGAGCGCGTCGGCGGGTCTTCGCTTCGCCGGCGCTAACTTTGGAATCCCCGCACGAGGATCAGGCGCTCCACGAGTGGGTCTGGAACGGCGGTTCGAGCGGCGGCTTCGTAACGCTGGCAGTGTAGTTTGTGATCGTGGAGGCTGCCACCACCGCGATCACCTCCAATGCGTGCTCCTTGCGGAACCCCGCCGCCACGAATCTATCCACATCCCGATCATCAACGCGTCCACGCTTCTCGATCAATGTTCTGGCGAAGGTCGATAGCGCCGCAGACGTAGCGTCCTTCGGAGCGCGACGTTCGCGAATGGCCTGCACATCCGCCTTGTCGAGGCCCTCCTTGAGCGCTAGACCGGTGTGGAACGCGACCGCCCAGGCGCAAACGTTTGTCACCGCGTTGGTCAGAAGAAGCGTCTGGATCTGCGCCTCGGTAAAGCTGCCGCCGTGCACCTTGCCGAACAGAGCGACCAGGCTATCGATGAGCACGGGGGATGTCGCCATGGTGGCGGCAACGTTCGGGATCATGCCGAATGCGCCCTGCAGTGCCTGTAGTGGCGGCTTTGATTTTTCGGGAGCGGTATCGATCGTAAGAACAGGAAAGCTTTGCATTTTATTTCGCCTATTAGGTTTTGGCGTGATGGTCACGCCGTTTGGCTGTCTGGACCGGCTGCTGGCCCCGTGAAACGCGAAGGCCGGAAACGATCCTTTGTCTGCGACCTATCTATGAGAGGATGCGTTGGCGGATTTGCCAAAATCCCATCGTTTTCCGCCAAGTGCGGGTTCATGGCACGGGCCTGGAAAGCTGGATGCCGAGGCGGTCGGCGACGCGCCGTGCGCTCGCTTCGCGCTGTGCGGTGATGCCGGCGACCGATTGGCGCGCATGCGCAAGGATCGCCGCGGGAGCTGTTTCTGGCGTACCGCTGTCGAACGGCGGCTCCGGCGCGTACACCATGTAGAGTTGGATGGTCCGCGCGGCGTCGTCACCGCGCAGCTCGGCGGCGAGCCGCAAGGCACCATCGATGCCGGCCGTGACGCCTGCGGCGAAAATCCAGTTGCCGTCCACGACCACTCGCTCGTTGACGGGGATTGCACCGAAGTACGGCAGCAGGTGAAACAACGCCCAATGCGTTGTCGCTCGCCGTCCCTTGAGCAACCCCGCCGCGCCGCAGAGCAGAGCGCCGGTACATACCGAGAAAACGCTACGCGCGGCGGCTGCCTGCTGCCTGATCCAGGCCAGCACTTCGGCGTCCTCCATCAGGGCTTCCTGGCCGAACCCGCCGGGCACATGAAGGACATCAAGCCGTGGCGCATCCGACAGCGCCGCATCCGGTGTCAGCCGCAACCCCTTGACGTCGCGCACGGGCTCGGCGGCCTTGCCGTAGAGCCGATAGGTCGGGTTCGGAATCCGCGACAGCACCTCGAAGGGTCCTGTCAGGTCGATCTGGTCGAGGCCCTCAAACAGCAAGGAACCGATTTGCAAATGGGTGTCATGCGGGATCATGGAGAACTCCCTCAAGTTGGGGTGGACAAGGCTAAGCTAAGGGGGCACGCTCTGGCGGAAATGCCAAAGTCCCCTCGTTCCCAGCCAAGTCTCGTTCGCGGCAATGCGGCGCGCGTCGTTGAAGTGCTGGCCTACCCGTCGGTGCAGTTGCTCGATGTCACAGGGCCGCTTCAGGCGTTTGTCTGCGCCAACGATCACGTCGCGCAAGCCGGAGGAACGCCGCCTTACGCCCTGCGCGTGGTGGCGAAGGGCGGACAGGGTGTAACGACCTCAGCCGGACTTGGGATCGCAACGAGCCAGCTCCCACGCACCGGAACGCCACCGGATACGCTGATAGTACCCGGTGGTCCGGGCGTCGACGCGGCTGCCGCCGACACGGCGCTGGTTGATTGGGTGCGGCAGCGTGCGAAGAAGGCGCGTCGCGTCGCTTCGGTCTGCACCGGAGCGTTCCTGCTGGGTGCCTCAGGCGCGCTCGATGGACGGCGAGCGGTCACCCATTGGTCGTACTGCGCCGAGCTTGCCCGGCGCTTCCCCGCGGTGCGAGTCGAGTCGGACCCGATCTTCGTGCGCGATGGTCCGATCTGGACTTCGGCAGGCGTGACGGCGGGCATCGACCTCGCGCTGGCGTTGGTAGAAGAGGATTTGGGTCGTACCGTGGCACTGGCGGTGGCGCGCTATCTCGTTGTCTTCCTCAAGCGTCCGGGCGGGCAGGCGCAATTCAGCGAGGCTCTGTCTCTGCAATCGGCCGAGGACGAATTCGGCGCGTTGCACGAATGGATCAACAAGCATCTGTCCGACGATCTCTCGCTCGGCGTGCTTGCCCAGCAGGCCAGGATGAGTGAACGCAGTTTCAGCCGACACTATGCAGAGGCCACGGGAGTTACACCAGCGCGCGCCATCGAACGCCTGAGGGTGGAGGCGGCGCGGCGGCTGTTGTCGGAGTCACGCCTGCCCGTGAAGCGCATCTCCCAGCGTTGCGGTTTCGGTTCGGAAGAAACCATGCGTCGAAGCTTCCTGCGCATGCTTTCAGCGACGCCGAGCGATTACCGCGCCCGGTTCCGCTCTTAAGCGTCGTCTGTGATGCGCCAAAGCAGTCATTCAACTGAATGGCATCAGCCACGAGCAGGCGAACTGTTTCCGGAAGCTACGATCGCCTGAACAACAAGTGCGATGCGTTTGCCGCGCGCGCTGGGCCTAATTCGGCCTGAACGGTCGAGTGCAGCGAGCCCATGAAGGGCTGCCCAAAAAGTCTCGGTCACGTCCTCTAAATCAGCGCAAAACGGCGCTACGACTGCCGCAATTGCTTCGAAAGCGGCATGTAGTTCTGGTCGGGTTCCAGCTTCGGCGAACCGCAAATCCGTCGGGAGGACAAACATAGCGTCGTAGAGGGCAGGACGACCTCCCGCAAAGGCGAGATACGCCATGGCGACATTCTTGAGGGCGTTTCGTCGTCCGGTCGATTCGCCTGCCGCTTCCCGAAGAGCTACTGTGAGTTGCTTGAAGCCCTCGACCGCAACGGCTGCGACAATCGCGTCCTTGTTTTCGAAATGCGAATAGAGGACAGGCTGACTAAATTCGATTTCTTCGGCCAGGCGGCGGATCGTAACGGCCTCCCATCCTTCGCGCTCTGCGATCACGCGCGCTGCCGCGACAATGCGATGCTCGCGCTCAGCCCGCTCCCTACCTTTCCGCTCGACGATACCCAATCCTCGATCTCCCAGACTCAGAAGGCCACATATTCGTGATCATACCGATGCTTGAAGGTCTAGCAATGCTAGGCTATCTTCAATCTAGCAGTGATATAATGTCTTACAATGCTAGAAAGAACAACCTCATGCATTGGCTTCTGCTCGGAATGGCACTGCTCGTGGCTGTCGGGATCATCGCGATCGGCACCCAATATATTGTGAGCCCGAGGCCCGCGACACGCAGCTTCGGCCTGCCGCTTCCTGAAAACGGCACTAACATCGACTGGTGGCTTCGCCTCAAGGGGGTGCGAGACATCGTATCGGGGTTGGCTGTACTGGCGTTCATGATGTGGGGCGCGCCCAGCGGGGTCGGCCTCATCCTGCTGGTGGAAGCCATCATCCCAGTCGGCGACATGCTGGCCATTCTTGCAGCGAAAGGCTCCGCCAAAAGAGCCTTCGGCCTTCACGGACTCACGGCGGTATTTATGGTCATGGCGGCCATCCCCCTGATGATTGGAGCGTCCTGAGATGGTGCATGCTCTTTCAATCTGGCTCCTCGTTGCCGGCTTCTTTGGCGCAGGCGTCTTCAACGCGGTCGGCAGGCCCGGGACGCAAAGCGATTACGCTCGGTGGGGTTACCCGCGCTGGTGGAACATTTTTACTGGCGGACTGGAGATAATGAGCGCCGCTCTGATTGCGCTTCCTGCCAGTCGCATTGTTGGCCTAACGCTTGGGGCGGTCATCATTGCGGCTGCGGTTTTGACCGTTCTACGCCACCGCGATTTTTCGCACCTTGTGCCACTCAGTGTCTTTGTCGCCGTGATCGCTCTAGCAGTGACCTTGTGAGGGCCAACACCACCGCAAGTCTTTCGTTATTGGTGGGAGCAGCGTTCGCTTTCGCGGTGTCCAACGTCCTGACGAAGCGCTACGGCCCTTTTGACCCTTCGATGTTGATGGGGTGGTCGTCGTTGCTCACGGTGCCGCAGGTCATGTTGATGTCGTTGCTCCTTGAGCATGGACAAGTGGCGAGCCGCAATCGACCGCGTCTCGGACGATCGCGACCCTTGAGCGTGAAATCGGCGTCGCGCTGTTCGTTCGGAGCACACGCTTGGTAACGCTGACCGACGCCGGCGCCGACTTCCTTGCTCGCATCGAGGTTCGAGCGCGACTGACGGTAGGTTGGCAGGATGAATCTGCCGTTCCGCTTATCGCCGCGCGGTATTGGTTGGACGCCAGGCCTCGCCGACTCGAAGGGCCATGGGAAGTCGCGCTCGCGCTTGCGCCGCTTTGTTCTTGCGAGGGGAGCAGGCCGGGCGACGCGAAGTTCGGCGGAATGCACGCTAACGCCTAGACCCTCCGACCTGTACCACCGGTTCTGTGACAGTCCGCAGCTCTCTTGGAGTCTTCCGCAGGGTTAGCACCTCGCTGCCATCAAGGCGTGGGATTGAATGTCGATCATCATCTATCACGATGTCGCGATTGCCCTTGCCGCCTCTCAATCGCCGTTCCATCTCCACAAATAGGAAATGATATCCTTTCCAAAATGTCTGACATCGAGACAGCGGACGCGAAGATGAAGAGCATGAACAAGGCGCGGCGGCGCCGAGGAAGACCAAAGCTTCGCTCCGACGAGGAGATGCGCGCTATCATCCTCGATGCGGCACGGTCCGAGTTCGCCAACGCCGGTGGCGGACGAATGAGCAGCAATTTCGGCGCAAGGAGGTTGACATGCTTCTTCATCTACCGATCGCAATGATGGCGGCGCTTTCGCCTATTGCCGTTTCTGACCCAGTACCGACGTTCGATATTGCACGGGAGTGTCGTCTCGAAAGCGACTCGACAGCAGACTTTAACCGTTGCTCGAAGGACGAAGCTGATGCGGTACGGCAGCTCCAAAAGGAATGGGCGCAGTCTGTTGCCGCGGACAAGAGGACTTGTACCGGCGAGTCAACGGCCGGTGGTTTCACGAGCTATGTCGATCTGCTGATCTGTCTCGAAATGGCGAAGGACGCACGCGGCAACGATAAACCTTCAGCTGTGACCGGGAATTAGAGCCGGCCTATCGCGACCGTCGCGGAGTTTTGCGCAACATTCTAGAATCGAAAAAGGAAAACAACATGAGCGACACCAAGATTATTCGTCGCATCGCCGTCATCGGCACTGGCGTGATCGGCGCCAGCTGGAGCGCTGCGCACCAAACATGCGACGACAGCCGCCGCGCACACAGTCGCAGCTGAGTGACGGGGCGAGCTTCACCAATGTCGGCTACGAGCGCAAGCGCGACACGTCCGCCCTTCACGATCGCGGGGTTTCCCGTCCGGTCGTGGGCCTTTGCCATCCGCATCTGGATTGCCGCGGTTATTGCCTTGTTGGTGAGTTTCTGGTTGCAGCTTGAGGTCCCCTCCTCAGCCATGCTGACAGTCATGATTCTCGCGGAGCCAACCCGCGGGCAGGCGCTGGAAAAGGCCGGTTATCGTCTGATCGCGACTGTCATCGGGGTGGTTGTCTCGATCGCGATTGTGAGCTCGCTCTCCCAGGCGAGAGATCTGCTTCTCGTGGCTTTTGCGGCATGGGTGGGCGTTTGCATCTACGCGTGCGGACTGCTCGATGGTTACCGAGCCTACGCGGCAGTGTTGTCGGGGTATACGGTTGCGCTGATCGCCATTCAGCAGATCGACAATCCACTGCATGTCTTTGAAGCGGCAATGTCGCGCGGCGCGGCCATTGCGGTAGGGGCGTTATCGATCACGCTTGTGAACGATATGCTGGTGGCTCCCGATCGTCATCCCCAGCTTGCGGCGCAGCTCGCAACCCTTCACCGCCGCTTGCAACGTTATGCTCAGGCCGTCATTCGCAGCGAGGCCACCGACGCGGTCATGGTCGCGAGCTTGATGAGAGAGATCGTCGCGCTCCGCCCGGACATCTCGAGCCTTGCTACCGAGTCGAGCAGCGGTCCGGTAAGAAGCGCTGCGGCTCGCAGCGCGATGGTGGCGCTTGTGGCAGAGCTGCACGCTGTCCGCGCCCTGGCCGCGCTTCCCGCAATCTCCGATCCGGCCTCGCGCGAGCAATTGGCCTCCATCTTCGACAGGGGTGCCGAAGAGCCTCATCGGGTCCGGACCTGCGAGGATCGCATCGACTTGCCCGACGATGCGCCAACATCCAACGCGTGGGCGCTGCACGAGCTGCGGCGGCGGGATGCGGAAGTTTGCCTTCATCTTTCCGCGCTGACGTCCGCCTCGCGCCGCCCATCACGATCATGGCAGGCGCCACTCTATCGTTCACAGCGTATCGCGTTGGAAAACGGAGTTCGCGCGGCCGCACACATTGCACTGACATCGCTCTTTCTTGTTTTGGCCGGCTGGCCGAACGCGAGTATCGCGCTTTCGCTGGTTGCGACGATCATCGGACTGGGCGCCACGACGCCGGCACCGCGGACATTTACGACGCTCGACTTCTTCGGTACGCCAATCGCGATCGCTCTGACCGGCATCCTCGAATTCTTTGTCCTCAACGGCGTCTCCGACTTCCCGCTGCTGGCGATCGGCCTTGCTCCATTTCTGGTCGGATCGGCGCTCCTTACGTCGCTCCCAAATCCGGTCCTGTCGGGCCTTGGGAAGGTCAACCTGATCTTCATTTCGGTTGTATTGGCGGCAAGCAACCCGCAGACCTACGATCCGCAGGCATTCCTCTTCACCGCGTTGTTCCTCTGGCTTGCAACCGGCCTGCTCCTGGCGGCCCAGTACCTAATTCCTCCTGTGTCCGATACTCAACGCAAGCGCTGGCTGCTCGCATCGGCTCGAGACGAGCTGCACACGATGCTGCGTCGCGGCGACCGACGCTACGCGCCCGAAGAAGCGACGTTTCGCGATGCCGTGCGGGTTGCACAGATAGCCGCAGCCGGTTCGACCGAGGCGGAGCATCGCATTTCCGTAGAGCAAGCGCTGGCGTACTTCGATCAAGCGGGGGCGATCCGCTTCTGCGCAGCCCGGTTGACCTGCCTGACGGATCGTCCTGTGTCGGGTCTAGCCGCGCAAGCGCGCGCAGCTTTGATCGCGCGAGATCCGCAGCTCATTCGCGTCGCCGCCGACACCCTGCGCGCGCGAGCCCAGGCTGACAGCGCCGCATTCGCGGCGAGTGCTGCCCTCATCGTTGCCAGTGCGGTCGTTCGACAGGCGCGCGCAGGTACCGCTCACATGCATGGATGCGAGTCATGACAAATAGCTTTCATGAGTTCGTGATCGGCGGAGTTCTGATCGCGCCGTTCCTCACCTACGCGGTGGCCGCGCTCGCCATCATCCTGGTCCTTCGGCCGATGCTGCACCTCATCGGTCTTGCAAGGATGTTTAGTCACGTGTCGATTGCCGAGTTGAGCCTTTACGTGGTGCTGCTCGGAACGCTCGTGCTTGTTGTTTAATGGAGCCTACCATGGAAGCGCACCCTAACGACGAACCTGCCGGTCAAGGGGCACCGTCCCCGGCGATCACGCCCCCCGCCGATCCCTCATCGACACAAACGGACAGCGGGGCGGCGCAAGGCCGCCCCGTCCAGACCCAACGACCCGTCCGAGAAGCGCTGCTGGCGTCGGCGAGAAAGCTGGCGACCGCGGTCGTTGCGCTGGCTGCAGTGCTGATTTCTCTTATCGCTTGGGACCATTATTTGACGGCGCCCTGGACCCGAGACGGCCGTGTCCGTGTTCAGGTCGCCAGCGTGGCTCCCGAGGTGTCCGGCCGGATCAGGGAGCTACGCGTTTTCGACAATCAGTACGTGCACAAGGGCGATATCCTGTACGTGATCGATCAGTTCGACTTTGATAACACCCTTCGCGCCAGCAGGACGACGCTGCAGGAGAGGGCCGCTGACGTGCAGGTGAAGCAGCGGCAATCGGAGCGACGGCTTCAGATGTCGGACCTCGCGACAACCCCCGAGCAGCAGCAGGTCTTCGCCGGAAATGCGATCCAGGCCGAAGCTGCTTTCGAAGCCGCACAGGATCAGGTCGCCCAGGCAAAGGTAAACCTGAAGCGTACCGAGGTTCGCAGTCCGGTGAATGGTTTCGTCACCAACCTGCTAATGCGCGCCGGCGACTATGCTCGCCAGGGTGTTGTCAATGTTTCGATCATCGACACCGATAGTTTCTGGATCGACGCATATTTTGAAGAGACCAAGATGGCCCGAGTCTGCTCGGGAGCCCGTGTCGAGGCGAAATTGATGGGCTATTCAGCTCCGATCATCGGGCACGTCAAAACAGTTACCCGCGGCCTCAGCGTTTCCAACGCATCAGCCGGTGCACAGGGACTTCCGAACGTGGACCCGATTTACACCTGGGTGCGGTTGGCGCAGCGTGTTCCGGTTCGCGTCGCAATCGACCAAGTGCCCTCCGGCGTACCACTTATATCCGGCATGACTGCGACCGTGACGATCAGGGACGATTCCATCATCGATCGCTCGAATTGGTTCGACGGCGCCCGTGCGAGCCTCCTCAATGTGGTCAACGGCCCCTCGGCGCGCCCTGACTGCATTCAAACTCTCACGACCGATCGCGAGCCGGCGCAATCGGTCCCGGCATGGGAAGCACACGCAAGCCGAACGCCAGAACTGATTAATCCCGGTCTAGCTGTCGGCATACAGGCTTCGCCGCGGCACGACGACACAACTGCTCCTGTAACCGGGAACCGCTAACCGGGCCCCTTTGCCACGAACCCTACGCATCCAACAAGGAACGCCACATGACCAAAGCTGTTCGCACATCCAAAACAATCGCGGTCGAGCACGTCAGGATCGTTTCTCAGCGTCCGTTTGCCGAAGTCCGCGCAGCGCTCGAATCGAGCCTGTCGAAGCTCGACACCAGCATTCCAGCGGCCTTGCGCAGCGGCGACCAGGACCATGCCAAAGAATATGAGGCAAGCGGCCCGAAGCTATCGATCTTCATCGAGCGCGATCACGGCTCGCTGCTGGAGATCGCCGGTCGCCGGCGTAACGCCATCCAATACGACATCGGCAATCCGCTCACGGCCTCGAAAATGACGCGCCACGACCTCGGTGCTGCTCTCTACGCACCACTGCGCGTGGTCCTGTTCGAGGACCAGCAAGGCAAGGCGGTCTTCGAATATGACAAGCCCTCTTCGTTCTTCAGCCAGTTCGGCGACGAACGCGTGACGGATGTCGGCCGCTATCTCGACCGTACATTGGAAAACGTCCTGCTCGATGCTGCGGGTTGAGGGCCGGCAAAGAACGGCCCTCTAATCCGGGTCGGGCGAGAACGAACGATCCCGTACATGCCCGGCCCGAACCTTGCGATGGCGTAGTTCCCTTCTCTCCAAGCCTACGTCGAGAAGGCGCGAACTCTGCGTTCCGGACTTCCTAGTGTGCCGGCGGAGCGGCGCCGGCTTTGACGCTGCGCAAGGCGAGCGCGAGCGGGATGGATCCCAGGGCGATCAGCATCAGCACCCAGAACACGTCGATATAGGCGAGCAGCGCAGCCTGCGCCTGCACGGTCTGTCCGATCCAGGCAAAGGCCTGTTGCTGCGCCTGGGCAAGCGCGCTGCCCTGGGCGAGGAAATAGTTGGTCACGTGTTGCAGCGTGTCCTGGTACTGCGAGGTCGAGGGAATGACGTGCTCGGCCAGCCGGCTCTGGTGAAACTGCTCGCGCCGCTCCAGCACATTGGCGCCAAGCGAAATGCCGAGCGAGCCGCCCGTGTTGCGTGCCGCATTGATCAGGGCTGATGCCTGGTCGGTCTTGCCGGCCGGAACGCCGTTGAAGGACGCCGTGGTGATCGACACGAAGATCAGCGGCAGGCCGACGCCGAACAGCATGCGGGCGGTTGCAAAGAACCAGAAGCCCGTATCGCCATAGACGTTGGTGAGACTGAACATGGATGCCGCCACCACCGCCGCACCCGTGATGATCAGATATTTCGGCTGCACCCAGCCCGACAGGCGGCCGACCACGAACATCATCGCCA
>Ga0081540_1002872_pt1 | contig 13927 bp, 10 predicted proteins | sample TabmetS2T1R1_FD_71024 | JGI IMG/M metagenome (GOLD analysis project Ga0081540, IMG submission 71024) | Tabebuia heterophylla rhizosphere microbial communities from the University of Puerto Rico - S2T1R1 | ecosystem: Host-associated > Plants > Roots > Rhizosphere ... | reverse complement strand
TGATCGAGCAACTGGCGGCTGGTGGTGCGATCGACCTTGGCGCGCAATTCCGAGATGCGGTCCTCGTAGGCGTATTGCATCTCGGCCTGGCGCGCGATCAGCCGGGTCAGCACGTCGTCGCGAAACGCGAAATAGGTGGCGGTTGCCGCCGACCACATGCCGAGGAGGACGACGGTACCGACGACGATCCAGAACACGACGGGACCAAACCGAACCTGCTTGCCGGCATGAACGATGGCGTAGCCGTCGCGATCAGGCGTGGCGGCGGGCGAGGCTGCGTGGGGCGCCGGACGGCGAGGCGGCGTCCGGCCGTGATCCTGGGGGCGGTGATGGTCTGAAAGGTGACCGGAACGATACGACATCGGCACTCCCGCGCCGGTCGGAATTGAGTCCCGTACGGCTACATCTGCAGGAGCCGATTTGACCCTTTCATGGTTAATTTTTGGAAAACTGCCTCGACGGGTCAGATTTCCGCGGCAGCGGCCAGCACCTCGTCGGCGTGGCCATCGACCCTTACATTGCGCCAGATCCGGGCGACCCGTCCGTCGGCGCCGATCAGAACCGTCGTCCTGATAATTCCCATGAAGTTTCTGCCATACATCGATTTTTCGCCCCAGGCGCCATAGGACTCGAGCATCTCATGGTTCTCATCCGACATGAGAGGAACCGCGAGCTGGTGCTTGTCCCGGAAAGACTCCTGGGCCTTCACGGTGTCGGCCGACACGCCGATTACGGCGGTTCCCTGATCCGCAAACGCGTCCTTGAGACGGGTGAAGTCGATGGCCTCCCTGGTGCAGCCAGGGGTATCGGCGCGGGGATAGAAGAACAGCACGAGCTTCTGGCCGGCATAGTCGGCCAGCGAAACCGATTCACCGCCATCGCGCTGCAACTGGAAGCCGGGGGCCACGGCGCCTTCAACCAGTTCCGCGCCGGAAACCGGTTCGGGCGGCACAGATGAATCAGATTTTAACGGTTTCGATGAAGGCTTGTGAGACGCTTTTGGCGAAGCAGTTTTGGCCGTTTTGCGTGGCTGCGCGACGACCGTTTTGGCGGCCTTGGTGGCAGACTTCTTGGCGGCAGGCTTCTTGGCCGGCGCCGTCGAACTGCGGGGAGCCGCCTTCGCCGCCCGTGGTTTTGCGGGGGATGCCTTGCTCGATTTCTTGGGGGGCTGCTCCGGGGACTTTCTGGGGGATAGCTTGGAGGATTTCTTGCGCGTTTTCTTGGACATACGCCTTCCTTTCGTCGCTTTCCGCAGATCAACCATTAGGGTATTGCGGGTTCTGCCCCTGACCGTCGGATTCGCTCGGGCTGCTGCTGGGCAAGTTTGATGACCTCGGAGTATGGTTACAAGGAATTCGACGCACTACCCGCCCGCTCGTTGAAGGGGGCGCCCAATCAGTCCTTGGGTCCGACCACGAGTAACAGTATTAATCGAGGATTGGCAGCGATGCCGGCACAGGAGCGCTCGATACCGATCGAAGAGCGCACCTGCGGCGGCGACCAACCTCAGCGCCGGCACCGAGAGGCAATGGCTAGGAATACTTCGCCCCAGGGGTCGAATCCGCGTGCCGAGGCCCACATCTCGCAATGGGATGATGCGGACGGCTGGGAGCAGGACGAGGCTGCGGGTCGCCGAGCGCAGCGGCTGTTGTCGCGTTCCGATTCGAGATTTCACCGCGTGGGCGACAAGTTTTCAGGGCTGCGCTGGCTGACCGGTGGGCGCTGGATCAAGCGCATTGCGATCGTGATCGCCGTTCTGGCTGTCATCTTCCTGGGCTGTTTTGGCGGACTGTGGTGGCGCCTGGGCGCCGGGCCGATCAATCTCGAGATGGCGACGCCGTGGCTGGCGGCTGCAATCGAAGACAATATCGGCCATGGCAATACGGTCGAGGTCGGCGGTACCCAGATCGAGCGAGCCGGGCGGATCCGGATCGCGGTGAGAATCCGCGACATTGTCGTCCGCGACAGCGACCACGCCATCGTCGCGACAGCCCCCAAAGCCGAAGTGAAATTGTCCGGTACCGCGCTTCTGATGGGGCGGCTGCGCGCCGAGAGCCTCAATCTGGTCGACGCCGAACTCGCGGTTCGAATCACGCCTGACGGCCAGGTCACTGTTTCCGCGGGCGAGACCGCCAAGCCGCTGGCGACCGGCGTCGCCTCCAAGCGCGATGCCGGCATTGCCCCGACATTCCCCCGCCAGGCGCCTGCACCGGCGCCGGGTGTTGCCGCGGCGGCTCCCGACCAGGCGCCAAGCGGGTTGCTGGCTGGCCTCGACTGGCTGGACAGCCTCAGCCTCACCGGTCTCGACGGGCAGAATCTCAACGAGATCGGCCTCAAGAACGGCAATCTCGTTGTCGACGACCAGCAGCGCGGCAACAAATGGACATTTGAAAATATCAGCCTCAGCATGCGCCGGCCGCACAGCGGCGGGGTCGCGGTCAGCCTTGGCGAGGAGGGCGCGAACCCATGGTCGCTGCGCGTCGTGGTCGGGGCGCCGCAGAACGGGGTGCGGTCGGTCGATATTCGCGCCGACAAGGTGCCGACCGCCAACATCCTGCTCGCGATGCGGGTGAAGGATCTGACCTACAGCGCTGACCTGCCGCTGTCGGGCGAACTGAAGGGCGAACTGGGACGTGACGGGCTGCCGACCTACTTCCGTGGCAAGGTCACCGCCGGCGCCGGGCACATCATCGACACCGACACGCCCGACTATCCAATGCCGATCGACTCGGCGGAATTGAGCGTCGAGTGGGATTCCGGGCGGCGCGTGCTGCTGGCGCCCTTCAAGATCGTTTCCGGCCCGAACCGGATCACGCTGCTCGGCCATCTTGAACCGCCGAACGGCGCCACAACCGAATGGCAAGCTGGCCTTAGCGGCGGCACCATCCTGCTGGCCGGCAACGACAATGAACCGCCGCTGGTCTTCAACCGCATCAACATCGGCATGCGCTTCGACACCGACAGGAAGCGTGTGCTGCTGACCCAGGCCGACATCAGCAATGGCGAGATCGGCGTCGCCGGCACCGGCAGCGTCGACTATTCCGGCGAGGCACGCCTGCAGCTCGGTTTTGCGGGAACGCCAATGTCTGCCTCCGCGCTCAAGCGGATGTGGCCGGTCATTATCGTGCCTGAAGTGCGCGAATGGGTGATCGAGCGGATCGAGCGCGGCACGCTCCAGCGCATCGAGGTCGGCGTCAATTCGCCGGTGCGCAATCTGTCGCGCAAGGGGCCGCCGATTCCGGACGATGGTCTGGCCGTCAACATCGTGGCGTCGGGCGTGACGGTGCGTCCGGTCGACGCGATGCCCTCGGTCCGCGATGCGGATTTGAAGGCACGGGTCACCGGGCGAACCGCAACGGTGACGATCGGGCAGGGCATCGCCGACACGCCGGGTGGGCGCAAGATCAACATTTCGGATTTCACCTTCGAGGTGCCGGACATGGCGCCGAAGCCGTCGCCGTCCAAGGTGAAGTTCAGAGTCGATGCTCCGGTGCCGGCCGCCGCGGAAATTCTTGCCTCCGACCGCATCAGCGATCTTTCAGGCACCCTGGTCGATCCGAATTCCAGCAAGGGAACGGTCGCCGCCACCATCATGCTCAACCTGCCGGTCAAGGGTTCGCTGACCAAGGCAGATACCGTCTATGCCGTTACCGCCGATCTCGGCGGATTTGCTGCCGACAAGCTGGTGATGAACCAGAAGCTGGAAGCCAATTCGCTGAAGGTGGTAGCCAATAACGCCGGCTACCAGGTCAAGGGCGACGTCAAGATCAATGGACAGGCGGCCTCTATGGATTACCGCAAGCCTGCCGAGGGCGACGCCGATATCAGGCTGCAGGCAACGCTCGACGATGCGAGCCGCGCGCGTCTCGGGCTTGATCTCGGGCCTGCGGTTTCCGGCGCGATCCCGATCAAGGTGGTCGGCAAGATCGGCGATCACGACAGCCGCGTCGGCGTCGAAGCCGATCTCACCGCACTCAAGCTCGACAATATCCTCCCCGGTTGGGTCAAGGTGCCGGGCAAGTCGGGCAAGGCGACGTTCAATGTCGTCAAGAAGGAGCAATCGACGCTGTTCCAGGACATCGTGGTCGAAGGCGGCGGCGTCTCGATCAAGGGTTCGCTCGAAGTCGACCAGAACGGCGATCTGTTGAATGCGAATTTCCCGACCTATGCGCCGTCGGACGGCGACAAGACCGCGCTGAAGGCTGAACGCAGCGCCGATGGCGTCATCAAGGTCACGATGCGTGGCGACGTCTTCGACGGCCGCAGCTTCCTCAAATCGGCAATCACGGGCAAGGACGCCGATCCCAGGAGCAAGACCAGGAACATCGACGTCGACATCGATCTCAAATTGGGTGCGGTCGCGGGCTTCAACGGCGAGGCGTTGCGCAGCGTCGACAGCAAGTTTTCCCGCCGCAACGGCGTCGTGAGAGCCTTTACGCTTTCCGGCAAGGTCGGTCGCGATACGCCGCTGTCCGCGGATTTGCGCGGCCGTGGACAGAACCAGGGCCGCGACATCATCGTGCTGCAGACCAACGACGCCGGCGCCTTCTTCCGCTTCACCGACATGTATTCCAAGGTGATCGGCGGGCAATTGTCGCTGGCGATGGAGCCGCCCACGGTCGAACCGAGCGCGAAGGAGGGCCTGATCAACGTCCGCGACTTCTCCATCAAGGGTGAAGCTGCGCTCGATCGTGTCGCTGCCGGCGGCTCAAGCGGCACTCAGGGCGGCGTTTCCTTTTCGGCATTGCGCGCCGAGTTCACGCGGCAGAACGGACAGCTCACGATCCGCGAGGGCCTCGTGAAGGGGCCGATGATCGGTGCGACCATCGAAGGCAGCATCGACACCGTCGCCAACCAGGTTCGCATGAGCGGCACTTTCATTCCGGTGTATGGATTGAACAACATGTTCGGCCAGATTCCGGTGCTCGGCCTCGTCCTCGGCGGCGGCAACAAGGAAGGCCTGATCGGGGTTACCTATGAAGTGGTCGGCACCCCCAGCCAGCCCGTGCTGCGCGTCAATCCGATCTCGGCGATCTTTCCCGGCGTGACGCGAAAGATCATGGAATTCAACACCGGCAAGCAGAACAACAACCCGATCGAATTGCCGCCGAACAATTAGCCAGCCGGCTGTACCCGCACCTGGAGCCTCTTCGGTTCTGATTGAATCAGAAGCGGGCTCCAGATTGTTGTTTTGACGCGTTTTCTTGACGCGAACCGGTATCCACTTCGCTTGAAAACGCCTAGCCCGATAGCATCGCCGACACCGCCCGCGCGACCGACGCCAGCGTGGCGTTTTGCTGCGCGGCGGAAACGGTAGCGCCGGTCAGATACGCCGTGATGACCACGGGCGCCGTGTTGGGTGGCCAGACCACGCCGATGTCGTTGCTGGTGCCGCGCGAGCCGGTGCCGGTCTTGTCGCCGATCCGCCAGTCCTTTGCGAAGCCGGCGCGCAGCCGCGTATCGCCGGTCTTGTTGCCGATCAACCATGCCGTCAGTTGCTCGCGCGACGGGGCCGACAGTGCCTTGGTCCCGAGAACGAGGGTTTGCAAGGTGGAAGCCATCGCATTCGGCGTCGTGGTATCGCGGGGATCGTCAGGAAGGGCCTCGTTCAGCGTAGGCTCGTTTCGGTCCAGGCGCGTGAACTGGTCGTCCAGGCTTCGTACGAAGTTGGTCAGTCCCGCCGGTCCGCCGATGGAGGCGAGCAACAAATTGGCGGCGGTGTTGTCGCTCACCGTTACCGCGGCGTCGCAGAGTTCGGCGATCGTCATGCCGTCGCCGACGCGCTTTTCGGTGACCGGCGAGTAGGTGGTGAGTGCCGAAGCGTCGTAGCCTATTCGCCGCGACAACTGCTCCTTGCCAGCGTCTACCTGCGCCAGAACGGCCGCGGCCGCCAGCGCCTTGAACGTGCTGCACATCGGAAAGCGCTCATCGCCGCGGTTGACATGGCGAGCGCCCGTTGCGGTCTCGAGGACGCAGACACCTAGCCGGCCGCCACTCTCGCGCTCCAGGCGCTTGATCTCATCGACGAACTGCTGATCCGCGGTCGATGCGTGTACCGCTCCAGGCCTGATCGTCAACGCCGTCGCCACCAACGCAGTGCCCAATCCCAGTTGAAACTGTCTTCTCGTGATCATTACGAATCCTCCGTGCTGCGGGTTGGAAAGTGCCGAGGGGCCACGGTCTTGACAAACGATCAGTTCTGCGGGCAGGCATAAGAAAAACTAGGGTCGAGAAAATGCGCCACCGGACCAAGCTTTCGCACCTTCCGCTCAATGCGCTGCGGGCCTTCGAGGCCACCGCGCGCCATCTGAGTTTCACGCGGGCCGGACTCGAGCTTCGCGTCACGCAGGCCGCCGTCAGCCAGCACGTGAAAGGACTGGAGGACCGGCTTGGCACGCAGTTGTTTCGCCGGCTGCCGCGCGGCGTCGCGCTCACCGACGAGGGGCAGTTGCTGCTGCCGAGCATTGTCGTGGCCTTCGGCCGGCTCAGCGAAACGCTCAATCGCTTTGAAGACGGCCGCTACCAGGACGTCATCTCGGTCGGCGTGGTCGGCACCTTCGCTTCGGGATGGCTGCTGCCGCGGCTCGAGTCATTCAGGAAGGCGTATCCACGGATCGACCTGCGCCTGTTCACCAACAACAATCGTATCGACATCGCGGGCGAGGGCCTCGATTACGCGATCAGGTTCGGCGACGGCCTCTGGCATGGCACCGAGGCAACCCATTTGATGGGCGCGCCGTTTGCGCCGTTCTGCGCGCCTTCGCTGGGCCGCCGGCTGAGCCGGCCGGCCGATCTCAAGCGCGAGGTGCTGTTGCGGTCCTATCGCCAGGATGAATGGCCACGATGGTTTGCCGCGGCCGGTCTGCAGAGTCCCGTGCTCAAGGGGATGGTGTTCGATTCATCCGTCACGATCGCAAGCGTTGCGGCACGTGGTTTTGGCGTGGCGTTGTTGCCCGCGGCATTGTTTCAGGACGAGATCCAGCAGCGGCGGCTGGTGCGCCCGTTCAAGGTCGAGGTCGCGCTCGGCGATTACTGGATCACGTCGCTGCACTCCCGCCAACCGTCGGCCGCGATGCTCTCATTCAAGAACTGGCTGCTCGAAACCATCGGCGCGCGGGAGCAAAGCAGCGGAACAGGCTAGCGCCTGAGCGCCGGCACCACCAGGAACGGGATCAAACCGAGCACCAGGTTGACCAGCGCGAACATGAACAGCGCGTTGTAGCTGTGGGTCCAGTCGTGGATCAGGCCGCCGGCCCACGAGCCCAGTCCCGATCCGAGGCCGCTGCCGATCGAGATGGTGCCGTAGATGGTGCCGACGCGCTCGCCGCGAAAGATATTGAGCGCGGTGGCGGTGATCAGGGGGCCGCGCGAACCGATCATGCTGCCGAAGGTGATGACGAAGCCCGCCAGCAGCCAGTAGTTCGGATAATATTGCAGCAGCCAGAGCAGAATGATGCCGACGATCGAGACGCCGTAGCTGAACAGCACGGACGGCCGTCGCCCGATGATGCCGTCCAGCGTCGAGACCCCGAGCATGCCGAACAACAGGATCACACCCGAAAAGCCCCACGCGGTGGCCGCCTGCAACGGCGGAAATCCAGCATCGATCAGGTAGGCCACGATCTGCGCCGTGATCGAGTACATCGCGATGGCGGTAAAGAAGAAGGTGGAGAACAGCGCCCAGAAAGTGTGGTGCAGCACCGCGCTCTTCAGCGTCCAGCCATTGTCGACGAAACCGGCGCCGGCCTTCTGCGCCACGCGCGCCGAACCGGCGGCGAACATCCGCCACGGCAGCAACAATAGCGGCGCCAGCATGCACAGCGCCACGATACCGAACCATTGATAGGCGTCGCGCCAGCCGATCCGGTCGATCAGCAATTGCGAAGCGGGCAACAGGACGAGGATGCCCACTCCCGTGGCGGAGTAAAGGACTGCCATTGCGGTTGGCAAGCGGGGACCGAACCAGCGGCCGAGCAGGATCGAACTCGGCACGTTGCCGATCAGCGCAATGCCGATCCCGACGCACAGGCCGGTCGAAAGCTGGAACTGCCAGAGTGCCTGCGCGCGTGAAGCAACCAGGAAGGAGCCGGCGAGCAGCAATAGCCCGAGCGAATAGGTTAGGCGCGGCCCGGAGCGGTCGAACAGCCGGCCGACCAGAGGCGCCATCAAGCCGCCGGCGAGCCAGGTCAGCGAATAGACCGAGACCACCTGGGCGCGGTCCCAGGAGAAACTCTCGGAAATCGGTTTGAGGAAAACCGTGAAGCTGTCGCCGAGACCGCGGCCGAGCATTTGCAGCACGAAACACAGCGCCAGCACGCTGAGCGCGGTGCGCGCTGGTTCCGGCGCACTGGCTGTCGCATCTCCCCCCGGCTTTTCCTTGCTCATGCAGTTAGGGAGCGCGTTTCCACGATCCCTAGCAAGGCTCAAAAATGAATACGCCTATGCAGGCTCGACTACGCCGGGCGGAGAAGAACGTGCTTTTTCTTTCCCATGGAAAGCTTGATGACGCCCTCCGGCGTGAGGTTGGATGGCGTCAGCATCATCTTCTCGTCGGTGACCGCTGCATCGTTGACGCGCAGGCCGCCGCCCTTGATCTGGCGGCGCGCCTCGCCGTTCGAGGCCACCAGCCCCGCCTTGACGAACAGCCCAACGACGCCGGCGCCGGCCTCAAGCTCACCGGAGGCGATTTCCACCGTCGGAAGCGATTCCGCGATCGCGCCTTGCTCGAACGTCTGCCGGGCCGTTTCGGCGGCGGTGTTGGCGGCCTCGCGGCCGTGCAGCAGGGCGGTCGCTTCCGTCGCCAAAACCTTCTTGGCCTCGTTGATCTCGCCGCCCTGCAGCGCCGCGAGCTTTTCGATTTCGCTCATCGGCAGGATCGTGAACAGTTTTAGAAACTTCACGACGTCGGCGTCCTCGACGTTGCGCCAGTACTGCCAGAAATCGTAAGGCGAGAACTGGTCGGCGTTGAGCCACACCGCGCCCTGCGCGGTCTTGCCCATCTTGGCGCCCGACGCCGTCGTCAGCAGCGGCGTCGTCAGGGCGAACAACTGCGCCGTGCCCATGCGGCGGCCAAGATCGACGCCGTTGACGATGTTGCCCCATTGATCGGAGCCGCCCATCTGCAGCCGGCAGCCGGTGCGTCGCGCCAGCTCGACGAAATCGTAGGCCTGGCAGACCATGTAGTTGAACTCGATGAAGCTCATCTCCTGCTCGCGCTCGAGCCGGAGCCGCACCGAATCCATCGTCAGCATGCGGTTGACGGAGAAATGCCGGCCGATGTCGCGCAGCATCTCGATCCAGTTCAATTTCGTCAGCCACTCGGCGTTATCCAGCATGATCGCGTCGCTGGCGCCGTTGCCGTAGCGCAGCACCTTGGAAAACACGCCGCGGATCGAGGCCTTGTTGGCCTCGATTTCCTCGATCGAGCGGATCGCGCGCGATTCATCCTTGCCGGAGGGGTCGCCTACCATGGTAGTGCCACCGCCCATCAGGGTGATCGGCTTGTTCCCGCTCTGCTGCAGCCAGTACAGCATCATCATGGTCAGGTAGTTGCCGATATGCAGCGACGGCGCCGTGCAGTCGTAGCCGACATAGGCGGTCGCCTGGCCCTTCGCGGCAAGCGCGTCGAGGCCCTCGAAATCGGAGCACTGGTGGATGAAGCCGCGTTCCTGTAAAATGTTCAGGAAATCTGATTTAAATGCGGTCATGGCCGGGCTGCTTTGATCATTCTATTTTCACTGTAATTGTAACTGTTTTGCGGAACCATGGCGGAACGGGCTGCCGCAAAGGTGGGCGCTGTGGCATTATAAGATGTGCGTGTTTGGCACAAGCTGGTCGTCGTCGGCGGGGCGTATCGAGCAGGGCGTTTCAAAGGCACAATTCGCTATGATGTTGACGGCATTAGGTTTGATGAGCGGCACCTCGCTCGACGGGGTCGATGTCGCTTTGATCGAAACCGACGGCCGCCGGGTGAACGCCCTGGGACCGTCCGGATACCGGCCCTATACCGACGCCGAGCGCGGCCTGCTGCGCCAGGCGCTCTACGAGGCCGCCGACTTGCCGGATCGCGCGGCGCGGCCGGGCTGCCTGCGCGAGGCCGAGCGGGTTGTCACTTCAGCGCATGCCGAGGCGGTGGCCGCCTTTACCGCGCAACACCGGATGCGCTTCGACGACATCGACATCGTCGGCTTTCACGGCCAGACCGTGCTGCACCGGCCCGACAAAAAGCTGACGGTCCAGATCGGCGACGCGTCGGCGCTGGCCAAGCTGATCCACGTTCCGGTCATGTACGATTTCCGCGCCGCCGACGTCGATGCCGGCGGGCAGGGCGCACCCTTTGTGCCGGTCTATCACCGCGCGCTCGCCCAATCGCTGGATTGGGAGGGGCCGACCGTCGTGGTCAATATCGGCGGCGTCGCCAACATCACCTATATCGACGGCGACACGCTGATCGCCTGCGACACCGGCCCGGGCAACGCGCTGCTCGACGACTACATGTTCCGCTGGCTGAACCAGCGCTTCGATAACGAGGGCCGCACCGCTGCGCTGGGCAAGGTTGATGCGGCCTGGATCACCCGCGCGCTGCAAATGCCGTTCTTTTCGCTGCCGCCGCCGAAATCGCTCGACCGCAACGATTTTGAGAAATTGAAGCTCGGCGATATCCCGCCAGAGGATGGCGTGGCGACGCTGACCGCCTTTACCGCAGCCGCGATTGCTCGCGTGGTGCCGCTGCTGCCGAAGGAACCCCAGAACTGGATCGTGGCCGGCGGCGGCGCCCGCAACCTGACCATGCTGCGGATGCTGCGCGAGTGCCTGGCGCCGGCGACCGTCCGGGCAGCGGACACGCTGGGCTGGGCGTCCGACGCCATCGAGGCACAGGCCTTTGGATTCCTGGCCGCGCGGGGCCTGAAAGGCCTGCCGCTGAGCTATCCCGCCACGACGGGGGTGCCGTTTCCCATGACCGGTGGGATCATCGCGCGGCCTTGAGGCCGGATATCCGTCGGTGGTGCACCGCGGGCTCTAAACCCAAAATATCGAAAACAACCCCATGCAAAGCAGGAACGAGGCGCCTGTTTGCGCCACCCACGCCGCTTGCGCCCGGGGCGCGACGGCGCGCACACGCCTTGTTGTTGGACCATGGCCGGTACCAGGTTGACAGGTCAATGCACTTGCATCTAAATAAATGCAGATGCTTTAATCTGGAGGATTCCATGGCCGCCGCCCTCAAACTGATCAGCCATAAGCTTTGCCCCTATGTGCAGCGCGCGGTGATCGCGCTCACCGAAAAGGGCGTTCCGTTCGAGCGGATCGATATCGATCTCGCCAACAAGCCGGACTGGTTTTTGAAGATTTCGCCGCTCGGCAAGGTCCCGGTGCTGCTGGTCGAGACCGCGGACGGCGAAGCGGTGCTGTTCGAGAGCAACGTCATCTGCGAATACATCGAGGAGACGCAAGGCGGTACAAAACTGCATCCGCAGGATCCGCTCCAACGTGCGCAGCATCGCGGCTGGATGGAGTTTGGCTCCACCATTCTCAGCGAATTATGGGGCCTGGAGACGACGGGTGATCCCGCGGTCTTTGAAGCCAAGCGGAAGGCGGTAGCCGCAAAGTTCGCGCAGGTCGAAAAAACGCTCGGTGCGGGACCGTTCTTTGCCGGCAATGATTTCAGCCTGGTGGACGCGGTGTTCGCGCCGATCTTCCGCTATTTCGACGTGTTCGATCAGTTGATCGATCTCTCGGTGTTTGCCGATACGCCGAAGGTGCGTGCATGGCGGAAGGAGCTTGCGCAGCGGCCGAGCGTGCGCACAGCGGTCGGGCCCGACTATCCGCAATTGCTGCACGCGTTCCTGGTGCGCCATGACGCGCATATGCTGAAGCTGGCCGCGTAGGCACCGCGATGTCGCCGCAGATCGCCTGGGTCGCGCTCGTTACCGCTGGGCTCCTCGACGTCGGCTGGGCGATCGCGATGAAATATGCCGAAGGCTACACGCGCCTCGGCTGGAGCATCGTCTCGTTCGTATTGCTGGCCGCGTTCGTCTTCCTGCTTGGGCGGGCGCTGCAGGTGCTGGAAATCGGCGTCGCCTACACGGTGTGGACCGGCATCGGCGTGGTCGGCACCTTGACCATGGGCGTATTGCTGTTCGGCGAGGCGGTGAGCCCGGTGAAGATCGCGGGGATCGTCTTGGTGATGATCGGGATCGCGGCACTGAAGTTTGCGCCGGCTTAGCACTGTGTAGGGCGGATTAGCGCAGCGTAATCCGCCGTCTTCGCAAGCCATCGGTGGGTTACGGCTTCGCCTAACCCACCCTACAGAGCATCCGCAGTGCTAGCGCACGTTCGCAAGCCGCATGTCGAGATAGCCGGTGACCGTCTCCATCAGCGGCTCCAGCTTGCCGTCGAAGAAATGGTTGGCGCCCGGGATGATCTGCTGGTCGATCACGATGCCCTTTTGCGTCTTCAACTTCTCGACCAGCGTGTTGACGTCCTTCGGCGGCACCACCGCGTCCTTCTCGCCGTGCACGATCAGCCCTGATGACGGGCAGGGCGCGAGGAACGAGAAGTCATAGAGATTGGCGGGCGGCGCGATCGAAATGAATCCTTCGACCTCGGGCCGGCGCATCAGAAGCTGCATGCCGATCCAGGCGCCGAACGAGAAGCCCGCGATCCAGCATGACCGCGCCTCCGGGTTGATCGACTGCGCCCAGTCGAGCGCCGACGCAGCGTCCGACAGCTCGCCCTGGCCGTGGTCGAACGCGCCCTGGCTGCGCCCCACGCCGCGGAAGTTGAAACGGATGGCGGCGAAGCCGCGATGCACGAAGGCGTAGTAGAGCTGATAGATGATCTGGTGGTTCATCGTGCCGCCGAATTGCGGATGCGGATGCAGCACGATGGCGATCGGGGCGTTCTTTTTCGGAGCGGGATGGTAGCGGCCTTCGATGCGGCCGGCGGGTCCGGTGAAAATGACCTCGGGCATTGGCAAACCTCGGACGGCGTGTTCCGGCGGCGGCTGGACCGCGCCCGGAAGGGACTAGGGGCGCGCGCTTGACGCCGATGGCGAGCGCACGTAACTGACCGAAACGATTGCTGAAACTCGGAGCGTTCCGCTTTCGGCGCACCGGGCGGAAGGCTGGACCGTTCCGGTTGGGCGGCGGGTTCTAGCACGATCCCGGGTGCAAAAAGCAAGTAAAATGAGCACGGTCAGGGGCTTGGCCCTGCGGCTCGCCGTCCGAACGGATCGCGGATAACGGCAAGGTACACGGTTAGGAATTCAGATTGATGCCGACCCAGGCCTACTTCGACTGGAATGCGACCGCGCCGCTGCGGCCGGAGGCCAGGGCCGCCGTGACGGCGGCGCTGGAGATCACCGGCAATCCCTCGTCGGTGCATGCGTCGGGCCGTGCCGCGCGCCGCCTGGTCGAAGAGGCGCGGCAAAAGGTTGCGGCCCTGGCTGGGGCTGCGCCGCGTGAGGGCGTCTTCACGTCCGGAGGCACCGAAGCCAATGCGCTGGCGCTCTCGCCCGCGCTGGGCGACACGTTGCTGGTCTCGACGATTGAGCACCCGTCTGTCCGCAACGGCGGCCGGTTTGCGGCGGCCGAGGATGTGCCGGTGACTGCCGCCGGCGTCGTCGACCTCGCGGCACTGGAAATCCGGCTCAAGGGCCGCATCCGGCCCCTGGTGTCCGTAATGCTCGCCAACAACGAAACCGGTGTGATCCAGCCGGTCGCCGAGGCGGCGGGGCTGGTCCATGCCGCAGGCGGATTCCTGCATGTCGATGCGGTGCAGGGCCCCGGGCGGATTGTCTGCGATTTCAAGGCGCTGGGCGCCGATCTTATGACGTTGTCTTCGCACAAGCTCGGCGGCCCGCAGGGCGTCGGCGCCTTGATCGTGCGGGACGGGCTTATTCCCGGAGCGCTTATCAAGGGCGGCG
>Ga0081540_1002871_pt1 | contig 13928 bp, 10 predicted proteins | sample TabmetS2T1R1_FD_71024 | JGI IMG/M metagenome (GOLD analysis project Ga0081540, IMG submission 71024) | Tabebuia heterophylla rhizosphere microbial communities from the University of Puerto Rico - S2T1R1 | ecosystem: Host-associated > Plants > Roots > Rhizosphere ... | reverse complement strand
GCCAAAAGTCCGATAGCTAAGCGCGCCCGAGAGGATTCGAACCTCTGACCTTCGGTTCCGTAGTGGCAGCAGACCGCGGGTCCGGTCGCTGCCCCGTCCGCTAGGGTCGGCGGCAGGTCGCGGGATCGTCGCTAGCCGCCGACGACTTTCAGGTCGGGTCCGGCCGCTTGCGATGCGGTCGGCTTCCCCCTGGCTTCCCCCATGTCGAGCACGGGGCCGTCGTCGCCGGGCACCACGTGCAGGTAGACGTCGAGCGTGAAGCTCGCGGCGTGGTGGCCGAGGTGCTTCTGGATCGCCTTGATCGAGACGCCGTCCTCCAGCAGCAGCGACCCGCAGGTGTGGCGGAGGGTGTGCCAGCCGATCGGCGGCAGCCCCGCCTGCTTGCGCGCCGGGTCCAGGACGCGGGTGCGCAGGTTGCGCTGGTCGAGCAGCGTGCCCTTGCCGGTCGCGAAGACCAGCTCGTCGTCGATCGGGCCGACCCTGACCGCCCGGGCGAGCGCGCGCTCGCGCATGGCGCGCAGCTCGTCGGCCATCCCCGGGCTGAGCCGGATCATGCGTTCGCCGTGGCGGCTCTTCGGCGGCCCCATGGTCTGGCGCACGTAGGCGCGGCGGATGCGCACCGTCGGCCGCGCCCCGTCGAGGTCGAGGTCCATGAACTGCAGCGCGACGATCTCGCTGATGCGGCAGCCGGTCTCGGCGGCGAAGCGGACGAGCGGCCGCCACTGCTGCGGGGTGGCCTGCAACAGCGCGAGCACCTGCCCGCGGGTGAGGACCTTCGGGCCCTTGTCGGCAATCTCGCGCGGCCGCGGGATCACCACCTTGTCGCATGGGTTGCGGGCGAGCAGGCCGCGTTCATACGCCGCGGTCATCGCGATGCGGAACGGCGCGAACCGGCGCTTGGTCGTCGACGCCGCGACCGGCTTGCCGTTGCGGCCGGGCTGCGCGGCGAGCCAGGCGACGAACTCCTCGACCTTGTGGCGGCTGACCCGGTTCAGCCGCACGCTGCTGCCGAAGTGCTCCCGCGGCCACTTGAGGTCGGCGCGGTAGTCGGCCAGCGTGTTCGCCCGGATCGCCTCGCTCGTGCTGCCGCGATACGACGCGGCCCACTGGTCGAGCCAGTCGTGCAGCAGCAGCTTCTGGGCGAGGACGTAGACCTCCTCGCCGCCGCGCCGCTTGGCGTTCTCGGCGTCCGCTTTGATCGCCCGGGCCTCGTCGAGCGTGTCGGCGGTCCGCTTGCGCGTCCGCCCGTCGCCGTCGGTCCAGGTCGCCACGTACTTCTCGCCGCGCTGGTAGATGCCCGCGTACCCGGTGCGGACGTAGGCGGCTCCTGCCATTCACTGCTCCTTTCGTGTGGGGATCACCACACGATTCTCACTGGCAGGCGTCACCTTTCTGTCAATTTGCAGGGCTTTCTTGCTCAGTTCACACCGATCCATCCGCGTCTGCGGCTACACACCCGTCGATGGCGCGGCGCCACACAACAGCTCACATCGCCGTGACCAAAAACCTCGACCGGGCCAGGGCGCTGTCGCGGATCTTCGACAGCGGCAACCTCAAGCCCAAGCCGGGTGACCGCCGCGGGCCGGGAAACCCCTCCGGCGAGGAACGCGAGCTGTTGCGTGCCGCCGTCATCTTCAGCATCGGAGCACTCGACGCCTACCTCTCCGACGTCGCCGCGGAGGTGCTCGTCGGCCAGTTGGAGAAGGCTCGGCTGCCGACCCCGGACGCGCGCAACCTGCTGCGGCGCATCCAGAGCGAGATACCGACGCTGCCGTTCGAGCTGGCGCTGACGAACGACCGGGACGAGCGCCTTCAGATCGCGCAGGACGCGATCGGCGAGCACCTGTCGAACCGCGTCAGCAACCACGGCGCCAAGGGTGTTGCCAGCACGCTGGGGCGTCTCGGCGCAGCGGTCGACTGGGAGGCCGTGCCGCTCGCGCCAGCGTCGTCGCTGCGTACCACCACAACCACGTCGTGCGCCGACGTCCTCGACCGCTGGACCGACATGCGCCATCAGCTCGTGCACCAGGGGAAGGCGATCAAGGTCAACGCCGAGCAGGCGCGCGAGCTGATCGACTTCGTCGACGCGATCGTTCAGCACGTCGACAAGCAGGCGCTGGCCGCGCTCGCGACGTAGACCGCCAATCACCGGCCCTCCAGCCACGCGTCGAGCCAGGTGCGCCGGAAGCGGAGGGCGCGCCCGCGGCGGGCGACCTTGAGCGTGCCGTTCTCGGCCGCCTCGTAGATCGCGCTGAGCGGGCTGGCGGCGTAGTTGGCGGCGCCCTTGGCGTCGAACCATTCGTCGTCGGGGGCGGGCGCCGGGGGCAGGTGGTCGAGGACGCGCCGGGCGACCCGGCCGGCGAGGTCGTCGAGGAGCGGGTCGAGGCTCATGCGCCGAGTGTCGAGCCGGGTTCGGCTGGCTACGGGGCTGTACGGCGGTGTCGGGCCGGCGTTCGTGGCTGTGCTCAGCCCTACGCGGGCGGAGGCGAAGTCCTGGGGCCTGCGCCCCTACGACGGTGCGCGGCGCCCCTGGTGGAGCAGCACGAGAAGCCGGGACGGCAGCTCGCGGTCGTCGTCGGTGGCGGTGGCGACCCACTTCTCGCGGTGGTGGCGTCCATCCACGCCACCCGCCTGTCGATGGCGACGTAGCCGAGCAGGGCGATCGCGTCGACGAGACGCGGGTCGGGCATGCACTCGGAGCAGCGGTCGCCGCTCTCCCGGAGCTGGACGCCGAGGCGGGGCCGATGAGCCGATTGACGCGGCCTACGTCGAACTCGTCGCCGGTCGTCGCGTCCACGACGAGGGGAACGCCGCGAGCGCACCGGTTAGCCGTGAGGCGATCGTGTCGGCGTCGACCTCGATGGGCATCAGTCGGCGAGCAGGGCAAGCGCGATCTCGCGCTGCCGGTCTGGGGCCAGCTCGGCGCGGACCTGGGCGCCCTCGTGGCGGCGATGCACCTCGACCCGATCCGACCATTCGTGCGGGCAACGGCGCTTCAAGAACTCGAGCGCCGCCTTCCAGTCGGTGACCATGCCACTCCTGAGCACGAACGTGGCCTGGGCGATCGACTCGGCCTCGGCTTGCTCAATGTCGGTGACGAAGCGCGAGTACACCGAGTCGACGCCGTCCGCCCGGTGGTGCTCGCCGCGCCGCTTCCACTCGTGCCACGTCGACCTGGCGATCCCGCCGTAGCCACAGGCGACCGACGGCGGACACCCCGCCCTGACCGCATCGAGGATCGAGGAGCGGGTGCGCTCAGCTTCGAGCTTGTACGGGCCGCCCCGGGGCACACCGCCAGGCTACGCCTCCCATGGGCACAGTCCGATCCGTGCGCTTTTCGGCACCACAAGCATGCGCAATGCCGGTCTCAGCCAGGTCGTTCGGGGGCAGCGCGCGGGAACTTGCAAGTCCGCAGACAGAACGTTGCCGCCGCTCAAGGTGTGCCGATCACTCCGGCGGAGACGATGTAGGTCATTGCGGCGGGGGCGGGCGTCAGCGCTCCCGCTATGCATGGAAACGATCACTCGTGCCGCCGCGGCGGCCGAGTGCTCCTGGGTAGGCGAACCCGGAAGCCGCGATGATGGCGGATGCGACGCCATCTACGGAGGTCTTCATGTCGACGGTGCATGCGCACTTGGATGAGTCATTGGATGAAGCGGCCACGACGCTGCGTCAGGTTGCAGGTGAGCAGGGTTGGGCGTTGGCGGAGGCCGAGAGCTCGCCTCCGGGCTCGCTGGTCTTCAAGAAGGGCGTGACGCCTACATCGTGGGGGTCGAAGATCACGGTGGACCTGGAGCCTGTGGCCGAGTCAGAGACGAAGCTGACCTTCACGACCAGGCAGACATGGGCGATCACGGACTGGGGACGCGGACGACGTCAGGTGGGCAAGCTGCTTGACGCCGTGGGTGCCGAGGAGGACTGAGCAGACTCCGCTTGTAGCGGGGTGGCAGTGTGGGGCTCAGGTGCCTGGCAGCTTGACTCGTTGGGCGGTGGCGAGGCGTCCGCGCACGGTGATGCGTCCGGTGAACCCGCCGGGTCGTTTGCCGTCGGGTGAGATGGTTCCGGTGACAGTCAGGCCGGCGACGATGGCGTAGTCGCGCAGGTCGTATCCGCCGGTCGTGGTGGCGGTGAGCGTGCCGCCGGCGAGTCCGCCGACGGTGAATCCGGGGCCGGCGGGGACTGCGACCGTGCCGATGCTGCCGGCGTCGTCGACGGTGCGGATGGCCAGGCGCCGGGTGGCGGCGCGGTCCAGGCGGGCGCGCGGGGCGGCGGGGTAGCCGGCGATGGGTCGCAGGATCGGGGCGGGTCGCGGGCACGTCGCGCGCGGCGCGGGACGGTCGTCGAGGAAGGCGAGGATGCCGGTGCTCAGGCACTTGACGTCGGTGTCGCTGGTGGGGCTGTGGCCCAGGCCCGGGGCGACGAGCAGCCGGCCGCGGGGGAAGTGGGTCAGAACCGCAGCGGCGTTGGCGGTCGGGGTGCGCATGTCGATGCCGCCGCTGATGGCCAGCACGGGGACGTCGGGGTAGGCACCGGGGAGCGGCAGCACTCCGCCGCTCGGGGCGCGCCACACCTCACAGAGATGGGCGTTGCCCAGCTGGGTGGCATAGGTGCCGAATCCTCCGAGGTCGGCCCGGGTGAAGCCGCGCAGCGCGCGCTTGAGCGCGGCGGCGCGCGTGGGACCCGGCGGGGTCTGGGGGCTCCAGGGGAAGGGTCCGTCCGCGCACTCGGTGGCGGCGAACAGCCCGAAGCTGACCGTGTCCGGCGGCAAGACGTTCTGGGCGCGCTGGTTGGTGTCGACGAGCCGCACGAGCGCGGCCGGGTGACCGTGGCGGGCGGCGGCGAACGCCGCCGGCGCCTGCGCCGCGACCCCCGGCGACAGGTCGAGGTCGACCACCGTGGCCACGATGTCGGTGCCGTCGACCCGCCTGATGGTGTGCTTGCCTGATGCGCGGCGGAGGGTGGCGCGCAGCGGCCGGCGGTCTGCCGCGTTGGCCACGCGCACGACGTCGCCGGCGAACTCGCGACTTGCGGCGGCGCAGCGCCCGCCCGCGCACCATGCGGCGAGCTTGCTCGGGATCGCCCGCAACACGTTGGTCACGAACGGGTCGGCGCCCTCGGCGCCCAGCACCGAGTCCAGGATCAGCCGGTCGACATGTTGCGGGTAGGCGCGCGCGTAGCTGAGCGCCAACTCCGTGCCGTAGGAGACGGCGAACAGGCTAATGCGATCGACCCCCAGCGCCTGGCGGACCGCGTCGATGTCGCCCGCATGCGCGGCGGTCGAGTACAGCGACGCGCCCCGCCCCAACTGCCGGGCGCAGGCCGCCGCCTGGCGTCGCTGCACCGCCAGCGGCGCCTCGCTCGCCCGCTGCAGACCGGGGCAGTCGATGGCGCCCGAGCGGCCCATCCCGCGCCCATCGAAGGCGACCAGGTCATACCCCGGCAGCTGCCGCTGGCGCTCGTCAACCTCAGAGGCACCGGCCAGGTTGAAGGCCGACGCCGAACCCTGCCCCGGCCCGCCCGCCAGCAGCACCATCGTCCCGCGCGTCGGGATCGCCGGCTCGCCGAGCTGGACCCGGTCGGCGTTGGCGGCCGCGTTGCTGGCCACCTGCACGCGCAGCCCCACCGTCCCCGCCACCACACCCGAACGATCCAACGGCACCGACACCACCGAGCACACTGTGGTCTCCACCGAGCCCTTCGGACACGCCGCCGGCACCGCCTGCTGAGCCACCGCCGCACCCGCGACCCACAGCACCGCCGCCACACACGCCACCACCACGACAAACCGCACGCGCACCACCCCCAGACGCTCCCCCCCACCCGACCCCAGCGCCGGGTGAGCCGTCATCACCCAACACGGGTGAAAACCCCCGTGCCCGACCATCCCACCCCGCACTCCCGCCCCGAGCCACGAGCAGGAGCGCTCGCAGCACCGGCCGAAGTGCCGAGGTGGACGAGACGCGCTAGGCCGCCGCCCCGCACGCATTGCCGTTCGTCTGGCACCACAACCTGGGGGTGGTCCTGAAGCGGCCGACGGCAACGTCCCTGAACAGGTCGAGCGGAAGAAACACACGCCGCCAAGGGCTGCCGTCTCTGCCCCTGTCTCGTGCATTCGCGGGCTGGTGGCTGCAGTGACCTTCGGTTGCTGGGTTGGCGTGTCAGCTGGCTGTCATCGCCAGGTGGAGGGCTTTCCTCTGCCTCAAGGGCTGGGGGGAAGGCAGGGGGAGACGGTGCTGTCAGCGGGCTCGTGGCCTACAGCGAGCTGAGCAGGCGGGCAGCAGGGTTGTGTGCCTGGTCGGGGTTCTCCGGCGTTCTGGCCGTGTTATAGGGGGTTGACCCTGCGGGGCGGGTCAGAGTCCTCGTAGCTCGTCGGCGTGCTGGGCGGGCGGCGTGAGTCCGCGGTCGGTGATGGCGCGGGCGGCGTCGGCGGCGAGCGGGTGGTCCGGGTCGGCGGCGATCTCGTTGAGCTTCGAGAGCTGCGTTGTAGGCAGCTCGCTGCGGGTGGGGGTCCAGGGCTTCCGGGGCCGCAGCTTCACCACGTTCTTCTTCTTCTCGTTGCCCTCGCCGAGCGAAGCGAGGCGCTCGTCGTTCTTCGTTGTCGTCGTCGTCGGGGGGCCGCCGCCCCGGCCCTCGTGCGTGCGCGTGTGCGCGTGTGCGGGCGCGCGCGCGGGCTTGGGCTCACCACCAGCCGCCTCCGCGGACTCGTCGTCGACCGGCTCGGCGTAGAGAGAGGACTCCCCCACATCTGTACTGCCACCAGAGGGGTCTGTGGTACCTGGTCTAGGGTCCGGGGTAGTCGCCGCCTCCCGGCGCATTGTCGGCGCACCTTTTCGGTGACGCGCCCGAGAGGATTCGAACCTCTGACCTTCGGTTCCGTAGACCGACGTAGTTGCGCCAAATTAGGCTCTAGCAAGCCAAATTCGGGATGTGGACGCGCCAGAAAGGCGCCAGAAAATCAGAATCGCCGGCCAGCTCGGCCGGCGCCAACTGCCCTTGAGGATTGGGACGCTCGCTCCTGGCAAGCGAGCTGGCACAAGCCCGCGGCAAGTGAGACACCGGAAAGCGTCTAAGACAAAGCGCGTTCGGCGCGCTCGACGGCGCGGGCCACGTCCACGCGCGAGGAGACGTCGAGCTTGTGGAAGATGTTGCGGATGTGCGTTTCGACCGTCTTGGGGCTGAGGAACAGCTCGGCGGCGATCTGCGCGTTGGTCCTGCGGTCGACGATCAGGCGGGCAACCTCCAGCTCGCGCGCGGTCAGCGACTCGACCCCGCCGTTGGCGCTGCCCGCCCGAGTCCGTCGGTGCCGGCGCCGGCCCAGCTTGCCCAGCTCCCGCTCTGCCTCGGCGCGGTAGCGCACCGCTCCGCACCCGTCGAGCGCGGCGGCCGCGCCCTCGAGCAGGTCGGCAGCGCGGTCGGGCTCGCCGGCCCGGGCGAGCGCGCGACCGGCGATCATGCGCGACAGCGCCGCCTCGACCGGCGCGCCGATCGCGTCGGCCGCGGCCGCGGACGTTAGTGCGTGCTCGGCAGCCGCGCTCGCGTCGCCGCGGTCGAGCGCAACGCGGGCTCGGGCGCGGCGCGCCGCCGTCTCCGCGAAGCCGAGGCCTGTGGCCTCGGCGACCGCTTCGGCCTCCGCGGCGGCCCGATCCGCCTCGGCGTGGCGGCCCAGCGCGAGCCACGCGGGCGTGAGGCGTTCCAGGAAGTAGGCGCGCCACGCGCCCGGCACCAGGGGCAGGTCCGCTCCGCCCACGAGATCGAGCGCCACGTCCAGCGCCCGTCCGGGGTCCCCGGCCTCCACGAGAGCGCTGCCATACACCAGTCCCAACCAGGCCGAGACGACATTGCCGGCATCGAGCTCGCGGCCCAGTTCCAGGCCCTCCTGCCCGTCGGCGAGCGCGCGCGAGAGATCGCCGCGCTGCAATGCCGCGAGCGTGCGGGTGTGCAGCACCCATCCGAGGGCGTGCGGGCTGCCGCTCAGCCGCGCCGCCTCGCAGGCGCCGTCCAACAGCTCGGCGGCCTCGGCCAGCCGACCCTGCAAGAGCAGCCCATGGCCCATCATCGGGGCGAACATCGGGAACAGCTGGACCTGGCCGGTAGCGCGCGCGACGGCAAGCGCCCGGCCGGCGCGTTCCACGCTTGCGGCCAAGCGGTCCAGGTACAGCTCGGCGACCGAGAGCTGGCTGAGCGCGCCGACCCATGCGGCCACCTCGCCGTCGGGCAACGCGTCGAAGACGGCCGCCGCCTCATCACAGCGGCGCTTTGCATCGCTCACCGGGCCGACCATCGCCTCGGTGACCCCCAGAGCCGCGCCGGCCGCGGCGCGCAGCGGCGGGTCGCCGTCGCGCCGTGCGATCGCGTCGGCACGCGCCGCCCATTCCCGCGCGCGACCGTACGCCTGGCGGTAGATGGCGTTGAACTCGAGCTGCAGCAGCAGCGCCACCGCCTGCGGCGCGGCGAGCTCGTCGAGAACGCCGACCATGCTCTCGAGCCGCGCGTGCGCCGCCAGGTGACGCCCCATCAGTCCATCGACGAGCGCGCACGAGATGGCGCACTCGGCCCGGGTGGCGACCACCTCCGGGGCCACGAGCGCTTCGGCCTCGAGCAGCGCCGCGCGCGCCTCGGGGAACCGCCCGGCAGCGGCAAGCGCCCCCGCCGACGCCATCAGGAGCGCGGTCCGTTCCTCGGCGGTCGCGCTCGCCGGCAGCAGGCGCAACGCCGCCGCGAACCAGCGCGCCGCGCCCGCGGGCGTGCGGTGGACCACCGCTTCGCCCGCCTCGCGTAGCACGGCGACCGCCGCTGCGTCGCCGTGGCGACCGGCGTGCTCGACGTGATGGGCGCGCGCAGCAGCGGGGGCGCCGCGCGCGGCCAGGGCGGCGGCGCTGCGCTCGTGCGCCCCGAGGCGCCAGCCGCCGGGCGCCGCCTCGTACACTGCGCGCCGCACGAGCGGATGGCGAAACCGGAATCGTCGCGGAACCTCGGTGCCGCGCACGAGGTCGCGCGCGAGCAGCTCGTCGAGCGCATCCAGCGCCGCTGGCTCGGGCACTCCCGCGGCCGCCGCGGCGAGCTCCGGCTCGAACGGGTCGCCGGCCACCGCCGCGCCCTCGAGCGCGGTGCGCGCCGCAGGCGTGAGCGTCGCGAGCTCCCCCGTCAACGATGCCGCCACCGCCCTGGGCACGTCGACTCCGGCGAGCGACATCTCCGCGGAGGCGTCTCCGTCCACCGGGGATCGCAGCAGCTGCTGGAGGTAGAACGGATTGCCGCCGCTCTCGGAGAACAGCTTCGCCGCCGCCAAGCCCGCGACGGCGTCGCCGAGCAGCTGCCGCGACTCATCGGCGGACAGGCCCACGAGCTCGAGACGTGTCAGCGTGCCGATGCCGCGCGCTCGGACCAGCGCGGCGGAGAGCCGCTCGGCGATCTGACGGGGCCGCACCCCCATCGCGAGCAGCACGGCGGCGCCCGGCGGGCGGCGGAGCAGTGTGCCGAGGAGCTCGACCGACCCCGAGTCGGCCCAGTGGAGGTCGTCCAGCAGCAGCACGAGCGGCTTGTCGGCTGCCAGCGTCTCCAGGAGCTGGCGCATCGCGCGGTGCGTGCGGAAGCGCTCCACGGGGGGTACCGCGCCACCGGACGCCAGCGAGGGCAGGACGTTCCCGAGCTCGGCGCGCGCGTCGGGGTCCATGCCGTCGAGGCGGCGCGGCGCGAGCCCCTCGACGTACTCGTCGAGCGCGTCGACGAAGACCCAGAAAGGAATGTCGCCCTCCAGCTCCGACGCGCTGCCCGACAGCACGAGCAGGCCACGCTCATCCGCTGTGGTACCGAGCTCCGACAGCAGCCGCGTCTTGCCGATGCCCGGTTCGCCCGCCACTTCGAGCGCAGCCGGCCGTCCCCGCTGCAGCTCGCTTAGCGCTCGTTCCAGCGCCACCAGCTCGGTGGCGCGCCCGACGAGCTGGTCGGCCGGCTGGGGCATGGCGGTCTCGCGCCGAGCATAACCGTCGGGTGCCGTCGCATGAGCGAGAGATTCCGCAGCGATCGAAGCGGCGCCATCCGCAACGAGGCGTCGAGCGTCCCGGTCTCGGTATGACCGGTGCCGGGCGCGTAGGCGCGGCCCCTGCCGAGGATCCATGCCTCCTTCGGCTCGGCACTGGAGCCGAGCTGAACCGTCGGCACGCCCGTGGCTGGGGCCGAGAGCTCGACGATCGCGACATCGTCGAGGTAGTTGCCGCTGCCGTTGACGTGGCGCCAGTTGGGATGCATCGCGAAGCGGGTGTACGTGCGGCGCTGGCCGGCAATCGTCACGGCGCTCAGATCAACGGGGATGTGGTCGCGGACACAATGAGCGGTGGTGAGCACGCGGGTCGGAGTGACCAGCGTTCCGCCGCAGCCGCTGACAGAGACGAACCACGGGACCGTCGTGGAGTCGACCTTGGTGCCGTTTGACGACGGCCGCCGCGGGTGCGTCCAGCGTCAGGCAGGACACACCGGCGACGATGGCGAGGCAGCGCTTCATGAGGCGCCTTCGAGGGCGATCGCAGGGACGACGCGGTCGAGGCGCCGGGGCAGTGTCCAGGCGCGGTGGCCCATGACGGCCATCGCCGCCGGGACGAGGGTCATGCGCACGACGAAGGCGTCGACGAGGACGCCGGCGGCCAGCGAGAACCCGATCGACTTGATGACCGGGTCGGGGTCGAGCACGAACGCCGCGAAGACACCGGTCATGATCAGCGCGGCGGCCGTGACAACCCGCCCGCTGTGGCCGTACCCGGCGACCACGGCCTGCTTGGCGTCACCGCTGCGGGCGTAGGCCTCGCGCATCCGCGACACGAGGAACACCTCGTAGTCCATCGCCAGGCCGAACAGGATCCCGATCAGCAACACCGGCAGGAAGCTCGCGACCGGGCCTGCCTGCGCCACGCCGAAGACCTCGGCGAGATGGCCGTCCTGGAAGACCGCCACCACCAACCCCATCGAGGCGCCGATGCTCAGGAGGAATCCGGCCGCCGCCTTCAGCGGAACCAGGATCGAGCGAAAGACGACCATCAGGAGCAGCAGCGCCAGCCCGACGACGAGCGCCACGTACTTCGGCAACGCCGCGGACAGGCGTGCGGCGGTATCGATGTTGACCGCGGTCGTACCGGTGACGTAGGCGGTCACGCCGTCCGATGTTGGGAGCGCGGCGGCGGCCGCCCGCAGCTCGCCGACAAGGTCGCGGGTGGCGTCCGAGGCCGGGCCGCCGTTCGGGGTGACGCCGATGATCGTCACGTCACCTCGCCGGTTGTGGATCGGCGCGGAGATGGCGGCGATGCCGTCGAAGCGCTGCAGCCGGGACACGACGGTCCTTGCCAGACGCCGCTGGTTGGAGCGTGGCACCCCCGGGGCGTCGACGACGACCGTCAGTACGCCGTTGGCGCCGGGGCCGAACCCCTTCGTGAGCAGGTCGTAGGCCTGGCGCTCGCTGCTGTCGGCCGGCCGCGAGCCGGCGTCTGGCAGCCCGAGCTTCAGGTGGGTCGCCGGCCACGCCAACGCGAGCAGCGCGACGACGCCGCCGATGAGGACGGGCAGCGGCCGGCGCACGATGGCGCCGACGAAGCGCAGGCTGGCCGTCCGCGTCGGCCGACGATCGCGCCGCGGCCTCCAGGACAGCGCGCGGTTGCCGCCCGAGACGTGGTGGCCGGCGAAGCCGAGCAAGGCTGGCAGCAATGTCAACGCGATGAGCACCGCGACGACGACCGCGCCGGCGGCGGCCAGTCCCATCACCGTCAGGAACGGGATGTCGACGATCGCCAGCGCGGCCAGCGCGATGACGACAGTCAGGCCGGCGAACGCGACCGCGGCGCCAGCGGTGGCAGTGGCCCGCGCCGCGGCCTCGCGAGGCTCCACGCCCTCGCCGAGGTGCTGGCGGTGACGGGCGAGGATGAACAGCGCGTAGTCGATCCCCACCGCCAGGCCGAGCATCGTGGCGAGCGTCGGCGCCAGCTCGGTCAGCTCGAAGAGACTGCTCAGTGCGGTGACGCCTGCAACGGTGATCCCGACGCCGAACACCGCCGTCAGCAAGGGCAGGCCCGCGGCGACGAGCGACCCGAGCGTCATCGCCAGCACGAGCAGGCCGAGGATCAGGCCGATGCCCTCCGCGCTGGCGCCGCCGTCGTCGCTGACCACGTCGCCGCCGTAGGCGACCTCGAGACCGGCCGCCTGGGCGGGATTGCCCACGTCGAGCAGCTCGTCCTTCGCGGCTTCGCCGACCTCGTCCGCGGGGACGGGGTAGACGACGTCCGCGTAGCCGATGCGGCCGTCGCGGCTGATCGTTCCGGCCGCGTACGGGTCGGCCACCGCGGACACGCGCGGTGCCCGCCTGGCCGCGGCGATCGACCGCTCGACCGCCGAGCGGTTGCCGGCGTCGGTGAGCTTCTCGCCCGCCGGGGCTGCGAACACGACGCGGGCGGCGGCGCCACCGGCGCCGGGGAACCTCTCGTGAAGCAGATCCTGGGCGCGCTGGGACTGCGTTCCCGGAACCTCGAACTTCGTCGAGAACGGGCTGCCGAACACGGCGGCCGCGGCTACTGCAGTGGCGAGCGCCGCCAGCCAGGTGGCGAGCACCCGGCGGCGGTGAGTGAAGGCCCAGCCGCCGAGTCGATAGAGCCTGGAGGTCATGAGAGCACCGTCCTTGTCGGGTCCGCGAGGGTCCGTGGCGGTGCCGGCTCCAGCGCCGGCACCGCCAGACGTGGATGGGTTAGGCGGCCGCCGGTTCGGCAGCCTCGATGCCCGACGGCGAGCGTTCGGTCTTCGAGCGTGCCGGCAGGAGCACGAGCGCGATGACGGCGCCGACGACCGCAGCAGCAGCGGCCAGCGTCGCGGTCGTCGCCATGCTGTCGACGAACGCCGCATTGGACGCTTCCAGCAGGCGCTGCCCGACGGGCCCGCCCAGCTGCGCCGCGAGCTCGTGGGCTGCGCCCACGGAGTCGGTCGCGGTCGTGGCGGCAGAGGCCGGGAGGCTCGTGACGTCGTCGTCGATTGCCGAGCCGTAGCCGCTGGTGAGGATGCTGCCCAGCACCGCGACGCCGAGCGTCCCGCCGAGCTCGCGGACGACGTCGTTCATCGCCGAGCCGACGCCGGCCTTAGCCTCGGGCACCGAGTTCATCACCGACTCGGTCGACGGCGCCATCACCAGGCCCATCGCCCACGACAGCGCGAACACCGCGACGCCGACGATCCAGACGGCCGTGCCGGGCGTCCACAGCACGCAGCTCAGGAGCACCGCGGCGACGAGCGTGAGCCCGGTCGAGACCACGCGCGGCGTGCCGAGCTTGGCGGCGAGCGTTGCCGAGCCGCCCGCGCCCATCGCGACGCCGAGCGCCATCGGGAGCATCGCCGCACCGGACTCCAGCGCGTCCATGCCGTGCGCGAACTGCAGGTACTGCGTCATCGCGAACGAGGCGCCCATCATCGCGAAGACGAGCCCGATCCCGACCGATCCGACCGAGAAGCTGGGCTTGCGGAAGAAGTCCAGCGGGAGCATGGGGTTGGCGGCGGTGAGCTCGCGCCACGCGAACAGCGCGCCGAGCACGACGAAGGCGCCGAAGGAGCCCAGCACCAGCGCGTCGGTCCAGCCGCGGTGTCCTGGGGCTAAGGGACGACGACGTCGTCGACGCGCGTCGCGGTCGTGCGCTCGGCCACGAACGAAGGGAGGAGCGCGAGCGCTTCAGCCGCGCACTCCGCCTCCACCGTCCACCAGACGTCGTGCCCGCCGTGCAGGCACGACGCGGGCGTCGCCCTGTGCCTGAGCGGGCTGTGGTGTCCGCGGAAGGCGGCGAACGCAGCGCCGCAGTCCTGCGGGTCATGGCGGTGATGGAGGAGGAAGCGCGGTATGGCAGCAGCGTGCCTGCGCGCCGTCTTGCCGGCATCGGTGCGCCACCCTGATCTCGCACCCTGATTCGCGA
>Ga0081540_1002870_pt1 | contig 13934 bp, 12 predicted proteins | sample TabmetS2T1R1_FD_71024 | JGI IMG/M metagenome (GOLD analysis project Ga0081540, IMG submission 71024) | Tabebuia heterophylla rhizosphere microbial communities from the University of Puerto Rico - S2T1R1 | ecosystem: Host-associated > Plants > Roots > Rhizosphere ... | reverse complement strand
GTCCACCACCCGGGCGCGGAACAGGTTCACCGTCTCCAGCACCTGGCTGCGCGCGGCCCGGTCGGCCCGGACCTTCACCAGCAGCAGTTCGCGCTGCACGCTGGTCACCGAGTCCAGCTCGACGATCTTCAGCACGTTGACCAGCTTGTTGAGCTGCTTGGTGACCTGTTCGAGCGGGGACTCGTCGGCGTTGACCACGATGGTGATCCGGGAGACCTCGGGGTGCTCGGTCTCGCCGACCGCAAGCGAGTCGATGTTGAACCCGCGCCGGGAGAACAGCTGCGCCACCCGGGCCAGTACCCCCGGCTTGTTCTCCACCAGCACCGACAGCGTGTGCTTGGCAGTCATCAGAGGTCATCCTCCTCGAACGCGGGCCGGACGCCGCGGGCGAACATGATCTCGTCATTGCTGGTACCGGCGGCCACCATCGGCCACACCATCGCGTCCTTGCCCACCACGAAGTCGACCACCACCGGGGCGTCGTCGATGCTCATCGCCGCCTCGATCGTCTTGTCCACGTCCGCGGCCGACTCGCAGCGCAGCCCGATGCAGCCCAGCGCCTCCGCCAGCTTCACGAAGTCGGGCACCCGGTGCTTGTGGGTACCGAGGTCGGTGTTGGAGTACCGCTCGTTGTAGAACAGCGTCTGCCACTGCCGGACCATCCCGAGGTTGCCGTTGTTGATGACCGCCACCTTGATCGGGATGCTCTCCAGCGCGCAGGTCGCCAGCTCCTGGTTGGTCATCTGGAAGCAGCCGTCGCCGTCGATGGCCCACACGGTCGCGTCCGGCCGGCCCACCTTGGCGCCCATCGCCGCCGGCACCGCGAAGCCCATGGTGCCCAGGCCGCCGGAGTTCAGCCAGGTGCCCGGGTTCTCGTAGGAGATGAACTGCGAGGCCCACATCTGGTGCTGGCCGACGCCGGCCGTGTAGATGGCATCCGGACCCGCGATCTCGCCGATGCGCTTGATCACGTACTGCGGCGCCAGCGTGCCGTCACCCGGCTCCTCCCAGCCCAGCGGGTACCGGTCGCGCAGTTCGTTCAGCGTGCGCCACCACTCGCCGAGGTCGGCCTGGTGGCCTCCGGCGTGCTCGGCCGCGACGGCGGCGATCAGCTCGTCGATGACGAACTTCGCGTCGCCCACGATCGGCACGTCCGCCGCCCGGTTCTTGCCGATCTCGGCCGGGTCGATGTCCGCGTGCACGATCGTCGCGTTCGGCGCGAAGGAGTCCAGCTTGCCGGTGACCCGGTCGTCGAACCTGGCGCCCAAAGCCACGATCAGGTCGGTCTTCTGCAGCGCGTACACCGCGGAGACGGTGCCGTGCATGCCGGGCATGCCGAGGTGCTGCGGGTGCGAGTCGGGGAACGCGCCACGGGCCATCAGAGTGGTCACCACGGGGATGCCGGTCAGCTCCGCGAGCCGGCGCAGCTGCGCCGAGGCGCCGGAGCGGAGGACGCCTCCGCCGACGTAGAGCACCGGCCGTCGCGCGGTCACCAGGAGCTTGGCCGCCTCCCGGATCTGCTTGCCGTGCGGGTGCAGGGTCGGCCGGTACCCGGGCAGGTCCAGCACCGGCGGCCAGGCGAACGTCGTCTGCGCCTGCAGCACGTCCTTGGGGATGTCCACCAGGACCGGGCCGGGCCGGCCGGTGCCCGCCAGGTGGAAGGCCTCCGCCAGGATGCGGGGCAGCTCCTCCCCGTTCTGCACCAGGTAGTTGTGCTTGGTGATCGGCACCGTGATGCCGGCGATGTCCGCCTCCTGGAAGGCGTCCGTGCCGATCGCGCCGCGCGACACCTGGCCGGTGATGGCCACGATGCCGATCGAGTCCATGTAGGCGTCAGCGATCGGGGTGACCAGGTTGGTCGCGCCCGGACCGGAGGTCGCCATGCACACGCCGACCTTGCCGGTCGCGTGCGCGTACCCGCTGGCCGCGTGCCCGGCGCCCTGCTCGTGCCGGACCAGGATGTGCCGCACCGAGGAGTCGAACAGGGGGTCGTAGGCCGGCAGGATCGCGCCGCCGGGGATGCCGAACACCACGTCTACGTCGAGGGCTTCGAGCGAGCGGACGAGCGAGGCGGCGCCGGTCATGGGCTCCTCGACGGGCCGGACGCGGGGCGCGAGCGGCTCCGCGGGCGTCGCCGGCCGTCGAGCGCCGCCTGAGGTCGGCTCCGCAGGCGTCGCCGGCCGTGCTGGTCGGGCGATGCTTTCGGGTGTCGGTCTGGTCATGTCTCGCCTCTGCTGAAGAGATTCGGGCTCGCTGGGTCCGTCCGGGCATGAAAAAAGCCCGCGTGCTGGACGCACGGGGGCTAGCGCACTCTCCGGAAGAAGAGTGCGCCTACATAAGTACTCGGGCGAACCGGGTCGGCGACATGGCCCCAACTCTGACGCATCTCAAGCCCTGAGTCAACCTGTCCCACGATCTGGACCATGCCATCCTGACCAGTCGCCGCCGCTTCCGGAGTGGTGCCATGCTGTACCAATGCCCGAGCTGCGGTCGAGGACCTCCACTCATGGTCGCACCATGGCCGGCGCGCGCGCCCTCTGGCGGGCCACCGGCATGACCGATGCCGACTTCGGCAAGCCGATCGTCGCCATCGCCAACAGCTTCACCCAGTTCGTACCCGGCCATGTCCACCTGAGGAACCTCGGCGCGCTGGTCGCCGACGCGGTGGCCGAGGCCGGCGGGGTGGGCCGGGAGTTCAACACGATCGCGGTCGACGACGGCATCGCCATGGGCCACGGCGGCATGCTCTACTCCCTGCCCAGCCGGGAGCTGATCGCCGACTCCGTGGAGTACATGGTCAACGCGCACTGCGCGGACGCCCTGGTGTGCATCTCCAACTGCGACAAGATCACCCCGGGCATGCTGATCGCCGCCCTCCGCTTGAACATCCCGACCGTCTTCGTCTCCGGCGGCCCGATGGAGGCCGGCAAGACGGTCGCCATCGAGGGCATCGTGCACTCGCGGATCGACCTGATCGACGCCATGATCGCCTCGTCCAACGACGCGGTCACCGACGCCCAGCTCGGCGAGATCGAGCGCTCGGCGTGCCCGACCTGCGGTTCGTGCTCCGGGATGTTCACCGCCAACTCGATGAACTGCCTCACCGAGGCGATCGGCCTCGCCCTGCCGGGAAACGGCTCGACGCTGGCCACCCACGCCGGCCGGAAGGCGCTGTTCGAGCGGGCCGGCCGGCTCGTAGTTGACCTGGCCCACCGGTACTACGACGGCGACGACGCCTCGGTGCTGCCCCGCGCGATCGCGAACCGGCACGCCTTCGAGAACGCCATGGCGCTGGACGTGGCCATGGGCGGCTCGACCAACACCGTGCTGCACCTGCTCGCCGCCGCACGCGAGGCCGGGCTCGACTTCGGGGTCACCGACATCGACGCGGTGTCCCGGCGGGTGCCCTGCCTGGCCAAGGTCGCGCCCAACACCCCCAAGTACCACATGGAGGACGTCCACCGGGCCGGCGGCATCCCCGCCATCCTCGGCGAGCTGGACCGCGGCGGCCTGCTCCACCGGGACGTCACGACGGTTCACTCGTCCACCATGGACGAGTGGCTGTCCACATGGGACGTCCGCAGTGGACAGTCGTCGGAGGAGGCCCGGGAGCTGTTCCACGCGGCGCCCGGCGGGGTCCGCACGACGGAGCCGTTCTCCACGGCCAACCGCTGGGACCGGCTGGACACCGACGCCGCCGAGGGCTGCATCCGGGACGTGGCGCACGCCTACTCCGCCGACGGCGGGCTGGCGATCCTGTCCGGCAACATCGCGCCCGAGGGATGCGTGGTCAAGACCGCGGGGGTGGCGGAGGAGGTCTGGCGCTTCACCGGGCCGGCCGTGGTCTTCGAGTCCCAGGAGGACGCGGTCAGCGGCATCCTCGCCGACAAGGTGAAGCCGGGCGACGTGGTGGTCATCCGCTACGAGGGGCCGAGGGGCGGGCCGGGCATGCAGGAGATGCTCTACCCGACGTCGTTCCTCAAGGGCCGGGGGCTGGGCAAGGCCTGCGCGCTGATCACGGACGGGCGGTTCTCCGGGGGTACCAGCGGGCTGTCGATCGGCCACATCTCGCCGGAAGCGGCCAGCGGCGGCCTCATCGCGCTGGTCGAGGACGGCGACCCGATCGAGATCGACATCCCGGCGCGGCGCATCGCCCTGGCGGTCACCGACGAGGTGTTGCAGGCCCGGCGGATCGCGCAGGAGAAGCGGGACCGCCCCTACTCGCCGACCGACCGGCAGCGTCCGGTCTCCGCCGCCCTGCGCGCGTACGCCTCGATGGCCACCAGCGCCAGCGATGGCGCCTACCGCCGGGTACCGGAGTAGGTCGGTCGCCTCTCCGCGTGGGCGGTCAGCCGCTGACCGCCGCCGGCCGCGGCTTCGCGCCCGGGCCGGGCCGGGGAACCGCCTCCCGGGCGGAGCCCAGCCGGTGGCCCTCGTCACAGCGCAGCTCGACCCGTACCGACGCCCCGCAGTCCCGGTGCAGCGTCAGCAACGGCGGGCCGTCCGGATCCGCCAGGTACCGGTCGCCCCACTGCCGCACCGCGACCAGGATCGGGTACAGGTCGAGGCCCTTGTCCGTCAGCCGGTACTCGTGACGGACCCGGGCACCCGGCTCCTGGTAGGGCTGGCGGCGCAGGATGCCCTGCTCCACCAGCAGCGCCAGCCGGTTGCTGAGGACCTGCCGGGGGATGCCGGTGCGCTCGCGCATCTCGTCGAACCGGCGCAGCCCGCTGAAGATCTCGCGGAGCACCACGACGGTCCACCGCTCACCGAGGAGGTCCATGGCCCGGCCGATGGTGCAGTTGTCGGCCGACCAGTCCAGTGCCGCAGGTCTCATGACACCCAGGCTAGATCTCGTTGACAGACCCAACAACGGGCTGCGAGCCTGCGTTAGTGAACGAGACCCAGGAGCTGGACGCGACCAGGACCAGGACGTTCTCCTGGGCCGACCCGATGCCCATCGCGGCGCAGCTGGGCCGGGCGTCCGGGCTGGAGACCCTCCAGGCGATGAGCGACGGCCGGATCCCGCCCCCGCCGATCATGGCGACCGTCGGCATCGAGCGCATCGAGGCCCGGGACGGCCGGGTCGACCTGTGGCTGCCGGTGCGGGAGTTCCACTACAACCCGCTGGGCACCGTCCACGGCGGCATCCTGGCGACCGTCCTGGACACCGGCACCGGCTGCGCCGTCCACTCGGTGCTGCCGCCCGGCGTCGGGTACACGTCGCTGGACCTGCACACCCGGTTCCTGAGGCCGGCGACCGTCGACAGCGGTGTGCTGCACTGCGTCGGCACGGTGCTGTCCCGCACGAAGCGCAGCGCGGTCGCCGAGGCCAGGATCGAGGACGCGGCAGGACGGCTCCTCGCCCACGCCACGTCGTCCTGCCTGATCTTCGACCTGCCCACCAGCTGAGCCGCCGCCCACCAACCTGGCGACCCGGGTGAGGTGGGACGATGGGCTGGTGAGCACGGTCAAGTTCCGCTACAACGTCGGCATCGCGATCGCCGGACTCGTCGCCTTCTTCGGCGCGGTACCGGTCGCCACGGTGCACTGGTACCTGGCGCCGATCCTGCTGGTACCCCTCGCGGTGCTGGTCTGGGGTTGGCGGGCCGGCACCGACGCGGACCGGGACGGGGTGACGGTGCGGGCGCTGCTCGCCGGCCGCCGGCTGCCCTGGTCGAGGATCACCGGACTGGTACCCGACGGGCGCCGCGTGGTGGCCGTGCTCGACGGCGGAACGTTCGTGCGGCTGCCGGCGGTGGACCCGTCCGACCTGCCGAGGCTGGTCGCCGCCAGCGGGCAGAAGATCACCGAGCCCGACGCGACCGTCGGCTAGTACCCGTCGCGGACCTCGTTGATCAGCGGCTGCCCCGCCGCGTACCGGCGCACCTGGTCGCCGACCAGCCCGTAGGCGCGCGGCAGCAGCCCGCGCACCGAACCGGCCACATGCGGCGTGAGCAGGAAGTTCGGCATCGTCCACAGTGGATGGTCGACGGGCAGCGGCTCCGGGTCGGTGACGTCCACGGCCGCGCCGATCCGCCCGGTGGCAAGCTCCGCCGTGAGTGCGGCGGTGTCCACGACCGGCCCGCGCGCGGCGTTGACCAGCAGGGCGCCGTCCGGCAGCCGGGCTAGGAAGGCGGCGTCCACCATGCCCCGCGTCTGGGCGGTCAGCGGTACCAGCAGGACCACCACGTCCGCCTCGGGCAGCAGTTCGGGCAGTTCGTCGATGCCGTGCACGCCGTCCCGAGGGGTGCGCGCCACCAGCGTCAGCCGCACGTCGAAGGGCCGCAGCCGGGCGGCCGTTGCCTCCCCGATCGCGCCCGCACCGACGATCAGCACCCGCTTGCCCGACAGCTCCGGGGTCGGCGCGTACCGCCGGAAGGACCAGTCCCGGGCGGCCTGCGCGCGCGCGAACGCCGGGAACTCGCGCAGGTAGGACAGGATCGCGGTGACGGTCCACTCCGAGGTCGACGCCGAGTGGACGCCGCGCCCGTCGCACAGCACCACGCCGGGCGGCACCCGCCCCACCCAGGCGTCGGCGCCCGCGGACAGGAGCTGGATCACCGACAGCCCGGTCAGCTTGGCGGCGAAGTGCACCACGTTGCCCGAGGACAGGAACGGCGGCACCCAGAACTCGACGCCGGCCGGGTCGGACGGCAGCGGATCGTCCGGCCCGGTGAGTACCTCGACCGTGGTGTTCCCGGGCAGCTCGCCGAGCAGCGACCGGCCGGCCTCGTGCGCGATCCACACCTTCACGGGTACCGACGATACGCAGCCACCGGGTACCCGCCGGTACCCCGGGCGGGGTGATCCGGCCGGATAGGCTTGCCCGGTGACCGCCCCCAGGAAGCCCGCCCGGCTGGCCCGCGCCGTGACCGCAGCGGCTGTGACGGTCGCCGCCGCGGCCGCCCTGGCCGGCTGCAGCTTCGGCGCACCGCCGCCCGACCAGGCGGGCGAGCCGCCCCGGCTGCCGACCCCGAGCGCCTCGCCGACCCCTGGGCAGGACGACAGTCAGGGCGCGGTCGAGGTGATCGCCAAACACCTGGCGGTGCCGTGGGGCGTCGCCTTCCTGCCGGACGGAACCGCCCTGGTCACCGAGCGGGACAGCGACCGGATCCTCAAGCTCGGCCCGGACAGCGGGCCGGACGGGCTGGCGGTCACCCCGGTGCAGACCCTGACCGGGGTCGCCGCTGGTGGCGACGGCGGGCTGCTGGGCATCGCTGTGTCCCCCAGCTACGCGACCGACCAGATGGTCTACGTGTACTACTCGACCGCGCAGGACAACCGGATCGCCTCCGTCAAGCTCGGCTCGGAGCCGACCCCGCTGGTCACCGGCATTCCGCACGGGACCAGCGACAACGGCGGCGGGCTGGCCTTCGGGCCGGACGGCATGCTCTACGCGACCACGGGCGACGCCGGTACGCCGGCCGCCGCGGCCGACCCGAAGAGCCTGGCCGGCAAGGTGCTGCGGATGAGCCCGGACGGCAAGCCGGCGCCCGGCAACCCGTCGGGCACCCTGGTCTACGCCAGCGGGCTGCACGACCCGCAGGCCCTGGCATGGGACGTGCTCAAACACCTGTACGTCACGGACGCCGGCACGACCTCGAACGAGATCAACCTGGTGCAGCCCGGCAAGGACTACGGCTGGCCGGCCGTCGAGGGCCAGGCCGGCAACCCGAAATACGTCGACCCCATGCTCACGGTCAAGCCCGACCAGGGTGGCTGCGTCGGGCTCGCCGCGACCGGCCAACTCATGATCACCGGCTGTTTGACCGGTACCCGCCTGTACCTCATCCAGTTGACCGCTGCCGGCGGTACTCTCGGCGCCGCGCAGACACTCCTGCAGGGCAAGTACGGCCGGCTCCGCACGGTCGTCCGCGCGCCGGACGGCTCGATGTGGGTGACCACCTCCAATAAGGACGGCCTTGGCGATCCCAAGCCGGACGACGACCGGATCCTGCGGATCGTCCCTGCGGGGAGTGCAGCCGGCCTGAGCTGAGGCGCGGCCGAGGTAGATCAGCAAAGATGAGGCAATGGCCGACGGAATCCGGAAAGCCCTGACGGCCGGCTGGCGGGCGCCCCGGGCGGCGCTGGACGCGGCGCGGCGGCGCGCCGCCCGCGGCGGGCACGACCGAGGGCACGACGGCGGCGCGGACACCGGTCGCGACAGGCCGGACCGGCACCGGCTGCGGAGGCTGGGCATGGGGCTGTCCATGCTGGTGGTCACCCTCGCCGGGGCGAGCGCCGGGGTGCTGCTGGCCGGGCCGACCCATGACGACGTCGGGCCGTTCGCCGCCCAGTTCGCGCTCACCCCGTCGGTCTCCGGGGGTACCGACGTGCAGATCCCGCCGATCGGCTCGCTGGACCTGGCCACCCACAAGGGTCCGGCGCACCTGACCGTGCGGCTGGACTCCCTGGACCAGAAGCGCACGCTGGCCCTGGCCACCGACCCGAACGGGATCACCAAGGCCAGCCAGGGCGCGGTGGGCGACGTCCAGCGCGGACTGACCCGGCTGGCCTTCCAGTCCACCGGAGCGGCGCTGCTCGGCGCCCTGCTGCTGTCCGGCCTCGTGTACCGCAACAGCCGCCGGGTGGCAATCTGCGGTGGGCTGTCGCTGCTGGTGATCCTGGTCAGCGGAGGGGTCGCGGCGGCCACCTTCCGCGCCGGATCGGTCGAGGAGCCGCGGTACCGGGGGTTGCTGTCCAACGCGCCCGCCGTCATCGGCGACGCCCGGCGGATCGCGAACAACTACGGCCAGTACCGCGATGAGCTGCAGCGGCTGGTCAACAACGTCGGCAAGCTCTACGGCACGGTGTCCACGCTGCCGGTCTTCGAGGCCACCCCCGGTACCCTCCGCGTGCTGCACATCTCCGACCTGCACCTGAACCCGGCCGCGTGGTCGATCATCGACACGGTGGTGAAGCAGTACGACATCGACATGGTCATCGACACCGGCGACATCAACGACTGGGGCACCCAGCCCGAGTCCTCGTTCGTCGACTCGATCGGCTCGGTCGGGGTGCCCTACGTCTACATCCGCGGCAACCACGACTCCGCGCTGACCGCGGCGGCAGTGGCCCGTCAGCCGAACGCGATCGTGCTGGAGAACCAGGTCCGCACGGTGAAGGGGCTGACCATCGCGGGCATCGGAGACCCCCGGTTCACCCCGGACAAGGCGACGCCCAACCCGGGCGCGGCCGGCCACCAGGAGGCCAACATCGTCGAGGCGTCCGGCGAGAAGCTGGCCGCGACGATCAAGGCGTACCAGAGCCAGGCGGGCGGGGCGAACCCCTCGGCGAGCCCGGGACCGTCGGCCAGCCCGTCCACGAGTCCCGGTCCGCCGTCGGACGGACGGGACGGCACTGGTACCGCCCCCGGACGCCGGGTGGACGTGGCGCTGGTACACGACCCGGCCTCGGACGGCGCGCTGGACGGCGAGGTACCGCTGGTGCTGGCCGGTCACCTGCACGCCAGGCACGTCAGCACCATGCCGAAGCTGCCCGGTCAGCAGACCACGCTGCTGATGGTCGAAGGCTCCACGGGCGGGGCGGGGCTGCGCGGGCTGGAGGGTGAGGCGCCGACGCCCCTGGAGATGTCGGTGCTCTACTTCGACCCGCAGCACGACGTCCAGGCCTACGACGAGATCACGCTCGGCGGCACCGGTCAGACCGAGGTCACCATCCAGCGGCACCTGGTCAAGAACGTGCTGCCGACGCCTTCGGCGACCCCCACCCCGAGCGCGAGCTGACCCCTTCGCCGCCACGGTCCGGTCCGGCCCCCGGCTCGGGCGCCTCGTCGGCGTCGGCGTCGGCGTCGGCGTCGGCCGCAGCGTCCGGGGCGGGCGCGGCACCGCGCAGCCGGACGACCATCGCCACGGCCCAGCAGGCGACGCTCAGGATGGCGAGCAGTTCGATGGGTACCGTCACCCGGTCGGCCGAGGTCGACAGGTACCAGCGCAGGTCCACCGTGGTGCTGGTCGCGTAGATGAAGACGAGGCTGGCCGCGTATGGCACGGCGACCGCCCACAGCCACAGGTCGGAGCCCAGCCGCAGGGCGCGGCGCTCCCGGCGCAGGCCCGCCCAGCCGAGCAGCGCGACGGCCACGGCCGCCACCACCAGCAGCCCGACCATCGACCACAGCGAGTGCAGCGCCGCCGGCACCCGGTCGAGCACGGCCTTGTCGCCCGCGATCCGGCCCGTCCCGCCGAGCCCGGTGTTGACCGTGACGTCGGAGGTGGCGCCCAGCGCCCGGGCCAGCAGCACCCAGCCCACGCCGGCCAGGGGCGCCAGCCACACCGGCCAGGCCCGGCGCAGGTCGCGCCAGCCGCGCAGGGTCGCCAGGGCGGCCACGACCAGTACCGGTAGCACCGCCTCGTTCTTGGTGAGCGCGGCGACCGCCAGCAGCAGCACCGGCAGGGCCGGTCCGGCCAGCGGCCGCTCGCCGAGCAGCAGAAGGGCGGCACCGGCGACCGCCGCGGCGGCCCAGAGCTGGTCGGTGTACCCGCCGGCCACGCCGTACGGTGCGGTACCCCAGGCGGCGAGCGCGACCACGACCGCGGCCAGGCGGGACACGGCCAGCGGTGCCCTCCCGGTCACCCGGCGCACCGCGTAGCCGAGCGCGCCGATCGCGGACACGGTGAGCGTGGCCGAGACGAACTGCGCGACCGTGAAGCTGTACCCGGGCAGCACCCGCCAGACCCCGGCGACCGTGGCCGGGGCGAGCGGCGGGTAGTCCTGGTGCGCGGAGTTGTAGCTCAGCGACGCCATGTCCTGCCGGGCGAAGGCCCCACCCTGCGCGAAGTAGGCGGCGTGGGTCCACCAGATCGAGTGCGAGTCCCACAGCACCGCCGGCGAGAACACCAGCGCCGCGGGCGGCAGCAGGGGCAGCACGATGCAGAGCACGTCGACCCAGCCCGCGTGGGGCATCGGGTGACCCGGCCGGCGCAGCCGCCAGGCGACCACCGCGTACTGCGCGACGAGCAGCGCGGCCAGCCAGACCCGCAGGTCGCCGCCGACCAGCAGCATCGCGATCGCGGCGAGGGCGGCGGTCACCCCGGTGACCAGGGGCGCGACGATCCCGGCCAGCAGGTACCGCCGGGTGATCAGCAGGGCGACCGGGTAGCCGGCCGCGATCACCAGCAGGACGGCGAGGAGCGGCTGCCAGCTCATCGCAGCTTCCGGGCCAGGAGTCGCAGACCCTGCGGCGCGGACTGGTCGGGTACCAGCGTGACCGCGTAGTCGGCCTGGCCCGGGTCCCCGACCAGGGCGAGGCGGGCCATGGCGGCGAACTCGATGAGCCGCTGCGTCCACAGGCCGGACGGGTCGTCCAGGTGGTCGAGGTAGATCGCGTGGTCCGGCGGCACCTGGGCGGCCAACTCGTCGCGGACGAGATCGAACTGGCGCTGCTCGGCCCGCTGGTCGGCGTCGTGCGCCGGGCGCAGGATCAGGCGCGCGGCCAGGCCGGCGGCCTTGACGGCCCCCGCGTCGGCGCGGTAGACCGCGAACAGGGCTCCGACCAGGACGAGTACTGTGAGCAGGCCCGCGAGCAGTCGCTGCCGTCCCGACCCGGCCGACGGGTACCATCGGGTAGCCCCAGGGCCGCTTGTAGACTTCACCAAGCTCGAGTCCGTTCTGAGAGGGGCTCCGTGAAACTGTCGATCCTCATGCCAGTCTTCAACGAGGAGGACAGGCTCGCCGACGCCGTCAAGCAGGCGCTCGACGTCTCCTACCCGTGCGAGATCGAACTCGTCGTGGTGGACGACGGCAGCACAGACCGTACCAGGGAGATCCTCGCGGCCATGGACGACGCCCGCATGCGCGTCATCCTGCACCAGCGCAACCAGGGCAAGGGTGCGGCGATCATGACGGCAGCCACCGCGGCAGAGGGCGACTACCTGGTCATCCTGGACGCGGACCTGGAATACAGCCCGGAGGACATCCCGAGGCTGCTCCAGCCCGTGCTCGAGGGGCGCACCACGGTCGTCTACGGCAACCGCACGTTCGGCAGCCACAGCTCGTTCTCGTACTGGTATGTCATGGGCAACAAGGCCGTCACCACGGCCGCCAACGTGCTGTTCAACTGCTACCTCGGCGACCTGGAGACGTGCTTCAAGCTGATGCCGGTCGAGCTGTACCGGTCGCTGCGGATCAAGTCCCGCGGGTTCGGCATGGAGGCAGAGGTCACCGGCAAGCTGCTGCGCAACCGGTACCGGCCCTACGAGGTGCCGATCAGCTACCACGCGCGCTCGCGCGAGGAGGGCAAGAAGATCACCTGGCGGGACGGCGTCGAGGCGCTGTGGATCCTGCTGCGGGAGCGGGTACGCCGGCCGATGCTCGCGAGCTGACGCCCGCCCGGCTCAGCCGTTGGTGAGCCGCGCCAGCACCAGTTCGCGGACGGCCTTCGCGTCGGCCTGGCCGCCGGTCGCCTTCATCACCGCGCCGATCAGCACCCCGGCCGCCGCGACCTGACCGTCGCGCACCTTCTGGGCCACCGCCGGGTTGGCCGCGATCGCGTCGTCCACGGCCCTGGTCAGGGCGCCGGTGTCCGAGACGACCTCCAGGCCGCGCGCCGCCATGACCTCGGCCGGCGAGCCCTCACCGGCCACCACGCCCTCCAGCACGGTGCGGGCCAGCTTGTCGGTCAGCTTCCCCTCGTCGACCAGCGCCTGCAGCTCCACCACGTGCGCCGGGCTGGCGAGGCTGCCGAGCTCCACGCCGGTCTCGTTGGCCCGCCGGGCCAGCTCGCCCATCCACCACTTGCGGGCCGCGTCCGGGGTGGTGCCGGCGGCCACGGTCGCCTCGATCAGCTCGACCGCGCCCGCGTTGATCACCGACTGCATGTCGTGGTCGGACAGGCCCCACGCCTCCTGGAGCCGGCGGCGGTGCAGCCGGGGCGACTCGGGCAGCGCGGCCTTGAGCTGCGCCACCCAGGCCGGGTCGGGAGCCAGCGGCACCAGGTCGGGCTCGGGGAAGTACCGGTAGTCGGTCGCGGTCTCCTTGCTGCGTCCGGGCCGGGTGTCGCCGGTGTCCTCGGAGAAGTGCCGGGTCTCCTGGGTGATCCTGCCGCCGGCCTCGAGTACCGCCGCCTGCCGGATCATCTCCGACCGCACCGCGCGCTCGACGCTGCGCAGCGAGTTGACGTTCTTGGTCTCCGTGCGGGTGCCCCACGGCTGCCCGGGCCGGTTGAGCGACACGTTCACGTCGCAGCGCAGCGAGCCCTGCTCCATCCGCACGTCCGACACGTCCAGCGAGCGGACCACGTCGCGCAGCTCGGTGACGTAGGCCCGGGCGACCTGCGGCGCGAGCGCGCCGGTCCCCGGTACCGGCTTGGTGACGATCTCCACCAGCGGGATGCCGGCGCGGTTGTAGTCCACCAGCGACTCGGTCGCGCCGTGGATGCGCCCGGTCGCGCCGCCCAGGTGCAGCGTCTTGCCGGTGTCCTCCTCCAGGTGCACCCGCTCGATGCCGATGCGCACCAGCTGGCCGTCGATCTCGACGTCCAGCCAGCCGTCGGTGCACAGCGGCTCGTCATACTGGCTGATCTGGAAGTTCTTCGGCATGTCCGGGTAGAAGTAGTTCTTGCGCGCGAACCGGCACCAGGTGGCGATGGTGCAGTTGAGGGCCAGCCCGATGCGGATCGTGGCCTCGATGGCAGCGCGGTTGGCGACCGGCAGGCTCCCTGGCAGGCCGAGGCAGACGGGGCACACCTGAGTGTTGGGCGTCGCGCCGAATTCGGTCGGGCAGCCGCAGAACATCTTCGTGCGGGTGCCGAGTTCGACGTGCGTCTCCAGCCCGATGACGGGCTCGAAGCGCTCGGTCACGTCTGCGAGGTCCGGCGGCGCGGTGGTCGTCACGGACACAGATTAGCCGCCGGCCCCGTGCCGGCTCCCCCGGGTTTCCCGAACAGGGCGATCGGGTATCCGCACCCCAGAGCG
>Ga0081540_1002869_pt1 | contig 13935 bp, 10 predicted proteins | sample TabmetS2T1R1_FD_71024 | JGI IMG/M metagenome (GOLD analysis project Ga0081540, IMG submission 71024) | Tabebuia heterophylla rhizosphere microbial communities from the University of Puerto Rico - S2T1R1 | ecosystem: Host-associated > Plants > Roots > Rhizosphere ... | reverse complement strand
GGCTGCTGCGGGACGACGCCCGAGCACACGTCGAAGATCGTCGCCGCGGTGAAGGGGCTGGCGCCGCGCGCGATCCCGGAGCCGCCGCGCCGCCCGCGCTATAGCGGGCTCGAGCCCTTCGAGATCGGCCCTGACACCGGCTTCGTGATGATCGGCGAGCGCACGAACGTCACCGGGTCGGCGCGCTTCCGGAGCCTCGTCGAGGCGGACGACTACGGCGCCGCGGTCGAGGTCGCCCTCGAGCAGGTGCGCGGCGGCGCGAACCTGCTCGACGTCAACATGGACGCCGACCTGCTGGACGCGGTCGAGGCGATGACGACGTTCCTGCGGCTCGTCGCCTCTGAGCCCGAGGTCGCCCGGATCCCGATCGTGGTCGACAGCTCGCGCTTCGAGGTGCTCGAGGCCGGCCTCGAATGCGTACAGGGCAAGGGGATCGCGAACTCGATCTCGCTGAAGGAGGGCGAGGAGGCGTTCCTGGCGCACGCGCGCCGTCTGCAGGAGCTCGGCGCCGCTGTGATCGTGATGGCCTTCGACGAGCAGGGCCAGGCGGAGACGGTCGAGCGCAAGGTCGCGATCTGCGAGCGGGCCTACCGCCTGCTGGTCGACCGGCTCGGCTTCGCGCCGGAGGACATCGTCTTCGACCCGAACGTGCTCGCGGTCGCAACCGGGATCGAGGAGCACGCCGGCTTCGCGAAGGCGTTCATCGACGCCCTGCCACTGATCAAGGAGCGCTGTCCAGGCGCGCGCACCTCGGGCGGGATCTCGAACCTCTCGTTCGCGTTTCGCGGCAACGACCACGTCCGCGAGGCGATGCACGCCGCCTTCCTCTACCACGCGATCCGCTCGGGCCTCGACATGGGGATCGTCAACGCCGGCCAGCTGATGGTCTACGAGGACATCGAGCCCGAGCTGCTCGAGCTCGTCGAGGACGTCCTCTTCGACCGCCGCGAGGACGCCACCGAGCGGCTCGTCGAGTACGCCGGCCGCGTCCAGGGCGAGGCGACGAAGCGCGAGGTCGACCTCTCCTGGCGCGAGGCTTCGGTCGACGAGCGCCTCGCCTACGCGCTCGTGCACGGCGTCGTCGACTACATCGAGGCCGACACCGAGGAGGCGCGGCAGCAGCATGAGCGGCCGCTCGACGTGATCGAAGGCCCGCTGATGGCGGGCATGGGGATCGTCGGCGACCTCTTCGGGAGCGGGAAGATGTTCCTGCCGCAGGTCGTCAAGAGCGCCCGCGCGATGAAGCGCGCCGTCGCCTACCTCGAGCCGTTCATGGAGGAGGAGAAGGAGCGCACCGGCCTCGCGCGCGCCCAGGGCAAGATCGTGCTCGCGACCGTGAAGGGCGACGTGCACGACATCGGCAAGAACATCGTCGGCGTCGTGCTCGGCTGCAACAACTACGAGGTGCTCGACCTCGGCGTGATGGTGCCGGCGGACACGATCCTCGACACCGCGGTCGAGGTCGGCGCGGACGCCGTCGGCCTCTCGGGACTGATCACGCCGTCGCTCGACGAGATGGTCAACGTGGCCCGCGAGATGGAGCGGCGCGGCCTCGAGCTGCCGCTGCTGATCGGCGGCGCGACCACGTCCAAGCAGCACACGGCGGTGCGGATCGCGCCGGCCTACTCGCAGCCCTCCGTCTACGTGCGGGACGCCTCGCGGGTGACGCGGGTGGTCTCCGACCTGCTCGACCCCGCGCGGCGCGCGGCGCTCGACGAGGAGAACCGCTCCGACCAGGAACGGCTTCGGGACCTGCATGCCGAGCGTGACCGGAAACCGCTGCTCCCGTACCCGCGCGCCCTGGAGAACCGGCACCGCGTCGCGTTCGACGACCTCCCCGAGCCGGCCTTCACGGGCACGCGCGTCGCCGAGCCGGAGCTCGAGACCCTGCGCGGCTACATCGACTGGCAGTTCTTCTTCCACGCCTGGGACCTGAAGGGGAAGTTCCCGGCGATCCTCGAGCGCCCGGAGGCGCGGGAGCTCTACGACGACGCCCAGGAGCTGCTCGAAGAGATCGTGCGCGACCGGTCGCTCACAGCGCGGGGCGTGCACGGGTTCTGGCCGGCGAGCTCCGACGGCGAGGACATCGCGGTCGGGGACGAGCTGCGGTTCTGCATGCTCAGGCAGCAGAGCGACTACGGCGACTCGCGCCCGAACCGCTCACTCGCCGACTACGTCGCGCCTGCCGGCGACCATCTCGGGGCCTTCGCCGTCGGCGTGTTCGGCGCGGATGCCCTCGCCGCCCGCTTCGAGGCCGAGCAGGACGACTACAAGGCGATCCTGACGAAGGCGATCGCCGACCGGCTGGCGGAGGCGTTCGCGGAGTACCTGCACGAGGAGACCCGCCGCGCCTGGTACGAGCAGGGCCCGCGGCGGTCGAACGAGGAGCTGATCGCCGAGGGCTACCGCGGGATCCGCCCCGCGTTCGGCTACCCGGCCTGCCCGGACCACTCCGAGAAAGGGAAGCTCTTCGACCTGCTAGGCGCAGAGGCCCACGGGCTCACGCTGACCGAGACGTTCGCGGTCCTGCCCGCGGCGGCCGTCAGCGGCATCTACCTGCACCACCCGGAGGCGCGCTACTTCTCCGTCGGCCGCGTCGGCCGCGACCAGGTGGAGCCCTATGCGGCCCGTAAGGGCCTCTCGCTGCCCGACGCGGAACGCTGGCTCCGGCCCAACCTCGCCTACGAGCCGAGCGAGCCGGTTCTCGAGCCGACGAGCTGAGCGCGCTGGAGGTCAACTACGGCCGGCGCCGTCCCTTCAGCCTGGGCGTGGAGGAGGAGTTCCAGCTCCTCAACGGCGAGTCGTACGAGCTGAGCTCCCGCTTCGACGAGGTCTTCGAGGCGGTCGGCGGCGACCCGCGCGTCAAGCCGGAGCTGATGCAGTCGATCGTCGAGGTCGCGACCCACGTCGCCGAGACCGTTCCCGAGGCGATCGAGGAGGCGCGAGGCCTGCGCGCGCGGCGGCTTGGCTGCGAGGCAGAGCTGGTCGAGATCGAGCGCCTCTGCGAGCGCGGCAGCGGCGCCGACGAGCAGCGCCGCGCCTACCTCGCGGACGGAAGCCTGCTGGCGGTGGCCCGGTGGCTCGCGGAGCAGACGATCGCGGACGTGTAGCGCCGGGTAGCCGCCCGGGGCGTCGGCTATCCTGACTCGCGGCGAACGCCTGACGGCGTTCTTTTTTTTCATGCGGACAACGCTCAAGAAAGGGATCGGCCGCGGTGCCGCGGTCAACGGCAACGGTCACGCGGTTCTCCCGCCTGGCGCCCTGACGCCGGTGACCCTCTACCGCCAGCCGCCGCCGCCTCGTCGCGGGGTGGCCGCGCGCGTCGGCCGTTTCTTCCTCTGGGCCGGCGCGGTCTTCGCGGTGGTCGTCGTCGGGATCGTGGGCGGCTTCTACCTCTGGGCGCACGAGCGGCTCGCGCTGCTGCGGCCGACCTCGGCCGAGGGCCAGCTGACCCAGGCGCGGCTCGACCCGCCGAAGTCCGCCGCGACCGCGCTCGTGCTCGGCTACGACCACCGGGCCGGCGACGGCACGGCGCCCTCGCGCTCGGACACGATGATGCTGATCCGGGCCGACCCGGTCACGAACACGATCTCGATGCTGTCGTTCCCGCGCGACCTCCAGGTCCCGCTCTACTGCCCCGGCAAGGGCGGCGGCCCGGCCGTCGCGGAGGGCACCGGCCGCATCAACAGCGCCTACGCCTACTGCGGCCTCGGCGGCGCGCTCGAGACCGTGCGGCACCTGACGAACGTGCCGATCAACTACCTGATCCCGATCAACTTCCTCGGCTTCATCGGCGTCGTGAACAAGCTCGGCGGCGTCTGGCTGGACGTCGACCGGCGCTACTACAACAAGAACGTCGGCACCTCCGAGACCGACTTCGCGAACATCGACCTGCAGCCCGGCTACCAGCACCTGACGGGCAAGCAGGCGCTCGACTTCGTCCGCTTCCGCCACACCGACTCCGACCTCTACCGCCTCGCGCGCCAGCAGCTCTTCGTCGGGGCCGCGCGCCAGCAGGTGGCCAAGTCGCTCGGCCTCTCGACCGTGCTCGGGATCGTCAACACGGTCAGCCAGAACCACTACCTCGAGATCGAGCGCGGCGGGCGCTCGGTCAACCTGAGCGACGTCAAGAAGTACGCGTCCTTCGCCTACAACCTGCCGCACGGCCACGTCTTCCAGGTGAAGATCCACAACATCGTCGGCGAGAACGAGCTCGCCACCGACCAGAGCAACATCGACGAAGCGGTGCAGCAGTTCCTCAACCCCGACGTCGACGAGGCCTCCGTCCAGACCGCGACGGCGCTCGGGCGCAAGCTTCCGGCGCGCAAGCGCACGATCCCGCCGCGGAACGTGACCCTGACCGTGCTGAACGGCAACGGCGTCGCCGGGTCCGCTTCGAACGCGAGCTACCTGCTCGGCCAGAAGGGCTACGCGACGGTCACGCCGCCGAGCGGCCAGCCCGCGAACGCGCCGAACTGGAACTACTTCCACTCGAAGGTCTACTTCGACCCGGCCCGCAAGAAGGATGGGCCGGTCGCCGCCGCGCAGGTCGCGCGCCTGCTGGGCGGCGCCGACGTCGAGCCGCTGCCTGCGAACATCCGGCCGCTCGCCAACAACGCGCTGCTGACGGTGATCGTCGGCTCGACCTTCCACGGCGAGCTGGCGCCGGTTGTGATCCCGTCCACCCCGACGCGGCAGCCGGCGAAGGTTCGCCGCGACCCGGCGGCGACGCGCTCGACGCTGTTCAAGCTGCGCAAGCGCCTGCCGTTCACGGTCGAGTACCCGACGCTGCTCGAGAGCGCGTCGAACCTCGACAACGGCTACGGCGAGACGCCGGTGCGGATCTACCCGCTCGGCGGGAAGCCGACGCTGCGGATGACCTTCCGCACCGGCTTCAACGAGTACTGGGGCATCCAGGAGAGCAACTGGGCCGACGCGCCGGTGCTCGACGACAAGAGCCTCACCCAGCGGGTCGGCGGGCGCCAGTTCGACCTCTACTACACCGGCTCGCATCTGCACATGGTCGTGCTGCGGGACAACGGCGCGACCTACTGGGTCGTGAACACGCTGCTCGACTCGCTCTCGAACGAGACGATGCTCGCGATCGCGCGCGGGCTGCGGCCGCTGCCCCGGTAGGCTCCGCGCCCGTGAAGCCGAAAATCGGCATCTTCGGAGCCGGCTGGGTCGGTCTCGTGACCGGCGCCTGCCTGGCCGAGCTGGGGCACGAGGTGGTCGTCCGCGACGTTCTGCCCGAGCGCGTCGAGGCGCTCCAGGCCGGCCGCGTGCCGCTGCACGAGCCCGGGCTCGAGGAGCTGCTCGAGCGCAACCGCGAGCGCCTGAGCTTCACGCTCGGGCTTGAGGACGTCGTCGACGCGCCGATCCTGTTCGTCTGCGTCGGCACGCCGCCGACCTACTCCGGCGACGCCGACCTGAGCGCGGTCTGGTCGGTCGTCGACCAGCTGCCGGCGCTCGAGGAGCGAGCGCTGCTCGTGATGAAGAGCACCGTGCCGGTCGGCACCGGCGAGAAGGTGCGCGCGGCGCTCGACGCGCGCGGGCTCGCGCACGTCGGCTACGTCTCGAACCCCGAGTTCCTCTCCGAGGGCAGCGCCGTCCGCGACTTCATGGACCCGGACCGCGTCGTCGTCGGCGCCTTCACCGAGGCGGACGCAAAGACCGTCGAGTCGCTGTACGACCCGCTGGAGACGACGGTCGTGAGCACCGACGTCGCGTCGGCCGAGATGATCAAGCTCGCCGCGAATGCGTTCCTGATGACGCGCATCAGCTTCATCAACGAGATCGCGAACGTGTGCGAGGCAACCGGTGCCGACGTGGTCAAGGTGGCGGAGGGCGTCGGGCTCGACCACCGGCTCGGCCCGCACTTCCTGCGCGCCGGGATCGGCTGGGGCGGCTCGTGCTTCCCGAAGGACGGCGTCGCGCTGAAGCAGCTCGCGTCGAACTCCGGCTACCACTTCCAGCTGCTGAGCGCCGTGATCGAGGTCAACGAGCTGCAGAAGCGGCGCGTGGTCGGCAAGCTCGAGAAGCACCTCGGCAAGCTGGGTGGCAAGACGGTCGCGCTGCTCGGGCTCGCCTTCAAGCCGAACACCGACGACCTGCGCGAGGCGCCGTCGCTCGTGCTCGCCTCGCGCCTGCTGGCCGAGGGAGCCGAGGTGCGGGCCTGGGACCCGGTCGCCGACGCGCGCCGGCTGCTCCAGGGCGTGACCTTCTGCGACAGCGTGCTCGAAGCCGTCTCGGGCGCGGATGCCGCGGTGATCGTGACCGAGTGGGAGGAGCTGCGCGAGCTCGCCTCGGACGAGGTGCGGCAGGCGATGCGCCGGCCGCTGATCCTCGACGGCCGCAACCTGCTCGACCCCGAGGCGGCCCGGGCGGCCGGCTTCGCCTACGAGGGCATCGGGCGCGCCGCTTCGCCGCTCGCCGCGCTGCCCGAGACCGAAGAGCCCGAGCGGCAAGCCACGACCTAGTGGAAGCAGTCATCCTGGCGGGCGGGAAGGCCGAGCGTCTCGGCGAGGCCGCGGGCGGGCGGCCGAAGGCGCTCGTCGAGCTGGCGGGCCGGCCGTTGGCCGCCTACCAGGTCGACCAGCTCGCGGCGGCGGGGGTGACGCGCGTGCTCGTCAGCTGCGCCGCCGGCCAGGAGGGCGCCTTCGAGGCGGCGCTCGGCGGGCTCGGCCCGGAGGTCGTCGCGGTGCCGGAGACCGAGCCGCTGGGTCGGGGCGGAGGCATCCGCCTCGCGGCGCAGGCCAGGCGCGAGCAGGGCGACCTGTTCACGCTGAACGGCGACGAGCTGGTCGACGTCGACTTCCTGGCACTGCTCGCGCTCCACCGCGAGCGCGCCGCCGCCGCGACGATCACCGTCGTCCCGCTGCGCTCGCCCTTCGGCGTGGTCGACCTCGACGACGACCTGGTGACCGGCTTCCGCGAGGCGCCGCGGCTCGACCAGTGGGTCAGCTGCGGCATCTACGTGCTCGGCGAGGAGGCGCTCGAGCGCCTCCCCGAGCGCGGTGACCACGAGACCAGCACCTTCCCCGAGCTGGCCGGCGAGGGCCGCCTGCGCGCCTTTCGGCACGAGGGGGTCTGGCTGACCGTCAACACTCCTAAGGACCTGCGGGTGGCGAACGAGTACCTCGCCGAACACCCCGGGTGGCCCGGCTAGGCGCATGGTGGTAGGTTCGCGCGGCCCTTGGCCGAGCACGATCACTTGACCTCTCCGAACCTCGGCGGGCTCGACAAGTTCGCGTCGGAGCCCGAGAAGGTCGACAAGCCCTGGGGCTACGAGCTGATCTGGTCGAAGACCGACCACTACGCCGGGAAGATCCTCTTCGTCCGCGCCGGCGAGTCGCTCAGCCTGCAGTTCCACAAGGAGAAGGACGAGGCGTGGTACGTGCTCGAGGGCCGCGCCCAGCTCGAGCTCGGCGGCCCGGGCGAGCGGATGCTGAACAGGGAGGTCGTCGGCCCGGGCGCGGCGTTCCACTTCCCGCCGGGCACCGTCCACCGGGTGACGGCGGTCGAGGACACGAAGATCGTCGAGGTCTCGACGCCGGAGCTGGACGACATCGTCCGGCTGGACGACGTCTACGGCCGTGCCGAGCCCGGCACCTCTGACTAGACTCCGCTCGTGGCCACGACCAGCCGTTACGACGTCAAGGATCTCGGCCTCGCGCCCGAAGGCGTGAGCCGCATCGAGTGGGCCGACCGGCAGATGCCGGTCCTGGCCGCCATCCGCGAGCGCTTCGCGACCGAGCAGCCGCTCGCCGGCTACCGGGTCGCGGCCTGCCTCCACGTCACGAGCGAGACCGCCAACCTGATGCGGACGCTGAAGGAGGGCGGCGCGGACGTGGTGCTCTGCGCGTCGAACCCGCTCTCGACCCAGGACGACGTCGCGGCCGCGCTGGTGGACGAGTTCGCGATCTCGGTCTTCGCGATCAAGGGCGAGGACAACGACACCTACTACCAGCACATCGAGGCGGCGGTCGACCACAAGCCGCAGCTGACGATGGACGACGGCGCCGACGTGATCGGCGTGCTCCACTCGCACCGGCGCGAGCAGCTCGGCGACATCATCGCCGGCACCGAGGAGACGACGACCGGCGTGATCCGGCTGAAGGCGCTCGAGCGCGACGGCGCGCTCGGCTTCCCCGTGATCGCCGTCAACGACGCGCTGACGAAGCACCTGTTCGACAACCGCTACGGCACGGGCCAGTCGACGATCGACGGCATCGTCCGCGCGACGAACGTCCTGCTCGCCGGCCGCTCGTTCGTGGTCGCCGGCTACGGCTGGTGCGGCCGCGGTGTGGCGTCGCGCGCGAAGGGCATGGGCGCCCACGTGATCGTCACCGAGGTCGACCCGCTGCGCGCGCTCGAGGCCGTGATGGACGGCTTCCAGGTGCTGCCGATGGAGCAGGCGGCCCAGGTCGGAGACATCTTCGTGACGGCCACCGGCGACAAGTCGGTGATCACGCGCGAGCACATCCTGCAGATGAAGGACGGGGCGATCCTGGCCAACACCGGCCACTTCAACGTCGAGATCGAGATCCCGGCGCTGCGCGCGGCCGCGACCGACACCCGCACGCTGCGCCAGTTCGTGGACGAGTTCACGCTCGAGGACGGTCGCCGGATCTACCTGATCGCGGACGGCCGGCTGGTGAACCTCTCGGCGGCCGAGGGGCATCCGGCCCAGGTGATGGACATGTCGTTCGCGAACCAGGCGCTCTCCGCGGAGTACGTGGTCGCGAACGCCACGAGCCTGGAGCGCAAGGTCTATCCGGTGCCGCAGGAGATCGACAACGAGATCGCACGGCTGAAGCTCGAGACGATGGGCGTCGCCATCGACGAGCTGACCGAGGAGCAGGCGAAGTACCTCGCTTCTTGGGACGAAGGCACCTAGGGCCGATAGACCCCGCATGAAGGCGGTCATCCTCGCTGCGGGCTACGCGACGCGGCTCTATCCGCTGACGCTGGACCGGCCGAAGGCGCTGCTGGACGTCGGGGGGCGGCCGATGGTCGAGCACCTGCTCCGGCAGCTCGAGGGCGTCGAGGGGCTGGACGGGATCCAGCTGGTCACGAACGCGAAGTTCGCCGGGGCCTTTCGCGACTGGGCGGCCGGGTGGGGAGGCGCCGAGGTGACGATCGTCGACGACGGCACCTCCGACGAGGAGACGAAGCTCGGCGCGATCGGCGACCTCGAGCTGACGATCCGCGAGGCGGCGATCGACGACGACCTGATCGTGCTCGCCGGCGACAACCTCTTCAGCGAGAGCCTGGCGCCCTTCGGCGAGTTCGCGCGGCGCAAGGACGCGTCGGCGCTCGGCGTCTACGACGTGGGCGACCTCGAGGCGATCCGGCGTTATAACGCGATCGAGCTCGACGACGACGACCGCGTGACCTTCTTCGAGGAGAAGCCCCGGCAGCCGCGCAGCACGCTGACCGGGATCGCGCTCTACTTCTACCCGCGCCGCTCGCTCGGGCTCGTGGCCGAGTACCTCGAGCAGGGGAACAACCCCGACCAGCCTGGGCGGCTCGTGCAGTGGCTCTACCCGCGGGTGCCGGTCTACGCCTGGCGCGTCCCCGGCCGCTGGTACGACATCGGCTCGGCGGAGACGCTGGCCGAGGCCGACCGGGCCTTCTCGGCCGCCGGATAACCCGGCACGCATTCGTCACGAACGCGTCACACATGCGTGACACCGGCCGCCGTACGCTCGAAGGCGGAGGTGACCGAGGTGTGACGTGAAGCTCCTAGACCTGATCCTGCCCGTGCGGTGCGTCGTCTGCGGCGCCGGCGGGGAGCAGCTGTGCCCGGCGTGCCGCGACGCCCTCCCGCGGCTCGCGGAGCCTCGCTGCGACCGCTGCGGCGCTCCGACCGCGTGGCCCGTCGCGCGGTGCCGCGAGTGCGCAGGCCGCCGCCTCGCGTTCGCTTCGGCCCGGGCCGCGGTGGCGTACGACGAGGCGGTCCGGCGCCTCGTCGGAGCCTGGAAGGAGCGCGGCCTGCGGACACTCGCCGCCGAAGCCGCGGACGCCGTCGCCGAGGCGCTCCCGCCGCCGCACGTGGCGGCGCTCGCGTTCGTCCCCGCCGACCGCGCCCGCGGCCTCGAGCGGGGACACCGGCCGGCGGAGCGGCTCGCGCGCGAGCTCGGCGAGCGGTGGTCGCTTCCCGTGACCGGCCTGCTGGCCAGGACGAGACCCGCCTCGCGGCAACGCGGACTGGCACTCCCGGACCGCCGGCGCAACGTCGCCGGTGCCTTCGCCCCTGCTGGCGAATCGCCGACCCGCATCGCGCTGGTCGACGACGTCTACACCAGCGGCTCGACCGCGAACGCCGCCGCGAGCGCGCTGCGCAAGGCCGGCGCGCGCCGGGTCGAGGTGATCACGTTCGCGCGGGTCGTCCGTTAGATTCCTCGCACAGAGCCACCGTCGAAGGAGGGCTCAGATGCAGTTCCAGGTGAAGGGCAGGAACCTCGAGGTCAGCGATGCGCTCCGGACCTACGCCGAGGAGAAGCTCGGCAAGCTCGAGCGCCAGCTGACGGATCCGCGGGTCGAGCTCGAGCTGATGCTCGAGAAGAACCCGTCGATCGCCGAGAACCAGGTCGCCGAGGCCACGATTTGGACGGCGGGCCCGGTGCTGCGCGCGCGTGAGGCTTCCTCGGACATGCGCGCCTCGATCGACCAGCTCGTCGCGAAGCTCGAGCGGCAGGTGACCCGTTACCGGACGCGCGGACGCGATCGCCGTCGTCGCGCTGCCCGGGCGAACGCGAACGCCGCCGAAGCTCAGAGCCCGGCGGATGAGCTCGAGCTCGAGATCGTCAAGACCAAGCAGTTCGCGCTCGACGCGATGTCTCCCGAGGAAGCGGTGCTGCAGCTCGAGCTCGTCGGCCACGACTTCTTCGTCTTCCGCAGCGGCGACTCCGAGGCGGTGAACATCGTCTACCGCCGGCGCGACGGGGGCTACGGGCTGATCGAGCCGCAGTGAGCTCGCCGCGCTCCGAGACCGGGGCCGACCCCCTGTAGGCCAGCTACCCTAGGACGATGGCTCAGCAGCTCGGATCGCTCGAAAAAGTCCTGCGCTTCGGTGAAGGGCGCCGCGTCAAGCGGCTGGCCGAGCAGGCCGCCTACATCGGCACGCTCGAGCCTGAGTTCGAGGCGCTGAGCGACGAGGAGCTCGCCGGCAAGACGGCCGAGTTCAAGCAGCGGATCGAGAACGGCGAGCCCGTCGACGAGCTCGTCTTCGAAGCGTTCGCCGCCGTCCGCGAGGCCTTCAAGCGCACGATGGGCATTCGCCTCTTCGACGTCCAGCAGATGGGCGGCATCGTCCTCCACGAGGGCGACATCGCCGAGATGAAGACCGGTGAGGGCAAGACTTTCGTCGCCGTCCAGCCGCTCTACCTGAACGCGCTCACCGGCAACGCCGCGCACCTCGTCACCGTCAACGACTACCTCGCCAAGCGCGACCCGGAGTGGACGAAGCCGGTCTGGGACGCGCTCGGCATGCGCGCCTCCTTCATCCAGAACATGATGCCGTTCGACGAGCGGCGCGAGGCCTACGCGGCCGACGTCGTCTACGGCACCAACTCCGAGTTCGGCTTCGACTACCTGCGCGACAACATGGCCGTCACCCTCGACGGCGTCGTCCAGCGCGGGCACGACTTCGCGATCGTGGACGAGGTCGACTCGATCCTGATCGACGAGGCGCGCACGCCGCTGATCATCTCCGGCGAGCCCGAGACCGCGGCGCAGGTCTACTACGACTTCGCGCGCGTCGCCAAGACGCTTGAGGGATTCGCGGCCAAGCCGGGCCAGCCGAAGGGCGCCGCCGAGGCCTCGGGCGCCGACTTCGAGTACGACGAGAAGCACAAGACGATCTCGCCGATGCAGGGCTCGATCGAAGCGGTCGAGCGGGCGCTCGGGATCGACAACCTCTACGACCCGCGCAACGGGCAGCTCGCCAACCACCTGAACCAGGCGCTCAAGGCGCAGGCGCTCTTCCAGCGCGACGTCGACTACGTCGTCCAGGACGGCGAGGTCAAGATCGTCGACGAGTTCACCGGCCGGATCATGGAGGGCCGCCGCTGGTCGGAGGGCCTGCACCAGGCGGTCGAGGCCAAGGAGGGCGTCCGCATTCAGGAGGAGCACCAGACGCTCGCCACGATCACGCTCCAGAACTACTTCCGGCTCTACGACAAGCTCGCGGGCATGACCGGCACGGCCAAGACCGAGGAGAAGGAGTTCGTCGAGATCTACGACCTGCACGTGGTCGAGATCCCGACCAACGTCCAGGTGGCCCGCGCGGACGAGAACGACCTGATCTTCAAGACCGGCGAGGCGAAGTACAACGCGGCGATCGCCGACATCAGGGAGCGCCACGAAGCCGGCCAGCCGGTGCTCGTCGGCACGATCTCGGTCGAGGTCTCGGAGCACCTCTCGCAGTTGCTCGACCGCCAGGGCGTCCCGCACAAGGTGCTGAACGCGAAGCAGCACGAGAAGGAGGCCGGAATCATCGCGGAGGCGGGCCAGAGGGGCGCCGTCACGATCGCGACCAACATGGCTGGCCGCGGCGTCGACATCAAGCTCGCGGACGGCATCAAGGAGCTCGGCGGCCTGTACGTGCTCGGCACCGAGCGCCACGAGGCGCGCCGCATCGACAACCAGCTGCGCGGCCGCTCGGGCCGCCAGGGCGACCCCGGCGAGTCGCGCTTCTACCTCTCCGGCCAGGACGACCTGGTGCGCCTGTTCGCGGGCGATCGGATCTACAACATCATGGAGCGCTTCAAGGTGCCGGACGACCAGCCGATGGAGGCGAAGATCCTCTCGAACCAGATCGAGAACGCGCAGAAGAAGGTCGAGGAGCAGAACTTCGTCATGCGCAAGAACGTCCTCAAGTACGACGACGTCCTGAACAAGCAGCGCTCGGTGATCTACGAGCAGCGCCGGCGCGTGCTCGAGGGCGAGGATCTCTCCGAGGAGGTCGGGCTCTGGATCGACGAGGTGATCGAGGCGACCGTCGCGCAGTACACGACCGGGGAGTTCGAGGACGAGTGGGACCTCGACGCGCTCTGCAAGGCCATGGTCGACGTCTATGCCAGCGACGACCCGATCACGCCGGAGGAGCTGCGCGAGGAGGTCGGGCTCGACCGGGCCGCGCTCGTCGACGAGTTCCAGGAGGACGCGCGCGACGCGTACAAGGAGAAGGAGCAGGGGCTCGGCCCGAACCCCGAGACCGACCAGCCGCTGCTGCGCGATGTCGAGCGATTCGTGATCCTGCAGGTCGTCGACCACCGCTGGCGCGAGCACCTCGAGAACATGGACTACCTGCGCGAGGGCGTGCACCTGCGGGCGATGGCCCAGAAGGACCCGCTCGTCGAGTACACCTCCGAGGGCCACCGGATGTTCGAGGAGCTGAACGCCGAGATCCGTGACGAGGTCGTGCGGACGCTCTTCCACGCGGAGATCGAGGTCGAGGAGGCCGAGCAGCTGCAGCAGGCGCAGGCCGCGCCCGCGGACGACCGGTTCGCGTACGCGCACGAGTCGCTCGCAGGCGCTCAGGCGATCGCCGCCGCAGGCGGCGGCGCCGGTCTGGCGCTCGGCGGCGACGGCGCCTCGGTGTCGGCCGGCGCGCTCGACGCCGGCGGCGGCTCGGTGATGACCCAGCAGCGAGTGACGAGCGACCGGGAGAAGAACCTCGGCCGCAACGACCCGTGCTGGTGCGGCAGCGGCAAGAAGTTCAAGCGCTGCCACGGCGCCTAGCCGGTCGCGGCCTCTCGATCCTCCCGCGTTCGCTCGCTCCGGCGGGGACTGTCCCCGGTCGGCGCCCGCAGACACGGCTCACGTGCGCCGGAAGTGTCAAACACGTTTCCACCGGGCGGCTCGTCTCCACGCCTCCCGGGCATGCTCGGAGCATCGGGGGCGCCGCAGAGCACGAAAGCCCTGCAC
>Ga0081540_1002868_pt1 | contig 13938 bp, 11 predicted proteins | sample TabmetS2T1R1_FD_71024 | JGI IMG/M metagenome (GOLD analysis project Ga0081540, IMG submission 71024) | Tabebuia heterophylla rhizosphere microbial communities from the University of Puerto Rico - S2T1R1 | ecosystem: Host-associated > Plants > Roots > Rhizosphere ... | reverse complement strand
GCGACAGCCGTTCATGGATCGGCGCAAGCTGGCGCTTGTCGCGGTCGGTCGCGATCAGCCGGCCCTTGCCGCCCATCATGGCCGCGAGCGCCAGCGTCTTGCCGCCGGCGCCGGCGCAGAGGTCGATCACCTGCTCGCCGGGCTTGGCCGCCGAGAACAGCGCCGCAAGCTGCGAGCCCTCGTCCTGCACCTCGACGCCGCCCTTCACAAAATCCTCTTCCGAATGGATGCCGGGATTGCGCGCGTCGGCGGAAAGCTCGATGCGCAGGCCAATCGGCGACCATGGCGTCGGTTTCGCGCCGAGATGCTTGAGCGAAGCAAGCACCTTCTCGCGTTTTGCCTTCAGCGTGTTGACGCGCAAATCGAGCGGCGCACGGCTCGCCATCGCGACGGCCTCCGCCACGCGGCCCTCGCCGAACACGGCGGCGAGCTGCGCATCGAGCCACTCGGGATAATCGCCCGCGATATGCGAAGGCGCGCCCTCGAGCGAACCGGATGCGAGCGCCGTGCGCTCCTTTTCGCTCAACGGCTCCGGCGCGTAGCGTCCGCCGTCACACAACGCGTCGATCGTATCCAGGTCCATGCCGCGCTCGAGCTTGAGCATGCCGAGCACGCGCGCGCGCGGCGTTTCGCTGCCCATCAGATGCGCGCTGGAGGCGCGCCGTCGCAGCACGTCCCACACCAGCCCCGCAATCGCGGCGCGATCGCCGGATCCGGCAAAGCGATGCGAGGTGCCCCACTCCTTCAGCGCTTGCGCTGCGGGAACGCGCTGGGACTCGATGGCGGCAATGATGTCGATGGCTGCGGACAGCCGGGCAGCAGGGGTCATGGATTTCGTACAGTGTTTAAAGCGGAAGAAGAATCTTCAGTGCGAAATAGACCCACATCGCAAGCAACACAAGCACGCCGGCATACCACGCCAGCGAGCGGTTTCTGCTATCATTGGACGCGGCAAGAATGCCGGCATGGGCAAATCGCGTCACCACGAAGACCCAGGAGAGCATCACAATAATGAGATCGGTGCGGCGCAGTGGAAATGCGATCGCGATCAGGACGTAGAACAACACGGGAAGCCCGAATTCGTCAGCAAAGCGGTCGTCGTTCCGCTTCTCGTTGCGCGCGCGGGCGGCCCACAGCAGCAGGAAGAAGGTGAGCCCGACCTGAACGAAGACCGGCAGCAGGACCATCTGAACCGACACGGCGAACCTCCTCTGACGTCACCATTCCGACGCGTTACACTGCTACGATTTCATTTGGAAGGAATATCGCGAGGGAATACTGCAATGACCGAATTTCGCCTTACCCAGGTTTCCGACACCCACCTCTCGCGCGGTCGCCCCTTCGCCAAATTGGCCGAGAACTTCCATCGCGTGAGTGAGCATATCGATGCGACGCGGCCCGACCTCGTCATCAACAGCGGCGATGTTTCCTGGGACGGCCCGAGCAGCCGCGCCGACATGGAATTTGCGAAAGATCTGCACGCGGCGCTGCCGGTGAACTGCCGCTATCTGCCGGGCAATCACGACATCGGCGACAACCCGACCGCGGTCGGCACGCCGCCCTCGCATCCCGCCAACGAAAAAGATCGCGCGGCCTTCGTCGACGTGTTCCGCGAGGACCGCTTTCATTTCGAAGCCGCCGGCTGGTGTTTCATCGGGCTGAATTCCCTGATCATGAATACGGCGATCCCGAGCGAAGCCGAGCAGATGGATTGGTTCGCAGCCCAGCTCTCAAGCGCCAACGGCAAGCCGATCGCCCTGTTCCTGCACAAGCCGCTGTTTTTGCAAACGCCGCAGGATCCCGAAACGCCCGGCACCGCGATCCGCTTCGTGCCGCAGCCGGTGCGCGCAAGGCTCGTCGAAATGCTCGGCGCACGTGACGTGCGCCTGGTCGCCAGCGGCCACGTGCATCAGCGCCGCGATTTCACCTATGGCCGCATGCGCCATGTCTGGGCGCCCTCGGCCGGCTTCGTCATTCCGGACAGCAAGCAGGAAGTGATCGGCACAAAGGAAACCGGGCTCGTGGAGTATCGCTTCCGCCCCGACAGTTTCGAGGTGCGATACGTCCGCGCGCCCGGCCAGCGTGATGTCAGTCTGGACGAACTATTCAGCTCGAGTGACTAGCTGCGCGATCAATACGGACCGTCGTAGTAGCCGTAGCTGTTGTAGTAGCCATAGCCACTGCCATAGCCATAGCCATAGCCATACGGGGGAATCACCAGAGCGGGCGGCGCCACCGCCAGACCAGGCCGTCGGCCCGCGTAGCCAAAGTAGTAGTCCTGAGGCCTCGGCGAAAGGCGATGGCCATAACCACCGCGCAAGTAAGCGGTGTTGGGATAGTTATATCCCATCACACCAGGTTCCTGCGTTGCCTCCTGCGCGATGGCCGGCGTGGCAAGCATGGCGACCGAGAGCAGTCCGGCGGACAGAAGTGCTACCTTCATCATTTCGCTTCTCCCCTCTTCGGTATGACCTGTATGAGAAGCCAACGGACACCGCCAAAGGCGGTTCCCGACGAAAGCTTTCAAGCCAGCGTGAATCACGGGGAACCAGCGTCCGTTTCACGCCCGCGGGTATTTCCCGATGGCTTACGCCCTGTCCGGGCCGACGCGCACCAGCTGCTTGCCGAAATTGGCGCCCTTGAGCAGGCCCATGAAGGCGCCCGGCGCGCTGTCGAGACCTTCGGTGACGAACTCCTTGTGCTTGAGTTTCCCCTCGCGGAACCACTGCGACATGTCGCGCAGGAAATCGCCTTGGCGCGCGGCGAAATCGGAAACGATGAAGCCGCGGAAGGTGAGCCGCTTGGTCAGGATTGCGCGCATCATCATCGGCGCCCATTTCGGCGCCACCGCCTGAGTGTCGTTGTAATGCGCGATCAGGCCGCAGACGGGAATGCGCGCGAAATTGTTCAGGAGCGGAAACACCGCCTCGAACACGGCGCCGCCGACATTCTCGAAATAAACGTCGATCCCCTTCGGGCACGCGAACTTCAGTTTTGCAGCGAGATCGTGCTCGCGGTGATCGAGGCAGTCGTCAAAGCCGAGTTCGTTCTTGACGTAGTCGCATTTGTCCTTGCCGCCGGCGATGCCGATTGCCCGGGCGCCCTTGATCCTGGCGATCTGACCGACGGCCGAACCCACCGCGCCGGAAGCGGCGGCGACAACCACCGTCTCGCCCGCTTGCGGCTTGCCGATATCCAGCAAGCCCGTATACGCGGTCATGCCGGGCATGCCGAGCACGCCCACTGCGGTCGAGATCGGCGCGATCTTCGGATCGATCTTGGCAAGTCCCTGCCCGTTGGAGATCGCGTGCGTCTGCCAGCCCGCGCGCGACAGCACGATGTCGCCCTTCGCGAACGCCGGATTGTTGGACGATGCAACCTCGCTCACCGTGCCGCCTTCCATGACGCCGTTGATCGGCACCGGCTGCGCGTAGGACGGCCCGTCGCTCATGCGCCCGCGCATATAGGGATCGAGCGACAGCCAGATGGTCCGCAGCAGCACCTCGCCCGGACCGGGCGCGGGCACGGCATATTCCTCGATGCGGAAGTCGGTTGGTTTCGGCTCGCCGACGGGACGGGAAGCCAGAACGACGCGTTTGCCCTGGGACATGGGGTGTCTCCTCAGATTGTTGTTATTCGTCATTGCGAGCGAAGCGAAGCAATCCAGCTGTGTCAACTGGATTGCTTCCGCCTTCGCGCCGAGGCGCTTCGGCGGACTGGAGCCCTGCGGAGCTTGCGACGCAAGCGAAGAAGGGTCGTCGCTGTCCCTCCTCGCAATGACGGTATTTGGGGCCGCGTGGCAGCGCCAGCCTTACACCCCGCCCGGATAGTTCGGGGCTTCGCGCGTGATGGTGACGTCGTGGACGTGGCTTTCGCGCAGTCCCGCGCCGGTGATGCGGACGAACTGCGCCTTGTCGTGGAATTCACCGAGGTTGCGCGCGCCGACATAACCCATCGCCGCACGAAGGCCGCCGGCGAGCTGGTGCATCACATTGCCGACCGGGCCCTTGTAGGGCACCTGGCCCTCGATGCCTTCGGGCACAAGCTTCAGCGTGTCCTTGATGTCCTGCTGGAAATAGCGGTCGGCCGAGCCGCGTGCCATCGCGCCGACCGAGCCCATGCCGCGATAGGCCTTGTAGGAGCGGCCCTGCCACAGGAAGACCTCGCCGGGCGTCTCATCGGTGCCGGCAAGCAGCGAGCCGACCATCGCCACATCAGCACCGGCGGCGAGCGCCTTTGCAAGGTCGCCGGAATATTTGATGCCGCCGTCGGCAATGACGGACACATTGGCCTTCTTCGCAGCTTCCACCGCATCCATGATGGCGGTGAGTTGCGGCACGCCGACGCCAGCAACGATACGCGTGGTGCAGATCGAGCCAGGGCCGATGCCGACCTTGATTGCATCGGCGCCCGCGTCGATCAGCGCCTGCGCGCCCTCTTGGGTGGCGATGTTACCCGCAATCACCTGCACGGCGTTGGATATCCGCTTGATGCGGTTCACCGCCTCCAGCACACGCGAGGAATGGCCGTGCGCGGTGTCGACCACGACGAGGTCGACGCCGGCATCGATCAGCCGCTCGGTGCGGTCGAAGCCGCCCTCGCCGACCGTGGTGGCAGCCGCAACGCGAAGCCGGCCCTGCGCGTCCTTGCAGGCGAGCGGGTGCGCGACGGCCTTTTCCATGTCCTTCACGGTGATCAGGCCAACGCAGCGATACTGATCGTCGACCACCAAGAGCTTCTCGATGCGATGCTGGTGCAGCATCCGCTTGGCCTCATCCTGGCTGACGCTCTCGCGCACGGTGACGAGCTTTTCGTGCGTCATCAGCTCCGAAACCTTTTGCCTGGGATCGGTTGCAAATCGCACGTCGCGGTTGGTCAGGATGCCGACGAGCTTGCCGGGCTTGCCGCCGCCACCGCCGGTCACCACCGGAATGCCGGAGATGCCATGGGCCTTCATCAGGGCCAGCGCATCGGCGAGCGTGGCATCGGGCGCAATGGTCAGCGGATTGACCACCATGCCGGACTCGAACTTCTTCACCTGCCGCACCTGGGCTGCCTGACCCTCGGGATCGAAGTTACGGTGAATGACGCCGACGCCGCCGGCCTGCGCCATGGCGATCGCCATGCGCGCCTCGGTCACGGTATCCATCGCGGACGCCATGATCGGGATATTCAGGGGAATGGCGCGGGTGACGTGGGAGCGGATGTCGACGTCGGAAGGCAGGACGTCGGAAAGGCCGGGCTTGAGCAGGACGTCGTCGAACGTGAAGGCTTCGCGGATCGCGTTGTTGCCGGGGGCAAGAGCCATTGCCAACTCCTTTCGGCGGCGCGGCGCCGCGAAACGTCTTGGGATGAGCGTCGCCCTCGGCTGCACCAGTCGGCACGGCCCTCGAATCGAAGCCCATCGGTGGGGTTGACGCTGGTCCCTAGCATGGCCGCCTGCCGAATCAAAGGGTTTGGCTGCCATGCACAGGTTTTTGTGAAGGGGGTCCCGGGGTTAACCACCCCGGCCGGCCTGCAATGAACGCACGTCACGCATGATTTAGGCACGCCAAGGCCTGCCGCAATGGCCTCCATGACAGCGGGATGATAGAGCCGCACCTGACCCGCCGACCTCCCGCCCCCAGACCCGATGGACAAGCAGCGCATCATTCCGCTCATCGTCGCGACCGCCCTGTTCATGGAAAACATGGATTCGACGGTCATTGCGACCTCGCTGCCGGCGATCGCCGCCGACATCGGCACCAGCCCCCTGACGCTCAAGCTCGCCATCACCTCCTATTTGCTCTCGCTGGCGGTGTTCATCCCGGCGAGCGGCTGGACCGCCGACCGCTTTGGCGCACGGCTGGTATTCGCGAGTGCCGTCGGCGTCTTCATGTTGGGGTCGATCGGCTGCGCGCTGTCGCAATCGGTCACCCATTTCGTGATCGCCCGCATCGTGCAGGGGCTTGGCGGCGCGATGATGACGCCGGTCGGGCGGCTGGTGCTGCTGCGCTCAATCGACAAGAGCGCGCTGGTCAACGCGATGGCCTGGGTGACGGTGCCCGCACTGATAGGTCCCGTGGTCGGCCCGCCGCTCGGCGGCTTCATCACCACTTACCTGTCCTGGCACTGGATCTTCCTGATCAACATCCCGATCGGGCTGCTCGGCATCTTCCTCGCGCTGAAATACATCGACCCGATCAAGAGCGAGGATCCTGAAAGGTTCGATCTCTATGGCCTCGTGCTTGCCGGCATTGGCCTTGCCGGCATCGCCTTCGGCCTGTCGGTGGCCGGGCTCAACCTGCTGCCATGGACGGTGGTGGCGGCGCTCGTCGCCGTCGGCTCGATCTCGATGACGCTTTACGTGATGCACGCACGGCGTACCGGTTCCCCCGTGCTGGATTTCTCGATGCTGCGGCTGCCGACGCTGCGCGCCGCCATCATCGGCGGCTTCCTGTTTCGCCTCGGCATCGGCGCCCTGCCCTTCCTGTTGCCCCTCCTGATGCAGGTCGGCTTCGGGCTGTCGCCGTTCCAATCCGGCCTTGTGACGTTCTCTTCCGCCGTCGGCGCGATGGGCATGAAGACGCTGGCCGCCCGCATCATCCGCGCCTTCGGCTTCCGCAACATGATGACGGCGAATGCCCTGATCAGTACCGTCTTTCTTGCGGCCTGCGCGCTGTTCACCATCCACACGCCGCTGCTGCTGATCATGATCATCCTGGTGGTCGGCGGCTTCTTTCGTTCGCTGGAATTCACCGCGATCAACACCGTCGCTTATGCAGAAGTCGAGCCGGCGCAGATGAGCCGCGCTACCACGCTGGTCAGCGTCAACCAGCAGCTGGCAATTTCCGCTGGCGTTGCCGTCGGCGCCTTCTCGGTTGAAACGACAATGCTGCTGCGACATGCCACCGAGCTCGACGCCACGATGTTCGCCCCCGCCTTCGTGGTGGTCTCGATCATCTCGGCGAGTTCGACCTGGTTCTTCTGGCAGATGCCCCAGGATGCCGGCCACGAGATTTCCGGCCGCAAGGCGGTTCACATTTCAAGCCGCAAGGGCGAGGCAAGCGCAAAGGCCAGCGCCGCCGTCAAGGTGGCCACCGAAGAGACCCAGGACGCGCGGGATCAGCGGCTCGGCTAGACGGGCCGCCTCGGTAATCGCTCGCCAAAGCACAGACAACCAACCACACCCGTTCCGGCAAAGCTGGTGTGTTGGTCGCACACCACAATTTGTGGTAACGAGAGCGATCGCTGATGCAAAGCGTGCCGTGGGACGCGCTTTTGATCCCGCAGCTCAATATGGATCGTTGCAAATGACGATTGATACAAGCCGCGCAGTTGAGATTGAGGCTTCGCCAGTCAAGCTCCTGGGCCTCGCGGTGCTGGGTGTCCTCATGACGGCGCTTTCGACGGCAATTGCCCTTCGTGCGTTTCCCAAAATTCAGCCGGGCAGCTTTACCGAGTTCTGCGGTTATGCCGGGGTACTGGTCTTCGGGGCTTGCACGTTGCTTGCGATATGGAAAGCGCTCACGGCCCACGGTCCGGTGGTCACCCTCACACGGGAAGGCATTCGGGATAGCCGGATCGCGACCGACCTTATTCCCTGGAGCGCCGTTCAAGACATCACAGTCTGGAAGTACAATCGACAGCGTTTCATGGTTCTCGCGGTCGATCCGGCGGTCGAGGCCGGGCTCAATCTCACCCGCACAGCACGCTGGACGCGCAACGCCAATCGATCGCTTGGAGCTGACGGCCTCTGCCTCGGTACAAACGATCTGAAGATCGGATTCGACGAGATGCTGGCGACGACAATGGCCTTTTCGCAAGCTTCGCAATCGCGGGGACGATGACAGACGCGAGCTACTTGCCGCCGCGAAAGCCCATCGCCAGCACATAGCGCTCGGACGAGTCCTGCCGGCTCGATGCCGGCTTGACATGGCGCACGCTGGCGAAATCGCGCTTGAGCTGCGCCTGCAGCTGCGCATCCGCACCGCTCTGGAACACCTTTGCCAGGAACGTCCCACCGGGATTGAGCACCTCGCCGGCAAACAACGCCGCCGCCTCTACAAGGCCGACGATGCGGAGCTGATCGGTCTTGCGATGCCCCGTGGTATTGGCGGCCATGTCGGACATCACGACATCGGCACGTCCGCCCATCATGGCGAGCAGCTTGTCGGGCGCGTCCGCATCGAGGAAATCAAGCTGCGCAAAGCTGACGCCGGCAATCTCGCCCATCTCCAGAAGATCGATCGCGATCACCTTGCCCTTTTCCGGCGCGCCGACACGTTTGGCGGCGATCTGGCTCCAGCCGCCGGGCGCCGCGCCAAGATCGACCACGGTCAGGCCGGGCTTGAGCAGGCGATACTTGTCGTCGATCTCGATCAGCTTGAACGCTGCGCGCGAGCGGTAGCCCTCGCGCCGGGCCTTGGCGACATAGGGATCGTTGAGCTGGCGCTCCAGCCACAGCTTGGAAGAGAGCTTGCGCTTGCCGCCGGTCTTGACCGTGACATGCAGCCGCCCGGTGGTGTCTTTCGCCATATCGAATCCAGCTTGCGAGACAGGCTGATCTAGCATGCCCTGAGCACGCCGTCCGCGCGCATCATCTCGACCAGCATGCCCTCGCGCAGGCCGCGGTCGGCGACCCGCAGCCGCGGCATCGGAAAAGCATTGCGGATGGCGTCCAGGATGGCGCAGCCCGCCAGCACGAGGTCGGCGCGCTCGATCGAGATGCAGCTGTTGGCGACGCGCTCCGGGTAGCTCATGGCGAGCAGCTTGGCGACGGTTGCGGAAAGATCGGCATCGCTCATCCAGATGCCATCGATGCGGCGGCGGTCGTAGCGCGGCAGGTTGAGATGCACGCCGGCAAGGGTCGTCACCGTGCCCGACGTGCCGAGCATATGCATGTCGCGCAGGTCGCGCCCGTGCTCGGCCGCGAACGGCGCCACATATTGCGCCACCTCCTCCACCATCCGCGCGTAGGACTGCGCCGTCACGTCGCGGCCGCCGAAATGCTCGGCGATCGACACCACGCCCAGCGGAATCGACATCCACGCCTTGATTTGCGGCGGCGCACCACGGGCATCCGGATCGCGCTCGATCCGCACCAGTTCGGTGGAACCGCCGCCGATGTCGAACAGGATGGCGCCGCGGCCCTTGGGATCGAGCAGCGGCGAACAGCCGATCACGGCGAGCGTCGCCTCGGTCTCGCGATCGATCACCTCCAGCTTGATGCCGGTCTCGGCGGCGACGCGCTCGCGGAAATGGTCGGCATTCCCTGCGGCGCGGCAGGCCTCGGTCGCGATCAGCCGCAGCCGGCGCGCCTTGCGGAACCGGATCTTGTCGCTGCAGATCGACAGCGCCGCGATCGCCCGTTCAATCGCCGCTTCGCTGATCGCCCCTGTGGAGGAAATGCCCTCGCCGAGGCGGATGATGCGGGAGAAGGAATCGACCACGCGGAACCCGTCGCCGGCGGGACAGGCGATCAGCAGCCGGCAATTGTTGGTGCCGAGGTCCAGCGCAGCGTAGACGGCGGTCTCTCCCGCTGTCGCAGCCAGCCCGGCCGGGCCTCCGCGAGGCCCATGGCCGTCGCGAAGCCGCGTGAGGTCGTTCATCAAAATGTCTTTCCGCGGCCCGCCGGGCCGTCATGGAATTACCGTTCGCTGAAACCTTAGCAGCGCCGATTTATGGTGCAATCCATCACAACGACCATGCCCTTTCGGGCGTTGTCGTCCTCTCGCGGGTGCGATATCTGGTCGAAAGCCGCCCGGAATCCCGGAAAACGAGCCCATTTCAGGTCATTTTCAATGCAAGATCAGCCTTCGAAGTCCTCTATCGAGAACGCTATCGCACTGCAAAAGTACGGCGTCGGCCAGCCCGTGCGCCGCAAGGAGGACGACACGCTGGTCCGCGGTAAAGGCAAATATACCGATGACTTCAGCCTGCCCGGCCAGGCCTATGCCTGGATCGTCCGTTCCAGCCATGCCCATGGCATCATCAAGGGCATCGGTACCGAGGCCGCCAGGGCGATGCCGGGCGTGCTCGGGGTGTGGACCGGCGCGGACCTCGCTGCCGCCAACTACAATCCCTTCACCTGCGGCCTGCCGCTGAAGAGCCGCGACGGCTCGCCGCTGCTGCAGACCAACCGCACGGCGCTGGCGACCGACAAGGTGCGCTTCGTCGGCGACCCCGTCGCTTTCGTGGTGGCCGAGACCCTGGCGCAGGCGCGCGACGCCGGCGAAGCGATCGAAATCGACATCGAGCCCCTGCCCGCCGTCACCGACGCGGCCGAGGCCGCGCAGCCCGGCGCGCCGCAGCTCTACGATCACATCCCGGGCAATGTCGCGCTCGACTACCACTATGGGGATGCCGCCAAGATCGAGGCAGCCTTCGCCAAGGCCGCGCATGTGACGAAGCTCGATATGGTCAATACCCGCGTCGCCGTGGTCTCGATGGAGCCGCGCGTGGCGCTGGCGCACTACGACAAGAAGACCGAACGCTATACCTTGCAGGTGCCGACCCAGGGCGTTTCCGGCAACAAGGCGACGCTGGCAAAAATCCTCAATGTACCCGGCGACAAGGTCCGCATTCTCACGGCCAATGTCGGCGGCTCTTTCGGGATGAAGAACCTCAACTATCCCGAATACGTCTGCATTGCCCACGCATCGAAGGCGCTCGGGCGCCCCGTGAAGTGGACCGACGAGCGCTCGACCAGCTTCCTCAGCGATAGCCAGGGCCGCGCCCAGCTCATCCACGGTGAGCTCGCGCTCGATGCCGAGGGCCATTTCCTTGCCGCCCGTCTCTCCGGCTACGGCAATCTCGGCGCCTACATCACCGGCGTTGCGCCCGGCCCGCTCTCGCTCAACACCGGCAAGAATTTCCAGAGCGTGTACCGCACGCCGCTGCTCGGCGTCGACATCAAGACGGTGCTGACCAACACCACGCTGATGGGCGCCTATCGCGGCGCCGGCCGTCCCGAAGCCAACTATTACATGGAACGTCTGATCGACCGCGCCGCCGATGAGATGGGCATCAACCGCCTGACCCTGCGCAAGCGCAATTTCATCAAGCCGGCGCAGCTGCCCTACGCCGCCGCCTCTGGCGTTACCTACGACAGCGGCGATTTCCAGGGCGTGTTCAGCAAGGCGCTGGAGATCTCCGATCACGCCAATTTCGCCAGGCGCAAGAAAGAGAGCCGGAAGGCGGGCAAGCTGCGCGGCATCTCGATCGGCTCCTATCTCGAGGTTACCGCGCCGCCGAGCGGCGAACTCGGCAAGATCACGTTTGAACCCGACGGCTCGGTGAAACTCACCACCGGCACGCTCGATTACGGCCAGGGCCATGCCACGCCATTCGCGCAGGTCCTGTCCGCGCAGCTCGGGGTACCCTTCGAGAAGATCACCCTGGAGCAGGGCGACAGCGACCTCGTCCGCTTCGGCAACGGAACGGGCGGCTCACGCTCGATCACCGCGACGGGACAGGCGATCGTCGAGGCGTCCGCGCTGGTCGTCGAGAAAGGCAAGAAGGCCGCGGCGCAGGCACTGGAAGCATCCGAGGCCGACATCGAGTTCTCCGGCGGCCGCTTCACCATCGCCGGCACCGACCGCTCGATCGGCATCATGGAGCTGGCGCAGCGCTTGCGCGAGGGCAAGGTGCCGGAGGGAGCGCCCTCCTCCCTCGACGTCGATCACGCGACCAAGGAAACCGTCTCGACCTTCCCGAACGGCTGCCACGTCGCGGAGGTCGAAATCGACCCGGACACCGGCGTGGTGCGGATCGTGCGCTACAACGCCGTCAACGATTTCGGCACCGTCATCAATCCGATGATCGTCGCGGGCCAGTTGCACGGCGGTGTCGTGCAGGGCATCGGCCAGGCGCTGATGGAGGAGGTGAATTACGATTCCTCCGGCCAGCCGATCACCGGTTCCTTCATGGACTACGCGCTGCCCCGCGCCGAGGACGTTCCGCTGATTGATATCGGCGATCACCCCTCGCCGGCCAAGACCAATCCGCTGGGCACCAAGGGCTGCGGCGAAGCGGGTTGTGCCGGCAGCCTGTGCGTGATCGTCAATGCCGTGCTCGACGCGCTGTCGGAATACGGTATCAAGGAGCTCAACATGCCCTTGACGCCGGAGAAGATCTGGCGCGCGATCCGGGATGCGCAGAAGGCGAAGGCGGCGTAAGCGCCCTCGTCGTCATCTGACATCTCGCCAGCAATTGGAGCCGGTTCAGTGTCCGCCGCCATCATCGACGAGCTCCGTTCGGTCTTCGACACGACGACGGTCCTGACCGGCACCGACATCGATGCCCGCTACCATACCGATATGGCGGGCGTCCCGGTCGCCCCGCCGATCGCGGTGATGCGCCCGCGCAGCACCGAAGATGTCTCGACGTTTCTGAGACTGTGTCATCTGGCGCGCGTGCCGGTGACGACGCAGGGCGGCATGACCGGCCTCGTTCGCGCCACCATGCCGCAGCCGGGCGAGATCGTGCTGTCGATGGAGCGGATGAACGTGATCGAGGAGGTCGACACCGGCGGCGGGGTCGTCATCACCCAGACCGGCGTACCCTTGCAGCGGCTGCAGGAGCGGGTCGGCCAGGACGGCTTCATGTTCCCGCTCGACCTCGGCGCCCGCGGCAGCTGCACCATCGGCGGCAATATCTCGACCAATGCCGGCGGCAACCGCGTAATCCGCTACGGCATGACGCGCGATCTCGTGCTCGGGTTGGAGGCGGTGCTGGCCGACGGCACCATCCTCAAGGGCGTCCGCAAATACATCAAGAACAACACCGGCATCGACCTCAAGCAGCTGTTCGTCGGCACCGAAGGCACGCTCGGCGTGGTCACGCGCGCGGCGCTGCGGATATTCCCGGCGCCGGCCGAGCAGCAGGTGGCGCTGTGCGCGCTGGAAAGTTTCGACAAGGTCCGCGCGTTTCTGGCGCTCTCGCGCACACGGCTTGGCGGCGACCTCACCGCCTTCGAGGTGATGTGGAACGAATATTACCGCCTCACCACCGAGCTGGTGCAGGGCGTGGCCGCGCCGCTGCCGGCCAACCATCCCTTCTACGTCCTCCTGGAATCCTCCGGCAGCGATGCCGAGCGCATCCGCAACGATCTGGAGGAGATGCTGGAGACGGCGCTCGAGGACGATGTCATCATCGACGCGACGATTGCGAGCTCGGGTGCGGCGGCCGCGGCGATCTGGAAAATCCGCGACTCCTCGGTTGAACTTGGGCGCGCGATTGGCCCTAACGGTGTCGGCTTCGACATTAGCCTTGCGATCGACCGGATGGAGGTGTTTGCCAACAGGATCAAGCAAGACGTCAAGCAGATCGACAACGACGCCTATGCGATCGTGTTCGGCCATGCCGGCGACGGCAATCTGCACGTCAACGTCAAATATCCGCCGGGGACCGACCGCAACGAGGAGATCACCAGGCTCGTCTATGGCATTACCGGTGATTTCGCCGGCTCCATCTCGGCCGAGCACGGCATCGGCATCCTGAAGCGGCCGTATCTGAAGCTCAGCCGCACCGAGGAGGAGATCGAGACCATGCGCACGCTCAAGCGCGCGCTGGACCCGCATCACATCCTCAATCCCGGGCGCATCTTTACGATTTGAGCTAGGCGGGCTGCGGCTGGCGCAGCATCTTCAATGCGCGCTCCAGCATCTCCAGCCGGTCCTGGCCCCAGAAAAATTCACCCGAGGGCAGAACGTAGCTCGGCGCGCCGAACACGCCCGCGGCCAGCGCCTCCTGCGTGTACTGCTCGTAGAGCTGGTCCAGCTCGGCATCGGACGGGCCGCCGGCGCGGATGGCTGCCGCATCAAGACCGGCACGCGTGGCCGCGGCCGCCATCACCGCAGGCTCACCGAGCGGCTCGTCCAGTTCCCAGATCGAGCGTCCCAGTTCCGTCGCCAGCCTGTGGGCATCCTTGCCCTGCAGCTTCGCCGCGATGACGAG
>Ga0081540_1002867_pt1 | contig 13938 bp, 12 predicted proteins | sample TabmetS2T1R1_FD_71024 | JGI IMG/M metagenome (GOLD analysis project Ga0081540, IMG submission 71024) | Tabebuia heterophylla rhizosphere microbial communities from the University of Puerto Rico - S2T1R1 | ecosystem: Host-associated > Plants > Roots > Rhizosphere ... | reverse complement strand
AAGCGCAGCCGGTCGGGCACGGTGCTCGGCCACTCGCCCGCCTCCAGGCGCCCGACCACCAGCGGATAGGGCAGCTCGAGCGCGCGCATGAGCGGATGCTCGACCGCGGCGTTCAGCGCGCGCTCGTGGCCGGCGAGCGCCGCGTGCACCGCCACGTACCGGTCGATCGCCGAGACGCCTTCCAGGCGGTGCGCCGCATGGGCCGCCACGCCCGGCACCACGCCGTCGAAGGTCACCGCGCCCGCCTGTGCGCAGACCAGGTCGAACCGCGTCGGCTCGGGGATGAGGCAGGCGTCGAACGCGGCGTCGCGCTCGAGCGCGGCGAAGGCTCCCAGCCCGCCGTCCTCCTCCGCGGCCACGGCGACGAGCGCGACCTCGGCCGACGCGCCGCCGCAGGCCGCGACCGACGCCAGCGCGTGCAGCGCCGCGACCACCGCGCCCTTCATGTCGACGCTGCCGCGCCCGTACAGCCAGCCGTCCTCGATCGTGCCCGGGGCGTGGCGCCATGCCACGGTGCCCGCGGGCACGACGTCGACGTGGCCGCACACGGCCAGCCGCCGAGCGCCGCGGGTGGACGGGGACGGGATCGTGACGGTCAGACCGCACAGCGACGAACGCGGCGCCTCGGCGCCGGGGTAGTCGGGGTGGGCGCGCAGCGCCGCCAGATCGTGCTCGTAGAGCTCGGCGGCCAGACCGAGCGCCCCGGCCATCTCGCCGAGGCGCTCCAGAGCGGCGCGCTCGTCCCCGGTCTCGCTCGGGACGGCGACGAGCGCCGCGGCGTCGCGAGCGAGCGCCCCGGGGTCGATCACGGAGCGGCGAGCTCGGCGGCGGGCTCGGCCTCCTCGGCCATCGCGTGCACGCGGCGCACCGCGTTGGTGATGGCGCGCGCGTAGGCGATCCCGGCCGCCTCGATGATGTCGGTGGTCACCGCCTGGCCGGCGCCGGTCGCGCGCTCGCGCAGCAGCACGCCCGGCAGGCCGACGCGCTCGCCCGCGTTGGGGCCGAGCTCGACGACGACCGAGACCTCGCCGAGCGCGTCCTGGCCGCCGGTCACCGCGTCGACGCGGAACTCGCGCAGGCGGGCGTCGAGCCCGGTCGCGGCGTTGATCGCGCGGAAGACCGCGTCGATCGGGCCGTCGCCCGTGAACGCGCCCCGGACGAGCTCGCCCTCGGGCATGCGCACCCCGACCGTCGCGTGCGGCGGGCGCCGCGACGAGGCCTCGACGTCGAACCACTCCAGGGTGTAGGCGCCGCGCTCCTCGCGCAGCTCGTCGGTGACCAGCGCCTCGAGGTCCATCGCGGTGACCTGCTTCTTCTTGTCCGCGAGCTCCTTGAAGCGCTTGAAGGCCGTGTTCAGCGCCTGGCCGTCGACCTGGTAGCCGAGCTCCTGCAGCGCGGAGCGAAGCGCATGGCGGCCCGAGTGCTTGCCGAGCACGAGCTGATTGGCGTCCAGGCCGACCGTCGTCGCGTCCATGATCTCGTAGGTCGAGCGCTCCTTCAGGACGCCGTCCTGGTGGATGCCCGACTCGTGGGCGAAGGCGTTGCGCCCGACGATCGCCTTGTTCGGCTGGACCGGGTAGCCGGTCAGGCGGCTCACCAGGCGGCTCGTGCGCGCGATCTCGCGCGTGTTGACGCCGGTGTCCAGCCCCACGTCGGCCGCGCGGGTGTGCAGCAGCATCACGATCTCCTCGAGCGAGGCGTTGCCCGCCCGCTCGCCGATCCCGTTGACCGCGCACTCGACCTGGCGCGCGCCGGCGACCACGCCGGCGAAGGAGTTCGCCACCGCGAGCCCGAGGTCGTCGTGGCAGTGCACCGACAGCACGACGTCGCGCAGCGCGGGCACGAGCTCGTACAGGCGCGTGAGGAAGGCGGCGTACTCCTGCGGCATCGCGTAGCCGACGGTGTCGGGGATGTTGATCGTCGTCGCGCCCTCGTCGATGGCGATGCGCACCACCTCGGCGGTGAACTCGACGTCGGCGCGCGTGGCGTCCATCGGCGAGAACTCGACGTCGTCGCAGTAGCCGCGCGCCTGCGCGACCGATGCGCGGGCCAGGCCCTTGACGTCCTCGCGCGTGGCCTGCAGCTGGTGGACGATGTGGATGTCGGAGGTCGAGACGAAGGTGTGGATGCGCGGGCGCTCGGCCTCGCGCACCGCCTCCCAGGCGCGCTCGACGTCGGCCGGGTTGGCGCGCGCGAGGCCGGCGATGATCGGACCCGCGACCTCGCGGGCGATGGCCTGCACGGCCTCGAAGTCGCCGGGAGAGGCGATCGGGAAGCCGGCCTCGATGACGTCGACGCCGAGGCGCGCGAGCTGGTGGGCGATCTCGAGCTTCTCGGTCGTGTTCAGCGAGATGCCCGGCGATTGCTCGCCGTCGCGCAGCGTCGTGTCGAAGATCAGTACTCGGTCAGGCGGTTCAGCGTTCATGGTCGTCCTCTTCTCTGGCTTGCTCCTGCGACTTCTCTCGGGCTGGATTCGCGGCTCAGCGGCCGCCACGCACTATTCCCCCCGAAGGGGGAGGAGGAGAAGTCGAAGGGCGAGCAGGGACGCCACGAACCCGGAGCCTAGCCGGGCGCCTACTCCATCGCAACCGCGGTCTCTGCCGGCGGTTCCTCGAGCGCGGTCGGACGCGCCACCTCGAGCTTGCGGCGGAAGAAGTCGCGGTGGTTGGCCCACGCGATGAACATGAGCACGACGCCGAGGAGCAGGCCGCCGACGCCGATGAGGATCGGGATCTCGATGCCGTGCCACGGCTTGGTGTAGTTGTAGTCCTGCGCGTAGCCCTTGGTGCCGTAGTCGATGTAGGCGCGCACGAAGACGAAGGCCAGCATCACGAAGCCGAGGAACGGGAGCAGGCCGGCGAGGACGAAGTTCCTCGCCGAGCGGGTGATCGCCTTGCGGTAGTAGACGATGCAGGCGAGGCCCGTGATGCCGTAGTAGAAGGCGATCATGAAGCCGATCGCGGTGACCGAGTCGCCGAGGACGTTCTGGCTGAGCTGGTTGACCGCGATGTACCAGATGATCGAGACCACGCCCATCGAGATCGTCGACACCGTCGGCGTCTGGTAGCGCGGGCTGACGTCGCCGAAGGCCTTCGGCAGGGCGCCCCAGCGGGCCATCGACAGGCTGGTGCGCGCGGTCGGCAGGATCGTCGTCTGCGTCGAGGCGGCGGCCGAGCTGAGCACGGCGATGATGAGCAGCTTGTCCAGCGGCGAGCCGAAGACCTTCGTGCCCAGGACGCTGAGCACGTCGTCGGCGTTGTCGGTCAGCAGCTTCTCGCCGCCGTAGGCCTGCGCGCTGAAGGAGACGACGACGTAGATCAGCACGAGGAGGATCGTGCTCATCACCGCGGCCTTCCCGGGCCCGGTGTGGCGATCCTGGGACTCCTCGTTGACCGCGACCCCGCTGTCCCACCCCCAGTAGATGAAGATCCCGAGCAGCACGCCGTCGATGAGCGCGTTGAAGCTCGAGATGTGGAAGGGGTTCAGCCACTGCAGCGTCGGCGTCACCTCGGTCGGCACGTCGGTGACCCCGACCTTGACGAGCGCCACGACGGAGAACAGCGCGAGGGTGAGGATCTCCGCGGTGAGCAGCCACTTCTGGGTGGTGGCGTTGAGCTCGATGCCGATGACGCAGATCCAGGTCATGATCGCGATCCAGACGACTCCGACGAGGGTCACCGCCCACGTCGTGTCGGCCGCGGACTGCCAGCCGAACAGCAGGAAGGAGTAGATGCCCGCGATCTGGGCGAGGCTGGCCATGACGATGATGTCGGCGGCGATGATCGCCCACCCGCCGAGCCAGCCCAGCTGCGGCCCGAGCGCGCGCGTCACCCACGCGAACGTCGTGCCGCAGTCCGGGTCGGCGCGGTTCATGTAGCTGTACGCGAAGGCGATGAACAGCATCGGGATGAACGAGACGATGAGCACCGCCGGCGCCGAGAGGCCGACGCCCGGCACGGCGACGATGAACCCGAGCGTCGCGGCAAGGCTGTAGCCCGGGGCGGTCGAGGCGACCCCGATGACGATGTTCGAGGCGTAGCTGATCGCGTTGGACTTCAGCCCCTTCTCGCCATGGCCGGAGCCATGGGGCCGATCGGCCCCCGCACCGGGGGCCTGCGCCATCGATCCCGATTCCACTTCGTGTCCCTCCTCGCAGTTGCGGCCGCGAGCCTAGCCGGTTCACGGGATGGAGCGGTATGGCGGGTTGTGGGCGCCAGTACCTTGGGAGGGACTCCGTGACCCCTCCGCTCGACACCGGCTTCCCGTCCGCCGACGCCCAGGACGACTTCCAGCGCGTGCGCCGGCGCCAGGTCATGTCGCGCCTCGCGCGGCGGCTGGCGCGCGACCCGGGCGACGTCGACGTGATCCTGCCCTACGACGAGGTCGTCGCCGCGCTGGGCTACCTCGAGGAGAGCTACGTCGGGCTGCAGACCGTCCCGCTGGACGCGATCCTCGGCACCGTCGACCGCACGAAGGGCTTCGACCGCCAGTTCCGGCCGACCACCGCGCGGGTGCGCGCGCGCTGGGAGCGGATCGCCAACGCCGTGCGCCGCGGCGAGCCGATGCCGCCGATCTCGCTGTTCAGGATCGGCGAGGTCTACTTCGTCCGCGACGGCCATCACCGGGTGTCGGTCGCGCGCGCGCTCGGGCGCAGCGACATCGACGCCTACGTCGTCGAGGTGCGCACGCGGGTCGGCGCCGATCGCACCCTCACCGTCGACGACCTACCCAAGAAGAGCCACGAGCGCGTCTTCCACGAGCGGGTGCCGCTGCCCGGCCGCGCCCGCGGGCGCATCCGGGTCAGCGACGGCTGGCGCTACGCGGTCCTGGCCGAGGCGGTCGAGGCCTGGGCCTTCCGCCTCATGCAGGACCGCGCCGAGTTCCTGGACCGCGCCACCGCGGCGCGCCTGTGGTTCGACGAGGAGTACGTGCCCGTCGTCGAGATGCTGCGCGAGGCGGACATGCTCGGCCCAGGCACCGAGACCGACGCGTACATGCGGGTCTCCGGCCAGCGCTATCGGCTGATGCGCACCCACGACTGGAGCGAGGACATCCTCGCGCGGGTCCGCGAGGACCAGAAGGAGCGCTAGGCGAGCCCGTTCGCCCCGGCGAGCCGACCTGCCTCGCCGGGGCGCCTGCGGGGCTGTCAGGTCGACTGCGTGGCCTCATCGGGCTGCTTGGCCGGCTCGGACGGCTTGGCCGCCGGATCGTCCGGCGTGGCCGCCGGATCGTCCGGCTTGACCGCGCCGCCGTCGCCACAACCGGCGGGCTTCGCCGGCTTGGCCACCTCCGGCGCGAGGGCCATCTTGCAGGTGCGCATGACGCCGTCGACGCCCGACGGGTCGGCGGACTCGTGCTGTTGCAGCCAGCGCTTCAGCGCGGCGGGGTCGCTCGGCGCGTCGAGGCCGTTGTCGCGCATGCACGCCACGAGCTTGGCGACGTCGGCGCTGCTGAGCTCGCGGCGCTCGGCGAACCTCGGCTTGGAGCCCGGCGGCGCACACGCGTCCATGGCCTTCTTGACGGTGGCCGGGTCGGCCTGCTCCTTGGCCCCCAGCCATTGCTTGAGCGCCATCGGGCTGTCCGAAGGGGCGCCGTCGAGGCCGTGCGCGCGCAGGCAAGCCGCGAACGACGCGGCGCCGTCGTCGCCGGACTTGCCGTTGTCGCCGAGCGCGGGGAGCGCCACGACGGCGGCGGCCACCAGCGCCGATGCGGCGGCCGCGGTCAGGGAGATCGTCAATCTGCTCATGGCGCCAGTGCACCAGCGGCGCATGGCGGTCCCAGGAACCGCTCATGAACATCCGAGGAAAACGGCGCCGCTGACCGTGCCACTGCGCGAGACTTCAACGCGTGAGCCCGCCGACGGTCCTGCTCGTGGAGGACGAGCCAGACATCGTCGCCCTGCTCACCGATTTCCTCGCCGTCGAGGGCTTCGGCGTACTCGCCGCGGCCGATGCGTCTGCGGCCATCGCCGCCCTGGACCGCAACGGCGTCGACTGCGTCGTGCTGGACGTCATGCTCCCCGGCGCCTCCGGCTTCGACGTCTGCCGCCGCATCCGGGAGCGGTCCGACGTGCCGTTGCTCTTCCTCAGCGCCCGGGGCGAGGACGGCGACAAGCTGCGCGGGCTGGCGCTCGGCGCCGACGACTACATCGTGAAGTCGGCGACCCCCGCCGAGGTCGTCGCACGCGTCAAGGCGGTGCTGCGCCGAGCGTCCAACGGGCGCTCGACCAGCCGCCGGACCTACGGGCGCCTCGAGGTCGACCTCGCCGCCCACGAGGCGCTCGTCGACGGCGAGCCGGTTGCGCTCACCGCGCGCGAGTTCGAGCTTCTGACGCTCTTCGTCACGCACCCGCGCCAGGCGCTCACGCGCGAGCAGATCTTCGAGCAGGTCTGGGGCTCGTGGGGCGATCGCAGCGCGGTCTCGGTCTACGTGCGCCGGCTGCGCGACAAGCTCGAGGCCGACCCGCGACATCCCCAGCTGCTGGTGACCGTCTGGGGCGTCGGCTACCGCTTCGACCCGCCGGCGGCGCGATGAGGACGCGCTCGCTGCACGCCTGGCTGGCACTCGCGCTCGCGGCGGTCGTGGTCGTGCCCGCGCTCGTCGGCGCCGGAGCGTGGCTGAGCGTGAGCGCATGGCAGGCCGGCCGGGAGAAGCACCGGCTCGCCCAGGCCACGGACGTCCTGCGCGGGCAGTCGCTCCTGGACGACACGTCGCGAGCTCGCGTCGCCGACCGGCTTGCGCAACTGGGCGTCGAGGGGCAGCTCGGGGCCACGATGCCCGATGCGGTGAAGGCCGTCGACCCCGTGAAGGCCAAGATGCTCGCCGCCGGCAAGCCGGTGGTGATCACGCCGGGTCTCGCATCGGGCGACGGCAAGGGGCGCGTGCAGCGCGACCGCCACGCGTTCGTGGCGCTGCCCGGCATCGCGGGCGACCTGTGGGTGGCGCGCGAGAGCCCGGGGACGCGATGGGCGATCGCGCTGGCCGCCGGCCTCGTCGCGCTCGGCGGCGTGCTCGTCGCGGTGCTCGTCCTCCTGCGCCGCTGGGTCCTGCGCCCGCTGGCGGGCCTGGCCGCCGACGCCGACCGCATCGCCGGCGGCGAGCTCGACGTCGACCCCCTCCCGACCCGTGCCCGCGAGATCGCGCAGGTCGGCGAGGCGCTGCGCGGCATGGCCGACGGCCTGCGCGACGCGCTCGTCACGTCGACTGCTGCCGAGCGCGAGCGCCGGTTCATGGTCACAGCGATCGCCCACGACCTGCGCACGCCGCTGTTCACCCTGCGCGGATCGCTTGAAGCGATCGAGCGCGGCGTGGGCGACGGGCGCTACCTCGACCGCGCCCAGGACAAGGCCGCCCACCTCGACCGTCTCGTCTCGGACCTCTTCACCTTCAGCCGCCTGGAGTACGCGGGCGAGGCCATGGCCGACGAGGACGTCGACCTCGCCGAGGTCGTGCGGCGCGCGGCCGAGACCGTCGAGCCGCTGGCCGCTGCGCGCGGCTGCGCGCTCGAGGTGCGCGACAGCACGGCCGCGCTCATGGTGCGCGGCGACGGCGAGGCGCTGCTGCGTGTGGTCACCAACCTGCTCGACAACGCGACTCGCCACGGGCGCACACGCGTGACGCTCGCCGCCGGGCGACGCAACGGCTCGGTGCTCGTCGAGGTGGGCGACGACGGGCCGGGCTTTCGGCCCGACGACCTCCCGCAGGTCTTCGATCCGTTGTTCCGCTCAGACCGCGCCCGCGCCGGCGCGACCGGAGGGACGGGCCTCGGCCTGGCCATCGCCCGCCGCCTGGCTCGCGCGCACGGCGGCGACGTCGAGGCGGCCAACGACCCCGCCGGCGGCGCCCGGGCGACGCTGACGCTGCCCGCGGCGTAGCCTCCGTGGAGCGTGAGAGGTCGCCCATTCGCCCTTGCCGCGGTCGCTGTCCTGGCGGCCGGATGCGGCGGCGGCAGCGAGCCGTCGTCGACGCCCTCCACCGCGCGCGACACGGCGGCGTCGGCCGCTCCCGGCGTCGAGACGTGCGTCAAACCGTCCGCGGACACGCACATCGTGAAGGTCGCCGCCCTTGGTGGCCCGATCGTCACGATCGGCTCGGGCACCACCGCGGCGGTGATGGCCAACCAGGACGGCGGCACGCTGTGCGGATGGCTGCCGCTGGCCCGCGGTCTGGCGCGCGCCGGGATGCGGGCGGCGGTCTTCGACTACGTCGGCGCGGCCAGCGACGAGGACGTCCTGAAGGTCGCGCAGGCCCTTCGCGGCATGGGCGCGCGCCGTGTCGCCCTCGTCGGCGCGTCGACCGGCGGGCGGGTCGTGCTGCACGCGGCGGCGACCCACCCCGGCCAGGTCGCCGCGGTCGTCACCCTCTCCGCGGAGAAGACGGGCCGCAGCGGCTACCCCACGCCGTCCGACGCGCGTCACCTGCATGCGCCCGCGCTCTACGTCGGCACGACCAACGACGGCTACACCACCTTCGGCGCCGAGACGCGATCGCTCTACCGCGCCACCCGCGCCGGCGGCAAGCGGCTCCTGCTCCTCTCGGGCTCCGAGCACGGCACCGACATCCTCGCCGGCGCCGACGCCCAGCGCGTGATCGCGACGATCACGCGCTTCGTCCGGCGCACCGCCTAGGCGGGCGCGGCAGCAGCCTCCTTCGGCCGCGTCATCGACGAGCCGTCGGACGGGTCGAAGAGGTGCAGCTTGTTGGTGTCGAGCCAGAGGCGCGCGGTCGAGCCGGGCCGCACGTCGCTGGCCGCGTCGACGCGGGCAACGGCGTGGCCGCTCGTGCCGCTCTGGGGGACGTCGGCGGTGCCGGCGTCTTCCTGCAGCTCACGCAGCTCCTCGGCCTCGAGCTGCTCACTCTGCTCGAAGTCGAAGTGCGCGTAGATCTCCGAGCCCATCGACTCGGTGAGCTCGATGTGGGCGTCGAAGGTCCAGCCCTCATGACCCTCGGCCGCGTAACGCGCGTCCTCGAAGTCCTCCGGGCGCACGCCGACGATCACATTGCGCGAGCCGGCGCCGTGCTGCTCCAGGCGGCGGCGCAGCTCGTCCTGCAGCGGTACCGCGCCCATCGGGGTGCGCACGCTGTCGGACTCGAGGGTGCCCGCGAAGAAGTTCATCGCCGGCGAGCCGATGAAGCCCGCCACGAAGAGGTTCTTCGGGTTCTCGTAGAGCTCGCGCGGCGAGTCGACCTGCTGCAGGATCCCGGCGCGCATGACCGCGACCCGCTCGCCGAGCGTCATGGCCTCGGTCTGGTCGTGGGTGACGTAGACGGTCGTCGTGCCCAGGCGCTGCTGCAGGCGCGACACCGCGGCGCGCATCTCGACGCGCAGCTTGGCGTCGAGGTTGGACAGCGGCTCGTCCATCAGGAAGGCCTTCGGCTCGCGCACGATGGCGCGGCCCATCGCGACGCGCTGGCGCTGGCCGCCGGAGAGGTTGGCCGGCTTGCGATCGAGGTGCTGCTCGAGATCGAGGATCTTGGCCGCATCGGTCACGCGGCGGTTGATCTCGTCGGGCTTCTCCTTGCGCAGCTTCAGCGCGAAGCCCATGTTCTCGCGCACGCTCATGTGCGGATACAGCGCGTAGTTCTGGAAGACCATCGCGATGTCGCGGTCCTTGGGCGCGAGGTCGTTGACCACCTCGCCGCCGATCTTCAGGTCGCCCTCGGTGATGTCCTCGAGCCCGGCGATCATCCGCAGCGCCGTCGACTTCCCGCACCCCGACGGGCCGACGAGGATCACGAACTCGCCGTCGCGGATGTCCAGGTTCATGTGCTTGACGGCCTCGAAGCCGTCCGGATACCGCTTGACGATGTCGACGAACTCGATCTCGGCCATGTGCGTGCGTCTCCTCCTATCCCGTTGGCGCGCTTCCTACCCGCGTCAATGCCAGGTGAACCAATCCTCAGCCCGTGACCGCGCCGGCGGTCCCGGCCGGGCAGGCGCTTCAGCGCAGCGCCACCGCGCGGCCGGCGACGAAGCCGTCGATGCCGATGATCTGCTCGACGACGGCGTCGGGCACCTGCTGGTTGGTGGTCACGACCATCACCGCGACCCCGGTGTCGCCGTCGTCGGGGCCATAGCCGACCGCGGCGCTGTTGATGTTGATGCCGTGCTCGCCGAAGCACGTGCCCAGGCGGCCGATCATCCCCGGAACGTCGCGGTAGCGGAAGAACGCGATGTAGGGCTCCAGCTGCACGTTGAAGCGCTGGCCCCAGGCCTCGAGCAGGTGCGGGCGGTGCATCCGGCCCAGCGTGGTGCCGGTGACGCGGGCGCGCTCCTCGCCCGCGACCACCGTGACCCGGACGAGGTCGGCGAAGTCGCGGGCCTGCGTGCTCTTGGTCTCGGAGAGCTCGATGCCGCGCTCGAGGGCGATGGCGGGCGCGTTGACCGCGTTGACCTCCTCCTCGGTGTGGCCGCTGAGGACACCGAGGAGGACCTCGACGGCGAGCGGGCGCGTGTCGCGGTCGGCGATGCGCCCCAGCGACTCGACCTCGACGCGATCGATGCTCGAGCGATCGGCCAGGCCCACGGCCAGGCGCCCGAGGTGGCGGCACAGCGGCAGGAACGGGCCGAGGACCTCCATGTCCTCCGCGGCGACCGCGGGCACGTTGACCGCGCTGGAGACGACGCCGCCGGTCAACGCCGCGACCACCTGCTCGGCGGCCTGGAAGCCGGCGCGGTCGGTCGCCTCGGCGGTCGAGGCGCCCAGGTGCGGGGTGACGATGACGTTGGGACGGCCGAAGAGCGGGTGCTCGGTGATCGGCTCGGTGCGGAAGACGTCGAGGGCGGCGCCGGCGACCTTGCCCGAGTCCAGGGCGGCGGCGAGGTCCTCGTCGACGATGAGCGGGCCGCGGGCGACGTTGAGGATGCGCACGCCGTCCTTGCACTTGGCCAGCGCCGCGGCGTCGAGCCAGCCCTCGGTCTCGGGCGTCTTGGGCAGGTGGAGGGTGAGGAAGTCCGCCTGCGCGTAGACGTCGTCAGAGGAGCCGGCCTTCTCGACGCCGAGCTCTCGGTAGCGCTCGGCGCTGACGAACGGGTCGAAGGCGACGACGCGCATGCCGAACCCCTGCGCGCGGTGGGCGACGAGCTGGCCGATGCGGCCGAAGCCGAGGATGCCGAGCGTCTTGTCGAGCAGCTCGACGCCGGAGAACTTCGATCGCTCCCAGTGCCCGGAGATCAGGCTGGCGTGGGCCTGCGGGACGTTGCGGGCCAGCGCCAGCAGCAGCGCCATCGTGTGCTCGGCGGCGGTGACGACGTTGGACTGCGGCGCGTTGGCGACCACGATCCCGCGCTTGGTGGCGGCCGGCACGTCGACGTTGTCCACGCCGACGCCGGCGCGGCCGATCGCCTTGAGGCTCGTGGCGCGATCGAGGACATCGGCGGTGAGCTTTGTCGCCGAGCGGATGAGGATCGCGTCGTAGTCGCCGATGCGGTCGAGGTGGTCGCCCTCGTCGACGTCGAAGTGCTGCTTGAGGAGGTCCACGCCCGAGGCGCCGATCTTCTCGGCAACGAGCACCCTCAGGCCCATCGGGTCTCCCTGCCGACCGCGCCGGTGCCCGGCGCTACGGCTGACTGGGGCAGGCGTTCGACCACCCAGTCGATGCACGCAGTGAGGGCACGGACGTCGTCGGGCTCGACGGCGGGGAACATGCCGATGCGCAGCTGGTTGCGGCCGAGCTTGCGGTAGGGCTCGGTATCGACGATGCCGTTGGCGCGCAGCACGGCGGCGATGGAGGCCGCATCGACGTCATCGGCGAAGTCGATCGTGCCGACGACGAGCGAGCGCTTGGCGGGGTCGCCCACGAACGGCGTGGCGAACGGCGCCGCCTCTGCCCAGCCGTAGAGGTGGCTCGAGGACTCGGTCGTGCGGCGCACGCACCAGTCCAGGCCGCCGTTGGCCAGCATCCACTCGACCTGGTCGGCGAGCAGGAAGAGCGTGGCCACCGCCGGGGTGTTGTAGGTCTGGTCCTTGCGCGAGTTGTCCAGCGCGGTGACCAGCGACAGCGACTCGGGGATCCAGCGGTCCGCGCCGCCCAGCTGCTCGATGCGGTCCTGGGCGGCGGGGCTGAGGAGCGCCAGCCAGAGGCCGCCGTCGGCGGCGAAGCTCTTCTGGGGGGCGAAGTAGTACGCGTCGGCCTCGCTGACCTGCACCGGCAGGCCGCCGGCGGCGGACGTCGCGTCGACGAGGACGAGCGCGTCGCCCGCGGGCCTGCGGACCGCGACCATGACGCCCGTCGAGGTCTCGTTCTGGGCCCAGGCCACCGCGTCGGCGCCATCGGCGTCCTGCGGCAGGTCGGGCGCGTCGCCGGGCTCGGCCGTCACGACGATCGGGTCCTGCAGGAAGGGAGCGCCCTTCGTGACCGTGGCGAACTTCTGCGAGAACTCGCCATAGGTCAGGTGCAGCGCGCGGTCGAGCACGAGCCCGGCCGCGGCCGCGTCCCAGAAGGCCGTCGTGCCGCCGTTGCCGAGGGCGACCTCGTAGTCGCCGGGAAGGTCGAAGAGGTCGCGCAGGCCGGAGCGCACCCTGGCGACGAGCCCCTTGACCGGCGCCTGGCGGTGCGAGGTCCCCATGAGGGCGGCGCCGCTCTCGGCGAGGTGGGCGAGCTGCTCGGGCCGGACCTTCGACGGGCCGCAGCCGAAGCGGCCGTCAGCGGGCTTGATGGCCTGGGGGATCTCGAGCGTGGTGGTGGCGTTCACGGCAGGGGTCTCCGCGGATCGGTGGACGAGCGGTGCCCAGGCGTGCGGCGGCGGCTGCACCGTCGCTCCCCGGTGGTCGGTTCCACCTGACAACGCCAGTCGCGACGGCTCGCCGAGTGTAGCGATTAGTGGGGCCCGCTAGCTGGTGCGGGTCCAGATGAGGATCCATACGATCGTCGCGATGACGCCGGCGATCGTTCCGACGATCCCGATGATCACCGCGACGTTGGCCTGGTCGACGCGCGCGCCGGCCTGCTTGGCCTTGGTGCCGAGGACCCAGCCGACGATCGATGCCGGCAGCGTGACGAAGAACAGCATGCCGGCGGTGAAGGCGAGCAGGCCGAGGGCGGCCGCGCCCGCCGCCAGCGCCACGACCGCGCGGTTGCCCTCGCCGCCGCCCGGCGAGGGCTGCGGCGTCTGGGCATACGGGTCCGGCGGCAGGAAGTCGCTCGGCACGCGCGCATCATGGCAGGGACCTCCGGGTGCGCGTTGCTCGTACTTCCGGTGTGCCACGTGGGAGCATCTCGGGCGTGCAGACTGCGGCGCTGCAGACGCTGCGTGCCGGGACGCGCCGCGGCGGCTGGCAGCGGGCGGCCGAGCCCGCCCTCGTGCGCGCGGCGCAGCGCGGCTCGGCCGAGGCGTTCGCCGAGCTCTTCCGCCGCCACTGGCCCCGCGCGCACCGGGCGGCGTGGCTGGTCGTCCGCGACGCCACGGCGGCCGAGGACGTCGCCCAGGAGGCCTTCCTGTCCGCGATCCGCTCCCTGGACCGCTTCGACCGCCGCCGGCCGTTCGGCCCGTGGCTGCACCGCATCGTCGTCAATCGCGCCATCGATTACGCGCGGGCGCGCGAGCTGCGCCGCGAGGTGGGCGGCGAGCTGGCCGAGCCGGCGGCGCCGGACGCGGCGACCGGCCCGTCCGAGGAGGTCGTCGCCGCCCTCGGCGCGCTGCCGCCCGAGCAGCGCGCGGTCATCGTGATGCGCCATCTGCTCGGGTTCACGCCCGGGGAGATCGCCAAGGCGCTCGGCCTGCCGCGCGGGACGGTCAACTCGCGTCTGCGGCGCGGGCTGGACGGGCTGCAGGCGGCGGTCGAGCGATGAGCGAGCGCTCCGCCCTCGCCGACGCGCTGCGCGACGCGCCGGTTCCCGACGCCGACGCCGCCCGCACCCGTGCGTGGGCGGTCCTCGCCGACGCCCACGCCTCTAGGGCGCCCGTCGCCCGTACGCGACGGCGCGGGAGGGTCATGG
>Ga0081540_1002866_pt1 | contig 13942 bp, 13 predicted proteins | sample TabmetS2T1R1_FD_71024 | JGI IMG/M metagenome (GOLD analysis project Ga0081540, IMG submission 71024) | Tabebuia heterophylla rhizosphere microbial communities from the University of Puerto Rico - S2T1R1 | ecosystem: Host-associated > Plants > Roots > Rhizosphere ... | reverse complement strand
ACGCGGCAGGTGACGCTGACGGATGCCGGCGCACGTTATCTGGAGCGGGCGCGGCGGATTTTGGCCGATGTCGAGGAGGCCGAGGGAGCCGTCGAGGGCGAGCGCACGCGGCCCGAGGGACAACTCGTCATCTCGGCGCCGGTCGGATTCGGCCGGCTGCATGTCAGCGGAATCGTATCGGCCTATCTGAAGCGCTATGGCGATGTCGGCGTCGATCTCCGCCTGTCGGACCGCATGATCAACCTCGTCGAGGACGGCGTCGATCTGGCCGTTCGAATCGGCCATCTGCCCGACTCGACGCTGGTGGCGCGCCATGTCGGCGAAATGCGCCGGATCGTGGTGGCTTCGCCCGGCTATCTCCGGGCGCGCGGCGAGCCGGCGCAGCCGCGGGATATCTCCGCGCATGATACCATCCAGTTCGGCGCCATGACGGCGGCGCTGGATTGGCGATTCGTCGAGGACGGCCGCGAGATCCGCGTCGCGAGCACGCCGCGTTTCGCCACCAACAGTTCCGATGCCGCCATCCAGTATGCGGAAGCGGACGGCGGGCTGACGCGGGTGATGACCTATCAGGCCGCCGAATCGCTGAAAGCCCGGCGGCTCAGGATCGTCTTGGCGCCTTTCGAACAGCCGGCGATGCCGATCCATATCGTCTATCCGACGTCGCGGCTGCTGTCGGCCAAGGTGCGCACTTTCATCGATCTCGTCACCGAGATGGCTGATTGGCATTTTGGGTGATCGTGCCCCGGACGCGGCGCAGCACGCAGTGGTGCGCCGCAGAGCCGGGGCCCATTTCAACGGCGTTACATAGGTCCCGGCTCCGCGGCGCAGCGTTGTCACGCTGCACCGCGTCCGGGACACGAGATACCGCTACACCTGCTCCTTCTTCGGCACCACGCGGAACGTCGCATTGGCCCGAGCGATCACGACGTCGTCGGCCTTGATCAGGCTTTGCGCAAAACAGATCGTCTTGCCGGTCTTGACGACGTCGCTCTCGATCGCGAGCCATTGCCCGACCTCGGCGGTGCCGACGAAATCCACTGCCAGAGAGATCGTCACCAGCGAGGACAGCCCGCCCATGACATGGGCGACGCTATGGCCCATGGCGTTGTCGGCCAGCGCTGCGATCAGCCCGCCATGGATCAGGCCGCGGCCATTGGTGTGCGGTTTTGCCAGCCGCAACCCGATGATGACGGCCTTGTCGGTCTGCTTCGAATACAGCGGTTCCCACGGGTCGGTCAGCGGGCTCCTGCGGGTGCGGCGTTCAAAGCCTGCGGGAATGTCGGTAATGGTCATTTGCGGCTCGCGTGTTGACGATGTCTTTCGTCATTGAACGCAACGCGCGGATCGAAGTCATCACCTACAAAGTTTTAAACGGCACTACGACGGGTGTTTGAAATGAGACGATGGAGCGCCAGGCGGCAGAACTCGTAGGGTGGGCAAAGCGAAGCGTGCCCACCATTTCTCGCGCAGGCCGTGGCGGTGGGCACGCTTCGCTTTGCCCACCCTACGGCTCCCCGCTAAAACGGCAGCCCCACATAATTCTCCGACAGCGACGCCGACGCGGCCTTCGAGTTGACGACGTAATCCAGTTCGGCAAGCTGAATGCGTGCGCCGAATTCGCCCTGGTCGGGGAACTGGTGCAGCATCGAGGTCATCCACCAGGAGAAGCGCACCGCCTTCCAGACCCGTGCCAGCGCCTTGGCCGAATAGCCGTCGATGCCGGCGGAGGATTTCTCGTCGTAATATTCGCGGAGCGCATGTGAGAGGTAATGCACGTCGCTGGCGGCGAGGTTCAGGCCCTTGGCGCCGGTCGGCGGCACGATGTGGGAGGCGTCGCCGGCCAAAAACATCCTCCCGAACCGCATCGGCTCGGCGACGAAGCTGCGCAAGGGCGCGATGCTCTTTTCGATCGAGGGACCGGTGACGAGTTCGTCAGCCGCCTTCTGGTCGATCCGGCGCTTCAATTCGTCCCAGAAACGCTCGTCCGGCCACTGCGCGATATCGTCGTCGAGCGGACATTGCACATAATAGCGGCTGCGGTGGGTGGAGCGCATGGTGCACAGCGCAAACCCCCGCGCGTGGTTGGAATAGATCAGTTCGGGACTGACCGGCGGCGTCTCCGACAGGATGCCGAGCCAGCCGAACGGATAGATCCGCTCATAGGTCTGGATCGCCGACGGTTTTACGCTGGCGCGGCTGACGCCGTGAAAACCGTCGCAGCCGGCGATGAAGTCGCATTCGATCTCATGGCCGAGGCCGTCCTTCACATAGGTAACGCGCGGGCGATCGGTGTCGAAATCATGCGGTTTGACGTCGGCGGCCTGATAGACCGTGGTGAGGCCCGCGGCCTTGCGCGCATCCATCAGGTCGCGCGTGACCTCGGTCTGGCCGTAGATCATGACGGTCTTGCCGGTAGCGCCATACATGTCGATGCGGTGGCGCGCACCGCCGAAGGCGAGCTCGACACCATGGTGGACCAGCCCCTCGCGATGGGCGCGCATCCCGGCGCCGACCTCATCGAGCAGCGCCACGGTGCCTTCCTCGAGCAGGCCGGCTCTTATGCGGCCGAGCACATATTCCGGCGTCTGGCGCTCGAGAATGATGTTCTCGATCCCGTAATGGTGTAATAGTTGCCCAAGCAACAATCCTGCCGGACCTGCACCTATGATTGCTACTTTTGTCCTCAATACTGTCTCCCCGATTGCGGTAGTGTGCGGCTCGCCGCCCGCGGCCTTGCCACGATAATTATATCATATAACAGTTGAGGCAAAGGCCGTTGGCGCAAAAACCCATGCGGTGCACTTCGCCGCACCGCAAAAGCCGATGCTGCTGCACGTCCCGCCTTGAAAAAGCGGGCGGACTAGATAACATGTTAACTAACAAAGGCCGTGTATTCAAAGGGCCATGCCAAGGGGAGAGATTGTCCATGAGAAAAGCGTTGTTGGCGCTGCTGTTGGCCGCCGGTGTGACGCCTGCGCTGGCGCAGGAAAAAAACTTCGAACTGAAGATTTCGCACTGGGTGCCCGCCACGCATTCGCTGCAGAAGGCGCTGGAGGACTGGGCGGCCGCGGTCGAAAAGGATTCCGGCGGCACCATCAAGTCCAAGGTGTTTCCGGCGCAGCAGCTCGGCAAGGCCTTCGACCATTACGACATGGCGCGCGATGGCATCGCCGACGTCACCTACGTCAATCCGGGTTATCAGCCGGGCCGGTTCCCGATCATCGGCGCCGGCGAACTGCCGTTCCTGATGTCGGAAGCCAAGGGCGGCTCGATGGCGCTCGATGCCTGGTACCGCAAATATGCCGAGAAGGAGATGAAGGACGTCAAGTTCTGTCTCGGCTTCGTCCATTCGCCATCGTCGTTTCATTCGCGGACCAAGAAGATCGTCGTGCCCGACGACATCAAGGGCATGAAGATCCGTCCCGCCCATGCCACCATGGCCAATTTCGTGACCCAGCTCGGCGGCACCAACGTGCAGTCGTCCGCGCCGGAGGTCCGTGACATCATCGAGCGCGGTGTCGCCGATGCCGTCACCTTCCCGTGGGGCTCGCTGCTGCTGTTCGGCATCGACAAGGTGACGAAGTACGACATGGAGGCGCCGCTCTATGTCACGACCTTCGCCTTCGTGATCAACAAGGACAAATACAACCAGATGTCCGACAAGCAGAAGAAGGCGATCGACAACAACTGCAACACCGAGACCGCCGGCAAGGTCGGCGAATTCTGGGGCAAGATGGAGGACGCCGGGATCGATAAGATCAAGGCGGAGTCCAGCCACGAGGTCTACAAGCTCACGCCTGAGCAAATTGGACTTTGGAAGAAGGCGGCCGAACCGCTGGTCAAGACCTGGGGCGATGGCGTCAAGAAAAACGGCGGCGACCCTGACGCGGCGCTGGCCGAGCTCAAGGCCTCGCTGACCAAGTACAACGCGCTCGCGCAGTAAGAGCGTGATCCTTCCGGCGGCGGGAATTGCCCTGCCGCCGTCTTCCCTTGCCGTCGCCAGCCGTTCGGAGCGGACATGAATCGCGCGTGGATGGATCGTTTCATCGACACGATCGAATGGATCGCCGCCGGCTTTGTCGGTATCGTGGCGCTCAACATCTTCGTCGGCGTCCTCTTACGCAATACCCTCAATTATTCGATCCCCGATTCCTTCGACATCGGGCGCATGCTGCTCGGCATCCTGATCTTCTGGGGTATCGCCGCCACCAGCTATCGCGGTGGCCACATCACCGTCGACCTGATCTGGGCCAATGTCGGCCCGAAATACCAGCGCATGATCGACGTGTTCGCGACGCTCGTGCTGCTGTTCGTGGTGACGGTGCAGACCTATACCTTGTTCGACAAGGTGCGCACCACCTATAACGACAACGTGCTCACCTTCGACATGCACATGCCGACCTGGCCGTTTTTCGCCATCGCCTGGGCGGGCGACGGCGCCGCGGTGCTGCTGATCGCGATCCGCACCTACCGGCTGATCTTCCATCCGGAAGATATCCACGATGCCAAAGTGAAGACGGTGGAGTAGGCGACATGAGCACCGACGCCGTCGCCGTCCTCGGATTTGTCTCGCTGTTTGCGCTGATGCTTTTGCGTGTGCCCGTCGGCATGGCGATGGGCCTCGTCGGCGTCTGCGGCTTCGGTTATCTGGTCGGCTTCGCGCCGGCGCTGAAGCTGGTCGGCCAGACCTCGATGCGCACGGTGACCGACTACACTTTTGGCGTGATCCCGATGTTCCTGCTGATGGGAACGTTCGTCAGCAATTCCGGCATGAGCCGCGAACTGTTCCGTGCCGCCAACGGCTTTGTCGGTCATCTCCGCGGCGGGCTTGGCATTGCCACGGTCGCAGCCTGCGGCGGTTTTGCCGCGATCTGCGGTTCGTCGGTGGCCACCGCTGCGACCTTCTCTGCGGTCGCCTATCCGGAAATGCGCCGCTTCGGCTATCCGCAGTCCTTCGCCACCGGCGTGATCGCGGCCGGTGGCACGCTGGGCGCCATGCTGCCGCCGTCGACGGTGCTTGCGGTCTATGGCATCATTACCGAGCAGGACATCGGAAAATTGTTCATTGCCGGCATCATTCCCGGCATCCTCGCGATGACCATGTACATGATCACCATCGCGCTGATCGGCTGGTTCCGCCCGAATTTCCTGCCGACGGGCAAACAAACCACCTGGCGCGAGCGCTTTGCCGGATTGAAGGACATCTGGGCGCCGGTGCTGCTGTTCATCTTCGTCATCGGCGGGCTCTACGGCCTGCCGTTCCTGCCGCGCTTCACGCCGACCGAAGCGGGCGGCGTCGGCGCCACCGGCGCATTCCTGATCGGCGTGCTTACCGGGCGGCTCGACAAGGAGAAAATCCTTAACTCGCTGCTGCAGGCGACCCGCACCGCGGCCGCGGTGTTCACGGTGCTGATCGGCGCGCTGATCTTCGGCTATTTCCTGACCGTGACGCAGACCCCGCAGAAGGTGACAGAGCTTCTCACCGGCCTCGGCCTCGGCCCCTACGGCATTCTCGCTTTGATCATGGTGATGTATCTGGTGCTGGGTTGCCTGATGGACGCGATGGCCATGATCATCCTGACGGTGCCGATCATCTTCCCGGTCATCATGCATCTCGGCTTCGATCCGATCTGGTTCGGCGTCATCATCGTGATGACGGTCGAGCTTGGTCTGATCCATCCCCCCGTCGGCATGAATGTGTTCGTGATCAAGAGCGTGGTGAAGGACGTGTCATTCTCGACGATCTTCCGCGGCGTGATTCCGTTCGTGGCGACCGACCTGATCCGGCTGGTGATCCTGATCGCATTTCCGATATTGGCGCTGTGGTTGCCGCAACGCATGGCTGGATAGGGCGCGAGATGACCCCACAGCTTTCGACCAGATATGTCTTCACCATCACCGCCCGGATCGGCGAGGTGACCTCGGCCGGCGAGATTGGCACCGGCGTGCGCCGAATCATCCCGATCATTGGCGGCGAGGTGAAGGGCGAGAACGTCAACGGCAAGGTCTGCCCCTTCGGCGCCGACTTCCAGATCATCCGGCCCAATGAGTTGATCGAACTCGAAGCCAAATACGCCTTCGAAACCGACGACGGCGCGGTGGTCTATGTCGAGAACAAGGGCCTGCGCTTCGGTCCGGTCGAGTTGCTGCAAAAGCTCAAGCGCGGCGAGCCGGTCGATCCAAAACTGATCTATTTCCGCACCGTGCCGCGGTTCGAGACTGGCGCTCCCAAATACCGCTGGCTGATGGAAAACCTCTTCATCGGCTCCGCCGCCCGCCACGCCGACCGCGTCATCATCGACGTGCATCAGGTGCTGTAGGTTTTTCACGACCGTAGGATGGGTGGAGCGAAGCGATACCCATCATCTCTCAACCGGCATCGATGGGTATCGCTACGCTCCATCCATCCTACGGGGCCGCGTAGCCCGGGCGAGCGAAGCGACCCCGAGTCTCTCAACGGCAGTCGGGAATCGGGTGGCTGCAGCCGCGTCTCATCCATACCGTGCTCAAGAACAGGAGCACGAGATGCGCAAGTTTCATTCAATCGCAGCGCTGTGCGGCGATGGCCTCCGGCCGGAACTGCGAGAATTGTTCGATCGGCTGGCAATCGATCCGCGAGCCGAATTGTTCGTGAGGTCTGACGGTATGCTGCAGTCCGGCCCCGATCCCCAATCCGAGGTCCGTAGCCCGGGCGAGCGAAGCGACCCCGGGACAGTGTGTCGTCGCTACAATTCATCACGTGCCACGAACTGATTTGCCGTGCGCACAAGCGCGTTTTTCTGCGACAGCCTGCGACCAATTGGCCCGACGGGCAAATCAGTCCAAAGTCTGTCCATCCCTTCGCGGAGAAATATTCCGCTTTCGTTCTCACCCAAATCAGCGGCATAACTCCGCCCGTCTCACCCGTTACGAGGGGTGGCTCGCGATCGTCACGAACGTGCGGTGAGATGCGATGGACGCTGATGTCACGACTGACGAGTGTGGCAATAGCGTACGGCGAAGTCGTGTGGTCCTGACGCCGCGGTGCTGGCGTTAAGTTTGCGTGGAGATTTCCGCGCAGCGACGGAGGCAAAAGAGCCGTTCTCCGGGGAGAGCACGAAGTAAGCCGTAAAGCCATTGCGCAGGGAGTCAACTGGCTTGAAAAACCGAGATAAATCAACGGCGTGCGGTTGATGTGTTCACATTTGTGTCGCGATTCACTCAGGCCGGCCCATGCGATCCATGGCGAACATCAAACCAGCCAACTCACCTTTCCGGGTGTGGTTAGTGAGCGATTGAGTTCGTCATTTCATGCGCGGCGGCCAAGCGCATTCTCGGTTTTCAGGGGCCGAGACGAGCCAGGATATTGAGTACGACATCAGCGGAATGGAAGCCGTGGCCAAGCGCTTCAGCACAGGCGGCTTCCACCGCGGGTAGACCGTCAGTCAGCACCACGTTGAGGATGTCGACCATCTGCCGATTGCCGTCATCGGTGCTGGCGAGCCTGCGCCGAATCCGCTCGATTGCGGCCGGCAGCACTCAGTCCTTGAAGGCGGGCCCCATTGTGCAAGGCCCCGGGTTTGCGGGCAAGTACCGGCACATAGGGCCAGGGATCGTAGGTCGTCTCGCCGCGGCCGAACGAGCGAGCATGCTCGGCGTGTGGCCCATTCATCAGATCGCGAAAGGCTCGCTCGCGGCAGCGAACTTCTCGAAATGGATATTTGTTGGCAATAGACCGAACTTCGCGACATGCTGGCGCCCGCTCTCGACCATCTCGGGCGGCCCGCACAGATATACGTCCACGTTGCCATTGTTCAGCATGCCGGCGCTCAAATGATCGGTGACTTGGCCGGTCAGCGGATGCCGGCTTCCCCGGCCCGAACAGGTAGTGTCATAGGTGAAGTTCGGGATACGCGTTCTGAGCGCCTCGATCCGGTCGACCTCGACAAGATCGGCGTCATCGCGCACGCCGTAAACGAGTCGCACGGGCTGATCGTTGGCACCCCATGCAGCCAGGTACTCGAGCATCGACAAGATCGGCCCAACGCCGGTCCCTCCAACAAGGAACAGGATCGGCCGTCGCAGTGCACGAAGGTAGAAACTTCCGAACGGGCCGTCGAGAACCAACCTGTCCCCCGTCTTGGCCTTCGCCTCAAGATAGCCGCTCATCTTCCCTCCTGGCACATTTCGGATCAGGAAGGTCGCCACATCCGCGCCTGGCGCGGATGTAAAAGAATAGGGCCGCTTCGCCCTCGCATTCGGAGCGGTGACGTTAACATATTGCCCCGGCAGGAACATCGGAAGCGCACCGCCCAGCGACCTGACCGATAGCCTTATGCGGTGGGCCGACAAGGCTTCGACCTTGAGTATCTCGGCCATTGTCTCCTTGGGCTTGACTTTGCACGCCCCGGAGGAAGCCAAGATATCGATCACCATGTCGGTCTTCGCCTTTGCTTGGCAACAAAGGAAATAGCCTTCGGCCGCTTCCGCATCGCTCAAGGCATCCTCGATATAGGATCCAGCGTCGAACGCACCCGACTGACGAAAGGCCTTGCAAGTGCCGCAAACTCCGTTGGTGCAGTCGAGCGGCACGTTGATGCCCTGGCGATAAGCGGCGTCAGCGATGCTTTCGCTTTCGGTTGCATCGATGAATCTGGTGATTCCATCTTCAAAATTGAGGGCAATCTTGTATGACACGCATCACCCGTCGGCCATGATCAGATGTGATAGATGTCGATGACGTGGTGGATGTAGTCGTTCTTCAGAATCACCTTTTTGGCTTTGATCAGGGGGCGTTCGCCTGCAGTTTCGAGCGTGTAGAGGGAAACCCCGAAATAGGTGTCGACGATTTTGTAACGATAGCTAAGCGTCAGCCAATTGAAGCGGAGTTCGACTTTGCTGTCGCTCTGGGAGAGGATTTCGACATTTGATATGTTGTGCGACGTCCGCGGCTCGGGAGTGCTGGCGGTCGACCGTTCGGTCTTGATGCGAAAGACTCGGTCCTCGAGGCCGCTGCGACGGCCATAGTACATCAGCGAGATCTCTGCTTGAGGGTCTTCGACGAGTCTGTCGTGGTCGTCCCAGGCTGGCATCCAGAAGCTCGCGTCGGGCGCGTAGAAGGCCAGCCACGCGTCCCAGTCCCGATCGTCGAGGGCGCGGGCTTCGGCGTAGAGAAATGCTTCGGCCCCGGACAAGGGGAACGTGCTCATGCTCTCTCTCCCTTGATCACGGCCGTGCGCAGCGCGTCGGACCAATAGCCGTGCTGAACAAGGAAGAGGCCTTCGTCCTCGATCTTTACGCCGCTTCGCAGTGGATGCAGGTCGATCGCCTGCGCCTCCTCATCGGCTCCCTCGACCCAGTGCGTCGCGCCGCGCGACAAGTCATTCCAGCGCATCGCCTTGGCCATGTACGCCTGCTGACAGGCGCGGAATTCCTCCAGATCGTCGGGCGTCGCCATGCCGCTGGCATTGAAGAAATCCTCGTATTGGCGAATGCGGCGCGCCCGCTGCTCTGCCGGTTCGTTCTTCGGCGCGATACAGTAGATCGTCACCTCGGTCTTATCCACCGCCAGCGGACGGAACACGCGCACTTGCGAGCTCATCTGGTCCATCAGATAGACGTTCGGATAGAGGCAGAGCATCCGGAGGTTCCCGACCATCCATTGAGCCTTGGCGCGGCCATGTGTCGCCGTGAGCTTGTCGAATTGCGCGTAGACGGGCCGGGACGTCGGGTCGGCAACCTGGGACCAGACCGCCAAATGGCCGTTCCGGAACGAGTAGTAGCCGCCCTTTTGCTTGGCTATCTTGCTGATGTCCATTGCCTTTATGTCATCCGACTCCGCTTTGCGACGACTGATGGTGGCGATGTAGTTCCAATGCAGCGACGACACGTGATAGCCGTCGGCGCCGTTCTCGGCCTGCAGCTTCCAATTGCCGTCGTAGATGTAGCTGGACGAGCCGCGCAGGACTTCGAGTCCGTCGGGCGCCTGATCGACCATCAGGTCGATCATCTTCGTGGCCTCGCCCAGATGTTCGGCCAATGGGTTCACATCCGGGTTGAGGCTTCCGAACAGAAAGCCACGATAAGCCTCGAACCTCGCGACCTTTTTTAGATCGTGCGAACCTTGGCTGTGGAATTGCTCGGGATAACCCGCGCCGTCGGGATCCTTCACCTTCAGCAACTTGCCGGAATTGCCGAATGTCCAGCCATGGAACGGGCAGGTAAACGTCGACTTGTTGCCGCGCTTGTAACGGCAAAGCATCGCGCCACGATGACTGCAGGCATTGATGAACGCGTTGAGCCGGTTGTCCTTGCTTCGGGCGATAAAGATAGGCTGTCGTCCGATCCAAGTTGTGAAGTAGTCATGCTTGTTCGGGATCTGACTCTCATGCGCAAGATACACCCAGTTTCCCTCAAACAGGTGCTTCATCTCCAACTCAAAGAACTCTACATCGGTAAACATTGCGCGATCGCAACGAAACAGACCGTCAGCGGAATCCTCGACCAATGCTGCATCGAGACGTTCAATGATGCTTGATGTCATAGCTTGTCCTCTAACAAGTATCGATCTGGCTGTTGACTGGATGGCGACGTTCGCAATCAGCCTCGAGATCATCAGAATGTATGGCAACTCAGATAGACGTCACGAGACGATCGCGCCCTTTCTGCCTGTACAGATGCGCACTGCGCCAATCATGGACCTCGAGCCTGTCCGCATCCTCGCCACCATTCTTGGAGCCCGGCTCGTCCATGACAGGCCAGGCCGAGCCGAACGCTTGACAGTCTGAATCGAAGTCTCAGCGGTGTGATCAATCGTGATCCAACGTTCAGTTCATGTCGCTGCTATCGTGGATATCTCTGTCCGGTTACTTGTAAGAGCCTGTCTCGGCGATACGGGCATTGAACAACGGCTTCCTGCTGGACCGAGAAGACTCTCTAAAGTCAAGCACCGTTGACGGAGGCGATCATGGATTCAGGCGACGATTTTCTCGGCACCCAGAACCTGGATTACGAAGCGTGGCGAGATGCGGTCCGCTCGATCTGTGGCCGGTACACGCCTGGCGGAATCGAACCGAAGAGCTTTTTTGGCAGAGCGCGTGCCCGAAGCGCTTGCGGATTCAGATCAGTGGACCTTAGTTTCAATGCTCATCGCCTCGATCGCACGCTCCAGGATGTCCGCGCTGATGCTGTGGATCACTACTGCGCATTATTTCAGATCAATGGTCAGTCCAGAATTATTCAGAACGACCGGATCGTGGAAGTCACGGCCGGCGATATCGCTTTTGTCGACGTGGCCCGCCCCCTAATGTGCGTATCCGAGAAGGGGAGCGACCAGTGGTGGAGGTCTTTGCAACTGCCGCGCCGATTGCTGCGGGCTCATCTGGGCTCAGAACCGCGGTGCCCTTCTCGACGCAGCGGAGCGGCCGCAGCCCGACCGCTGCGTCAACTCCTTCAGGATGCTGTCGAGGATGAGCAATCAATGTCTGTCTCGGCCAAAGCCTACATGCGCCTCGCGTTCTACGATTTATTGGGTGCACTATTCGCACTCTCGGGCCCGGAAAATGCTTCCGTTCATACCGACAGAATTTTCGCGCGTGTCCGCGATATCATCAAGGATCACTTTTCCAATCCGGACTTCGGTCCTTGCGAGGCGGCAGCCGAGGCGGGAATCTCGTTACGCTACCTTCAGAAGCTCTTTACGGTGAGAAAATCCACCTGCAGTCATTTCATAAATTCGGTTCGTCTGGATCACGCTGCGCGTCTATTAGAGCGCCGGTCGTTTCTGAAAACAGGCCAGCCCATCAGCGAGATCGCCTACGCCAGCGGTTTTGGCGACTACACTTACTTCACCCGAAAATTTCGGCGTCGCTTCGGTCATACACCAGGCTCCCATTGCGAAGATTACACCGAGCCCTGGGCGTTTCCACAGCGCTGAAGTGCGTCATTGGTTCACGATGCGGCGCCGCAGTAACGTAGGAAGTAAACGAACTCCTGCATGCGCTTGCCAGGAAGTTCGCACTGCGAGATGAGGTCGTTCAGCTTCGCCAATTGGTGAGGGCCGAGCGAATAGGCTCCCATTGTGCGTCGGAGAGAGTGGTGAATGCCCTGAGACTGGTCGTATTTGCAGCGGAACCGTCTCGCCCGGCACTGATAGGCGATTCGCCCCGTGGACCGCGCCGAGCTACGCGTATCTTGCTGCGTTTAGGCATGACTTGCACTCAGCTTGCCAAGACAATGACATTATCGGCGACGACCGCCTGCGGCTCCTCATGCTGCAGCAGCGCCCTGCGCGAGATTTCGTCAGAGTGCTCGACGATGTACCGGCTGTAATGCTTTTCGATCATTGTGACGCCAGTGTTGTGCAATGACGCCACAAGACGGATCGGAATGTTCTGCAACAGCATACGCACGATGCTCGAATGCCTAAGTGCATACATCGTCACAACAGCAGGATCGAGGCCGATGGCGGCGACGACCTTGTCGACCTGACGATGATAGTTCTGCCCCGGATTACTATCCCAAGGTCTGCCGTCGCTCTGCAGCAGGAGCGGTGCATCTTCGGCGCGACCGTTGATCGCCACTTTCAACTTTGCCGCGAGCTGCAGGGTGATAGGCACGCTGTAGCGCCCGCTCTTCTTCGCAGCTCGATTTCTGCCGCCGCCCTTGGCGGACTTCGGCATCATTAGTTTTGGCCGTACCGGATGATAATGCAGGTCATCAATGCGGAGGCGAACAGCTTGGCTCGGCCGCGCGCCGGTTATTGCCAACGTATCGGCAAGCAGCCCGAACTGATGATCAAGTTCATAGGCGCTGCCGACGAATTCGCGAACCTTGCCGTCAGAGATGATGACGTTGCGCGCCTCCTGCGCGTCTGGCAGGCCGGCGAGTCCAATTTGCCATACGTGACGGTTCTTGATGCGATCATCATGCTGTGCCGCCAATTCCAGCGCGGCGCACAGGCAACGGCAGAGCCGGTTGACGGTGGCGGGCACAATCTTGGTCAGCAGTCCGTCGCGCCATTTCTTCAACTCGGTCGCCGCGAGCAACTGTACCGGCTTCGCGAGCAGTACCGGGGTCAAGTGGATTCGCGGCCATTCGGCGTTGTAGGGGTTGGCACTGCGCGCTTCCAGATCGCGCTGATAAGCCTTGAGAGCATCGTCCACGCTGATCGGCGCGTTGGCGGTGCTGTCATCGCCGCGCGCTAGTTTCTTCGCAACGTCCTGTACTTCGAAGAACGTCAGGATCGTGCTGCCATTGCTCTCGTCGAAATCGTCAGCTTCGGCGATCGCCTTTGTCCAATATTTTCCGTGACTGTTCGAAGCCTTGAGCACCCACGTGCCGTTCGTCTTGTTGCGCCGGTATTGCAGCGCCACGCCGCGCGCGAGCGAGGGACCGCTGTATGGTTTGCGCCTGACGGCGAGCTTCAATCGAGCGGTGCGCGTCTCAAGACTAGAATGACGAACGTTGCGTGCCATCTTCTGTGTCCCCAGTTTTGTCCCAATGGCGTGTGGGAGTGCCAACGGATCCATGTGGCATGGTATGGGGAGAATTCTCGCCTGATCAATAGGTTAGGCTTTCCATATGACTCTCTGCAGGTCCACCGGCATATTTATTTTCCCTTGCGCAGGGAAGGCCGGATTGCTTCCGCTGAACCTGTATGCTCGTGTGCATCTCTTCTACCCAATCGCACGCGAGACCGCGGGTGCAGCAAGCACCCGGTCTTCCCTGCGCCCTCTGATTTTTGAGGGGCGTGAGAATGAGAAACCTCGGGCGCAACGTGTCGCGAGATCGCGGCCGCATATTCAACTGTCATCGCCCGGCTTGACCGGGCGACCCAGGGCGGATTCAACCGGTCGTCGCAACACTTTGTGTCTGGCTCACTCGGAGCAATTCGTCGAGAGTTTCCGCCGGTGTTTTCCAGCCGAGGGTTTTTCGGGGCCTGGTGTTGAGGGCAAGCGCC
>Ga0081540_1002865_pt1 | contig 13951 bp, 7 predicted proteins | sample TabmetS2T1R1_FD_71024 | JGI IMG/M metagenome (GOLD analysis project Ga0081540, IMG submission 71024) | Tabebuia heterophylla rhizosphere microbial communities from the University of Puerto Rico - S2T1R1 | ecosystem: Host-associated > Plants > Roots > Rhizosphere ... | reverse complement strand
GTAGGTGTGATCGTAATACGGGCTGCGTCGAGTATCATCTTCATTGCTTCCTTCGGGAACAAAAAGGACCATACCTTGGCGTGCTCGGGTGAGTAACACGCGATAAGCGTTCTTGAGATACTTCCTGTTCGCTTCGTTGCCAATGGTTTGCCAATGAGTACCCCGAAAAAAACGCAGAGATGCCCCCGCCAGGCTTATTCACGGGCTTTAAAATGGCCGGGCGGGCACGGTGGTGATATCCTCCGCGTCCTATGAGGAAAATCGTCGATTACAAGCTTATCTCCTCCGAAAGCTCCGACCACGTCGAGAAATTTATTCGCTCGTATCTCAGCGATGGTTGGGAGCTTTTTGGTGCTCCTTCTTGCTCAATAGACTTTTACTGCCAGGCGTTGGTGAAATACGCCGAAGAGGCCGCGAGTCACTCTTCCGAAGCTCTTTCTTCCTCACTGTCGGAGCCATGACTAGCTGATCATCGGTAAACCGCGCCCGCCAGGACCCAAATTCCCGATAACCCCAGCAGGCACACGCCAGCGGATGAGTCTGCACTGCGTTCTTGGTGTGCTCTGCGGTTTGTAGACCGAAAGTGCGTGCGCTATTTCCTCTTTTCGACCCGCCTTGCATCTTGCCTTTCGGCAGGTTCCTGCGAAATTCCGGATGACCGCCTCGCTCGAAGTGGATCCTTGATTTTTACCCGTTATGAAAGCAGTCGTCTACGATGCACCTCGCTCATTCTCCTACCGGGAGACCGCCGACCCTAAACCCGCGGCGGATGAGGCGCTCGTGCGCATTCATGCTTGTGGCTTGTGTGGCACGGACCTTCACATTCATGAGGGCGAATTCGGACCCCGTTTTCCACTTATCCCCGGCCATGAGTTCACGGGTGAGATAGTCGCGGTTGGTGCGGATGTGCCAGGATTTCACCCTGGCCAGCGGATTGTTGCCAATAGCAACACTGTCTGCGGAACCTGCTTTTATTGTATGCGCGGCGATTTTCTCCTTTGTGAGAACTTGGGAGCCTATGGGGTGACGCTAAATGGCGGATTCGCCGAGTATTTGAAAATTAAGGCTGATAGGGTTTTTCCTATCCATAATCTTAAGCCTCGCGAGGCCATCATGGTCGAGCCCTCGGCGTGTGCGCTCCATGGTATCGAGGTTCTCGATGCCAGAGCGGGAAGCGACGTCCTTCTCTTCGGAGCCGGTCCGACCGGACAGGTCCTCGCCCAGCTGGTAAAACTGAACGGTGCCGCCCGCCTGGTTGTCGCGGCGCCACCAGGCAAAAAGCTGGACTTGATTGCGAAGTTGGCTGCTGACGAAGTTGCACCAATGGATCGGCAGAACCCAGATGTGCACCGTAAACGACTGCGCGAATTGAGTCCCAATGGCTTCGACTATGTCATCGAGGCGACAGGGTCAGCAGCGATTTGCGAAGAGGCGCTTCAGTTTGTTCGCCGTCGCGGAACGCTGCTGGTCTACGGTGTCTATCCGGAAAAGGACACGGCGCGGTTTAATCCCTTCGATTTATTTCGCGGCGAGATCTGTATTAAAGGCTCTTTCGCGCAGGTTGACAGCTTTGGCCGGGCTCTTGCCTATTTGGAGAGCGGAAGGGTCAAAGTCGACGAGATCGTGACCGACGAAGTTCCTCTCTCCGATTACCAGCACGCTCTGGAACTGGCATGGAGCCGCAAGGGCGTCAAAACTATGCTCGTCCCGAATTCATAGACTGGCGAGGCCTCCTTCCGAAGGAGCATGAAACTTCTTTCGCGGCCATGGCTGGTCCTCAGCACCGGGGAGCGGTTCAATGCGCTCGAGGGTAGCGAAACTCACATCGCGCATAATCCGCAGGAACTCCTGCATATAGGCATGGGAGGAACCTGCCTCGCTGGTCGCGGCATAGAGGCGGCTGTGCAGCCCACCCTTGCCGACCGGTTTCCAGGCGACATACTTGCGGTCCAAGTAGGGCTGAACCGTCCAGCCAGGCAAAGCCGCAACCCCGCGACCACTCGCCACCAACTGAAGAATTGCAACCGTTAGCTCGGTTGTTCGGCGCGTGGGATTAACGTGGGCAGGTCGAAGCACATCGCGGACCAGATCCAGGCGTTCATCGGGAATCGGGTACGTCACGAGAACCTCGTTCTTGAAATCCTTGGCCGTGAGATATGCCTTGCGGGCGAGTGGGTGCCGGTGCGAAAGCAGAGCCAGAACTTCATAGCCAAACAGCGGATGGTAGATCACGCCGTCGCGCTTTCCAGCATGAGAAACGATGACCAGGTCGGCGCGGTTTTCCCCAAGAAGCCCGACCGGATCAGCGTGAAACCCGGAGACCAGATCGAGTTCAACTTGCGACCAACGCTCGCGGAAGGCGTCCATCGACGGCATCAGCCAGTCAAAACAGGAATGACATTCCACCGCGATGCGGAGCATACCGGCCTCGCCTTGGGCGATCCGCGCGACGTCTCTCTCCCCATCGCGAATACGACGGCTCACGTCATAGGCAAGATTCACCAAATGTCGACCGGGCAGTGTGAACCGCAGAGGGTCGCTCTTTCGTTCAAAGAGCTGGACGCCATATTCTTCTTCAACTGCTCTCACGTGATGCGAAACGGCAGGTTGCGAAAGATTCAATCGTTTACCCGCTTTGGATAAATTCCCCGTCTCCGCCAAAGCGATTAGAGTTCTGAGATGACGCAGTTCAAGCATGTGGGTTCATAAATTTGGTGAATGATCATGGCAAAAACAACGAATTTTGAAACTGCCGGCATTCGCGGCATACTGATCGAATGGACGGTCACATTACCACGCATAACCTCGGTTATCCCCGTATCGGTGAGAAACGGGAGTTAAAGAAGGCGACAGAGGCCTACTGGCGAGGCGAGATCTCGGTTGCTGAACTCGAGGAGGTCGGCCGCAACCTGCGAAAGGCCCATTGGCTCGCGCAAAAGGAGGCGGGGATCGAGCTTATCCCCTCCAACGATTTCTCCTTCTACGACCAGATGCTGGACATGACTTGCCTGCTGGGGAACATACCGGCGCGGTTCGCCTGGAACAGAGACTCTGCTGGACTTGACCTTTGCTTCCAAATCGCTCGAGGGGGAGGGGACAAGAAACAGATGTCGATTCACCCCAGCGAAATGACCAAATGGTTCGACACAAACTACCACTACATTGTGCCGGAATTCCACGAGGAGACGAAGTTTCAGCTGAGTGGCAGCAAGCCGTTCGATGAGTTCAAAGAGGCGCTCGCCCTCGGTATTCGCACCAAGCCGGTCCTCATCGGACCGTTGACCTACCTGTATCTTGGAAAGAGTAGCAGCTCCGAGTTCGAGCGGCTCGCGTTACTTGATCGGTTGCTTCCTGTGTATGCGGATATCCTTCACCAACTCAACACGCTGGGCGCCGAGTGGGTGCAAATTGACGAGCCGATCCTTGCCTTTGAGCTCAGCTCGGACTGGCAAACAGCCTTTCTCCAGGCTTACCGAAAGCTTCGCTCGGCTCTGCCCGACACCAAACTCCTCCTCGCCACCTATTTTGGTGAACTCCGCGAGAACATTCCCCTGGCGGTGAGTTTGCCGGTCGACGCCCTGCATCTGGATGTTACTCGGGCTGGCTCCGAACTCGATCAGCTCGTCAATCGCCTTCCTTCCGCCATGGCCCTGTCGCTTGGAGTGGTGGATGGGCGAAATGTATGGCGAAACAATTTTGAACTATCGCTCGACCAGATCAACAAGGCGAAACGGATCCTCAGTGCCAATCGAATCTTGATTGCACCCTCATGCTCACTGCTCCATTCGCCGGTGACACTCCGCCACGAGTCGGCCTTTGACTCTGAAATCAAAGAATGGCTGGCGTTCGCTGAGGAAAAGCTGAAAGAGGTGACGCAGCTGGCCCGCCTAGCTGAGGGTGGGGGCGACGCCATGGTCGCTTACCGAAATCGCGTGGCTTCGCATTCCCGGCGGGCGAGTGAACGCATTCATCGCTCTGAGGTGAAGGCTCGTTCCGAAGCGGTGAAACCAGAGGATAGCCGGAGGAAAGCTCCGTATCGCGATCGCCGCCATCGGCAGCGCGCCGCTCTCGGCCTGCCTTTGCTTCCCACGACCACGATTGGCTCCTTCCCACAAACGGCCGATATCCGGTCGGCGCGGGCGCGGTGGAAGCGCGGCGAACTTGCCGATGACGAATACGAGAAATTTCTTAGAGAGAAGACCGCAGAGTGCATCCGTTTGCAGGAAGATGTCGGCTTGGACGTGTTGGTGCATGGCGAGTTCGAACGCAACGACATGGTTGAATACTTTGGCGAGCAACTCGATGGCTTTGCTTTCACGGAAAATGGATGGGTTCAAAGTTATGGATCGCGCTGCGTAAAACCGCCCATCATCTACGGTGACGTTCGCCGTCCCCACGCGATGACGGTGGAATGGTCTCGCTATGCGCAATCGCGAACATCCAAGCCGATGAAGGGCATGCTTACGGGCCCGATCACTATTCTCCAATGGAGCTTCGTTCGCGACGATCAGCCGCGGAGCGAAACAGCGCGCCAGATCGCTTTAGCAATCCGAGATGAGGTTCTTGATCTAGAAGCAGCTGGCATCAAGGTAATTCAAATCGATGAGCCGGCGCTTCGCGAAGGGCTCCCGCTGCGCAGGAGCGATTGGCAGGCCTACTTGCAGTGGGCGATCGAGTCGTTCCGCCTGGCATCATCCGGAGTTCGCGACGAGACGCAGATTCATACTCATATGTGTTACTGCGAGTTTAATGACATCATCGATTCGATCGCGGCTCTCGACGCTGATGTCATTTCGATGGAGGCCTCACGATCGAACATGGAGTTGCTTGATGCCTTTGCCGCTTTTCGGTATCCAAATGAGGTTGGACCCGGAGTTTGGGATATCCATTCTCCTCGCGTGCCTGGCACCGCGGAGATGGAAAGCCTCCTGCGCACCGCGGTCGCCGTCCTGCCAATCGAAAATCTTTGGGTTAATCCGGACTGCGGATTGAAAACTCGCGGCTGGGACGAGGTGATCGCTTCGCTGCGGAACATGACAAAGGTGGCCGAGGCCCTTCGAAAGGACCGGTCGGTTTTGTCCGGCGTCTCAGCTCAGCCTGAGGCCAAATCTTGAGGGAGTCGAGGCGCCTCCAAGAGCGTGCGGTTGTCCCGGTCATCCGGGAACCGCTGGCGATACTTCGATTTTAGAGGCAGCCCTGTTCGCGAGGATCTTCGAAAGGGTCTTTTGCAGGCGATCCATGTCGATCGGCTTTGTCAGGTGTTCCTGGAAGCCAGCCTGAAGACATCTGTCGATATCTTCCGCCATTCCATAACCGGTGAGAGCCACGGCTGGAGTTTGGCAAATCTCGCGAGCGGCTTTGATGAAGTCAATGCCCGACCCATCTGGCAGCCCGATGTCACTGAGAATAACATCAAACTTTCTCTCTCTAAGTTTCTGACATGCGATGCCGACCGTCGAGCACGTTTCCACCTCGTATCCCATCTGCTGCAAGACTTTCTCTAAGACACGGGCAGAATCCTCGTGATCTTCAATCAAGAGCACGCGAAGGCTGCTCGAATTGCGCTCGGGCTGCGCCTCGGGCTGTGCAGCAGAGGCAATCGCCGGAGCAGATGTGTCCTTAGGCGGATAGGCTTGGAGAAAGCTGATAGTGAATGTTGATCCGCAACCTGGACCTTTGCTCTCGGCACGAAGCGCTCCGCCATGCGCTTCGACCAGAGCCTTTGCGATCGACAGTCCAAGGCCTAACCCTCGGAATCTTATCTCGGGGGGAATGTCCCCTTGCTCGAAGCGCTGAAACAAACGCGCAATCAGCTCTTCGGGCATCCCGATCCCATCGTCGGTAATGGCGATACTTAGCTCAGTGTCTTGAGGGTTGCTGCTAACAATCTCGATACTCCCGCCCTCTCGACCAAATTTCACAGCATTGCCAATGAGGTTCAAAAGAATCTGCTGAAGTCGGGCTGGATCTGCTTCCAACCACGAATTTCTGGCGTCGAACTGACAGTGAAGTCGTAAGCCTCTCGCCTGAACTTCCTCGCGGAAGAGGGCTCCAGCGGAAACAACAAGGTTGTGAACGTCGAGCAACTCTTTTTCGAGGGAAAGCTTTCCGTTTTCGATCCTGGTCAGATCGAGGAGGTCGTCGATGAGGCGCGCCTCGAGTTCGACGTTGCGACGCAGACGCTGAAGATCTGAACGAAGCGTGGCGGGCAGTGCATTGGTCGCCTCCCACGACGAGAGAGTTGCCAAGACCGGGGTCAGCGGTGTTCGCAGTTCGTGCGAAAGCGCGGCGAGAAACTTGTCCTTGGCCTTGCTCGAGGCCTCAATCTGTTCCTTAGCACGAACCAGCGTGCGCTCGAACTCCTTATGAGCGGTAAAATCTCGAAAGACGAGGACAACCCCGCGGACGATTCCATCTGACTCTCGGATGGGTGCGCCGCTGTCGTCGATGGGCAGTTCGCTCCCATCCCGCCGAAGGAGCACAGTATGGTTGGCAAGACCGACGATTGCGCCCGTCGCCAATACTTTGTCGACGGGACTTTCCACTGGAAGGCGGGTTTCCTCATTGATAATGCGAAAGACCTCCGCACAAGGGCGATCCTCGGCCTCCTTGGCGCTCCATCCGGTAAGCTTCTCGGCGATCGGATTGAGGAAGGTGATGCGCCCCTTAATGTCTGTGATAATCACCGCATCCCCGATGCTCGCGAGCGTCACGGCCAGGATTTCCTTTTGCCGGCGTGTCTCCAGATTCGCAACGAAATGATGCATCATTTCCTTGCGGATCCGATAATAGGCCCACGCCAAAAATGCCAGATTCAGGAAAATAGCCGAGAGAAATACCCAACCGCGAAATTGGACCGCGGCATCGGCGCTCTCGCTGGCTGCCGCCCGACCGTTTTCCTGACCCGACACGATCTCGGCGATGATTGTCCGAATCGACTCCATCGTCCGCTCTCCTGTATCGCTACGCACGATTTCCATCGCCGCGGGTATCCGGCCGGATTGCACGAGACTCACTGTCTTGCGCAATTCCTCAATCTTGGCATTGATCGACTTTCCCAACTCACTCACCTGCTTTTCCTGCAGCAATCCGGCCTTGGCGAGCTTCTGGGCTGCTTGGAGTCTCTGGTGAATGGTGGCGATGGCTTCCTCATATGGGGCGAGATAGTTCGCTCGGTGCGTCAAGAGGTATCCTCTCTGGCCGGTCTCGGCATCCTGAACAGTGGAGCGCAAATCCTGGATCGCCTCGATGGCGGCATCGAATTCTCTGATCCGGGCGATTGCATCCAGAGCCGCTCGCCCTGCCAGGTAGCTCGCCGCGATGCCAATGATGAGAACCGCTGACATCAAAATGAAGAAGAGGCGAACCTTGTCACTCGCTTCATTGAGGGATGATGGATCCGGGTTCATCTGGGGTGAAGACGCTCAGATCGTACCGACCGCGTCAATAGGGCTCAGTCCTTATTTTAGATCAGGGAACGAGTCATTACGCTCGCCTTCCTTCCGGGACCCCTTTAGGCTGGGCCAAAATGCCCCGCCCCAGCAAGAATTCTCCGAAACAAATTTCAATTAGCAAGAGTGTGCCGATTGCCTCGCCGGCTGATCCTCTTTGGTTCAAGGATGCCATCATTTACCAACTGCATGTCCGCTCCTTTCGCGACAGCACTGGCGATGGCATCGGCGACTTTCGCGGGCTCCATGACAAGCTCGGCTATTTCGAGGACATGGGTGTCACGAGCTTGTGGCTGATGCCTTTTTATCCCTCACCGATGCGTGATGATGGCTATGATATCGCCGACTATTTTTCGGTGCATCCTTCCTATGGAACGCTCAAGGACTTCCAGGAATTCCTTGCCGAGGCGCATCGCCGCAAGCTGCGGGTGATCACCGAGCTCGTGATCAATCATACTTCGGATCAGCACGGCTGGTTCCAGCGCGCACGCAGGGCCCCTCCGGGCAGTCCTGAGCGCGAGTTCTACGTATGGAGCGATTCTCCACGACGCTTCGAAGAAGCCCGAATCATCTTTAAGGATTTCGAGACGTCGAATTGGGCCTGGGATCCGGCGGCGGGAGCATACTACTGGCATCGGTTTTATTCACATCAGCCAGATCTGAATTTCGATAACCCGCTTGTTCGTGAAGCCGTTCTTAGCGTTGCCGAGTTTTGGCTGAGGCTGGGGGTCGATGGAATCCAACTCGCTGCGGTTCCCTATCTGTTCGAGCGCGATGGCACCTCTTGTGAAAATCTTCCGGAGACGCATGCGTTCCTCCGGGAGCTGCGTGAGAATCTGGACAACAAGTTTCCCGACCGAGTGCTGCTTGCCGAAACCAACCTGTGGCCGGAGGATGCGGCCTCCTACTTTGGCCAAGCCGATGAATGCCACCTAGCATTTCACTTTCCTCTAATGGCACGGCTCTTCATGGCCGTCCAAATGGAGGACCGCTTTCCCATCATTGACATCCTTGAACAGACACCGGAGATCCCGCCGACCTGCCAGTGGGCGATTTTCCTTCGAAACCACGACGAACTCACCCTGGAAATGGTGACGGATGAGGAGCGTGATAACATGTACCGCTTGTTGGCTGAAGATCCGAGAGCCCGGCTCAATCTTGGCATCCGCCGACGGCTCGCCCCGTTGCTAAAGAATAATCGTCGGCGCATCGAATTGATCAACGCTCTCCTTTTCTCGCTGCCGGGAACGCCAATCATTTACTACGGCGATGAGATCGGAATGGGGGACAATATCTATCTTGGCGATCGCAATGGAGTGCGCACTCCCATGCAATGGAGTGCCGATCGGAATGCTGGATTTTCAAAAACCAATCCACAGCGCTTGTTTCTTCCGGTTATTGTCGATCCGGAGTTTCATTTTGAGGCTGTCAATATCGATGTTCAGCTGAAGAACGTTTCGTCGCTATTCTGGTGGATGCGCAGAATCATCGCGGTCCGGCGTCGCCTTCCTGCGCTCTCCCACGGCACGATCGAGTTCCTCCATCCGACAAACGCGAAAGTCCTCGCGTTTCTGCGCCAGTACAAGGGCGAGACCGTGCTTGTTGTTGCCAATCTCTCTCGGTTTTCGCAGTCGGTGACCATTGATCTGTCGCGATTTCAAGGCCATCAGGCCGAAGAGCTTTTTGGCGGCGGACCCTTCGTCGAGATCACTGACACCCCGATTCTCTTCACAATCGGACCGAACGATTTCTATTGGCTGCGGCTGACGAAAGCGGTGGCACTACCGCCTCCGGCGCCGGAAAGCCTCATCCGAACACTGGAGACGCCATCGGTCTGGTCCGATGAGCTGTTGGATGTTTTGCGGACCACTGTGCTGCCGGAATACCTTCCGCTCTGCCGATGGTTTGGCCAGAAGCAGCGAACGTTACGCTCCATCGAGATTCTCGAGGCTCGCGCCGAGCAAAAGTCCGACGCGATGCGTGTCATGCTCCTGAAGCTCTCCTTTGCTGAGGGAGACCCGGTCACCCAGGTGATGCCCCTCTTCATTGGAAAAGAGGATGAGGGCGAACCGAAAGGAGTCCCCGCGATGGTCGCCCGATTTGCCGACGGCATGGTTCTCTGGGATGCGCTGTATGTTGGCGCGTGCCGCAAGAAGGTCTGGGAGGTTCTGGCCGCACGCGATGCCTGGCATGGATCTGGCGTGCGACAGTTTGGAATCAAAAATAACCTCACGGCAGAAATCCGGCCGTCGAAAACACGCCTGCTCGGAGGAGAGCAATCGAATTCGACGCTTTCGTTCGATGACACGTTTCTCCTCAAATTCCTGCGGAAATTCGAGCCCGGTCCGCATCCCGATGCGGACATCATACGTGCGCTTGGCAACAACAATTTCCCCAATGTCCCACGATACGCGGGCGAGATTCGTTGTCGCGTCGATCGCGAGGAGGGGGTTCTGGCTCTCTTGACAACGTACGTCAAAAATCAGGGCGAATGCTGGACGTATGCTTTAGATGGGATCGCGCGATTCTTTGAACGCGTGCTCTCGACCACCGTGGAGCCGGACGAAGAAGAGCCGGAGTTGACGGAACTCGCGGGTGCAGCATTTCCGCCGCGATTGCGCCAACTCGGCGTCCGAACAGCCGAATTACATCGATGTCTCGAATCGATCGACGGCCCGGATTTTGCTCCGGAACCGTTTACGCTTCTCTACCAGCGTTCTCTCTATCAAACCATGCGCGGTCTACTCCGGCGGACCGAGCGCGAGGTTACCAACAAGCTGGCGGATTTGGCTCCGGAGATACGGGCCCAAGCTCTCGAGTGGTTCTCTCGCTCACCGCGAATTCTCGCGGCCTATTCGGTCTTGCTGAAGCGCAAAATTACCGCCACTAAGACGCGTGTGCACGGCGACTACCATCTCGGGCAGGTCCTGAATACCGGCAATGACTTCATCATTCTCGACTTTGAAGGGGAGCCGCGAAAGACCCTCGGTGAACGCTTACTCAAGCGATCGCCGCTCGTGGACGTCGCAGGGATGGTGCGTTCGTTTGACTACGCCGTCGAAGTTAGTCTCTTGCAACAAAAACCTCAGGACCAAGACCGGCTACAACCGTGGGCTTTGAGATGGCTGGCACTTGTCACGACAGAGTTTCTTGAGGGTTATCAAACAACTGCCGCAGGAGCATCCTTCCTGCCCCCAACCGCCGGAGAGTTCGACGCATTGCTGAAACTTTTCGCCCTGGATAAAGCCGTTTACGAGATCGGCTATGAGCTGAATTATCGTCCTGACTTTCTTCGAATTCCGCTTGCAGCGGTCAACCGTTTGGTTGAAGGCGGTGAACTTGCGATGCATCATCACCCGGAACCTGTCTGAACCGTTCATGCGTCAGCACACGATTGGAAATCAAACTGTGAACCTCACTAACTCTGCGCGAGCCCTAACGTATGGGAGGTGAGGTGACCGCGCCGGTCTGGCCCGGGAAGCCATATCCACTTGGCGCAAAAGTTACGGCTGAGGGAACAAACTTCGCCCTCTTCTCGGAGAACGCGACCGGCGTCGAACTCTGCTTGTTCACTCATCCCGAAGATCTCCAGGAAAGCGCCAGAGTCCGGCTGACGGAGGTTACTGATGGTGTCTGGCATTGCTTTCTGCCGAACGTAACCAGCGGTCAACTTTACGGCTATCGTGTTCATGGGCTTTATGCACCGGAAGAAGGCTATCGCTTTAATGAATTCAAGCTGCTGCTTGATCCGTATGCGCGCGCCGTGGCGGGGCTCATCAAATGGAGCGGCGAAATGTTTGCCTATGCGCTCGGCAACAACGATGGCGATCTAAAAAAGGACACGGGAGATAACGCAGCCGGCCTCCCGAAGTCCGTCGTTGTTAGCGAGGATTTTGATTGGAGCGGTGACAAAAGTCCCGATGTCCCGCTTTCGGAATCGGTGATTTATGAGGTCCACGTCAAAGGCTTTTCCAAGCTTTGTCCTCATATCCCCGAGGAGGTTCGCGGCAGCTACGCCGGCCTTGCCAGCGACTTCGCCATCGACTATTTTCACAAGCTCGGGGTGACAGCCGTCGAGCTTCTACCTGTTCACCATTTCGTCAACGACGAACATTTGGAGAAGAAGGGTTTGGCAAACTACTGGGGCTATAATTCGATTGCCTACTTTGCGCCTCAGTGCACCTACTCGAGCGGCGGCTTTTTGGGGCAACAGGTGACCGAATTCAAGCAGATGGTGAAGAAGCTGCACGCGGCGGGCCTGGAGGTAATTCTCGACGTCGTTTATAACCATACAGGCGAGGGCAATCACATGGGGCCGACCCTCTGTTTTCGCGGAGCAGATAATTCGGCGTACTATCGCCTCGTCCCTGACAGCCGGCGGTACTATATGGATTACACGGGCTGTGGAAATTCCCTGAACATGATGCATCCCAGGGTGCTCCAGCTAATCATGGATAGTCTGCGCTACTGGATTCTCGAGATGCACGTAGATGGGTTTCGTTTCGATCTCGCCTCCACACTGGCCCGCGAACTCCATGAAGTGAACCGCCTCTCCGCTTTCTTCGACATCGTTCACCAGGACCCGGTGATCTCGCGCGTGAAGCTGATCGCTGAACCGTGGGATGTAGGTGAGGGAGGGTATCAGGTGGGAAACTTTCCGGTGCTCTGGGCGGAGTGGAATGGCAAATACCGCGACTGTATGCGCAAGTATTGGAAGGGAGACGAAGGGACTATCGGAGAGTTCGCCTCACGGCTGACCGGCAGCTCCGACCTATATCAGCAGGATGGCAAACGCCCATACGCCAGCATCAACTTCATCACGGCGCATGACGGGTTTACCCTCCATGATTTGGTCGCTTACAATGAGAAGCATAACGAGGCCAATGGGGAGGACAACCGCGACGGCGACAGCCACAACAACTCCTGGAATTGCGGGATGGAAGGCCCCACCGAGGATGAGAGTATCAACGCCCTTCGCCGGCGCCAGATGCGCAACTTTCTGGCGACCTTGTTCCTCTCCCAAGGCGTGCCGATGCTGTCTGGAGGCGATGAGTTTGCCCGTTCCCAAAGAGGAAACAACAATGTCTATTGCCAGGACAACGAATTCAGCTGGTTTTCCTGGGAGCGAAAGCCGTTCGAGGTCGCGCAAACTGACTTTGTCGCCAAGCTCATCCGCTTCCGTAAGGATCATCCGGTTTTCCGAAGGCCAAAGTTCTTTCAGGGGCGACCGATCCGCGGATTAGGTATCAAGGATATTATGTGGCTCAATCCCGCCGGCAAAGAGATGAGCGACGAAGAGTGGAACACAGGATATGCGCGTTCAATTGGCCTGCTGTTGAGCGGCCAAACAATGGATGTCCGCAATTCACAGGGCGAGCCCATTACGGACGATACTTACGTGCTCTTCTTCAACGCTCATCATGACAAGCTTCCCTTTCGCTTGCCCAGAATCCGGACAAGTCGAGCGGGCTGGGAGCTTGTCCTGGATACGGCACGGGAAGCAGGATTTCTGGAGGAGAGAGTTCAATATCCTGCTGCCGGAACTCTCGAGCTGGTTGAAAGATCACTGGTTGTTCTCAGGCATGGATTGACTCGCCAGCGACCCAAGCTCCTGTCTCCGCGGGATATTGCCACGCAGTGAGCGAGGGCGCCTTTCCTCGAATCCCGAGGGCAACGTATCGACTGCAGTTCCATGCCGGGTTCACCTTTGATGATGCCCGGCAAATACTCGACTATTTGAGCGCTCTGGGGATCAGCGATGTTTACACATCGCCGTACTTTCAGTCAGCGCCAGGGAGCACCCACGGCTATGACGTCTCTGACCATAATCGGCTGAATCCACTCATCGGTGATGAGGCTTCATTTCATGCCTACTGCTCGGCACTCAAGGAACACCAGATGGGGCAGGTGCTCGACTTCGTTCCTAATCACATGGGAATTGGTGGCCCGTTGAACGCATGGTGGATGGATGTCCTTGAGGACGGGCGAATTTCCCCCTACGCGCGCTACTTCGATATCGACTGGCGTCCGGCTAACATTGTCCTTTCTGATCGGATCCTCCTGCCGATTCTCGGAGACCGATACGGAAAAGTGCTCGAGGAGGGCGGCTTCAAACTCTTATTCGAGGCTGGCGGATTCTTTCTGTCCTATTCCGAGACGAGGCTTCCGATCAGTCCCGCAACGTATGCGAGGATCCTGGGAAACTCCCACCGACACCTCGATATTTCTTCGCGTCAAGCCTTGGACGCATGCGCGATGGAGTTCGCGGCGCTGCCTGCCGATCAATCCCGTTCCGAGGCGAAAGTTGTTGCCAAGGCTCACCTGCGCGAGCTGGCGGCAAGCCATGAGCTGGTGGCTGAGGCGATCAATCTTTCCCTTCGTTCGATGGAAGGTGAGCCCGGCAATCCCTCTAGCTTCGACGCGTTGCATGAACTGCTGGATGAGCAAGTCTACCGGCTGAGCTACTGGCGCATCGCCGCCGAAGAGGTCAACTATCGGCG
>Ga0081540_1002864_pt1 | contig 13951 bp, 12 predicted proteins | sample TabmetS2T1R1_FD_71024 | JGI IMG/M metagenome (GOLD analysis project Ga0081540, IMG submission 71024) | Tabebuia heterophylla rhizosphere microbial communities from the University of Puerto Rico - S2T1R1 | ecosystem: Host-associated > Plants > Roots > Rhizosphere ... | reverse complement strand
GACATCTCGGAGCGTTCGATCTTGCGATCGACGATTACGCGCTGCCGTCGCCCTCCTCGCGCGCAAAGCTTGTGTTCGGGACTTCGCGCGACGGCGCCAAATCCACCTGCGATCTGATCCTCGATCTCTCGGGCGGCATGCCGCTGTTTCCCGCGCATGAATTGCGGCCCGGCTATCTGCGCGCCGATCCGCGCGACAAGGCCGCCGTCGAGCGCGCGATCGCGGACGCGGGCGGCCTGGTCGGCACCTTCGACAAGCCGCGCTTTGTCAATTTCGAGCCGTCGCTCTGCGCGCATTCGCGCTCGTCCATCGTCGGATGCACGCGCTGTCTCGATCTGTGTCCGACCGGCGCGATCACGCCGAACGGGAATGCAGTCGCGATCGACGCCAATGTGTGCGCCGGCTGCGGTTCCTGCGCGTCCGTTTGTCCGACCGGCGCGGCCTCTTACGCGCTGCCGAGCGTCGACGCCCTGATGCGGCGGCTGCGGACGCTGCTGCAGACGTATCGCAAGGCAGGCGGAAGCGATGCCGTGGTATTGTTTCACGACGGCGAGCACGGCGAAGAAATCATCGATGCTCTGGCACGGTTCGGCGACGGCTTGCCGGCCAATGTATTGCCACTGCGCGTCAACGAAGTGACGCAGCTCGGGCCGGAACTTCTCGCATCCGTCTTTGCCTATGGCGGCAGCGGCGTCGCCCTGCTGACGCGCGCCAAGCCCCGTCACGATATCACCGCGCTTCGCCGTGCGGTCGAGACGTCGGATCGGATCGTTGCCGCGCTGGGCTTCGGTACCGGCGTGATCCGGATCATCGAGACCGACGATCCGGACCAACTCCGCGCCATGCTGGATGCCGCCCCTCGCGGCGTCGCAACGCAAAAGCCGGCCGGCTTTGTGCCGCGCGGCGCAAAGCGCGGCGTGCTGGAGACGACGTTCCGCGAGCTTCACCTCGCCGCCCCCGCGCCGGTCGATGTGGTGCCGCTGGCGCCGGGCGCCCCCTTCGGCTCCGTGAAGCTGAATGTCGAGGGATGCACACTGTGCCATGCCTGCGTCACCGCCTGTCCGACCGGCGCGCTATCAGATAATCCTGATCGCGCGATGCTGCGTTTTACCGAAAGCCTCTGCGTGCAGTGTGGTCTTTGCGAATCCACATGCCCCGAGAAGGTCATCGCCATCGAGCCGCGCCTCGACTTCCAGGCCTGGAATACCCCGCAGCGCGTGCTCAAGGAAGAAGAGCCGTTCAACTGCATCGCCTGCGGCAAGCCCTTTGGCACCAAAAGCTCGATCGACCGCGTGCTCGCAAAACTCGGCGAGAGGCACTGGATGTTCCAGGGTACAAATGCCAAACGCCTCGACGTCATCAAGATGTGTGCGGATTGCCGCGTTGAAGCGGTGGTGAACGAGAGTTTCGATCCGCACGCGGCGCCGCAGCGCCCGCCGGTGATGTCGACCGAAGATTATTTGCGCGCGCGCAATGTGAAGAAGGACGATCCGCTTGGATCGTAAGCCGTCAGTGTCCGCTGCCCCACCAGATCTCAAGGCCCGCGCGACGTCAAAAGCCGCCGGCATTCCCGGCGTCAAGCACATCGTCGCCGTCGCCTCCGGCAAGGGCGGCGTCGGCAAATCCACCACCTCCTGCAATCTCGCGCTCGGCTTCGCCGCGCTGGGACTGAAGACCGGCATTCTCGACGCCGACATCTATGGTCCGTCGCAACAAAAACTGTTCGGACTGCGCGGCAAGCCGCGGCAGCTCGGGCCGCGCATGCTGGAGCCGATGGAGCGATTCGGCGTCAAGGTGATGTCGATCGGCTTTCTGGTCGAGGAAGACAACGCCATGATCTGGCGCGGGCCGATGGTGATCTCGGCGATCACGCAGATGCTGCGCGAAGTGGCATGGAACGATCTCGATATTCTCGTCGTCGACCTGCCGCCCGGCACCGGCGACGCCCAGCTCACCATGGCGCAACAGGCGCCGCTCGACGGCGCGATCATCGTCTCGACGCCGCAGGACCTCGCCCTGATCGACGCACGGCGCGGCATCGCGATGTTCCAGAAGGTGAGCATCCCGATCCTGGGCGTGATCGAAAACATGTCGAGCTTCTGCTGCCCGACCTGCAACCACGTCACGCCGATCTTCGGCCATGGCGGTGCGCGGACGGAAGCCGAAAGCCGCGGCATTCCCTATCTCGGCGAAATCCCGCTCGACATTCAGATCCGCCAGACCTCCGACGATGGCCGCCCGATCGTCGCGGTCGAGCCCGATGGCGTCCATGCCAGGCATTATGTGAGCATTGCGCGTGAAATCTGGACCGCCATCGTCACCGGCGCGGCGCATCGGCCGCCGCCGCGTATCGTCATCGAGTAAATGCGGCCCGGCTCAAGGGCTCATGAAGACGGCGTTGATCGGCTCTGCCCCACCGATAAGGCCGAGCGCATGCAATTCATCGCGGTGCAGGTCGACAAGTAGGATCGATAGGATCACCAAAAGAGCCGCGGCAACCACCACAAGAAGCCGCGAGACGGACGCATCGGTCGGCTCGCCTTGTGCGTCCGCCCGATCCCGAGGCCGGTTCCAGAGCGGTGACATGAGAGCCAGCAAGGCATAGAGCATTGCGATCTCTCCTCTTCGCGTCGTGCCCGGGAGCGTAAACCGGTCGCAGGCCATTGTCGATGATTGTCCGAGAGGACATCGTGCCACACCTGTAAGCGGGTGTGGCCAGAGCACGCGCGCAATTGGGCCTCCAGATTAGACGCTAACCGAGTTAGGAAGAACGAAAGCCGGTCGAATCGATGGATTGGTTTGAGATGACATGGTCGATCTCGCCGCGCGTGAGACCAATGTCCGCAAGCTCGCTATCCGTAAGGCTACACAGTTGCGTTCGCAGCCTCCCGCGTTTGCGCCACTCCTGAAATGCGCTCCAATATGCTTCGAGAGGACTGTAGACCTGCCGTTTGCCGATTGCTGATCCGAAGTCGGTGGTCCCTTGGATCGTGCTCATTGCGGTGTCTCCCGCCTAGACTGTTTTACCAGGCGAAGTTGCCGCAAAATGCTCCGGCGCACTTAACTGGCGGCTTACATTTCCCTTATCGCCAGCTTATTCTTCCTGCTTAAGGGGGCCGAAGGGTGAGCCAGAAGGAATGGCCACTTGCGCTATCTCTTTGAGGATTACACGTTCGACACGGAACGGCGCGAATTGTATCGGTCGGCGGATGCAGTTTCGGTCACACCGCAGGTTTTTGACCTGCTCGATTACCTGATCCGGAACAGAGAGCGCGTCGTCAGCAAGGACGATCTTATAAGCGCCGTCTGGAACGGACGCATCGTCTCCGATGCGGCGTTGACGACGCGACTGAATGCCGCACGGAATGCGATCGGCGATTCCGGCGAGCAGCAGCGTCTCATCAAGACTTTGCCGCGCATAGGCTTTCGCTTTGTGGGTCCGGTGCAGGAAGCGCCATTGCGCCCAACGGCGGCAGTCGTTGCCGGATCGAGCCACCAAACGCCGAGCCGGCATTCACCGCCTCACCTTTCCATCGTTGTGCTCCCCTTCGCCAATCTCAGCCGCGACGTCGAGCAAGACTACTTCGTCGATGGTGTAACTGAGAGCCTTACCACCGACCTGTCGCGCATCGGCGGCTCGTTCGTGATCGCCCGAAACAGCGCGTTCTCCTACAAGGGCAAGTCAATAGACGTTCGACAAGTCGGGCGGGACTTGAACATCCGCTACGTGCTCGAGGGCTCTGTACACCGTAGCTGCAACCGGCTCCGGGTAAACGTACAGCTTGTCGATGCCCAAACCGCCACTCACCTGTGGGCCGAGCGCTTTGAGAAACCCGTCGCAGATCTTTTTGATATGCAGGATGAAATCGTATCGAGGCTCGCCAACACGTTAGATGTCCAACTCGTCGTTGCCGAGGCGCGACGCGCGGAACGTTCGCTGAATCCCGACGCATTGGACCTGGCGTTTCAAGGTTTTGCCTGCTTGTACAAGGGGCCGACTCCCGAGCATTTGACTCAGGCACGCAATTTTTTCGAACGTGCCTTGACAATCGACACCCGAAATATCCGGGCGATAGTTGGCTTGGCTATCGTTGACTTTCGAATGGCGATCACCCTGCGCACCGAGAACAAGACCGAGTTCCTTTCAGCAGCCGCAGCAAAGGCGGTCAAAGCACTCTCGCTGGAGCCGGACGATACATTCGCCCACCTGGTCTTGGGCGGCGTCTACATCATGACAAACCGCGCCGCCCAAGGGATTGCTGAATGCGAGCGCGTATTGGCGATCGATCGCAACGCGGCCTGGGCTCATAGCAGCATTGGTGTGGCTAAAATACATATGGGGCGCCCCGCCGAGACTGAAGGTCATGTACTTGAGGCTTTTCGACTCTCTCCCCTCGATACGCTTGCACACCAGTGGATGGAGTTTGTAGCAACAGCCAAGATGCATCTCGGCGCAGACGCTGAAGCCGCCGACTGGCTACGAAGAAGCATCGAGACCAACCGCAACTATCCTATCGCACATTTTTCGTTGGCCGCTGCCCTGGGTCAGCTAGGAGCATTGAATGACGCGCAAGCCGCCGCGAAGGCGGGACTTGCGCTCGACCCCCACTTTACCATCCGCCGTTTCCGATTCGGTTCATCGAGCGACCATCCGACATACCTTGCTGGGCGGGCACGGGTCTGTGAGGGATTGCGCCTGGCTGGCGTGCCGGAGGGCTGACGAGGCGATGGCTCACTAGCGAGCCTCTTCGAAACCGCCAAGCACAGCGGTAAGATTGGCGCCGAGGATATCCGACAAATAACCCCCCTCCTGCACGAAGACGGTCGGAAGGCCCAGTCGCGCGATCGCCGCGCCGATCCGCCGGAAGCCGGCCGTGGTCACGGCTAGGCCGGCGAGCGGATCGTGCTCCGAGGCATCGAGACCTAGAGCGACCACCAGCGCGCCGGGCGCAAACGCCCGGATGGTTTTTTCCGCTTCACCAATCGCCTTTATATAGTCGTCATCGCCGGTGCCCTTCGGCAACGGGATGTTCAGGTTGGCGCCGAGGCCGGGACCGGCGCCGCGTTCATGCGCATATCCCCAGACGAAGGGATAGAAGAAGACGGGATCGGCGTGGATCGACACGGTGAGAACGTCCGGCCGTTCGTAGAAGATGCCTTGCGTGCCGTTGCCATGGTGCACGTCGACATCGAGGATGGCCACGCGCTCATGCTGCAGCCGAAGCTGCGCCGCGGCCACCGCGCTGTTGTTGAAGAAACAGAAGCCGCCCGACATGTCGGCATAGGCATGATGGCCCGGCGGCCGGCACAGCGCATAGACAGCGTCTTCGCCGTCCATGACGAGTTGCGCCGCGGTCGTGGCGACATCGGTGGCGGCACAGGCGGCGGCGTAAGTGCCCTTGCTGATCGGAGCCGCCGTATCCGCCGCGTGCCAGCCGAGGCGGCCGACGATATGGGTGGGATACGTCGCGCCGTAGCGAACGGGGTGGATGTTGGCGATCATCTCCGCACCGGAATCGCCGAGCGCGACCCAGGCGTCCCAGGCTTCCTCCATGAAACGCAGATATTCGGCGCTGTGGACGCGCGCCCGCGGGCCCTGCCCGAACACCGTGGGCTCGACGAGGGCGTGCTTGCCGGCCTTCAACCCCGCCAGCAACCGGTCGGCGCGCTCGGGTTGCTCGGTGGTGCGCTTGATCACGCCGCGCACCAGAAAGAATTGCGGATCGTGGCTGCGATGCAGTTCGGTGTAGACGGCCTTCACACGGTCTCTCCGTTGGTTGGAATCAGGATGCCGCTCGGCGGTTCGACGGCATTGTCGATCGGCGGCGCAAGCTCGCGCACCAGTCTGCCGACTTCGCGCCAGGCGTGACCGATATGGTAATCGACATGCGCGGTGATGCGCTCGGGATGACCGGCTTCGATCGCCGCCAGCAGCGGCTCGTGGGTCCGCGCGATCTCATGCGGATCGTCATAGAGGCGGCCGATCAGCCCGATGACCATGCGCAGCTCCGCGGCGAGATCGTCGAACAGCCGCAGCAAACGGCCGTTGTCGGCAATCTCAAAAATCAGCCGGTGAAAACGATAGTCCTCTTCCACCTGGCGGGCGGGGTCGTCGAGATCGGCGGTGCGGTGCAGGACATCGATCTGCCGCCGCAACGCATCGCGCGACTGCGGCGTGAGCCGTTGCGCCGCCAGCACGCCGGCGTGCCGCTCGATGCACAGACGCAAATCGTAGATTTCGTCGATGTTTTTGATTTCGAGCTTGCGGACGAAAAAGCCACGCCGCGGGCTCGCGACCAGCAGCCCCTGCTTCTCCAGAAGGCGCGCCGCCTCGCGCACCGGCGCTCGGCTGACGCCCAGTTCGCGGGCAACCCCTGCCTCCACCACCTTGGAGCCAGGCGGCAGCCGTCCCTGAACAATGGCCTGCATCAGGATTCGCGCGATCTGGCCAACCAGATCGCTATGGGCAAGTGCCGGTAATCCAACCGGAAGAGACATAGGCCGCATCGGCTAAACCCGCGCCAGTCCGTGCATATTTTTTAATCGTCGATTGTCGACAGTTTAATCTTGCCCAAATGCTGCGTCGCACGCAAGCTGAAAAAGTTGAAAATGGATTAAAGGCCGAAATGACAAGCGCAGCCCACAACACCGCAAAGGCGTGGCCCCCGGCGGTGGACGACCAGACCATCCAATTCCGGATCGACCTCGCGGCGGCCTACCGGCTGATTCACCGGCTGGGTCTCGACGACAGTATCTACACCCACATCTCCGTCCGCCTTCCCGGCCGGCAGGACCGCTTTCTCATCAACCCCTACGGCCTGCGTTTCGAGGAAGTGACGGCGTCCAACCTGGTGACGGTCGACCTCGACGGAAACGTTATCGATGATCCCCTGGGACTCGGCATCAATCCGGCGGGCTTTACGATTCACAGTGCGATCCACGCCGCGCGGCATGATGCGATCTGCGTCCTGCACACGCATACGGTGGCCGGCATCGCCGTCGCCTGCCAGAAGCAGGGCCTGCTGCCGCTCAATCAATGGTCGCTGCAGTTCACCGGCTGCCTCGCCTATCACGACTATGAGGGCATCGCGCTCGATCTCGATGAGCGCGAGCGCCTGGTTGCCGACCTCGGCGACAAGTTCGTGATGGTTCTGCGCAGTCACGGCATGCTGACCTGCGGGCGTTCGGTCGCCGAAGCGTTCAAGCTGATGCACAATCTGGAACGCTCCTGCCGCGCGCAGCTCGCCATCCAGTCATCCGGCGCCGAAATCATCGAGCTTTCTGACGCGGTGGCCCGCAAGACCGCCGGCCAGTACGCGACCTTCTACGACGCGATCGAGCTCAACGGCGTGCCCGACAGCGAGTGGGCCGCCTTCAAGCGGATGCTCGAGCGCACCGATCCCGACTTTGCGAAGTGACAAGCGCGCCCTCGACGATGTCTGAGCGCGGAAAATCCTTTTTTCTTAAACGAGGTATGCAATGTCCAAGCGTAAGATCTTGATAAGCCTCGCGACCTTGTGCGCCCTCGGCACCGCGGCCGCCGCTGATGGGCCAAAGCCGGGCGGCGTCGTCAACGCCGTGATCCAGCCCGAGCCGCCGAGCCTGATGATCGGTCTGGTCCAGAACGGTCCGACGCAGATGGTCGCCGGCAATATCTATGAAGGCCTCCTGCGCTACAGCCCCAAGCTCGATCCCCTGCCCGGCCTCGCCGAAAGCTGGTCGGTCAGCGAGGACGGCAAGATCTACACGTTCAAGCTCATCAAGGGGGTTACATGGCACGACGGCAAGCCGTTCACCTCGGCAGACGTGCTGTTCTCGATCGAGTTCCTGAAGCAGACCCATGCGCGCGCACGCGGCAATCTCGTGCAGCTCGACAAGGTGGAAGCATCAGATGAATCCACTGTTGTCTTTACGCTGAAGCAGCCGTTCGGCCCCTTTATCGGCATCTTCGAGGTCGGCTCGCTGCCGATGATTCCGAAGCACATCTATGAAGGCACCGATTTCAAGACCAATCCGGCCAATAACACGCCCATCGGCACCGGTCCCTTCATGTTCAAGGAATGGCAGAAGGGTTCGTTCATCCGCCTCGTCAAGAATCCGAACTACCACGTCAAGGGCAAGCCGAACATCGACGAGATCTATTGGCATGTGATTCCGGACGCTGCCGCGCGTTCGGTCGCCTATGAGACCGGCAAGGTCGACGTGCTGCCGGGCGGCTCGGTGGAAAATTTCGACGTGCCGCGCCTGAGCAAGCTCAAGAACACCTGCGTCACCGGCGCAGGCTGGGAATTCTTCAGCCCGCATTCCTGGCTCTGGCTCAACAACCGCTCAGGTCCTACCGCGAACAAGAAATTCCGCCAGGCGCTGATGTTTGCGATCGATCGCAACATCGCCAAGGACGTGGTCTGGAACGGCCTCGGCAAGGTCGCCACCGGCCCGTCGGGCTCTGCGCTCAAGTACTATACGAGCGCGGTGCCGAAATACGACTATGATCCGGCCAAGGCGAAGGCGCTGCTTAAGGAAGCCGGCTACAATGGCGAGAAGCTTCGCATGCTGCCCTTGCCCTATGGCGAGACGTGGCAGCGCTGGGCCGAAATGGTTCGCCAGAACCTGCAGGATGTCGGGATCAGCGTCGAGATGATCGCGACCGACGTTCCCGGCTGGAATCAAAAAGTCAGCGAGTGGGACTACGATATCGCCTTCACCTATCTCTATCAGTACGGCGATCCGGCGCTCGGCGTCGGCCGCAACTATATCTCCAGCCAGATCGCCAAGGGCTCGCCGTTCAACAATGTCGAAGGCTATTCGAACCCCGAAATCGACAAGCTGTTCGCCGATGGCGCGGTCGCCTTCCCCGATGCGGCGCGGGAGGAGATCTACGCCAAGGCGCAGAAGATCCTCGTCGAAGACGTGCCGGTGGCGTGGATGCTCGAACTGCAATTCCCGACCATCACCCGATGCAGCGTCAAGAACCTCATCACGACCGGCATCGGCGTGAACGACGGTTTCCGCGACGCCTGGATTGAAAAGTAATCGCGGACTCACCGGGCGTCAGTCCCCAAGCCTGACGCCCGAACATCGCGCCTCCAACGCAATCGACAGAGCATGATTTCCTTCATCGCCCAGCGGATCGCGAAGGCCATCGTCGTCCTTCTCGCGCTCGTCGTCCTCAACTTCTTCCTGATCCGGATGGCGCCGGGCGACCCGGCGCTGGTGATGGCGGGCGAAGCCGGCGCGGGCGATCAGGTTTTCCTGGCTCAGCTGCGCGAAAAATTCGGTCTCGACCAGCCGCTGCCGGTGCAGCTGTTTCTCTACGTCAAGGGCATTCTCAGCCTCGATCTTGGATTCTCGTTTCGCCAGCAGATGCCGGTCGCAACCCTGATCCTGCAACGCCTGCCGGCGACGCTGTTGCTGACCGGAACCGCGTTTGCGATTTCGCTGGCGTTCGGCATCCTGTTCGGCGCGCTCGCCGCGCGCTTTGCCGGCACCTGGGCCGACACCGCGATTACCGTGCTGGCGCTGATCTTCTATGCCACGCCACTGTTCTGGGTCGCGCTGATGGCGATCCTGCTGTTTTCAGTCGCGATGGATTGGCTGCCGAGTTTTGGTTACGAGACCGTCGGCGCCAACTACACCGGCCTCGCGCACGTGCTCGACGTCGCCGCCCACCTCGTTCTGCCGGCGACAACCATCGGCCTGTTCTTCATGGCCACCTATGCCCGCATGACACGCGCCTCGATGCTTGAGGTTAACCGGCTCGACTTTGTCAAGACCGCGCGCGCCAAGGGCCTGTCCGATACCGTGATCCAGCGCCGTCACGTGCTGCGCAACGCGCTGTTGCCGGTGGTGACGCTCGCTGGACTGCAGGCCGGAACGCTGGTCGGCGGCGCTGTTCTGACCGAGACCGTGTTCGCGTGGCCGGGCATCGGCCGCCTGATGTACGAAGCGCTGCTGCAGCGCGACTACAATTTGCTGCTCGGCGTCTTCGTCGTCTGCTCGGCCATGGTGCTGGCCTTCAACCTGATCACGGACCTCGTCTATCGCTCCGTCGATCCCCGCATCGAGTTCGCCTCATGAGACAGGTCTGGCGAATGCTGTTGCGCAATCCCGGCGGCATGATCGGCACGGCGATCCTGACGATCGCGATTGCGGTTGCGCTGTTTGGTCCGCTGCTGTTTCCGACTTCGCCCTGGCGCATGGTGCAGCGGCCGTTCCTGCCGCCGTTCACGATGGCCAATCTGCCGCTCGGCACCGATGCGCTGGGCCGCGACGTGATGGCCGGCATCATCTACGGCGCGCGGGTTTCCCTGCTGGTCGGGCTGATCTCGACGCTGGCCTCGCTGGCGGTCGGAATTCCGCTCGGCGCCGCGGCTGGATATTTCGGCGGCAAGATCGACGATGCCCTGATGCGCTTCACTGAATTCTTCCAGACCGTCCCGAGCTTTGCGCTGGCGATCGTGCTGGTCGCGATCATGCAGCCCTCCATCGTATCGATCGTTTCAGCCATTGCCATCGTGAGCTGGCCCCCGGTGGCGCGGCTGGTGCGCGGCGAGGTGCTGTCGCTGCGCACGCGCGAGTATGTCCAGGCGGCGATCGTGACCGGCCAGACCAATTGGTGGATCATCTGGCGCGAGATCCTGCCGAATGCGCTTTCTCCCGTCATCGTGCTGGCCTCGCTGATGGTGGCGACCGCGATCCTGCTGGAATCCTCGCTCTCCTTCCTCGGCCTCGGCGATCCCAATTTGATGTCGTGGGGCTACATGGTCGGTGCCGGTCGTACCGTGATCCGTCAGGCCTGGTGGATCACGGTATTTCCCGGCATCGCCATTCTGGTCTCGGTGCTGGCGTTGAACCTGATCGGTGAAGGCCTCAACGACGCGCTCAATCCCCGCCTCGCCAAGGGGGGACGCTGAGCATGACCGTCGTCATCAGGAATCTGAAGCTGGCGCTGCCGCCCGGTGGCGACCGTGCTTATGCGGTGGACGGCGTTTCGTTCGAACTATCAGCCGGAAAAATCCTCTGCGTGGTCGGTGAATCCGGCTCCGGCAAATCGATGTGCGCCCATGCGCTGATGGGCCTGCTGCCGGATACGGTGACGGCTGAATCCGGCGAGGTCCTGTTCGCGGGAAAGAACCTGGTGTCGCTCAGCCCGACGGAATGGCTGGCGCTGCGCGGCCGCGGCATCGCCATGGTGTTCCAGGAGCCGATGACGGCGCTCAATCCGTTGATGCGGATCGGCGACCAGATCGCCGAAATGTTCGAGGCGCATGATCTCCTGACGCCAAAGGAGCGTCGGCAAAAGGCACTCGCCTTGATCCGCGAAGTCGGCCTGCCCGATCCCGAACGGGCGGTGCGCGCCTACCCCCATCAACTGTCCGGCGGCCAGCGACAGCGCGCCATGATCGCCATGGCGCTGGCGCTTGAACCGGCCGTGCTGGTGGCCGACGAGCCGACGACGGCGCTCGATGTCACGACGCAGGCGCAAATTCTAAAACTGATCCGCGACCTGCAGCGCCGCCGCAACATGGCCGTCATGTTCATCACCCATGATTTCGGCGTCGTCGCCGAGATTGCCGATCGCGTCGTCGTGCTTCAGCACGGCAAGGTGGTCGAACAGGGCACCGCCGACGAGGTGCTTCTGCGCGCCCAGCATCCCTATACCCGCGCCTTGCTCGCCGCCGTTCCCACGCTGCAGCCGCCGCCGCGCACGCCCCTGCTCGATCGCAACAAGGCGGTGGAAGTGATCGGCCTCGGCAAGACCTATGTCAGCGGCGGCGGATGGTTCCGCGCCGAACGGCGCGTGCGGGCGGCCAAGGACGTCAGCTTCGACATCTTTCGCGGCGAGACGCTCGGTCTGGTCGGAGAATCCGGTTCCGGAAAATCGTCTGTCGCCCGTCTCGTCATGCGCCTGATCGAACCCGATGCCGGCACCGTCCGCATGGGCGATGTCGATCTCACCCGCATCGGCGGAAAGGCGTTGCGCGAGCAGCGCCGCCGCATCCAGATGGTGTTCCAGGACCCGTTCGCCTCGCTCAACCCGCGCCGGAAGGTCGGCAACATCATCACCGACGGACCGATCGCGCATGGCATCGATCCGGCGGCCGCGCGAAAACGTGCCGGCGAACTGCTCAGCCTGGTCGGCCTCAATGCCGGCGCGATGGAACGATTTCCGCATGAATTCTCCGGCGGACAACGGCAACGCATCGGAATCGCCCGCGCGCTGGCGCTCGACCCGGAAATCCTGGTCGCCGACGAAGCGGTCTCCGCGCTGGACGTGTCGGTGCAGGCGCAGGTGCTCGACCTGCTGGAAGATTTGAAGGCCCGGCTCGGCCTGTCGATGCTGTTCATCACCCACGATTTGCGCGTGGCCGCACAGATTTGCGACCGTATCGCCGTGATGCAGCACGGCGCGATCGTCGAACTCAAATCGGCAGCCCTGCTGTTCGCCGCCCCCGAGCACGCCTACACCCGCGAACTGCTCTCCGCGGTGCCTGGCCAGACGTCATCGTCCAGGGCGGCATGAACCGGATCACGAACGATGCGCTGCGTCCTGGTTAGCAAGAGCCTCGATCTTCGCTTCTATCTAGGCCCGCAATTCATGCGCGCCGCCGACAGCATCGAGATCATCAGCCATCCGCACGAGGGTCCGGCTATGGACGTCCGGCTGGCGGTGGCCTGGCATCCGCCGGATGACGCCTTCGAACACTATCCCAATCTGCAGGCCGTCTGCTCGATCGGCGCCGGTGTCGACAACATCCTGGCGTGTCCCAGCCTGCGCCCCGATGTCGACGTGATCCGTGTCGTCGACCCGGCGCAGGCGCAGATGATGTCGGGCTTCGTTGCCTGGCACGTGATCGGGCATCAGCGGCGCTTTGCGACCTATCAGGCGCAGCAGCGCGAGGAACGCTGGAAGCGTCTCGGCCTGCGCCGGGCGCAGGACGTGCCGGTCGGCATTTTGGGATTTGGCGAGATTGGCCGCAGGGTCGCTACTGACCTCGCGCTGCTTGGCTTTCCAGTCATGGCATGGAGCCGAACCGCTAAAACGACGCCACAAGGCGTGCGCGCCTTTCATGGCGCCGCCGGTCTCGATGCCATGCTCGGTCAGACCGAGGTCCTCGTGAACCTGCTGCCGCTGACGCCGGAGACAAAGGGCATCCTCAACCGCAAGACATTCGCGCGCATGTTTCGCGGCGGCCACCTGATCCAGGTCGGCCGCGGCGAACATCTGGTCGAAGCCGATCTGCTCGCTGCGCTCGAGGACAGCCAGCTTGCCGGCGCCGCGCTCGATGTGTTCTCGATCGAACCATTGCCACCGCGGCATCCGTTCTGGCGACATCCCCGCATTGTCGTCACGCCGCACGATGCATGTGAAGTCAGCGTGGAAGCGATCGGGGCGACGTTTCGTGCGACGGCGGAAGCGATACGCGCCGGCCGGCGTCCACCGCACTCCATCGACCGCGAACGCGGCTACTGAGCGACTCCAATGGATATTCTAGCGCCGGACCAGTCGCCTGCGATTGTCGCCGCTCACCCGATCGACACGCTGCGCGCCGCATCCGCGGTCCCGGAAGCGCTGGCCCAAAGTCTGGCGGCCGAGCACTACGGCCTGATCGCCGCCGTGCACCGGCTCGACAGCGAGCGCGATCAAAACTTTCGGCTGCGCTCGCTGAGCGGCCGCGAATATGTCCTGAAGATCGCCAACCCCGCGGAAGACCGCGCGGTGACCAATTTGCAGACGGAGGCCCTGCTCCACCTCGCTGCCGCGGACCCCGGCCTGCCGGTCCCGCGCATCTTTCCGGCGCGGAACGGCATGACGGAGCTTGATGTTGTGTTCGACGACGGCTCGACGCGCGTGGTGCGCCTGTTGTCGTATCTCGCGGGAACCCCGATGCATGCGGCCGCGGGATCGACGGCGCTGCGGCGTGATCTCGGCCGCTGCGCCGCAAGGCTC
>Ga0081540_1002863_pt1 | contig 13952 bp, 13 predicted proteins | sample TabmetS2T1R1_FD_71024 | JGI IMG/M metagenome (GOLD analysis project Ga0081540, IMG submission 71024) | Tabebuia heterophylla rhizosphere microbial communities from the University of Puerto Rico - S2T1R1 | ecosystem: Host-associated > Plants > Roots > Rhizosphere ... | reverse complement strand
CAGCGCCCCCCTCCTCCCCGCCACGTCGCGCCGAACCTTGACGTCTCCGGTCCGCTGTCGGCCCGCGAGCAGCCGCTGCGAGACGGCTGAGTGGACGGCACCGAAGACGATCGTCGCGACGGCGACGATCCAGGCGTTCGCGACGTCGTTGAGCACGCCGAGCGCGATCCAGCAGGCCGCGAGGCCCCACCAGTACCACCGTGGCATGCCGATCTGGTCGATCACCCGCTGCCGCGCTCGCTCGACGTCATGCAGCGCGACTCTGGCTTCCGCATCTGAGAGGTAGTCGCTCATCTTCAAAGCTCCTTCACTTTCCTACTGGGAAAGTAACAGTAGACTTTCCTGGTAGGAAAGTCAAGCCTCGACGCGGCTCTGACCCGGCGATGGTCGATACTCGGTGGCGACGTGACGGCGACGACCGCGAGTCGCCAGGAGCCGGAAGCAGCAGCTGATCGTTCCTGGAATGTCCACCTGCTGACGAAGACCGAACCCGGTCGCCGCAACAGGCGGACGATCGACTCCGTCGTTCTCGCCTTCGCTGCCCTCGTGCTCGGCCTCTCGGCGGTGATCGCATCGTCGGTACCCGAGCAGGACGAGGACGTCGCGCAAGCGTTGGTGACGATCCTCGGCTGGGCCGCGGCGGTATGGCGGACCGTCTTCGTCCTCCTGCTCGCGCTGGCGCTGGTCGTCGTCGTCGCCGTACTCCTGCGCAGGCGCTGGGATCTCCTGCGGGACCTGCTCGTCGACGCCGTAGTGCTCGTGGGATCGACCGTGCTTCTGGGGGGCACCGTCGTCTCCGACTGGTTCCCGATCGAGCCGCACCTGCTGTCCCAGTGGGGCTACCCCGAGCTGAGGCTTGCCGCCGCCACGAGCGTGCTCGTGGTGGTCGGTCCCGAACTCGTCCGGCCCGTGCGACTGCTGGCCGCCTGGCTCGTCCCTCTGGCGGCGCTCGGCGCGATTGCGTTTGCCGCGGCGCTGCCGTCCGCCGTGCTCGCCGCCCTCGCCCTCGGCCTCGGGTCAGCCGCTCTGGTGCGACTGGTCTTTGGAACCGCGGCCGGCGTCCCGCCGACGGCGGACGTAAGAGCCGCGCTCGCGACCCTCGGGGTCGACACGGCCGACCTGCGTCCCTCGCTCACGCAGCGAATGGGCGCCGCCGAGTACCTGGGGCACGACGCTCGGGGACGGGCGCTGAAGGTGCGACTGCTGGGCCGGGACGCCCAGGACACGCAACGGCTCGCCCGCCGGTGGCGCGCCCTTGCGTACCGCGATCCGCCGAGAAGCGTGGCGATCGGGCGGCTTCAGCAGGTCGAGCACGAGGCGCTGGCCACCGTCCTGGCCGCACAGGCGGGAGTGCGCGTCCCAGAGGTTGTCACCGCGGCGCTCGGGCCCAGCGGCGACGCGCTGGTGGTCACCCGTCAGCCCGACCTCGCACCGCTCGAGAGCCTCCCTCCGGAGCAGGTGACCGACGACGTGCTCGAGAGCGTCTGGGACCAGGTCGCACGGCTCCAGTCGGCCGGCATCTCGCACGGTCGGCTCAACGCGAGCAACGTGCTCATGGTCGGGGACGGGCCGATGCTCGTCGACTTCGCGGCGGCGACCCTCGGCGCTCCGCAGTCGGCGCTCGACATCGATCTGGCCGAGCTCCTCGTGGCGTCCACGATCCTCGTCGGCCCGGACCGCGCGCTGAAGAAGGCAATCGACGCGGGGTGGGGAAACTCCGTCGGCCGTGTCCTCCCGTACCTGCAGCGGGCAGCCCTGACGCCCCACCTGCGGGACCTGGCGCGCGAGCACGAGGTCGACCTGAAGGCGCTCCGCGCCGCGGCCGCCGCCGCGACCGGCCAGGAGGCGCCCGAGGTCGCACCGCTGCGCCGGATTCGCCCGAAGGACCTCCTGCTGACGGCTGCGCTGGTCTTCGCCGCCTACCTGCTGATCAGCCAGCTCGCCTCGATCGGCTTCGGGACGATCGCCCACGAGCTGCGAGACGCCGATCTCGCCTGGGTGGTGGTCGCGGTGATCCTCGCGCAGACGACGTTCGTCGGGTCCGGGATCTCGGTGCGCGGGGCGGTCACCACGCCGCTGCCGCTCCTGCCCTGCATCGTCCTGCAGTCGGCGATCAAGTTCATCAACCTGACCGTCCCGAGCTCGGCCGGCCGTATCGCGATGAACCTCCGCTTCCTCCAGCGCATGGGCACGCCCGTGCCGGAGTCCATAGCGGCCGGCGCGGTCGACGATGCGTCGGAGACGATCGTGCAGGTCGCGCTCTTCCTGCTCGTCCTGCCGTTCGTCCACGTCAGCGTGGATACCGGCCAGTTCCACGGAACCGGACCGGACACCCGGCTCGTCGTCGCGATCCTCGCGGCGCTCGTGGTCAGCATCGGGGTGCTGCTGGCGATTCCGAAGCTCCGCGCGAAGGTCCTGCCTCCGGTCAAGCAGGCCCTCACCGGACTCTGGAGCGTCACGCGTGACCGGCACAAGCGGCTGGAGCTCTTCGGCGGCAACATCGGCTCGGAGCTGCTCTACGCAATCGCGCTCGGCGCAACCTGCCTCGCCTACGGCGTCCACCTGAACCTGGCCGAGCTCGTCTTCGTCAACACCGCGGCCTCGGTCCTGTCGAGCCTGATCCCGGTGCCCGGAGGCATCGGAGCCGCGGAGGCGAGCCTTTCGGCCGGCCTGATCGCCGTGGGCGTCGACGAGTCCACGGCGTTCGCGATCGCGCTCACCCAGCGTCTGTGCACCTTCTACCTGCCGCCGATCTGGGGCTACCTGTCCCTGCGGTGGCTCACGCGCAAGGGCTACGTCTAGCGCCGTGGCTCGTCGCATTGTCGGCCCGCGCCGCTCCGACTCGACTCGGACGTACGTGCGGACGACGCGGATCATCGGCGGCCTCAGCGTGCTCGTCCTGTGCGGGGCGATCGTATGGGACCTCACCAGCGACGAGTTCTGGTTGGAGCACACGCTCCTCACGGGCCTCGTGGCGGGGCTGATCGTCGTCGCCGTGACCGCGGCGGTTCTCAACGAGGTGCTCGAACGCCGGCAGCGCCAGCGCTGGTCGATTCTCGCGCAGTACGCGTTGTTCGACTTCGTTCGCATGGCTCGGCTCGTGTGGAGCGGCCTGCTCGAGCTCGCCGGTCTCGTTCCAGACGGTGAGCTCGGCGGCGAGGCCCTTGCTGCAGGCTCCGAGGCGGTGCACGACACGCCCCGGCTCGCCGCGGCGATGGAGGATGTGCTTGCAAGCCCTGATCGTCGAGAACAACTCCACCGCTTGCTCTTGGACCTCGTCGGTCGCGGCGAAGTAGTGCTGGGACGCTGGGCCGACGTCCTGGTCAACTCGGCAGCGTACGCGGAGATCGTCGACCGCCACGTCGAGCTCTACAGCCGCCTCTACTGGTGGAGCACCGTGTTCAGCGAGTCGGAACCGCTCGACGAGCACCTGAGTCGGCCGAGGCTGAGCCGCGTCAGCCCGGCAACCATGACCGCCGGGCCGATCGAGGACGAGTGGCTGCGCGACAACGTCGTCGCCATCGCCCAGCTCGCCGAGTCGCTCGATCGAGCCTCCTTCGAGCTCGCGATGAGCATCGTCCCGCTCGACTGGTGGGCGACGCAGCTACCCGACCGCGCCGCTACGAGCGTCGATCCGAACGATGGCGCTAGTTAGCTCGTCGTGGTCGTAGGGCGGCGCCAAGAGACCCGGACGGTTTGACACCGTTGGGTCATTGTCCGCGCCTGGAGGTCGGGCGACACTCCCCCATCGCAGACCTCATGCTCATTGCAGTGTCGCTGGCGCTGGCTGCGTATTACGTGATCAGGATTTTCAGGTTCTTCCCTGCGGCCCAGCAGTCGAAAGGACGCACCGCAAGGTTGAAGTGAAGGCAGTCATCGCCGCAAGGTCGCGAGCAGCAGTTCTCAAGCGCGCCTCGTAAGACTTTGGAGACCTGCATGGGGGATATCTGTTGTCACCGACGGAGCCGATCGGGAGGAGTGAACGCAGTCCTCTGTCGAAAGGGTGTTTCGGGTGACGCTTTTCGTCGTGTGCTTTCTCGTTGTCGGTTGGCTCTTCCTCGCGACCCCGTTCTACATCCTCGGCCGCCGTCGTGGCGTCGAGCATGCGTGGGCCGCGTTTCTGCCGATCTTTGGCATCGCCATAGTGCTGTTCGAGTCGATCGACAAGAGCGGTTGGCTCTGCCTGCTCGTTCTCATCCCGACAGTCGGCGGCATCGTCATCTGGGTCTGGACCGCTATCGAGGTCCCTGTCCATCACGGCCGCTCGCGCTGGTGGACTGCGGCGCTGATCGTCCCGTTGGTGAACATCATCCCGTACTGGTTCTACGCGCTGACGCTGCCCCGCGAGCAGGACGAGGACGAGTTCGCCTTCGCGTAGGCCGGGAACGGCTCGTGCTTCACGCGTCATGAGCAGGTATTGGGAAAGGGTGAAGCGGAACAACCGCCAGTACTGGCCCTTCACTCTCGCCGCCGTAGTCTCGGTAGATGCCTCCGCGCTGCTCGGGTCCTTCTTCGGGCCGTTCGTCAGTGCAGTCGTCTGCGGTGGCGCACTCGTCTTCTATTACCGGCGCAGGCAAGTTGCAGATCTTGAAGAGACCGTGAGCGAACGGGTTACTACGGTTACAAACTGTCTCCATCGGTCCGCAACCGGCCAACGTCAGAATTAGCCGATTTGCTGGTCTTTCGTCCGGAATCGGCCTGTGGATGAGGAGTGGAGCGTACCGGGATCGAACCGGTGACCTCCGGCTTGCAAAGCCGGCGCTCTCCCAGCTGAGCTAACGCCCCGTTCGCGAAAAGTGTAGAGGCGCCCTCCGAAGGTCGCTCTGTCCAGATCTACACCGGTCCCCAACCACGTCGTTGCCCATGTAAACGGCATCTGCCCGAAGACTCGCGCGCCGGGAGCGACAGAGGAGGGGATGAATGGTCTCGAAGTTGTTCACTCGAGGTTTCCTGGGCCTGGCCGTGGCCGCACTTGCGGCGCTCGCGCTGGCGCAATCGGCCCGAGCGATCACACCGACCGGCTGGAGACTCACGCCGGCCGGCACAACAACCACGATCACCAACGGGCCGGGGCTCGCCGGTCCGTGGGGCGAGGCGATCTCGCCGGACGGCTCGAGCGTGCTCGTCACGTCCAGTGGAACTGCCGCCCGGTTCGAGACGGTCGAGCGCTTCAACGTGGGCTCGCTGAATCGGACGGGCCTCGTGTCGTACGACGGGAACCTGGGCGACTCCGTCTTCTACGGGATCGCCTACTCGCCGGACGGCCAGAGAGCCTGGGCGTCGGGAGGCGGCCAGGGCGTCGTGCACGCCTACGACGTGACAGGCCAGGGTCTCGTCGAAACGGGCCAGATCCAGGCCGGCTTCTTCCCGTCCGGCCTCGCATACGGCCAGACGCCCAGAGGCGACCGCATCTACGTCGCGGACAATCTCGGCGCGCCGCCTTTCACGACGGGCTCGTACGAGGATCCGCCGGGCCACACGGTGAAGGTGATCGACCCGGCCTCGGGGCTCGTCACCGCGACGATCGACCTCGGAGCCGCGCTCGACCCGCTCGGAGTCGCCTTCGACCGCCAGGGAACGAAGGCGTACGTGACCCAGTGGGCCGGCCGTTCGGTCGCCGTCATCGACACGGCGACTCAGCAGAAAACAAGTGAGATCCAGCTGTCGCCGATCGCGCAGCCGTTCCAGGCCGACCATCCGAGCGCGATCGCCGCCAACCCGGCGCGCGACGAGGTGTACACGGCCAACGCGAACAGCGACACCGTCTCGGTGATCGACACGCGAACCGACCGGCTGGCGTCGACGATCGACGTCGGCCTCGTGACCGGCGGTCCGAAGGGGTCGATTCCCGACGGTCTCGGGGTCAGCCCTGACGGAAGGCGGCTCTACGTGGCGCTGGCCGGTGAGAACGCGGTCGCGGTCGTCGACGTCACGCGTCGCCGGACGATCGGCTTCATCCCGACCGGCTGGTACCCGGCCGACGTGAAGGTGACGCCGAACGGCGAGAACCTGATCGTCGTGAACACGAACGGCTCCGGAGCGGGCCCGAACCGCTGCGGCGGCGTCCTCAACCCGCTGCCGCCCGGCAGCTGCGAGGGCGACCAGTACGTGGGGAGCATGATCCGCGGCTCCGTCGAGCGGATCCCCGTGCCAAGCCAGGGCCAGCTCCAGCAGTGGACGCTCCAGGTGCGCGACAACAACCGTACGCACGGAGGAGCCGATCCCAAGCCGGGCTGGCTGAACGGGATCCGGCATGTCATCTACGTGATCAAGGAGAACCGCACGTACGACCAGGTCTTCGGCAGCCTCCCGGCCGGGAACGGCGACCCGGAGATCAACCTCTTCGGAGACGACTCGGCGCCGAACCACCGCGAGCTCGCGCGGCGCTTCACGCTGCTCGACAACAACTTCGTCGATGCGGAGGTGTCGGCCGACGGGCATCCGTGGTCGGTGCAGGGCGTCGCGACCGACTACGTGGACAAGACGTGGCCGTTCGACTACGCGTCCGCCTTCTACCGGAGCTACAACTCGGAGTTCGTTCCGCTCGACCAGCAGTTCCCGAGCGAGCCGCTCGCCTCCGACCCGACCGTGCCCCGGCCGATGGCCGCCGCGACGGCCGGCTACATCTGGGATGACGCCTACGACCACGGCGTCAGCTTCCGCGACTACGGCGAGGGAACGCCGTGGGACGACCCGACGAACTGCACGAGTCACGCGGTCTACTCGGATCTGACGCGGCTGAGCTCACGCTTCGGCCAGCACGTCGATCCGGACTTCCCGGGCTGGAACCTCGGCTGCTCGGACCACGCAGTCCGGGAGCCGGAGTGGGAGCGGGAGTTCGACCAATTCGTCGCCGACGGGAACCTGCCCGGGCTCGAGATCGTCTACTTCCCGAACGATCACAACGCGGGCACCTCGCCGGGCCGTGCGACTCCGCAGTCCTACATGGCGGACAACGACCTCGCGCTCGGACGGATGGTCGACGCCGTCTCGCACAGCCCGTACTGGCGGAGCACCGCGATCATCGTCCTCGAGGACGACGCACAGGACGGGCCCGACCACGTCGACGCGCATCGCGCCCCGGCACTCGTGATCAGCCCGTACACGCAGACCGGCCGGGTTGATTCGACGCACTACGACACCGCGTCGGCGCTCGGCACGCTCGAGGATCTGCTGGGGCTGGCGCCGATGAGCTCCTTCGACGCCCGCGCGAACCGCATGTGGCCGTCGTTCAGGAGGCATCCGAACATGCGGCCGTATGACGCGATCATGCCGACGGTGATCCCCTTCGATGACCCGGGCTACCCGAGAAACGGACAGGGCTCGCCGATGGCCGAGGAGTCGGCGAGGATGGACTTCTCGAAGCCGGATGCGGCTCCCGAGGGGCTGCTCAGCGAGGCGGTCTGGAAGTCGGTGCGCGGCGCCGGCTCGCAGATGCCCGCGCCGCGGCACACGTCGCGGGGCGGCCCGATCGCCGACGAGGACGACGACTAGGGCGCAATCAAGCGGGAGGAGGCTCTCGGGCCTCCTTCCGCCTGACCTTCAGCCCGCTGCGGCGGCCAACGGCTCGACGTTCCGCTCGAGCTCGACGCACAACTCTCGTGCGAGCTCGACGAACGCCTCGGCCGCGGGCATTCGATAGCGGTCGCGGTGCCACGCGAGGGCGATCACCCGCGGCGGCACTCTCGGGCCGAGGTGGACGACCGAGACGCGGTCGTCGTTCGGGTCGACCGCAAGCTCAGGGATGAGCGCGTATCCCGCACCCGATGCGACCATCGCGTGGACGATGTTGTTCTCGTCGAGGTGGTAGACGTAGTTCGGCTCGTGCCCGCGCGCGCGGAAGTGCGCGTGAATCTGCTCGAGGCTCGCGCACAGGCGCGGCGCGATCAGCGGCAGGCCGGCGACCTCTCGCAGCGTGGGCGGTTCGGATCGAGTCGCGAGCTCCGAATCGCGCGGGACGAGCAGCACCCACGGGTCGCGCATCAGCTCGACCATCTCGAACGGCCCTTCCTGGAGCGGAGGCATCGCGAACGTGAGGTCGAGGTCGCCGCGCTCGACCGCGTGTAGCAGCACGGGGTCGGAGGCCGACTCCTCGAGCTGGACCTCGACACCCGGCCACGCGGCGCCGAAACGCTGGAGCAGCGCGGGCAGGATGCGCGCCCCCGCGCTCTGGAACGTGCCGACCCGAAGCGTTCCCGCGCCGCCGTCGACGATCGCCGCGACGTCCGCCTCGGCCGCCTTCAGCCGCGCCATGATCGCCTCTGCGTGCCGCAGCACGAGCCGCCCGGCGTCCGTCAGCGTCACCGCACGCGGGCCGCCCGGCCGGTCGATCAACTTCGTGCCCACGAGGCGCTCGAGGGTCGCGATCTGCTGCGAGATCGCCGACTGCGTGTAGCCGAGACGCGTCGCCGCGCTCCGGAAGCTGCCCTCCTCCGCGACGGCCTTGAGAGCCGCCAGGTGCCGCAATTCGATGCCGAGCCAACGATCGAGTTCCATGATCAACATGAACGATACCTGGATTTGTGCTTATCAAGGTGGACCAGGCACCATACGTCACATGGGAGCCTTTTTCGTCATGTTGTTCGTGCTCGCCGTCGGCCCGCTCGCACTCCTCTACGGCGCAGATTCACGGCGCTGGGACGAGCGCGGCGGGTGGCCGCATGCGCGCCGCAAGCACTGAGGGTCGGGACCCGGCCGAATAGCAGCACGCGTCATCGCGTCTAGGATCGCGCGGTTGTGGGTCGGGAGCTGGCGGACCGCATCCTTTCGATCGGGGCCGACGAGGCAGACTCGTCGGAGCTGCGCTTCCGCAAACGGCTGCTCGTCGGCATCGCGCTGCTCATCCTCCCGATAGGTTTCCTCTGGGGCTGCATCTACTGGGTCGTCGGCGAGGAGTGGGTCGCGCTCACGCCGTGGGCGTACGTCACCGGCTCGATCATCAGCCTGGCCGTCTTCGCCCGGAACCGAAACCTCGCGTTCCTGCGGACGGCGCAGTTTCTGCTGATCCTCGTGGCCCCTGCCCTCGGGGCGATCATGCTCGGCGGCCTCCACCCGGCGAGCACCGTGATCGTCTGGGCCCTCTTCGCGCCGCTCGGCGCGGTCGCCTTCGACCGCCCTTCGCGTGCCTGGCCTTGGTTCGGAGCCTTCGTCGCGGCGATCGTGCTCGTGCTCGTGCTCTCGGAAGTCGTTCGGCCAGACGAAGCCGACCTGCCCGACGCTTTCGTCCAGACCTTCGTCGTCCTCAATATCGTGGGCGTGTCGTTCGTCGTGATGCTGCTGCTCGTGACCTTCGCGCGCGGCCGGGAGACTGCTCAGGCGCGAGTCGAGGCGCTGCTCCTGAACATCCTCCCCGAGGAGATCGCCGAGCGGCTCCAGGACGAGCCTGCCGCGATCGCCGACCACTTCGACGATGCCAGCATCCTCTTCGCGGACGTCGTCGACTTCACTCCGCTCGCGGGCCGGCTCAACGCGCGCGAGGTGGTCGGGATGCTGGATCGTCTCTTCACGGGGTTCGACGAGCTCGTCGACCGGTACGAGGTCGAGAAGATCAAGACGATCGGCGACTGCTACATGGCGGCGGCGGGGGTTCCACGGCCCAGGGCCGACCACGCGCAGGCCCTTGCCGGCCTCGCGCTCGAGATGAGGGACAGCGCGCGCATGTCCCTCCCGGGGAGCGACGTGCGCCTTCGCATCGGAATCAGCTCAGGTCCGGTCGTTGCCGGCGTGATCGGGCGCCGCCGTTTCCTCTACGACCTCTGGGGAGACACGGTAAACATGGCGAGCCGCATGGAGTCACACGGGACGTCGGACGAGATCCAGATCACGCGTCCGACCTGGGAGCTGCTGCGCGACGACTTCGTGACCGAGCCGGTGGGCCTCGTCGACGTGAAAGGGAAGGGCGAGGTCGAGACGTGGCGGCTCGTCGGCCGGAACGCCGCTTGACCTCAGTGCCTTGGCGGGCGCAGCGCAACGACCGTCGCGCCGTGGTCTTGCCGGTCGAGCGCTCGCAGGAGCGCCGCGACGCAGTCGGGGTCGAAGTGACTCCCCGACCCGCGCGTTAGCTCGCGACGAGCCTCCTGCGCGGTGAGCGCCTTGCGGTACGGCCGGTCCTCGCTCATCGCCCGGTAGGCGTCGCAGACGGCCACGATCCTGGCGCCGAGCGGAATCGCCCTGCCGGCGAGCCGGTCGGGGTAGCCGGTTCCGTCCCAGCGCTCGTGGTGGTGCCGCACGATGGGGAGGATCGCCTTCAGCGACTGGATCGGCCGGAGGATGTGCTCGCCGACCTCGGGATGCGTCTTCATGATCTCCCACTCGCTCTCGGTCAGGGGGCTGGGCTTGTTGAGGATCGACTCGGGCACGCGGACCTTGCCGATGTCGTGGAGCACGGCGCCGAGCTCGACGTTGCGCACGGCCTCGAGGTCGAGGTCGAGCTCGGTCGCGACGGCGACCGCTAGCCGCACGACCTCTTCCGTGTGGCGGCTCGTGCTCGAGTCCTTGGCCTCGAGCGCGTTCGAGAGCGAAGCCAGCGCCTCGCCGTAGAGCCGTTGCGCCTGCGCTTCGTGCTCGAAGCAGGCGAGGAGCATGCCGACCTGCGTGGCGGCGACCTCCGCCAGGTGCCGTTCGAGGCCCGAGAACACGCGCGGTCTCGTGTCGTAGACCTCGATCAGGCCCCAGCTGCGCCCTTCGACCACGATCGGCACGAGCAGGACCGACTGCATCTCCATCTCGCGGAGCACGAACAGCTCGGCCGGATCGGCCCCCGGATCCTCCGCGGAGATCGAGCACGGCTTCCCGCTCATCAGGACGGAGGCGGTGGTCGGGTAGTCGGTGAGGTAGTAGCTGAGCCCCCGCGCCACCTGGCGAGTCGTGTGCGCATAGTCCGCGACCTCGCGCAGCAGGCCGTCCTCGACCTGCGAGACGAGACACGCCTTCGCGCTCAGCAGCATCGTCAGATGCCGGCTCGCGATGCGGAGCATCCGCTGCGGGACCTGCTCGGACGCGATCGCGCGCGAGAACGAGACGAGGCGGGAGAGGGGCTCCGAGGAGCCGGCGAGGCCGACATGGAGGCCGACCACGTCCGCTCTCCCGTAGGGCTCGGCGCTCATGCCGCCATCCCGATGCCCGTGCCCGTCCGCTTCGCCTCTCTCATGGCGGCACTCTCATCCGCTGGCTGCGCGTTCGTGTCCGTCATGAGCCGCAGGTCCGACGACCGATCTGCAAACCATGGCCGACGGCGCCCCGCGGGGCATCACCCGATCGGGTAACCCTCGTTCAGCGCCGTGGAAACGCAGACACGCCCCGGAGCCGCTGTGGGTCTGTTGCGGCTCCGGGGCGTCGGGTTAGGAGAAACAGCTGTTTAGGCGGCTCGCTCGAGGCGCTCTTCGAGCCTTGCGCGCTTGATGATCGCGTCGCGGTCGCCGAAACGGCCCCGCACCTTCGCCTCTCGGTACTCGTCCCAGAGGCGTGCGATCTCGTCTTCCAGCTCGGCATGCTCGGCCGCGACCGTGTTGTCGTGGCCTTCAGCAAGGACGTGCAGAAGCTCGGCGCGCCGCTCTGTGGCACGCTCGATCTCGAGCCTGATCTCATCCAGGGTTCTCATACGACTGTTACAACGCTGAGCTAGTGCTCACTAATCCCGATTCCCGAAAAAGAACAACACGAGCACGACCACCCCGACCAGGCCGGCGATAACCGCGACGACGTTCAGCGCGAGATCCACTAGCCATACCCGAGCTCGTCGATCCGGTCCTCGCTGATCCCGAAATAGTGCGCGACCTCGTGCAGGACGGTGATCCGGATCTGGCTTTGGAGCTCCTCGGGGTCGGGGAACGCGGCCAGGAGTGGGCGCCGATAGACGACGACCTTCCCGGGCAGCGCACCCGACGGCGTTCCGTACGCGTGTGGATAGCCGATGAAGCTGCCCAGGATCGACGGGCTGTCGGGGCTCTCCTCCTCGACCACGACCGCGACGTTGTCCAGCCTCTCCGCGATGTCGTCGGGAAGCGAGTCGAGGGCGGCTCGCACGTGCTCGTCGAACTCTTCGTCCGTCATCAGTAGCTGGGTTGTAACGGAGGCCGGACCGTCAGCGTGACGGTGGCGATCGGAAACGACCGCGTCGGGACGTTGTCCTCGAGCGGGAACAAGCGCTAGGGCACGATCAGCGCGAGCAGCGCCTTCTGGGCGTGCAGGCGGTTCTCCGCCTCGTCCCAGACCGCAGAGTGAGGCCCGTAGAGGACCTCTTCGGTGATCTCCTCGCCGTAGTGCGCCGGGAGACAGTGGAGCACGATCGCGTCGGGGCTCGCGTGCGAGAGCAGCTCGTCGTCGATCTGGTAGCCGCCGAGGTCCTTGCGGCGGCGCTCGGACTCCTTCTCCTGGCCCATGCTCGTCCAGACGTCCGTGTACAGGACGTCCGCCTCGCGGGCCGCATCTCTGGGGTCGCGGGTCAGCTCGACCGTTCCGCCCATCTGGACGGCGGCGCGCCTGGCCGCGGTGACGGCGTTCTGGTCCGGCTCGTAGCCCTCGGGAGTCGCGGCGACGAACCGCATCCCGAAGCGGGCCGCGCCGACCATCAGCGAGACGCAGACGTTGTTCCCGTCGCCGAGATACGCGAGGCGTGCGCCGGAGAGCCGTCCCAGCCGCTCGCGGATGGTCATCAGGTCGGCCAGCGCCTGGCATGGATGTGCGTAGTCGGTCAGGCCGTTGATCACGGGGACGTCGGCGTGCTCGGCCAGCTGCTCGACGTCCTCCTGCGCGAACGTGCGGATCATGATCGCGTCGAGATAGCGGTCGAGGACGTTCGCCGTGTCCTTGATCGTCTCGCCGCGCCCGAGCTGGAGATCGTTCGCGGACAGGTAGAGGCCGTAGCCGCCCAGCTCCGCGATGCCGACCTCGAACGAGACCCGGGTGCGGGTCGACGGCTTCTGGAAGATCATCCCGAGCGACCGGCCCGGGAGGAGCTGGTGCGGCTCGCGCCGCTTGCGGAGCTCCTTGAGCTCGTCCGCGAGGTCGAGCGCGGTCTTCAGCTCCTCGGAGTTCCACGTGCCGATGCGGACGAAGTCCCGTCCCTTGAGGTGTTGCGCGACCTCGACCATGCGAGGCCTGATGCTAGTCGGGTTCGGCGAAACGCGGCTGAGCCGCCGGGCCGCGCTGCTCGCCCCGAGGCCGGGTCCTCAGTCGCCCCGGTAATGCGATTACCGGGGCTCCCTGCGTCCGCGGCCTCGGAACGACCATCGCACCCGGCGACGAGCAGCGTTCCGCCGACCCTCAGGCGCTCTCGTAGCCCGCTTCCGCGAGCAGCGCGCGTAAGCGCTGGAGCCCGCTGAACATCCGGCTCTTGATCGTGCCCAGCGGCTGGTTCAGGCGCTCGGCGAGCTCGGTCTGGGTCAGGCCCGCGTAGTAGGCGAGCTCGATCGGCTCGCGCTGTTCTGCGGGCAGGCGGCGCAGCGCGTCCTGGACGATCTCGCGGCGAGAGCGCGTGATCGCCGTTTCGTCGGCGCCCGGGTCGGAGCTCTGCGGCTCGCCGACGATCGGCGACGTGCGGCGCTTCTGCTCGCGCCGGACGAGGTCGACGGCGCGGCGGTGGACGAACGTGAGCAGCCACGTGCTCGCCTTCGCGCGCTCCGGCCGGTACGAGCCGGCGCCGCGCCAGATCTGGAGGAAGGCTTCCTGGACGGCATCCTCGGCGAGCGAGGCGTCCTGGAGAATCTTGTACGCGAGCCCGTAGGCGACCTTTCCGAAGCGGTCGTAGAGCTCGCCGAGCGCGTCCTCGTCGGCTCCCGCGACGGCCTCGACGAGCTCCTCGTCGGTCCGCCGTCGCGCTTTGCGGCTCATCGGCTGTCCACTCCGAGGGGCGCGGAGCCCCGCCACGGAGATGGCGATCGGGCTCTGAGCGGCGGTGGACACGTCAGGTCGCTTCCGCCCTGAAGAGGATTGGCAGCGTGGGCGACGTGGCG
>Ga0081540_1002862_pt1 | contig 13954 bp, 13 predicted proteins | sample TabmetS2T1R1_FD_71024 | JGI IMG/M metagenome (GOLD analysis project Ga0081540, IMG submission 71024) | Tabebuia heterophylla rhizosphere microbial communities from the University of Puerto Rico - S2T1R1 | ecosystem: Host-associated > Plants > Roots > Rhizosphere ... | reverse complement strand
ACGATCCGCACGAACGGCACGCCCGCGGTCACCAGGGCGGGGAAGCCCACCACGTTGTCCTCGACGATGACGTCGGGGCGGACCCTGTCGACGATCGCGCCGAGCCGGTCGTGGCAGTATCTGGCGCCGCCCGTGAGCTCCTCCCAGACCGGTTTGATCCAGGTAGCCAGCTGCTCGATCGTCGGCTTGCGGAACTCCGGCGCGGTCTGCGCGACGAAGTCCTTCCAGAACTGCCCGGCATCCTGGTCGCCGCTGGGCGGCGCGAGGTCGACCAGGTCCTCCTCGAAGCCGAGCGGTTCCAGCTTCCCCTTCCAGGACGCCTCGGCCGCGAACACGACCCGGTGGCCCTGCCGGCGCAGCACGTCGCCGATCCCGATGCAGTTGTTGGTCGGCCCGTACGCGCTCTCCGGCATGAACAGGACCGTCAGCGGCCTGGATGTCATCGGCGCTCCTTGACTCGACTCCCAACCACAGGCCATCCCGGGCGGGGGATGATGTGCCCGAAACTAGCAGGAAGTTGCCCCCCACCCGGCCGCCCCAGCGTGATCATGGGATCGGTGCTGCTCTGACTACAGCCGGGGCAAGATCACGAAACCGGAGCGCTGGAGGGGGGCGCAAGCGGGAGTTATCGTTTTGATATGGCGGCCTTGAACCCGCAACGGCCGACGCTCCGGGTGTCCGACGCGGACCGCGACGCAGCGATCAAAGTCCTCCGGGAGGGGTCAGCCGACGGCCGCCTGTCGTATGACACCTTCCTGCACCGGGTGGACCTCGCGCTGCAGGCGCGGTACCCGGCACAGCTCGCCAGCCTGCTGAACGACCTGCGGCCCGCCCGGCGCCACACGAGGCTCGCCGACGGGGCCGTGGCGGCGTGGGAGGGGCTCACCGAGCGGCTGCGCGCGGCGTGGTGGGCGGTCCGCCTCCCGCGCCTGGTGCTCCCCCGCGACGGGGCCAGCACGGTGTTCACGATCGGCCGCGCCACCACCTCCGACCTGGCGCTGGCCGACATGACGGTGTCGTGGCGCCACGCCGAGTTGCGGCGTGTCGGGGACCACTGGATGCTCGCCGACCTTGGCTCGACCAACGGCACCCGCGCCAACGGATGGAAGGTCGGCTCGGGCCTTCTCGTGCGGGCCGGAGACCGGGTCACGTTCGGCCGGGTTGAGTTCCGCCTCTGCGACCCCGCCTAGGCGCCTGAGGCCGAACGCTGGCTGCTACTCCGTCCAGTCCCCGGGGGAATCCCCGCTGTCGGCGCCGGGGCGGCGCCGCCGGGCGGCCGGGTGCTCGACCAGGGCAAGCACGCGGCTGGCCATGAACCGGGCGGTCCGCACGGGCGAGCCGCCGCGGGTGAGCTCGGTCACCTCCACCACCCCGCGGCGGGTGACCACCTCGACCCGCCGCCCGGCCCGGGTGGCGGTCACGTCGTAGGTCTTGGTCGCCCCACCCGCGTCTATGACGATCTCGACCTTGTCACCCTTCACCGGTTCCTCCGGGCACACGAGGCTGCATGCCTACGTTGTGCCCCGGGCAGCACCCGCTGACGCATCCGTTGCACGCGGGCTGTGCGGTCGCTAAACGGCGGCGCGGGCGGCCCAGCGGGACTGGCGGTACTCGACGATCAGGGGGACGCCGAAGCACTTGGACAGGTTCCGCTCGGTGAACACGTCCGGCAGCGGCCCGGCCGCGAGCACCGAGCCGCGCCGCAGCAGCATGGCATGCGTGAACCCCTCCGGCACTTCCTCCACGTGATGGGTGACCATCACCATGGTGGGCGCGGTCCGGTCCGAGGCGAGATAGGCGATCCGGCGCACGAGATCTTCCCTCCCGCCCAGGTCGAGGCCGGCCGCGGGCTCGTCGAGCAGCAGGATCTCCGGATCGGGCATGAGAGACCGGGCGATCTGAACGCGCTTGCGCTCACCCTCGGACAGGGTCGCGAACCGGCGCCTGATCAGATGGGCGCAGCCGAGCGCGTCGAGCAACTCCACCGCCCGGGTCACGTCGGCGGACTCGTACTCCTCCTTCCACCGCCCCACGATCGCGTACGAGGCGGTGAGGACGAGATCGATCACCTTCTCCCCTGGCGGCACCTGATCTGCGACCGCGGCGCTGGCCAGGCCGATCCGCGGACGCAGATCGAAGACGTCCGTCGCGCCGAGCCGCTCGCCCAGGATTTCCGCGATCCCCTCGGTGGGGAACAGCTGGGTCGCGGCCACCTGGAGGAGGGTGGTCTTGCCCGCTCCGTTGGGCCCGATCACCACCCAGCGCTCGTCGTCGTAGACCGTCCAGGTGACGTCCCGCAGCAGCATCGACCCGCCCCGCCGGATGCCGACGCCACGCAGGTGGATTACCTCGTCGGACATCCCGCTCCTTCCAGCGCGCCCGCTGTCAGACCCGAACCTACGCTACGGCCGAACAGCCGGCACAACGGTCCCCGCGGCTCGGTGCGCCCCGCCCGGGCGCTGATCAGCGGGCCTGTCACCGGGGGATCGCGCCGGGCGCCGGGCCCGCCGGCGGCCCGCGGTTCGCTGGCGGCGGGCGCCGGGCGGTAGCGTTGCGCGAGCAATGAATGCAACGCACACCACCGTGCTGGTGACCCTCACCGGCCGGGACCGCCCCGGGGTGACGTCCCGGCTGTTCACAGCCCTGGCGGCCGAGCACGACCTGAGCGTTCTCGACATCGAGCAGGTCGTCATCCGCGGCCGCCTGGTGCTCGGCGTCCTGCTGGCGTGCGGGCCTGACCCGGACCTGACGTCGATCCACCGCGGTGTCCGGGCGGTGGCCGCCGACCTCGGCATGGACGTGGAGATCACCATGGGCTCGGCTGAGCCGCCGCGGCGGCGCGGCCAGCTACACGTCACCGTGCTGGGAAGCCCGCTGCTGCCCAGCGCCGTCGCGGCCATCGCCGGCCGGATCGCGGCCAGCGGCGCGAACATCGACCGGATCGACCGGCTCGCCGACCGCCCCGTCACCTGCATCGAGCTGGACGTGTCCGGCGCCAACCCCGACGCGCTGCGGACCACCCTGACCCAGGAGTCCGTCGCGCAGGGGGTCGACGTGGCGGTCCAGCGCGGCGGGCTGCACCGCCGCGCGATGCGGCTCATCGTCATGGACGTCGACTCCACCCTCATCTCCGGCGAGGTGATCGACATATTGGCGGCCCGGGCCGGCTGCGCCGAGCAGGTCGCCAAGGTCACCGCCGCCACCATGCGCGGCGAGGTGGACTTCGCGGCGTCGCTCGCCGAGCGGGTCGGGCTGCTGGCGGGCCTGGACGTCGCGGTCCTCGACCAGGTCAGACGGGACCTGCGGCTGGCGCCCGGCGCCCGGACGCTGATCCGCACGCTGCGCAGGCTCGGCTACCGCTGCGGGATCGTCAGCGGCGGCTTCGCCCAGATCACCGACGGCCTGGCCGCTGATCTCGGGCTCGACTACGCCGCCGCCAACACGCTGGAGATCGCGGCGGGCAAGCTGACCGGGCGGCTGGCCGGCCCGGTCGTGGACCGGGCGGGCAAGGCAGCCGCGCTGCGGCGGTTCGCCGCGGAGGCGGGGATCCCGCTCAGCCAGACGGTCGCCGTCGGCGACGGCGCCAACGATCTCGACATGATCGCGGCGGCCGGGCTTGGCGTCGCCTTCAACGCCAAGCAGGCCGTCCGGGACGCCGCCGACGCCTCGGTCAGCGTCCCGTACCTGGACACGGTGCTCTACCTGCTCGGCCTGTCCCGCGATGAGGTGGAGGCCGCGGACTCGGGCAACGCAGCCGCGAACTGACGAGCGGTGCTGCGACCGCGGGCGGACGGCGGTGAGGTAGCCGGCGCTCCCCCGGCAGCCGCAGGGCCCCCGGCTAGTGCGGTTGCCGCTCGTCGCCGCGGACCACCCTCAGCAGCGGGCGCTTCGGACGCCGCGCCAGAATGCCGATGATCGTGGTCCGTGGGATGCCGGTGATCTGCTGGATCTGGTGGATGCTGACCCCGGCTGCGGCAGCTTCGCGGACGACCTCGTCCCGCGTGGCGTTGGCCTCGGCCCAGCGGCGCAGCTTTTCTTCCGCGGCCGTCAGCGGCGAAGGTGCCATGGTGCGAACGCTAGCGGGAATCCCCGCCGCCGCATAGCAAATCGGGCCGGACACGGGCGGCCCTCTGCCCTACTGTGTGCGCGGCGTCCAGATCCGGGCCAGCTCGCCGCCGCCCGGGGTGGTGTCGGCCCAGCTTCCCGGCAGCCGGATGACGGCCAGCGCCGAGGTGGGGAACGCGAGGTCACGCAGCCCGGTCAGGTCGAGGACGAGCTGCTGCGAGGCGGGGTTGTGACCGACCAGCAGCACCGTCCCCGCCTTGTCGGGGGCGCGCCTGACGGCCTGCAGCAACGTTGTTTCGTCGGCGTCGTACAGGCGCGACTGGAAACTGGCCTTGGCCTTGTCCGCCGCCGGGCCCAGCGCTTCGCTGACATACTGCCAGGTCTGGCGGGTGCGCAGCGCCGCCGAGCACAGCACACGATCGGGGATCAGGCCGGCGTCACGCATCATCGTGCCCGCGGCCGCCGCGTCGCGGCGGCCGCGCTTGGTCAGCCCCCGGTCCAGGTCGCTCAGGCCGATCTCATGAACCGCCTTGGCGTGCCGCAGTACCAGCAGGACCCGCCCGCTCTCGCCCACCGCGCGCCTCCGGTCCTGCCTGCTCGGCCGGTCCTGCCCCGTCAGCCGGTCGCCTGCGGGGTCTGCTCGGCGGGAGTATCCGCTTTCGTCCCTGGCCCGTCCACGGCAGCCTTCGTGCCGTCCGGGCCTCGCGCGCCGCCGATGGCCGCACCCTGCTCGGGCCCGCTCCCGGACAGGCTGGCGGAACGCCGCTTGGAGATCACGATGGCGATGACAACGATGATCACCGCGCCCACCGCCACGCCGGCCCGCAGCCCCAGGTTGTGGCTGTACTTCACCACGCTGGTCGCGACCAGCAGCGACACCAGGTTCATCACCTTGATCAGCGGGTTGATCGCCGGGCCCGCGGTGTCCTTGAACGGGTCGCCGACGGTATCCCCGATGACGGTTGCGGCGTGTGCATCGCTGCCCTTGCCGCCGTAGTTCCCGTCCTCGACCAGCTTCTTGGCGTTGTCCCAGGCGCCGCCGGCGTTGGCCAGGAAGACCGCCATCAGCACGCCGGCCGCGATGGCCCCGACCAGATAGGCGCCGAGCGGCGCGTACCCGAACGCGAAGCCGACCGCGAGTGGCGCCAGGATGGCCAGCAGGCCGGGGGTGGCGAGCTCACGTAGTGAGTCCCGGGTGCAGATGTCCACCACCCGCCCGTACTCGGGCTTCTCGGTGTAGTCCATGATCCCCGGGTGGGTCCGGAACTGGTTCCGCACCTCCTGCACCACCTGCTGGGCCGCTCGGCCCACCGCCCGGATCAGCAGGCTGGCGAACAGGAACACGACCGCCGCACCGATGATGACCCCGAGCAGGACGTTCGGTTTGTCCACCGACAGGCTGAACGTGCCCGCGGCCTTGCCCAGCGCATCCTCGACCGTCGTCCGGAAGGAACCGAACAGCGCGGTCGCGGCGAGCACCGCGGTCGCGATCGCGATGCCCTTGGTGATCGCCTTGGTCGTGTTGCCGACCGCGTCGAGGTGGGTGAGCGCCTGCGCGCCCTCGCCCGTGACGTCGCCGGACATCTCGGCGATGCCCTGCGCGTTGTCGGTGACCGGGCCGAACGAGTCCATGGACACGATGACGCCCACGGTGGTGAGCAGCCCGGTGCCGGTCAGCGCGACGGCGAACAGCGCGAGCGTCGCGTTGCCCGTGCCGAGCAGGAAGCCCCCGTAGACCGCCCCGCCGATCAGCAGCGCCGAGTACACGCTCGATTCCAGGCCGGTGGCGACGCCGGACAGGATGACCGTGGCCGGGCCGCCGGCCGTGCTCTCGCCGATCTCCCGCACGGGCTTCCGGTTGGTTTCGGTGAAGTACCCGGTCAGCAGCTGGATGGCGCTGGCCAGCACCAGGCCGATGAGCACGGCGCCGATCGCCAGCCAGCGGGGGTTCCCACCGTGCGCGAGGATGCCGGGGTCGGTGACGCCGGTCAGCTTGCTGAACTTGTCCGGCAGGTAGAGGAAGGACGCCCCGATCACCAGCAGCAGGGAGATGACCGCCGAGGTGAAGAAACCGCGGTTGATGGCGCTCATGCCACTGCGGTCGCCCTTGCGCGGGGCGACCACGAAGATGCCGATCACCGCGGTGACCACGCCGATCATCGGCACGAGCAGCGGGAAGACCAAGCCGTAGTTGCCGAACGCGACCTTGCCCAGGATCAGCGAGGCCACCAGCGTGACCGCGTACGACTCAAACAGGTCGGCGGCCATGCCCGCGCAGTCGCCGACGTTGTCCCCCACGTTGTCCGCGATCGTGGCCGGGTTGCGCGGGTCGTCCTCCGGGATGCCCTTCTCGACCTTGCCCACGAGGTCGGCGCCGACGTCCGCCGCCTTGGTGTAGATGCCGCCGCCGACCCGCATGAACATCGCGAGCAGCGCGGCTCCGAACGCGAAGCCCTCCAGCACGTTCGCGGCGTTCTGCCGGTAGATCAGCATGACCACCGCCGCGCCGAACAAGCCGAGGCCGACCGTGAACATCCCGGCCACGCCGCCGGTGCGGAAAGCGATCCGCAACGCCCGTCGCTCACCACCACCGGCCTCACGCGCCGCAGCGGCGACCCGTACGTTGCCACGGACGGTCAGCGACATGCCGACGAAGCCGGTCAGGCCCGAGAACAACGCGCCCACCAGGAAGAAGGCGGACCTGCCCCACCGGATGCCCCCCGAGTCGGCGGGCAGCAGCAACAGCACGAAGAAGATGATGAACACGAACACGCCGAGGGTCCTGAACTGGCGCCGCAGATAGGCGCCCGCGCCCTCCTGGATCGCACGGGCGATCTCCTGCATCTTCGCCGTGCCCTGGCCGGCGGCGAGAACCTCTCTCACCAGCCAGCCCGCCACGGCAAGCGCGAGCAGGGCGATCACGGCGACGATGAAGACCAGGGTCAGGTTGCCGCCGGTTACGACCGCCCCGCCGTCCGCGGCGAGGTTGAGCCTCAACATCCGTCCTCCTTGTAAGGGGGCACACTACGCATTCCGCGCGCTTGTGGCGATCCCGGGCATTGCCATGGCGTCCGGACAGCAACCCACCGGACATGCACGGATGCCACTGTGGACAGAGCCGGGATTCTACGCACGCTCGCCATGAGATGGTTCGGCGGGGTCACATCCGCATGGTTCGCAATGCGTTCGCCCCCAAAGATAAACCACGCGGTGGCCAGGTGCGGCCAGCCGCCGCGTCAGCTCGCCGCGGTGGACGGCCAGCTCATCCGGATGCTGAGGCCGGCCTTGGTACGCGCGATCTTGACGTCGTCGGCGAGGCCCTCGATGACGGCCAGGCCGAGCTCGGCGGGCACCGTCTGCTGCGCGGGCCCGCCCGCCGCGGCCGGCCGCTCACCGCCCGGTGCCCCGGCACCGGGCTTCACCGCGCCGGGAACCGCGGTGGCCGGCTCGCCATCGTCCTGCACCACGGTGTCCGTCACGACCACCTCGAACCGGCCATCGGTGCCGGTCAGGGCGACCCGGACGGGCTCACCGGGACAATGCTCCTGGTGTGCCTCCACCGCCCTCGAGCACGCTTCACCGACGGCCAGGCGCACCTCGTCGAGCAGCGCCTCGTCCACTCCGCTCCGCCTGGCCACCGCCGTGGCCACCAGCCGTGCCGTGCGCACGTGCGCGGGCAGTGGGGTGAAGCTCATTTCTACCGTGGCCATGGTCATCGTCAGCCGGGAGTGCTGCTACTTCTCGGACTTCCTGGCCGCGATCGCGTCGTCCACGCTGTCGTGGATGCCGAATACCTTGGTCAGCCCGGTGATCCGGAAGATCTTGAGTATGCGCTCCTGGGTGCAGACGAGATCGAGCGACCCGTCGTGAGCGCGGACCCGCTTGAGCCCGCCCACGAGCACCCCGAGGCCGGTCGAGTCGAGGAACTCGACCTTCTCCATGTTCACCACGAGCTGGTAGTGCCCGACGTTCACCAGTTCGATGAGCAACTCACGCAGTCGCGGGGCGGTGTAGACGTCGATCTCACCCTCGACATCGACGACTTCGATCCCATCCTTGGTGTGGTGATCCAGCTTCAGATCCACAAATCCTCCCGCGCCTTGCACTGTCGCCCGCAAGGGTGCCGGCCCGGCCGGCGCCTCATCCGGGCTGTACCTCATACTCGCGCATTCAACCACGCTCTGACGTCCTGTCTACACGAGTTCACAGTACGAGGCATATCGCGCACAAGATGTCAGACTGGACCCGATGCGCACGCTGACGCCGCCCGCCGCGGGCGAGCCACCCCCCGTCCCCGGGCCGGCCGAGGCCCGGGTTCTGCGCCGTGGCCAGCGGACCCGCCGGCTGACCCACATCGCGCGGATACCGGCCTGCCCGGGAAGCTGCGTGCCCTGGCCGGACTGGGTCCCTGCGGAGGTGAGCCAGGCATTCGTGCGCTCGGGGGTCTGCCTGCCGTGGGCGCACCAGGCGGCGATGGCCGAGCACGCTCACCGGGGCCGGAACGTGATCATCTCGACCCCTGCCGCCTCCGGGAAGTCCCTCGGCTATCTCCTGCCCGCGCTCACCGCAGTGCTGGCCGGGCGCACCGTCCTCTACGTGGCGCCGACCAGGGCGCTCGCCGCGGATCAGGAACGCGCGATACGGGCGCTCGGCCTCCCCCGTGTGCGCGCGGCGGTCGTTGACGGCGACACGCCGGCCGCCGATCGCGAATGGGCCCGCGCGCACGCGACCTACCTGATCACGACCCCGGACATGCTTCACCACATGCTGCTCCCGCGGCACGGCAGGTGGGGCGGGTTCTTCAGCCGGCTCACGTACGTGATCGTCGATGAATGCCACGGCTACCGCGGGGTGTTCGGCTCCCACGTCGGTCATGTGCTGCGGCGCGTGCGCAGGATCGCCATCCACCACGGCCACGGTGGTGACGGCAGCCGGAACGGAGCCGCGAGCCCGAACGGGCACGCCAGCCAGATTGGAACCGCCAGCCGGAACGGGCACGCCAGCCGGAACGGGCACGCCAGCCAAGGAGAGGACGGCGACCAGGCCGGGGATGCCGGAAGCCGCCACCCGGATGGTCCGGTGTTCCTGCTCGCCTCCGCCACGATCAGCGAGCCCGGTTCGTGCGCCCGCCTGCTCACCGGGGCGGCGGCCCAGGAGGTCACCGAGAGTACAGCCCCGCGCGGCCAGCTCACGTTCGGGTTGTGGGAGCCGCCGTTCATGTCATCTCGCGGCGAGGCCGGCGCGGCCGTGCGCCGCAGCGCGACGACCGAGGCCGCGCGGTTGCTGGCGGACCTGGTCGCCCACGACGTCCGGACGCTCGCCTTCACCCGTTCCCGGCGCGGCGCCGAGGCGGTGGCCCTGGCGGCGCGGCGGTCCCTGGGCGATACCGAATCCCACGGCGGCGGGCACGGGGGCGTGCAGCGTGTGGCCGCCTACCGGTCCGGCTACCTGCCCGAGGACCGCAGGCAGCTCGAGGAGGCGCTGCGTGCCGGGCCCATCGTTGGGCTCGCCACCACCACCGCGCTCGAGCTGGGGGTCAACATCACCGGCCTGGATGCCGTGCTCATCGCGGGCTGGCCGGGAACCAGGGCCGCGGTGTGGCAGCAGGCCGGGCGCGCCGGCCGGGAAGGGCAGGCGGCCGTGGCCGTGCTCATCGCTCGCGATGACCCGCTCGACACCTACCTGGTGCACCATCCGGAGGCGCTGCTGGACCGGCCGGTCGAAGCGACGGTGCTCGATCCCGGCAATCCATACGTGCTGGCGCCGCACCTGTGCGCCGCGGCGGCCGAACTGCCACTGGCGCGTAACGACCTGGCGATGTTCGGCCCGTCCGCCACGGCCGTGGCTGACAGCCTGGTCCGCCGGGGGATGCTACGACGGCGCGGACAGCGCCTGTACTGGACCAGGCGCGGTCATGCGGCCGAGGCCGGGCTCCGCGGCACCGGTGGCAGGCCAGTCAAGATCATCGAGGAGTCGACGGGCAGGCTGGTCGGGACGGTCGACGAGCCGTCCGCCCACATCATGGTGCACACCGGCGCCGTGTATCCGCACCAGGGTGAGCTCTACCTGGTGTCCCGGCTCGACCTGACGCGGGGGGTGGCGCTCGTGGAGCCCGGCGACCCCGGCTACACCACGTCGGCCCGGAACATCACCGGCATCGACGTGATCAGGGAACTGCACCGGGCTGACTGGGGCCCAGCCGCTGTGCACTTCGGTGAGGTCGAGGTCATGAGGCAGGTGACCTCGTTCACCCGGCGCAACCCGGAGACGGGTCAGCCGCTTGGCGAGGTCCCGCTCGATCTCCCCCCGCGGTCACTGCGGACCCGCGCCGTGTGGTGGACCATCTCACCGGGCCAGCGGGCGGCGCTGATGCGCCGGGGGGTGGACCTGCCCGGTGCCGCGCACGCCGCGGAACACACCTCGATCGGGCTGCTGCCGCTGTTCGCCGCCTGCGACCGATGGGACATCGGCGGCGTCTCCTCCGACCTGCACCCGGCCACCGGCCGGCTGACCGTCTTCGTCTACGACGGGCACGAGGGGGGAGCGGGTTTCGCCGAGCGCGGCTTCGCCGTGGCAAGGGACTGGCTGACCGCGACGCAGCAGGCGATCGCCGACTGCGAATGCCAGGCCGGCTGCCCGTCGTGCATCCAGTCACCCAAGTGCGGCAGCGGCAACGAGCCGCTGAACAAGGGGGGCGCCCTGCTGCTGCTGGCGCGCCTGTTGGCACCGCGGAACGCGAGCCGCCATAACGGAAGCCGCCGCACATGAGGCGACCCCCGCCGGGGGGGAGAGCGGGGGTCGCCGTGCGGCCCCGGATCCCGGGGCCGTCACCCAGAAAAGCTTACCGCCATACCCAAAGTTACCAGTCGGTACGCCTGCAGGAGAAACTTTCGCCATACCAAGTTACCAACCGGTCACGGTCAGATGCCATCGATTGCAGTTGTTTAGTCATATGCTCTGGATCGGGGGCAGCCCCGGCGCGGGGTCTCCATCTCAGTGCGGCGTTCCTCGACCTCGTCAAGACCATCATCTCGCGGTCCGAGCACCCTCGTGTTCGGGCCCTCGTTCTGCCGGAACGGGCTGATCAGCCCTGGTGACCTCCTCCGCGGTGCACTGGCCGGATCGCGTTCAGACTCGGCGTCGCGAGCCACCAGCGGAGGGACGGGTTCCGCGATCGCGTCAGCCGGGTGCGGGGATGGAACCGGCCGGACAGGTCGCCGAGATCGTTACCGGAACGTGAGGGACCCGATCGGTCGGCCCGTCTGCACGATGCTGGGGCCGTCGGCAACCCGCGGGCGTGAACTCCGGGCCGCAGGCCGCGGCGGATCGCACACCGGCGCGCTGGTCCGTGGTCGCCCTCCGCGCGGCCGGGCCGATCGTCCCGGATCGGGTCCGCCTGCGGCATGTGAACCGGGCGATCAATCGAGATCACCAATCGGTAACGCTTGGCCCTATGCATCCGGCCCGATCCGTCGTACAAAGGTCTCACGGACTGATGCGTCCGGGCATGGCAACCGGGCACCCACGCGCGACCAGCCGCGGGAGGCGAGCCGAGGCACGGACTGCCCAGCGGGCGAGTACCAGAAGCGGTCCCCCGCCGGGTGGACTGCCCGGCATGTGTAGGTGCACGCTTGGTAACCCGGGTTGACGTGCCAGGCGACGGCGCCCCCCTGGGGCGCCGTTCGCGTGTGCCGTCCGGGCCAGCGCCCATCGGGCGCGCACCCCCGGCGGGCCTGACCGCTCGCCAAGTGCGGTGTCGGGTGCGGGCCGCGAAGATAGCATGCGCCACACTAGTTGTCTGTAACGAAACACTCGGGCGCCGATCTCTTGCAGCCACTGGGAGACACGGACGCAGGAGGGAGGCAGCGTGATGGCTGGGCCCACCGTCTCACGGTCAACACCGGACGGCGATGCGTCGGTCGGCGATCTCGTTTCGCTGGCGGTGCGTGATGTCAGCCGGCTGTTCCAGTACCAGCTGGAGTTGGCCAAGATGGAGCTGCGTGCCGACGCCAGGCGGGTCGGGCTGGCCGTGGCGCTGACCGCGATCGCGGTGTTCACCGGCTTCCTCGTGCTCGTCATGCTCTGCTTCGCGCTGGCGGAAGGCCTGATCACGTTGGGCATCTGGCGGTGGGCGGCCTTCCTGATCGTGGCCGGGGTGTGCATCCTGCTGGCGTCGGTGCTGCTCCTGGTGGTCTACCTGAAGGTGAAGCGCATCAGCGGGCTGCGCCAGACCAGGGAGACGGTTCAGGAAGACCTGGCGGCGCTGCGGCGCGAAGACGACGCGTCCCTTCCGGCCCCGGCCGAGGCCGGGTGATCCGATGGCGGGAATGGGCGGGTCGCCTGTGTACGTCGACGGCCCGTGGTCACACCGGCCGGTCACGGCCAACGGCACGCGATTCCACATCGCCGAGTCCGGCGAGGGGCCGCTGGTCTTGTTGCTGCACGGCTTCCCGCAGTTTTGGTGGACCTGGCGGGCGCAGCTCACGTCGCTGTCGGCGGCGGGGTTCCGGGCCGTCGCCCCCGATCTGCGCGGGTACGGCGGCAGCGACAAACCCCCGCGCGGTTACGACCTGATCACCGCTGCGTCCGATGCGGCCGGCATGGTCCGGGCGCTGGGCGAGGCCAACGCCGTCGTCGTCGGGCACGACTGGGGCGGGATGGTTGCCTGGACCATGGCCAGCTACTTCCCGAAGGTGGTCAGGCGGCTGGCCATCGTTTCCGTTGCGCACCCACTGCGGATGCGGGGCATGCTGCTGGTCGATACCGTCCGGCGCCGGGCAGCCAGCGGCCAGACGCTCGGCTTCCAGCTGCCCGTGCTGCCCGAACGGCGGCTCGTCGGCCACGACGCCAGGCGGGTCGGCGAGATGCTGCGCGCGTGGTCCGGGCCGGGATGGCCGGACCCGGAGGCGGAACGCCGTTACCGGGCCGCGATGTGCATCCCGTCGGTCGCACACTCGGCCCTGGAATACCACCGCTGGTTCATCCGGTCCAGGCTGCGGTCCGATGGGATGCGCTATGCCCACCGCATGCGGGCGCCGGTACAGGCACCGACCCTGCAGCTGCACGGTGCGCTCGACAGCTGCGTGCCGCCAGCCACCGCGCGCGGCAGCGGCCGCTACGTCGACGCGCCGTACCGGTGGCGGCTCATGGATGGCGTGGGCCATTTCCCGCAGGAGGAGCAGCCGGACCGCTTCACCGCCGAGCTCTATCACTGGCTGGCCGACCCCGAACCGGAACGATGACGGGACGCCCCGGCGGAAGTTCTTCCGGCAACGGCCGAACGCGGGACGCCCCCGGAACGCAGTCGTCCGGCCCCTCCGGCCAGGCCCGCGACCGTGATCCCTCCGGCCGGCCGCGCAATGCCAGGTCCCGCGACGCTCTCGGGCGCCCGCTCCCCCGCGGCGTGACCGGGGAGCAGCGCATCCCCGACGATCTGGCCGTCCCCCCGGAGGAGGCGCTCAGCATGGCCCAGCGCTTGCTGGACTCCGGCAGGCCTTTTCACGCCCATGAGGTCCTCGAGGCGTCATGGAAGGCGGCACCGCCGGCGGAAAGGGAGCTGTGGAAGGGACTGGCGCAGATAGCGGTCGGCATTACCCACGCCCGGCGCGGCAACGCGCAAGGCGCCGTCGCCCTGCTGCGCCGGGGCGGGCAGCGCGTCGGCAGATACGCGGGCACCGCGCCGCACGGGATCGACGCCGCCGGGATCGCGCGGCAGGCATCCGGCCTGGCCGACCGGATCGACCGGGACGGGCTGGCCGCGGCGGCCGACGGCTCCACCTTCCGCCTCACCTAGACCGCGGGCCGCGCCCGCGATCCGTGAGCGGCGCCCACGTCAGTCGCAGGCGGCCGCGGTCCGTCGCAGGCCGCCGCGGTCCGGCGCCGGCGGCCC
>Ga0081540_1002861_pt1 | contig 13962 bp, 14 predicted proteins | sample TabmetS2T1R1_FD_71024 | JGI IMG/M metagenome (GOLD analysis project Ga0081540, IMG submission 71024) | Tabebuia heterophylla rhizosphere microbial communities from the University of Puerto Rico - S2T1R1 | ecosystem: Host-associated > Plants > Roots > Rhizosphere ... | reverse complement strand
GGTAATGGCGGCGGTGCTGGGAACTAATCAAGACACCTCTGGCTCTACGTTAGGCTGAATTCTAAACCTTGGGCGGTGGTGCCATGCGTATCGGTAATATTACGATGCTTGTCGCCGCGCTTATTTGCGCCGCTGCCGCCGCTTTGCTGTCGCGCGCCTGGCTGAGAGACCAGGCCGGGGGAGAACGGGTTCTTGCGACATCACCCCAAGAAGCGGCGCCGCCAACAACTCGTACCATCGTCGTGGCGGCCCGTGACCTGAAATATGGCGATAAGCTGAATGCTGACTCGCTGCGGCTGATCTCGTGGTCCGGCGACACCGTGCCGCGAGGTGCCTTCCTTTCCATGGAGCCGCTCGTGAAGCCGGGGCAGGAGCGCACGGTGCTCGCCTCGATAGCTGAAAACGAACCGGTTCTCGAACAAAAGGTGTCAGCCGCAGGCCAGGGGACGCTCGCGGCCAAGCTTGCGGAAAGCATGAACGCCATCACGATCCGCGTGAACGACGTCGCTGGCGTCGCGGGCTTCGTTCAACCAGATGATCGCGTGGATGTGTTCATGACCACCGGTGGCAGGTCCGGCGGTGATGTGCCGGCAGCAGAAGAGAAGCGATCGGTTGTGGTGCTGTTGCAGAATGTGCGTGTGCTCGCCATCGATCAGGCCGCCGAGCGTAAGGGGCAGGCCTCTCCGCCCAAAGCAGTGACTCTCGAGGTCACCACGGAAGATGCGCAGAAATTGGTTCTGGCTGGTTCGATCGGCCAGCTCGCGCTCGCCTTGCGGCGGTTCAACGACGGTGCCGAGGGAAAGACGCGCACAATCGCCCTTGAAGACCTCCTGGCAAAACAACAGGGAGCTCAGGTGGCCAGCAAACCCGGACAGGTCATCGGCGTAATCCGGGGGGCCGAGAGGAAGGAATACACAGTGCAGTCGGACCCGCCGAAAAACCGGCGATCCGAGGCGGCGCGCTGAGTCATCAGTACGCGCGGCGCGAAGAAGAGCAACAAGGCGCAACCAGACTACGGCATAGGATAGCGGGAATGGCTTGGGGGATGGCAATTCTCATTGAAAAATTTACGCCACCGAGGCGAAGAGTAGGTTCAGGCGTAGGCCGCCTGCCGAAATGCGGCGCTTTTGCAGGCGCTCTCTCAGCAATCATTTTCGGGCTTGCAGCTTTGCCTGCTGGGCCGGTGCGTGCAGCTGAGGAGAAGGCGCCCGGCTCGGAGTACCGGCTCGATGTGCCGGCCGGGAATAGCAAGGTCTATTCCGCCGAGCCGTCGGCCGAAAAAATGGACGTCAAGGTCACGCTGCATAAGACGGAGACAGTCCGCGTCGCGACACCGTTTACCGAGGCGCTGGTCGGCAATGCCGATGTTGCCGACGTTGTGCCGCTGACCAACCGTTCGATCTATATCGTCGGCAAGAAGGTGGGCGTCACCCGCCTGACGCTGCTCGATCAGGACAAGCAGATGCTCGGCGTCGTCGACATCGAGGTGACCTATGACCTCGCGGCGCTGCGTTCCCAGCTCAAGGGCTACAGTGGCATCAAGATCAAGTCCGTCAACGGAAAGGTGTTGCTGACTGGCGTTGCAACGGATTCCGTCACTATGCAGCAGGCTCTGGTGCTCGCCGAGCAGATTGCGCCTGGCGATGTGACCAACGCCATGACCGTCGCCGCGCCCCAGCAGGTGCTGCTCGAGGTACGCTTCATCGAGGCTGATCGTACGGCGTCGCGTGCTTTGGGCGTCAACGCTACAGTCGTCGGAGACAAGGCCGCCGGCGTGACCGGCGTCGAGAGCAATTCCGGCTCGATCTCCGTCGGCCCTGATGGCGATCTGGTCAACGGGCTGACCAACAACCTGGCCTCGGGTCTCGCCAACAACGCCATTCCCTTCGGCTCGATGATCGGTCGTGTGCTGGCCGGTGGAACATCGGCCGACATTTTCGTCAAGGCACTGGAAGAGCGCGGCCTTGCACGCCGGCTTGCAGAGCCGAATCTGGTGGCGCTGTCCGGTGACACCGCGAGCTTCCTGGCGGGTGGCGAGTTCCCCTTCCCGGTATCGTCTGACAACGATAGAATTTCGGTTGAATTCAAGAAGTTCGGCGTTGGCCTTTCTTTCACGCCCACCGTGCTCGGGGATGGCCAGATCAATCTGAAGATCGAGCCGGAGGTGAGCGAGCTCGATTCGACCAACTTCATCCGTGTGAGCGATAAGGTCGAGATTCCCTCCCTGATCGTGCGCCGCGCCTCGACGACGGTCGAACTGCGCGACGGGCAGGGCTTCGCCATCGCCGGGCTTCTGCAGAGCAATCACATCAAGAACCAGCGCCAGCTGCCCTGGCTTGGTGACGTGCCGGTACTCGGCGCCCTGCTGCGCAGCGCCGCATGGCAGAAGAAAGAGACTGACCTCGTCATTATCGTCACGCCCCATCTCGTGCGGCCGAAGATCCCGGGGCAGAAGCTGGCAACGCCGCTCGACAGCCATGTGCCGTCGAATGACAAGGAGTTCTTCCTTGGCGGTCTGCAGGAAATCCAGGTGAAGCCGGATGCACCCTTCACCGGGCATATCATCGACTGGCGTAACGAGCAGCCGGTCGCGTCGGACATGAAGGGATTTAAGAAATGACGGGCAACAATCACTCTTGTGCGCTCGGTGCGTCTTTGTTCGCTTTGCTGGTCGGGAGCATGACACTGCCGGCTCAGGCCGACCCGTATGACTATCGCGATCACCGCGATGGGGTTACCTCGAGCGCGGGAAATGCCAATGCGGCGAATATCGCCGTGCAGACAATCGATCCCTGGCCGCCCTACTCAAAGAACACCAAGCTTCATCTCGATGGGCGGCGGGCATCGGTCGGCATTACCCGCTATCAGCAGAACAAATCGATCGAGCCACGGGGGCTGAACACGCAGACACTTTCCGAGCAGTCCGGGCCTGGCGCACAATCGAGCACATCACTGCAGAAATAGACGTGGCGTGGGGGCATAAGCGGGGCTGCCAAAACGGGTTTGGGGGATGGCGATCACGGAAGATGCTTGGCCTGCTCTCTTTGAGAGAAAGAGCAAGCAGGTTCGGGCTGAAGCTATTCAGGGCGACATGACCCAGAAAAGCATGCTTAGGCCTGACCAGCAGCGCGATGTCCTGCTTGTGACTCAGGATGTCGAGTTGACGGAGAGATTGCGCTCCGGTTTCAACGAGAAAAATCACTTCGCCTTCCGCTCTCTCAAAGGCACGGTGATCGAAATCGAGGGACTGGCTTCGGGCAGTTCCCCCGCGGTGCTGATCATCGACCTGAAGACGGCCATGGCGGAGGATCTGGCGGCGCTCGAGCGGGCGAAGCGCGCGCGTTTTTCGAAAACGCCGATTATCGCCGTCACGAGCTATCTCGATCAGGAGATTGTCCGGCGTCTTGTTCAGATCAAGATCGACGACTGGCTGCCGAAGGAAAGCGGTTTTGTCGAGATCTACAAATCCTGCGAGCGGCTGGCACGGGTGCCAGTCGTCGACCGTCGGGTGCGTGAGGCTGTCGTGTACTCCTTCTTCCCGGCGGCAGGGGGCGCCGGCAATACGACGCTCGCCATCCAGACCGCCTTTACGCTTGCACAGAACAAGCGGCAGCAGGAGGCGGCTGTCTGTCTCGTCGACCTGAACTTCCAGGACGGCTCGGTCGCCGACTATCTCGACCTTGCTCCCTCCTTCAAGCTTGAGGAGTTGGCGAACGCCCCCGGCCGTCTCGACTGTCAACTGCTCCAAGTCATGCTGACGCGCCATGCGTCGGGCATTTCCGTGCTAGCGGCTCCCCGTCTGCCGGCGAAATATCTGGAGATCAGCGAAGGCCTGATCGGCACCGTGCTGGGACTGCTCTCGCAGAATTTCGACTATCTGGTGATCGATCTGCCGAAGAACTGGTATCCCTGGACCGATAATGTGATCTGGGGCTCCAACCACGTCTATGTGGTCACCAATTTCACCGTCCCGGCCTTGAAGCACGCGCGCTATGTGGTCGATGCCATCAAAGGCAAGGCCGCCAATGAGGCCCCCGTCTCGGTGATCGTCAACAAGCACAGAGAGAGGCTGTTCGGCACTGGCCTCATGAAGAAGGACGCCGAGGCGCTGCTGCGTGACTGGCTGGCCGGATTCGTCCCGGACACACCCGATGTGGTCCAGGAGGCAATCAATCGCGGCCTGCCGATGTCGGAGATCAGCCCCGGCGGCAAGGTTGAGAGGGCGCTGGAGCGCATCCTTGTCAAGAGCAAGATCTGAGGCCGGGTAAGAGCAAAGGCGGACCGATGTTTTCAAGATTTATGCCCGACAGCGGTAAGGCAGGCCCGAGCTTCCTCAAGGAGTTGCTGCAGGAAACCGATGCGCTCGCCGATCAACCACTGGCCGACCCCCTCCCACAGAGCGAGCCGAACAAGCTGATCCGCCAGGACCTGATCGACGCCAAGGTCCGCCTCCACCGCAAGCTGATCGACGATCTGAACCTTGCCCTTCTGGAGCGCCTTTCCAGGGACGATCTGCGCCGGCAGATCGCCGATATCGTCGGCGATTACGTGCGCACCGAGCGCATCCTCCTGAACGCCAAGGAGCTGGAGCTCTTCATCAATGAGGTGTTCGATGAGCTGACCGGTCTCGGCCCGATCGAACCGCTGCTCAAGGATCCGAACGTCACCGACATCCTGATCAACACCCATGAACGGGTTTATGTAGAGCGTTTCGGCCAGCTCGAACAAGTACCGGTGCGCTTCAAGGACGAAGGGCACGTCCTGCGCATCGTGAATAAGATCGTCGGCGCCGTGGGCCGGCGCGTGGACGAGTCGCAGCCGATGATCGATGCGCGTCTGGCCGATGGCTCTCGTATCAACGTCGCCGTCCGGCCGATTGCGGTCGATGGTCCGCTAGTCTCCATCCGCAAGTTCGCCGACAAGGGCTTCGATCTCGATCGGCTGATCAGCGTCGGCAGCCTCACGCCGCGCATGGCCGAACTCCTGGCTGCCGCCGTCGCGGCGCGGCTTACAATTCTCGTCTCCGGCGGCACCGGCAGCGGCAAGACCAGCCTCCTCAATGCGCTTTCGGCCAAGATCTCCGACAAGGAGCGGCTGATCACCATCGAGGATGCGGCAGAGCTGCGCTTGCAGCAGCCTCATGTCGGGCGGTTGGAGACACGGCCGCCGAATATCGAGGGACGCGGCGAGATCCGGCAGCGCGAGCTGCTCAAGAACGCGCTGCGGATGCGCCCCGACCGCATCATCATCGGCGAGGTGCGCGGCGACGAAGCCTTCGACATGCTCCAGGCCATGAACACCGGCCACGAAGGCTCAATGGCGACTATCCATGCCAACAATCCGCGCGACGCGCTTATGCGTCTGACGCAGATGGTGGGCATGGCTGGTACGTCGATGTCGGAGATGAGCATCCGCGGCCAGATCGCCTCCGCCATTACCGTCATTGTCCAGCTGCAGCGCTTCAGCGACGGCCGCCGGCGCATCGTCAGTATCAGCGAACTCACGGGGCTCGAGCGCGACGTCATCCAGTTGCAGGAAATCTTCAAATTCGTGCGCACCGGCACCAGCAATGATGGCCAGGTTCGCGGCGAGTATCGCGCCACCGGCCTTCGCCCGACCTTCATGGAGGATCTGCAGGTCAGGGGCTACACCTTCGGGCATGACTTTTTCGACCCGGTGCACACCAAATGAAGTTGCCTCTGCCCGCCGATCAGCTGATTCCGGTTCTCGTCTTTGTCGCCGTGCTGCTTGGCGTCAACGGCGCTGGCCTGCTGATCGCGTCCTACAGCTCCTACCGGCGTGGTGTGAACCGCCGCCTGGTCGGCGTGGATTTCGACACCACCCGCAAGGAGCTGATGAACATTCGCCGGGAGCGCAGTCTGTCCCCGGACGGACATTATGCGCTGTCCGCAATTCCGCTGAACAAGCTCATCCTGCAGTCCGGCGTCACTGTTGGCTTTTTCGGCGTGCTGACGAGCATGGTTTGCCTGTTCGCCGGCACCTATCTGATCGTCCTCGCCGTGCAGAAGGACCATCTGGTGTCGTTTGCAGCGGCCGTTCTGGTCGGCATCGGTCTTCCTCTCGTCATCCTGCAGGCTCTCAGGGACCGTCGGCAGCGGCGCTTTGAGGAGCAGCTTCCGGAGGCCATCGACATCCTGGTTCGCTCGCTGAGAGCGGGGCATGCCATTCCAGTGGCGATCAATACCGTTGCCCAGCAAATGCCCGATCCGGTCGGCAGCGAGTTTGCCCTGACAGCAAGCGAGCTGACCTATGGTCTCGACCTCGAAACTGCTCTGATCAACCTGCGCTCACGCGTCGGCCAGATTGATCTCGGCCTTCTTGTCCTTGCCGTGTCGATTCAGTCGAAGATGGGCGGCAATCTGGCGGAAATCCTGTCCAACCTCGCGAGGGTCATTCGCGCGAGGTTCAGACTGAGGCGCAAGGCAAAGGCCCTCTCGGCCGAAGGGCGGTTCTCAGCGGTTGCGCTGACAGTGATCCCCTTTGCCGTATTCGGCATTCTGCTGCTCATTGCCCCCTCCTATTACGGAGAGGTCTGGCACAATCCGATCGTCAAGCCCATGCTTGTCGGATGCCTGTTCTGGATGATGATCGGCAACATGATCATGTACCGGATGGTGAGGTTCTCGATCTGATGGAATATCTCCTGAACGTCATCACTCCCGATCCGGCAACCGGCGGCACCATGCTGTTCGGTGCGATCTTCTTCAGCTTCATGTTCATGTTCTTTGTCGCCGTCGGCGTGACCGGCATCGCCAATCGGCGCGCGGACATCCGCAACCGCATCGTCCTCGACCGGGCCATCAAGTCCGAAGGCTCCGTCGGCGAGCAGGACTGGGAGAATGCCCCGCGCTCGCTGCGTTTCCAGAGCATCGCCAACAGCTCGGCCCTGCTTGCGCAGGTCGCGCGGGGCGCAAAGTCGGGCGAGAAGGAGACCGAGAAGAGCAAGTTGCAGCGTGAGCTGGTTCGTGCCGGCTATTTCGGTGCGGACAGCGCCGTGCGCTTCCAGATGATCCGCATCGTCCTAACCGCAGCCCTTCCGCTGGTGGCGGGTATCATGCTCAGCTATTTCCATATCGAGCTGCCGCCCTCGACACGTTCGGCGATGCTGGCGATCCTTGCCGGTCTCGGCTTCCTGCTGCCGGGCCGCTATCTGGTCAGGCGTCAGCGCCTTCTGCAGCAGCAATGCCGCAACGGCTTTCCGGATTTCATGGATCTGATGGTGATCTGCGCTGAGGCCGGCCTCAGCCCTCGCGCGGCCATCGACAGAATCTCTCGCGAGATGGCGAGCTCCTATCCGTTTCTGGGAGCCAATCTTTATCTGCTCAGTCTGGAGCTGAGGGCCGGCGCGACGTTGGCTGAGGCGATCAACAATCTCGGCCGGCGTACCAATCTTGAGGAAGTCAATAATCTCGGCAGCCTACTGCTGCAGACGGAGCAGCTCGGCACCAGCATGGGCGAGGCGCTGCGCGTCTATAGCGATGAAATGCGCGACAAGCGTATGTCACGAGCCGAAGAGAAGGCACACGCCCTGCCGGTGAAGCTGGTGTTGCCGCTCGGCCTCTTTGTATTTCCAGTGATGTTGGTGGTGATCGCTTTACCTGTGTTTCTGCGTATCAAGGCTACGCTATTTCAGTGATTTTGGGGGACGGGGAAATGAATAGCACAATAATTAAACTGACAGCCGTGATCGCGCTATGTCTCCTATCAGCCGGGTGCGAGACGATTTCGGAGGCCGAACTCAGCTCAGAACTTGCCGGTGAGAACATCACCGCGGACAGCTCGTTCGGCTCTGCGCCGGAGACGCTCTGGCTGGAGAAGGCCAAGAAGAACTATCGCGACGGCAATTACGGCCTCGCCGAGCGCTTCTACCGGCAAGCCATCGAGGAGCGGCATAATAATGTCGAGGCCTGGCTCGGGCTCGCGGCGTCCTATGACCGGCTGAAGCGCTTCGACAATGCCGACAAGGCTTATGACGCTGTGGTCAAGCTGGTTGGCTATACGCCGACGGTGCTGAATAACCTCGCTTACCACCAGATGCTCAAAGGTGATCTCGCCTCGGCAAGGCGAAGCCTAGAAGCGGCAGGCAAGGCCGATCCGAACAATCCGTATATCAAGAACAATATGCTGCTTCTGGTCGAATGGGAGGCCAAGGCCGGAAAGGCAGGCTGAGCCTTATGAGGCCGGCTCTTGGCCGGCCCCGCCCCCAGATCAGAGCTTCACACCGTTCATTGCAGCAATAACGTCTGAAATCTGCGGAACATTCTTGTCGCCCTGACCAGTTGCTTCGGCGTGCGCATAAGGGTTTTTCACCGCCGTCGCAAGGTAGTGCGCGATGCCGGCAGCATTGGCGACGGCGTTCAGATAACGCAGGTCCTTGTGCGCATTGCGGATCGAGAAGAGGTGCGCCTTCTCATCGCCTCCAACGACATACTTCATGAAGGTTTGATAGAAACCGCAATCCATCCGGCTGCCGTTGATCACGCTGTGAAAGACCTCCTTGCCAATGCCGGTCTTGGCACCGATGGTCAGTGCCTCGGAATAAAGGGCGGCGTAGCCGAGCGAAAGAAAATTCATCAGAAGCTTCATGCTGTGACCGGCGCCGACAGGGCCGACATGGATGACGCGCTTCGCCCAGCATTCAACGACGGGCTTGATGTCGGCCAAGGTCGCCGCATCTGCCCCGACCATCGTGTCGAGTTCGCCGCTTTCCGCCTCTTTCGGCGTGCGGCCGAGTGGCGCATCGAGGAAGCGGACGCCGAGCGGCGCCAGTTCGGCTGCGAGCGCCACTGTGGAATTGGGATCGGCCGTCGTGGTGTCGATGATGACGAGCCCGTTGCGCGCGCCGGCCTTGAGGCCGGCCTCGCCACGCACCGTCTCTTCCACCTGCGGGCTGCCGGGCAGACAGAGAAAGACGATGTCGGAAGCCGCGGCGATCTCCTTCGGCGTTGCCAGCTCTTTCGCGCCACGCCCGACCAGATCATCGACAGGCTGGCGGTTGCGGTTGCCTTTGATGACAAGAGGATGACCCTTCTCCACCAGGTTCTTGGCCATGCCATGGCCCATATAGCCAAGGCCGATGAACCCGACACGCTGCTTCTCCGCCATGTGGCTTCCTCCAGTTTTGCTTGCTTGCGATGACGACACTATAGCTCAAGCGCGGGCGACCGGACGCTTCTGCGAGCGAATGCTGGCGACTACGCTACCACAGCCTAAAACCCGTAGAGCCGGGCTGGGTTATCGACCAGCATCTTACGGATGGCGGTCTCATCGGGTGCCCAGTCGAGCAGCAGGTCGAGCAGCGTGGCGTCGTTCGGATAACCGAACTTTGCGGCCTGGGCGTGAGGCCAGTTGCTGGCCCAGAGCATCCGGTCCGGCGCCGCGCGGATCAATGCCTTGGCGAGGGCGCCGACGTCCTGATAGGCCGGGCCTCCGGTCTTGGAGGTTTCATAGGGCGCGGAGATTTTCACATAGCAGCGGCCCGTCTCGAGCAGCCGGAGCAGCGAGCGGAAGGCGGGGTCGTCCGGCGTCACGGGATCGATGAATTTGCCCACGTGGTCGATGACGAAAATGCCGGGCAGGCGAAGGAGTTGCGCCTCGTGATCAGGAAACTCGCGGCCATTGATCTGCACGATGACATGCCATCCAAACGGATGCACCTTGGCCGCAACGGCGTCCATCTGGTCCAGACCGATTGTGCCGCCGTGCAGCGCCATGATCCGGGCGCCGCATGCACCAGTCTTGGTGAGCTCGTCGAGTTCGGCGTCGGACACGCCAGGTTTCACCACGGCGATGGCACGGGCGACATCCATGCCGAGCGCCGCTACGCTATCCATGGTCAGCCGGTTGTCATCGCCATAGGCGTTCGGCTGCACGATCACCACGCGCTCGATGCCGAGCCACTCCATCACCTGGCGATAATCGGCGACCGAGGCATCAGCCGGAAGGGGGGTGCCGGGGAGCGCAGTATAGCGGCTGTCGTAGAAATGCATGTGGGTGTCGCAAGTGCCGGCCGACGCCTTCAGGCGCGGCGGCTCGCCGGTGAGAATGCGTGTGACCATCGTTGCCTCCCTGGAGTGTTTGTCGATCAGTTAATGCGGAATTGCGCGATTGCTGCCTCGTTCGGCTCGAAGCCGATGCCTGGCGCGTCGGGGATGGCGACTTGCCCGGCCTTGGGCAAGGGGATGTTCTTACCAAGCCAGGCATCCGCTTCGACATAGAGGAACTCGAACAGGCCCGCCTCGGGCAGATGTGCGCAGAGCTGGAGCGTTGCCCAATAGCCGGGGCCGAAATAGGGGGAATGCGGCATAATCGTCTTGCCTGCGGCCTTGGCGAGGGCAGCAACCTTCAGGAATTCACTCACGCCACCGACCTTGATCACGCTCGGCTGCGGATAGGTGACAGCCTCGATCAGCCGGGTGAATTCGACGGCGGTGCAGGCGTTCTCGCCCGACGCGAGCGGCACGCCGTACTCTCCAAGCCGGGCAAGGATCGGATAGTCCTCGGGAGGAAAGATCGGTTCCTCGACCCAGAACAGGTCGAGCGCTTTCAGCTTTGGCAGGATCGCTTCTGCCTCCTCGATGCTCCAGGCGCAATTGACGTCGGTTGTCAGCCGGATCTTGTCGCCTACGGCCTCGCGGCCCGCCTCGATGCAGTCATAACCAGGCTCGTGGAGCTTGATGTCGGCAAAGCCCTCCTCCGCTGCGAGTGCGGCCACAGCCTGAAGCGGCTTGGTCTCGCGATAGCCGACGAGACTGGCATAGGCCGGGACGCTGTCACGGGCCCGTCCACCGAGATGATCGGCGAGTGATATACCAGCCTGTTTTGCCGCGAGGTCCCACAGCGCGATATCGAGCCCGGACATGGCGAACATAGTGATGCCGTAGCGGCCCCAGATGTGCAGCTTCTTCTGCAAATCGAGGGTGAAGGCCGCGACATCCGCCACCTCTTTGCCGATCACGAGCGGACAGACCATGTGTCGGACCGCAGCGGCAACTGCCTCGGCGCAGTTATAGGCGAACGCCTCGCCCCAGCCGACCACGCCCGACGAGTCCTCCAGACGCAAAAGAACGGTATCGAAATGCGTCCAGCCCCGCGGCTTGCTCCGTTCGCCGCGATAAAAATCGTCGAAGGGGACTCTCAGGACGATGGTGTCGAGGCGCTTGATGGTCGGCATCGGCAAGGCTTCTCAGGTCAGACGTTGAAAACGGTGGCGCGGCCGCGCAACGCGCACGCCTGTCATTCCCGCGAAGGCGGGAATCCAGCCAGGATCAGCGACATTGCGGATGCTGGATCCCTGCTTTCGCGGGAATGACATGGTGGCGATGGCGTGCACGGCGTCCATCTCAACCGACCTCCTTTACGAGGTCAATTTCTTCAGCCGCTCGAAATCGGCGTCGAATTCATCGCTGCAGAATGGACCGCCCTGGTAATAGGCCGCGACCGGGTCAGAGGAGGGCTTTTCGGCCTGCAGAACGGCTTCGGCGAAGTCCTCCGACTTGCCTTCTGGCTGGTAGCCGAGCGATTCAGCGCGGCTGTTGTCCCACCAGGCGCGCTTGTTATCGGACATGCCGTAGGCCACTTCGAACAGCAGGTCCGGCTTTTCCAGGCCGATGCGGATCAGCTTCACCAGATCCTCGGTCTTCAGCCAGATGGACAGGCGGCGCTTGTCGAGCGGCCGGTCGCCGACATTGCCGATGCGGATCACCAGCGAACCGATCCCATGCTTATAGGCATAGAGCGAGGCGAGGCCCTCGCCGAACATCTTGGAGAGGCCATAGCGAGTGTCGGGCAGCAGCGTGACATCGGTGTCGATGGTCTTCTCGCGCGGATAGAAGCCGGCGGCGTGATTGGATGAGGCAAAGATGATGCGCTTCACGCCCGCCTGGCGTGCGGCCTCATAAACGTTGTATGCGCCGATGATATTGGCGTTGAGGATCGTCTCCCATGGCCCTTCCACCGAGAAGCCGCCGAGATGGATAATGCCCTCGACCCCTTGCACGATGTTCGCCACCTCGTTGAATTTCGAGATGTCCGCCGGCACGAAGGTCTCATCCGGTCCAAGCTCGCCGGGCGTTCTGATGTCGGACAGGATCAGTTCGGGATAGATCGGCTTCAGCAGCTTGCGCAGGCGCGTGCCGACATCGCCGCTCGCACCGGTCAACAGAACGCGTTTCATGGTTTACTCCCTTAGGATTATTGTGGGCCGAGCCTGTCGATCAAAACCTTCAGCTGTTCATGCTCCTCGGGTGTGCAGTCGACAAGAGGAGGGCGCACCGGACCGGCATCGAGGCCGATGAGGCGCACACCTGCCTTGATGATGCTAACGGCATAACCGGCGCGGAGGTTGCGGATCGCCGCATAAGGCATGAAGAAGTCGTCAAGGATGCGCGTTGCCGTCGCGGTGTCGTCGCTGGCGATGGCCTTGTAGAAGGTCATCGCCGTCTTCGGGATGAAATTGAACACAGCCGAGGAATAGACCGGCACTCCCATCGCTTTATAGGGCGCAGCAAAGAACTCCGCGGTCGGCAGGCCGCCGAGATAGGCGAAACGGTCGCCCATTCTGCGCCGGATCGCCACCATAAGCTCGAGGTCGCCGATCCCGTCCTTGAAGCCGATCAAGTTCGGGCATTCCTCGGCCAGTTTGGCGAGCGCATCCGGGCCAAGACGGCAGACGCCGCGATTGTAGACGATGACGCCGATGCGCACGGATTTGCAGATTGCCGCGACATGGCGGGCGATGCCGATCGCGTCCGCCTCGACGAGATAGTGCGGCAAGACCAGAAGGCCGGCGGCGCCAAGGCTCTCGGCCTCGCGCGCATATTGAATGGCCTGCCGCGTGCCGTACCCCGTGCCGGCTATTATCGGCATCTTTCCGCGGCAGGTCTCGACCGCTGTGCCGATCACCTGGGAATATTCATCAGGCGCCAGCGAGAAGAACTCGCCCGTGCCGCCCGCCGCGAACAGCGCTGAAGGGCCGTATGGCACCAGCCACTCCAGCCGCCGCCGGTATCCCTGCGGCTCGAAGTCGCCGCCTGCGTCAAAATCGGTCACGGGGAAGGACAGCAGCCCCGCCTGGAGTACGGTTTTCAGTTCGCTGGGTTCCATCTCGCCTATTTCGCCTCGTCTTCTGCCCAGGTTAAGGCCTGATGCTCGGATTGCGGTCTGAGATGTCGGTACGACCTCACCGCGGCCCCTGACGTCATCCCCGCGAAAGCGGGGACCCAGTAAACACTGTGGCCTCGGCAGGGTTTGGAACTCTGCCACGGACTGGCCGAGCGTCCTCCAGAGTCGCTGCAGCGTACTGGGTCCCCGCTTTCGCGGGGATGACGGTGGCACGAGTGGAAAGTACGGCCTTTCATCGCGCCACCATCAAAGCGCTTTCTTCAGGCGATCGCGGCTGTTGGACAGATGCATGCGCATGGCCGAGCAGGCGGCATCGACGTCGCCGCGCTCTATGGCCTGAAAGATGTTCTGGTGCTCGCGGTTGACGCGGGTGAGATAGCTCTGCCGGTCCTCCGGCGCAAAACGGAAGGTCTCCACCCGTGTACGCGGGATCAGCAGCGCGCCCAGATAGCTGAACAGATGCGTGAAATGGGGATTTCCGGTCGCCTCAGCGATGAGGCGGTGGAAAGCGAGGTCCGGCTCGACGGTATCTTCATCAGCCTCGATCGCTGCGCTCATACGGGCGATCGCCTCGCGCATGCCCTCGACATGATGCGCGTCGCGACGCTGGGTGGCTAGCGCTACAGCCTCCACCTCGACGCCGATGCGCAGCTCCAGCACCTGGATGACTTCATGCAGCATGTCGAGATTGACTGCTGGGGTTTGCAGCGGGACCGGCGGGGGCTCACGCACGAAAGCGCCAACGCCCTGCTGGGTGGTGACAAGCCCGGTTGCTTTCAGACTGGAGATCGCCTCACGCACCACGGTGCGGCTGACGGC
>Ga0081540_1002860_pt1 | contig 13966 bp, 17 predicted proteins | sample TabmetS2T1R1_FD_71024 | JGI IMG/M metagenome (GOLD analysis project Ga0081540, IMG submission 71024) | Tabebuia heterophylla rhizosphere microbial communities from the University of Puerto Rico - S2T1R1 | ecosystem: Host-associated > Plants > Roots > Rhizosphere ... | reverse complement strand
AAGAAGATGCAGCGCGAGGGTATTTTCCGCGAGATGAAGCTTCGCGGACACTACGAAAAGCCATCCGAGAAGAAGGCCCGCGAAAAGGCCGAAGCCGTGCGCCGCGCGCGCAAGCTGGCTCGCAAGAAGCTGCAGCGCGAAGGCCTGCTGCCGATGAAGCCGAAGCCGGTGTTCGGCGCCGGTCCCGGTGGCGACCGTGGTGGCGCTGGCGGCCGTGGTGGCCCGGGCGCAGGTCCGCGCGGACCGCGCTGAGCGTCTACGGAAACTTGAATTGAAAACGCGGGTCTCTGGCCCGCGTTTTTGTTTTCGCCATCGCAGATCCGGGATAGCCGGCGCGCCGGCACGAGCGGCGTGCTCAATCACGCGCATCTCCTTTGGATGGCTATTGCGGCCATCTATTTTGACCGATGCATTTTGTGGTCCGTCGGGTTACCTATGCCGTATTCGATATGCGAGAGTATTCCGCTGCATGGCCGGCAACGATTGCAATGTCTTCCCTCGCGCCTCACGCTCCACCGCCGTACCTGTCGCGCTGATCGCAATCGTTGTTGCGCTTCCGCTCGGCGGCTGTTCGTTCGACATGGGATCATGGGGATCGGACAAGGAAAAGCTGCAGGCCGCCGAGCAGAAACCGACCGGCACGATCAACGGACAAAGCGTCAGCGAGGCGCAGCGCTACGCTGCGCGCGGCCAGGCGCTCGCCAAATCCGGCAAGACAGAAGAAGCACTGGCAGAATTCGACCGCGCGCTCGCGCTCGATCCCTACAACGTGCCGGCTCTGTACGGCCGCGGCCTGATCTACCAGGCCGACAAGCACCATGAGCAGGCGATCGCGGATTTCACCGCGGCCAGTGGCCTGACGCCACAACGGGTCGAGCCGCTGCTGGCGCGTGCAACCAGCTACCTCGCCATCGACAAGGCAAAGGAAGCCGCTTCCGATCTCGACGAGGCCGTGCAGGCCGATCCCAACAGTGCGCAAGCCTGGTCGGCTCGCGGCGTCACCTATGAACGTCTGGGCGACAAGGCCAAGGCATTCACCTCCTACGGCCGCGCGCTCGCGCTCCGCCCCAGGGACGAAGCCGCGCGAAGCGGCCTCACGCGCACCGGCGGCTAAAGCGTGATCCGGAAAAGTGGGTACCGGTTTTCCTTCGCGACAAACGCGGAACGCGTTTGCGCGGAGATCATGCTCAAATCAAAGAGATAGAGCGGGATGACGATTCGAGGAAAAGTCATCACGCTCTAGAATCTTCGTGGTTTGATGGAATCAGATCGGACGAAAGCTGCCCCCGGATCAACTCCGAGGGCGTGGTTCGAACGAAGACGATTATTTCGGCAGCACCGCGTGGAAGATCGACTTCGCCGTCGACAGCGCGTCCTCGGCAGCCGCCGTGGCGCGCTCGCGCACGGAAGGCTCGGCCACTTCGGCCCGCAGATCGAGCGGGCGCGAGACCGGAATATCGGCGGGCGGGGTTGGGCGGTTCGGGTTGTTGGCCTCGGCATAAGGCGGCCGCGCGCGTGACGGAACCTGACCATACGGTTCGCCTGCCGGCTGACCCGAGACCATGATAGGCGGCGGCAGCGGACGAAGCGCGGGCGGGTTCACGGGGGCGGGCGCATTGGCGACCACGGGCGCATTCGTCGGCGCAGGCGCACTCACAACCACGGGCGCAGTCGCGGCCTTAGGCGCCTCGGGAGCGCGGGCCGTCTCGGGAGCGCGCGGAGAGGTCTCGCCGTTGGCGCGCAGGCGCTCGATCGCAGCGCGGGCCAGATCGTTGGCGTCGCGCCGTTCATCCGGTGCAACCGCTGTCTCGACCGGGGCGGCCGGCGCAGCCGCCGCAACCGAAGCCGCCGAGGGATTCACGGCTATGGGCGACGGCAGCACGACCCTGATCTTTTCCTTTTCGCGCGATGCCGCGGCATGGCGGCGCTGATCGGCGTCGGCCGGAGTGTCGGCCGATTTCACATCGGATTTGGTATCGGCGGACTTGGTATCGGCGGACTTGGTATCCGCAGGCTTGGTATCGGGTTTGGCGTCAACCTTTGCTTCGGTTTTTGCGTCGGTTTTCGCTTCGGTCTTCTCCTGACTCTTTTCGACCACCGCCGGCCGTTCGGCGGCGGTCTTCTCCATGATGGCCTTCTCGGAGATTCCCCTCGCCTTGACGCCTGCAGCCGGCAGATTGCTGACAGTGGCCGTGGTCTCGGCCGGCTTGGCGTCGGATTTGGCTTCTGCCTTGCCATCCCCCTTGGGATTGGCAGTCGACGCCGCAGCGGCAGGCGCGTCCGCGTTGGGCTTGGTCACAATGTAGTGGTTGACGATGTACGCCCCGATGACGGTCGCAGCCACCGAGGGAAAGATGTCTACGGCGAACTTCTTGAGGTAATTCAGCATTCCGGCCACTCCCCGCGGTCCCTCAATTGCAGGAACTTTGAGGCACATTGAGGGATCAACTGCGACGGATCGGTGGCAATTCAGCAGTTCCCGTGCAGGCCGGGCTTGCATCGGTTAAAATTGTTTAACCAATCCAAGCCGATAGGACGAGCCCGGAAGCAGCCTGGGGAACCCGGGGGCCAGGTGGTCAGGGCTTCAGCTCGACCTCCAGAAACACGATCTCGCTTGCCGTCTCGTTCAGCACGTCGTGCTGGACGCCGGCCTTCCGGAAGTAGGATTTGCCGGCCCCGAGCTGCGCCTTGGTGCGTTCGCCGTTCGGCGCGACGATGGTCATCTCGCCCGAGGTCACCGGCACGATCACATAATCCATTTCGTGGGTGTGATGGCCGGTGGCGCTGCCCGGCGCCAGCCGCCACTCGGTGACGCGGACTTCTGACGTATCGACCTGAACATCGGATTTGGCGGCGAGCATTTCATTCTTCTCCGATTACGGCACGAATACCATGAACACGAATACGGCAAACACCACCATATGCACCAGCCCGAACAGAATGTTGGTGCGGCCGGTGCCGAAGGTGAGCATGCTCAGGAAGAACGTGAGCAGCAGCAACACCATGCCCTGACTGTTGAGCCCGAGCACGAGTTCCTTGTCGAGCGCATAGGTGGCCACACCGACTGCAGGAATGGTCAGCCCGATGGTCGCCAGCGACGATCCGAGCGCGAGATTGATGCTCTTCTGCAGATCATTATTGCGCGCAGCTGCAATGGCGGTAACTCCCTCCGGGAGCAGGATCAGGAGCGCGACCAGCACGCCGGCGAATGCCGGCGGGGCACCGATCATCGTGGTCACGATATCGACCACGAGCGAGAATTTCTTCGCCAGAAGCGCCACAGCGAGCAAGGAGACCAGCAGCAGCGCGACGCTGAGCGCCAGCATCCGGTTCGACAGGGATGAGGTTTCGCCGGCTGCAGCGGCGCCTTCCTTGATGAAGTAATCACTATGCCGGATCGTCTGGGTATAAAGGAACACGCCGTAGAGCATGAGCGTGACCAGATCCACAAATCCGAGTTGCGCCGCTGAATAGATCGGACCCACTACCGTCAGCGTGTAATTCGGCATGATCAGCGTAATCGTCGCCAGCACGAACAGCACGCTGAGATAGAGGTTGGCGCCGGAGACCCGGAAATCCTGCTCGCGGTAGCGCAGGCCGCCAATGAAGATGCAGAGGCCGACGAGGCCGTTGCACACAATCATCACCACGGCAAACACGGTGTCGCGCGCCAATGCCGGCTGCGGCTTGTCGCCGAGCATGATGGTGGCGATCAGCGCGACCTCGATGATGGTGACCGCAAGCGTCAACAATAGCGTGCCGTAGGGTTCGCCGATTCGCTCGGCGATCACCTCGGCATGATGCACGGCTGCGAACACGGTGCCGAACAGGATCGCCAGCAGCACGACGGCGAAGAGCAGTCCGCCGGCCGACGGTGTGAAGGTAAGCCCGAGGCCTGTGGCGACGGCGAAGAGAAGCACCGCCAGCGCGGGAAAAATCCAGGCCGATCGCGGCATCGGTCCGTGTGCGCTCATGCGATCAGGTTCCCAACCGATTCGGGGACGGAAGATGCATCCGTCCATGCAGCGCCGCGCCCTTCGCAAGGTTGATGAAATTTCTCGCGATTTCAATCGCGCCGAAATTGTCCAGGTCGTTATGGCCGCCGCGGGCAATACGGACAAACCGTTTCGGCTCGTTCGCCCGCGCAAACAGCCGTTCGCCAAAGGCAACCGGTATCGTGGCATCGAGCGCGCCATGCATCACAAGCAGCGGAACCCTGATCCTGGCGATGCGCCGGTCGGAGTGAAACTGATCCCGCATCAATAGCCGCACCGGCGCGAACCAGAACGCCGAGGCGGCAACGTCCACGATGGAAGTATAGGGCGCTTCCAGGATCAGCTTTCCGACCGGCTGTTCGGCGGCCAGCGCAACGGCGACGCCGGTGCCGAGGGAAAACCCCCATGCAACGATTCTGTCCGTGCTGTATCGCGCTTTCGTGAAGGCGTAGGCGACCGCGGCATCCTGCAGCAATCCCTGCTCGCTCGGCCGCCCGCTCGAACCGGCGTAGCCACGATAGGAGAGCGCGACGATTCCTGTCCCGTCGGCGATCAGGCCGCGAAAGCGGCCGAAAAAGCCGGCAAGATAGTCGCCGTTACCATGGAAGTAGAGGACGACCGGACGGCCCGGCCTGGCCGGAACGTGCCAGACGACGATTTTCTCGCCGTCCGCCGTGGTCAGGACATGCTCTTCCGCTTCCGGAAAGCCCGCCGCTGGCGGCGCTGTGCGCGCGGACGTCGGGGCCGGAAACAGGACGGCGCGCTGCGCAAAGAACAGCAGGAGAAGTCCGCAGACGTAACCGACCGAGACGACAATCAGCAGCCATTTCAGTGCGGTCATGAATTTCCTGCGGGCGCGCTACATCCCCTTGACGATGTTCTCGGTGACCTTCTTGGCATCACCGAGCAGCATCATGGTGTTGTCGCGGTAAAACAGTGGATTATCGATGCCGGCATAGCCCGAGGCCAGCGAACGCTTGATGAACATCACGGTGCCGGCCTTCCAGACCTGCAGCACCGGCATGCCGTAGATCGGCGAGGTCTTGTCTTCTTCCGCGGCCGGGTTGGTGACGTCATTGGCGCCGATCACGAAGGCAATGTCGGCTTGGGCAAATTCGGAGTTGATGTCCTCGAGCTCGAACACCTCGTCATAGGGCACGTTGGCTTCGGCCAGCAGCACGTTCATGTGGCCGGGCATGCGGCCGGCCACCGGGTGGATGGCGTACTTCACCTCGACGCCTTCCTTCTTCAGGAGGTCGCCCATTTCGCGCAGCGCGTGCTGGGCCTGCGCCACCGCCATACCGTAGCCCGGCACGATGATCACCTTCTGCGCGTTCTTCATGATGAAGGCAGCGTCATCCGCCGAACCCAGCTTGGCGGGCTTCTGCTCGCCGCCGCCACCGCCAGCCGCGGCGGTTTCGCCGCCGAAGCCGCCGAGGATGACCGATATGAAGGAGCGGTTCATCGCATGGCACATGATGTAGGACAGGATGGCGCCGGAGGAGCCGACCAGCGCGCCGGTGATGATCAGCGCCGAGTTGCCGAGCGTGAAGCCGATGCCGGCGGCGGCCCAGCCCGAATAGGAGTTCAGCATCGAGATCACGACCGGCATATCGGCGCCGCCGATCGGGATGATCATGAGCACGCCAAGCACCAGCGCGATGATGACGATCAGCCAGAAGTCGAGCGCGCTCCCGGACAGAACCAGACCGACGATGAAGAACACCAGCGCCACGGCGAGCGCGATGTTGATGATGTGGCGGTACGGCAGGATGATCGGCGCACCGCTCATGCGTGCCGACAGCTTCAGGAACGCGATCACCGAGCCGGTGAAGGTCAGCGCGCCGATGGCGACGCCAAGCGACATTTCGATGAGGCTGTGGGAATGGATGTGCCCGGGCGTGCCGATATCGAAGGCTTCCGGCGCATAGAACGCGCCGGCGGCAACCAGCACCGCGGCCATGCCGACCAGCGAATGGAAGGCCGCAACCAGTTCCGGCATCGAGGTCATCGGCACCCGCCGCGCAATGACGGCGCCGATGCTGCCGCCGATGACGATGCCGAGGATAACCAGCGCCCAGGCGAGACCGTCCGCCGGCGGATGGTTGGCCAGCGTGGTCGCGACCGCGATCGCCATGCCGATCATGCCGAACAGATTGCCCTGGCGGGAGCTCGCCGGACTGGACAGGCCGCGAAGGGACAGGATGAACAACACACCCGCCACGAGATACAATATTGCAGACAGATTGGCGTTCATCTCAGGTCCCCATTCGTCCCTTCGACACCCCGAGGTGCTTGCCGCTCACGCGTCATTTCACTTGGCCTTCTTCTTGTACATCGCCAGCATGCGCTGGGTGACAAGGAAGCCGCCGAAGATATTCACGCAGGCGAAGATCAACGCAACGAAGCCGAAGCCGCGCGCCCAGCCGCTGCCGCTCGAGACATTTGCTACGCCGCCGGCCAGCAGCGCACCGACCACAATCACCGAGGAGATCGCATTCGTCACCGACATCAGCGGCGTATGCAGCGCCGGCGTCACCGACCAGACCACGAAGTAGCCGACGAAGACGGCGAGGACGAAAATCGACAGCCGGAACACGAAGGGATCGACGACTTGGGCGACATGCTCCATGGTTTCTCTCCTTTAGGCTTTCGGCTGGAAGTTCGGATGGACGACGGCGCCGTCCTTGGTCAGGGCGGTGGCTTTCACCAGTTCGTCGTCCCAATTGACCGCGAGCGACTTGTTCGCCTTGTCCACCATCGTCTCGATGAACGAGAACAGGTTGCGCGCATAAAGGCCGGAGGCCGACTGCGCGACGCGGCCGGCGACGTTGGTGTAGCCGACGATCTTGATGCCATCGAGATCGAGGACTTCGCCGGCCTTGGCGCCCTCGACATTGCCGCCGCGCTCGACCGCGAGGTCGACCAGCACCGAGCCGGGTTTCATCGACTTCACCATCTCGGCGCTGACAAGCTTCGGCGCCGGCCGGCCCGGGATCAGGGCCGTCGTGATCACGATGTCCTGTTTCTTGACGTGCTCGGCGGTAAGGGCCGCCTGCTTGGCCTGGTACTCCTTCGACATTTCCTTGGCGTAGCCGCCGGCGGTCTGGGCGTTCTTGAATTCCTCATCCTCGACCGCGAGGAATTTTGCGCCGAGCGATTCGACCTGCTCTTTCGTGGCCGGGCGCACGTCGGTCGCGGTGACCACGGCGCCGAGCCGGCGTGCGGTCGCGATCGCCTGCAGGCCGGCCACGCCGACGCCCATCACGAACACCTTTGCCGCCGGAACGGTGCCGGCCGCGGTCATCATCATCGGGAAAGCGCGGCCAAAGGATTCGGCCGCCTCGATCACCGCGCGATAGCCGGCGAGGTTCGCCTGCGAGGACAGCACGTCCATGACCTGCGCGCGCGTGATGCGCGGCATCAATTCCATCGCAAATGCCGAGACGCCGGCATCCGCGATCGTCTTCAGCGCCGCTTCGTTGCCGTAGGGGTCCATGATCGCGACGACCAGCGCGCCGCGCTTGTATTGCGAAAGCTCGGAGGCTTCCGGCCGTTTCACCTTGATGATGATGTCGGCGTCCTTCAGCGCGTCAGCGCTGATGGTGGCGCCGACGGCGGTGAATTCGGAATCCGGCAGGCCCGACTTGATGCCCGCACCCGGCTCGATCGCGACTTCGGCGCCGATCGCCTTGAATTTCTTCACGGTATCCGGGGAAGCGGCAACCCGCGGTTCGGACGGATCGATTTCCTTGGCAACGGCAATCTTCATGAGGCCTCCCGGCGCGGCAGGCGCGCGCGCAAGCAAACTAGCGTCTTTTTCGCTTAGTTGGATACCGGTTTCGCAACCGGCATGCGTGCTAATTTCTGGTCACCGCCCGGGCGGCGGTGCAGGCATCAATGCGTCAGGTCAGGAAGTAACCCATCAGGGCGACAATGATCACGACGGCGGCCGTGCCGTATTTGACCAGCATGATGAACCCTTCATAGGTCTGCTCATGGGCCACATAGTCATTGCCGTCAGCGGTCGTGTAGGCCACTTCGTTATGCTCTGCCATCGGTATCCCCAGTCAAAATCCGCGTTTCTCGCGTGCAATTACCGCAAAGCGGTAGGCAGGGCAACGGCCCCTCGCCTATCAGGTCATTCGGAAGGCCAATTATCCCGGATCCAGCGCGCCAAGCCTTCCTCATTGACCTCGCCTGCCGCAAGGGCAAGGATCATCGCGGTGGCGCTTTCGGGCGGCACCAGAAAATCGATATCGTTGAGACCCAGAAATACGATGATGGCGCCGAAGGCCGCACGCTTGTTGCCATCAACGAAGGGGTGATTTCGGGCAATACCGAAGGCATACGCTGCCGCCAACGCCGCAAGGTCAGTTTCGCCATACGTGAACTTGTTGATCGGACGACCAAGTGCGGATTCCAGCATACCCTTATCACGAATGCCGTCGGGCCCCCCGAACAGCGCAAGCTGCTCGGCGTGGAGATCAATCATGATCTCCACATCCAGCCAAACGGGCTCACTCATTTTGCGAGGGCCTTGTAGGTGTCCGCATAGGTGCTGAAGGAACGCCGTGCGATTTCCATCGCCTTGGCATGTTTCGGGTTATAGGGCGAAAGCTTCAGTCCCCGCTCCGTCTGCTCAACGATATGGAGCTTGTCGCCTTCCTTCAGTTTGAGCCGGGAAAGGAGTTCTTTGGACAAGATGAGACCGAGGGAGTTTCCGATCTTCCGGATTTGAAGGGCGGTGTCCTCAAGCTGGTATTCGCGAGGGGCCTCTTCCATTCCGCGGGTGGTCTTGGTCATTGTACCGGCTCCGTTATACAATCTGTATAACACGCCTTGAGAATCTGTACAACAAATGTTTTACACACCACCCTCAGCTACCCTGACCACGAAATCGAATCGCCCGGCCAGCCAGCCCTCGTTCTTGGCCGTCTTCACCAGCAACTCCTTGCGAAACAGGCCATCGGAGCGATTTCTGGCCTCGCCAGGGAAATAGAGCTGGGTCGTCAACACGGAACCATCGCGCGGCTGCACCTTCACATGGATGTGGCGCGTGCGGCCGGGATAAAGGCCGGGCACGATGCTGCGCAATCGATAGCGCCCTTCCGCATCGGTGAACTGATGGCCGCGCAGGCGGAAGCCGGAATTATCGTAGCGGCCTTTATCGTCGGCCTGCCAGAAATCCAGCAAGGCTCCGGCGAGCGGTTTGCAGGCGCGGGTGAGCACGAAGCCAACGAGTTCGATCGGCTGCCCTGCCATGCCTTCTTCAAGCAGTTCGATGCGCTCGGGCGACGACGGCTTGAAGTATGGCCCTTCGGTCTGCGGTAATGTTACTTCGTCGCCGTCGTGGCATGCAGGCGTGGGAGCCAGCGGAGCCTGAGCCAGGCTGCGATCGATCGCGAGCATTGATCCGGCCGCGAAGAATCCCGCTCCAAGTACGACGCGCCGCGTCGGGGTGTCGATCATGGGGCACTCCCCTCCTGTCGTCACCGTCATCATGGCGGGCGACGGCGGCTGAAATTGTGTCCGCGCCCATCACAAATCCGTTTCGTGGCCGCGGGCGCCCCGTCAGCCCATCTCTTCCAACTCGTCGATCATGCCTGCAATCACCGACAGCCCGCCGTCCCAGAATTTGGGATCCTTGGCATCGAGCCCGAACGGCTTGAGCAGTTCGGAATAATGCTTGGTGCCGCCGGCCGCGAGCATGGCGAGATAGCGCTCGGCGAAGCCTTCGGAGGCATTCTCGTAGACCGCATACAGCGAGTTCACCAGGCAGTCGCCGAACGCATAGGCGTAGACATAGAACGGCGAATGGATGAAGTGCGGAATGTACATCCAGAAATTTTCGTATCCCGGGCGGATGTCGATGGCCGGCCCGAGGCTTTCACCCTGCACGCTGAGCCAGATCTGGCCGATGCGCTCCGCCGTCAATTCACCGTTCTTGCGCTCGGTATGAATGGCGCGCTCGAACGAATAGAACGCGATCTGCCGCACCACGGTGTTGATCATGTCCTCGACCTTGCCGGCCAGCAGCGCCTGGCGCTGCTTGGCGTTCTTGGTCTGCGACAACAGCCGCTTGAAGGTCAGCATTTCGCCGAACACGCTGGCCGTCTCCGCCAGCGTCAGCGGCGTCGGCGCCATCAGCGCTCCATTTTTGGCCGCCAGCACCTGGTGCACGCCATGGCCGAGCTCATGCGCCAGCGTCATCACGTCGCGAGGCTTGCCCTGGTAATTCATCAGCACGTAGGGGTGCGCCGACGGCGTGGTCGGATGCGAGAACGCGCCGGGCGCCTTGCCCGGCCGCACCGGCGCATCGATCCAGCGATCGGTGAAGAAACGTTCCGCGATCGCGGCCATCTCGGCGGAGAAACCGCGATACGCCGTCAGCACCATCTTCTGCGCCTCGGGCCACGCAATGGTGCCTGTCGCCGCAAACGGCAGCGGCGCGTTGCGGTCCCAATGCGCGAGCTTCTTCTTTTTGAACCAGCCGGCCTTCAGACTGTAATAGCGATGCGAGAGCCGCGGATAGGCCGCACGAACCGAGCCGACCAGGGCATCGACCACCTCGCGCTCGACGCGGTTGTTCAGGTGGCGCGAATCCGCGACATCCTGGAAACCACGCCAGCGATCCGAAATCTCCTTGTCCTTGGCGAGCGTGTTGGTGATGAGCGCAAAGGTCCGCTCATTGTCCTTGAAGGTCTTGGCCAGCGCCTGCCCCGCCGCCTTGCGCTTTTCCGGCGCGCGGTCCTGCAGCAGGTTGAGCGTCGGCTCGATCGCCAATTCCTTACCGCCAACCTTGAAGCGCAGGCCGGAGATGGTCTGGTCGAACAGCCGGTTCCAGGCGGCATAACCGCTTTGGGATTTTTCGTGAAACAACTGCTCGACGCGGTCTTCGAGCTGATACGGCTTGTCCTTGCGCAGATCCTCGATCCACGGCCGGTAGTGCCCAAGTTCCGCCGTCTGCATCGCGCGCTCGATCACAGCATCGTCGATGCGGTTGAGCTCGAGCCCGAAGAACAGCAAATGCACCGAAGCCGCCGTCAGCCGCTCGGAGACGTCGCCATAGAATTTGGAAATCGCCGGATCGACGCTGTCGCCGGCATGAACGAGGCCGGCATAGGAACCGAGCCGGCCGGCAAGATCATCGATCGCCTCATAACGCCTGACTGCCGCGGCAAGCCAGCTTCCGCCGTCGTCGCGGGCGACGTTTTCCGCGAGCTTGCTTTTATAGTCCGCTTCGAACGCTGTGCAGTCCGCATTCATCTTTTGCAGATCGCGCGCGATTTCGGACGCGTCGATGGCGGAATAGAGATCGGCGAGGTTCCATTCCGGCAGCTTGCCGGTTTTGGATTTGGCGGTGGCCGCCTTGCTGCCCGTGGCCGATTTGCGGGACGTCTTGCCGGCTCGGGAGGTCGCAGATTTCACGCTCATGACACTTTCAAAATTGGGAGGTGATCAGGAAATCGACGGGAAGATCAGGCGAAAGCCGCAAGCTGCGGTACAAACTGGACGAACAGCTCTTCGCCCTCGACGAGCCACAGCTCTGCCTTTTCGTGGATCGTATTGCGGATAGCACACCACAACGTGATCGTACGTACCATCAGCCACGACGCCGACGGAACCGCGGCCTTGGCATGCAGGGCCACGCGTTCGAGGCTCCGATGCTCGAACAGCAGCCGGCCCGCTCCGTCTTCCAGGATGTAGCGCCCACCGATTCGGGATACGCACAACTCGCAGGCCTGATCCGGCAGCGAGCCCAGCAGATAGAATTGGGCGTCGCCCTTCTCGGTCATGCCGGTTTCCCATTCGCGTCCGGTTGCCGGCGCAATCGCCGCGCCGAGCCCCGCGACAAGGGTGCTCAGTTCCTTTTCGCTCCATTCGCCGCTGTCTTGTTTGCGCTCGAACGCAACCACGCTCATTTGCTTTCCGCTCCGAACAGCAGCCGGTGCAGTTCCGGCTCGTAGTACCTTAACAGATGCCTCGCGAAGGCGGCCGGTTCAAGGCCCAGCTCGCGGGCCCATGCTCCCATGATTTCGGTTGGAACACGGCTGAACCCATTCTCGACCTGCGAGATGAAAGTGTAATATTTCAAGCCGAGGCGTGCAGCGAGATCGGCCTGCGACAATTCGGCATCCGCCCTTCGCAGCTTCAGCCAATCCCCGGCCAATTTGCGCAATTGCCTGGCATCCGGCGCGGCCTTGGCCGGCGGCCGTTCAGTGAAAACATCTTGATGTTTTACTCGTTTCATGATTACTAAACTATCCAAAATGAATTGCTGGGTAGGTCATGTTCCCTACCACAATTCCAGCTCGCGAATAAGAATCCGATGGCCTTCCTGGACCGCAGTCACACTGTCCCAACTAGCGACCGAGCGAGCGGGGCGCGGGGCAAGGAGCTGTTCGCGGGCATCCTGTTGGTGGCGCTGATCGCGACGCTGGGAATCCGGAACGTGGTGCCGGCGGACGCGCTGGTGCCCGCTGTTGTCACCCTTCTGTTTGCGGTCGGCGCCGTGACGGCCGCCTTCGCCCTGGTCTGCCGGCGCGATCGATTCCGCATCATATGGTTCGACCTTGCCGGCAGCCTCACTTTCATCGGCGTCGTCCTGTCGGTTTTGATCGAACCGGATCAGCTCGTCGGGCTGTTCGCCCTCTCGGATCACCCTGAGTAACGGAAACAGTTTTCCGCAGCCTGACTGCGTTCTTTTGCGTGTGTGCGTCCAAGCCCGGGCCCCTCTGGCAGTTCGAACGAACTGCGATGTCGGATTGGACCATTAAAAAACGGAGTGGCCCTGTATGCTGGAATTAATCTCCTCACAACACCTGACAGCGCTTTTCCAGGTCATCATGATCGACCTGGTGCTCGCCGGCGATAACGCGATCGTTATCGGGCTTGCCGCTGCGGGGCTACCCGAGGGTCAGCGCAAGAAAGCTATCCTGATTGGCGTATTGGCCGCCACGATCCTGCGCATCGGCTTCGCGTCCGTCACGGTTCAGCTGCTGCAGATCATCGGGCTGCTGCTCGCGGGCGGCGTCCTGCTGCTGTGGGTATGCTGGAAGATGTGGCGCGAGCTGCATATGTCGCATCATCAACCGAAATTGCAGAGTCTTTCAGCTGCAAGCACGATCGATGCGTCGGCAGCTGCGGGCCATCAAAAGACGCTGAGCCAGGCCGTATGGCAAATCACGATCGCTGACGTCTCGATGTCGCTCGACAACGTGCTCGCCGTCGCGGGCGCGGCGCGCGAGCATCCGATGATTCTGATATTCGGCTTGGCACTTTCCATCGCACTGATGGGGCTCGCCGCCAACTTCATCGCGCGCCTGCTGGAAAAGCACCGCTGGATCGCCTATGTCGGTCTCGCGATCATCCTCTATGTGGCTTTCGACATGTGCTACCGCGGCGTGCTGGAGGTGTGGCCACACCTCAACGCTTAGTTTCCTGCCCCAAGGTTTCCTGCCCCAAGGCTGCCATTTCCAACAATTAAGCGTCCGTTAATCGGCATCGGCGAAAGTGCCCCGATTCGATACATTTCAGTAGCGTGCGGGGAAAACCATGGCTGCCACCATCTTGATTGCCGATGACGACGCCGTTCAGCGCCGTTTGGTTGAAAACATGGTGCAGAAGTGCGGCTATGAACCCCTCGTCGTCGATAGCGGCGATGCAGCCGTTGCCTTGCTGACTGCGCCGGATGCGCAGGCGATCGACGCGGTCGTGCTCGACCTCGTGATGCCCGGCCTTGACGGCCTCGGCGTGCTTTCAAAAATGCGTGAAGCAGGCCTGAGCATCCCCGTCATCGTGCAGACCGCCCATGGCGGCATCGACAATGTGGTTTCGGCGATGCGCGCCGGCGCGCAGGATTTCGTGGTCAAGCCGGCCAGCTTCGAACGGCTGCAGGTGTCGCTGCGCAACGCGCTCAATACCAGCGCCCTCAAGGGCGAACTGCAGCGCATCCGCCATAGCCGCGA
>Ga0081540_1002859_pt1 | contig 13976 bp, 12 predicted proteins | sample TabmetS2T1R1_FD_71024 | JGI IMG/M metagenome (GOLD analysis project Ga0081540, IMG submission 71024) | Tabebuia heterophylla rhizosphere microbial communities from the University of Puerto Rico - S2T1R1 | ecosystem: Host-associated > Plants > Roots > Rhizosphere ... | reverse complement strand
CCGCCCCCGTCCCCCCCCCCGCGCGGGCCCGCCGCGCCGGCCTCCGCGGTCAACGGATGGCCTGCGGCGACGACTCCTTTGCTCGCTGCCATGCCGCCAGCCTAGGCGGACGGCCCCCAGAAAGAGAACGGCCGGCTTTCGCCGGCCGCTCACGATCGTCGATTCGCGGCTGACTACCCCTCGCAGGTGTTGAACGCCTGCTCGTCCGTCACAGTTGGACCACCAGGCGCGGTGATCGCGTAGATGTCGTCGTCGCTGACATCGCCACCGCCGGGCGTTCCCTCGAGGGTCAGGGTCGATGTTGTTCCGCTCCTGGTCACACCGGTGAACGTCGCCGTGTAGTCGTCTGCACCCGGGAAGCTGTAGAGGCAGGCGACGTAGGCAAACTCCCGGTTCGACGGTCCGCCCACGACGAAGATGTCGTCGGTGAACGTCTCACTCCCACCTGTCGCGCTGCCGCTGTCCCCGCCGTGATGCGCGCTCGGGATGTTGTTGACGATGTGGCCGTCGGTCGGGGTTGTCTGGACCCAACCCGCGTGATTGCCGTTGGAGTCGAACGCGTGAAGGTCGACCTCGTCGTTGGCGGACCATGCGAGCGTGGCCCGCACGAGAGGAGCCGGGGCCGGCAGGACCACGTGGTGGACCTTCTTGCACTTGTGCTTCTTCTTCGCCGACGAAGCCGAGTGCTTTTTCTTCTTCTTGCACTTCTTCTTCGCCGCGACGGCGTGTCCCGCACCACGGCTCGTGGCGTGCCCGGTGCCGACGGTGGCCAGCGCCAGCGTCAATCCGAGCAGTGCCGCCAGCCCGATTCGACCCCAGTGGCGGGCGGGAAGGGCATGGATCCCCATATGTGGTCCCTCCTTGAAGTGATCCGAGAGGCCCCTACGCCTCCCGCTAACGCGAACAGTGTCCCGAATCCGGACTCGGTCCGGCATCGGGAAAAATCCGCAACTCGCGCCTACACCGGCGCGCCCACACCGGTGTGTGGCAGACCCCCAGAACGAAACCGGCCGGCTCTCGCCGGCCGGTTCACTCCCCTCCGAACTACCTAGTCCTGCCCGGACGCTTCCTACGAACAAAGAACGCGATGAGTGTGCCGGTCCGGCCCGCGGCGAGCATCGGCGAGAACCCGAATTCGAAATCCGGGATTTTCCGAAGATCCGGCGCCGCCTACTCGTCGGGGTCGAACTCGGGCACGTCGAGTACCCGATTCTCGATCGAGCGCGGCTCGGTTGGGCGCCGGTCCAGCCCGCGACCGTTCCCGTCGCCATAGAGCTCGTCGACGCTGCCGTAGCGGACGTTCGGCATCGCTCGCCAGTCCGCCAACGGATCGGAAGAGCGCTCCTGCCGCTGCACCGCGTCCCTGTCCAGGCTTCGCGGTTCGCGCGGCTCTGAGCGCCGATCGCGTCGGTGACGGTGGGCAAAGGCCGAGTCGAAGCGGGTGGCGATGACGGTGATCCAGACCTCCTCGCTCATGTCCTCGTCGACGCTCGCGCCGAAGATGATCTCCGCCTCGGGATGAGCTGCCCGGCGGACGACCTCCGCGGCCTCGCTCGCCTCGATCAGCGAGAGATCGGGGCCGCCGGTGATCGAGAGGAGCATCGAGCGCGCGCCCTCGACCGAGGTCTCGAGCAGCGGTGAGGCGACGGCCTTCTCGGCGGCCAGGGTGGCGCGGTGCTCGCCCACCCCCATGCCGATGCCGAGGATCGCGTCCCCCGCGTCGAGCATGGTCGTCCGCACATCGGCGAAGTCCAGGTTGATCAGCCCGGGCAGCATCACGAGGTCCGAGATGCCCTGAACGGCCTGACGCAGGACGTCGTCGGCTACGCGGAAGGCGTCGGTGATCGTCGTGCGGCGCTCGAGGATGGTGAGCAGGCGCTCGTTGGGGACGACGATCATCGTGTCGACCTCTGTGCCCAGAGCGGCGATTCCGGCCTCGGCCTGAGCCATCCGGCGTGCGCCCTCGAAGGCGAACGGCTTGGTGACGGCGGCGACCGTGAGCGCGCCGATGTCGCGCGCCAGCTTGGCGACGACCGGCGCGGCCCCCGTGCCGGTACCGCCCCCGGCCCCGGACGCGAGGAAGACCATGTCCGACCCCTTGAGCAGGTCCTTGATCTGATCCTGCTCCTCGAAGGCGGACTGATAGCCGACGCGCGGATCCGAGCCGGCGCCGAGTCCACGGGTCATCTCGCCGCCGATGTGGACAGTGGTGTCCGCGTGGGAGGTCTGCAGGGACTGAAGGTCCGTGTTGATGGCGACGAACTCGACGCCGGGCAGCTCCGCCTCGACCATCCGGTTCACCGCGTTGACACCGGCGCCGCCGACGCCGACGACGCGGAGGACGGCCTGGTGGGTCCGGGGTACGACGGGCTGACGGTTCGCCGGCCCGTCCGTCGAGGGCTCGTGGCGGCCGTAGCGCGGCCGCACCTCGAGGCCGGGCCCGCCCATGAGGCGCTCGAGGCCCTCGTGGTGGATCTCGATCTCGGATTCAGCCACCGGCTCCGGCGGGGTCGGCTCGGGGACCGGCTCGGGGCCGGGCACCGGCTCGGGCACGGGGTCCGGCGTCGGCTCGGGGACGGGCTCCGGAGTGGGCTCCGGGACCGGCTCGGGGAGCGGGGTCTCCTGGACGGGCTCCTCGACCGCGACGCTGGCGGCGTCAATGGCCGTGACCTTGATCTCGTCCGGAGCGACCGACTCCTCGGTCGAGCGGAAGAGGTCGGCGAGAGGGCCCTCGCGCATGCTGGCGCGCTTCTTACTCCGAGCCATGGGTGAGAACCTCCTTGGCCAGCTCGCGGTAGGCGCCCGCGGCCTTGCCGTTCGGGTCGTACTTGAGGACCGACGTCCCGCGGACCGGCGCCTCGGCGAACTTGATCGCCTTGCGGATCCGGGACTTGAAGACGAGCTCGCCGAAGTTCTCCTCGAGGATCTCCACCGCCTCCTTGGCGTGGACGGTCCGCGAGTCGAGCATCGTCGGCAGGATCCCCTCGATCTCGACACCGGGGTTGAGGTTCTCCCGAATCATCTGAAGTGTGTTCTGAAGCTGGACCAGGCCGCGCATCGAGAGGTACTCGCACTGGACCGGGACGATCACCTTGTCGGCGGCGGTGAGCGCGTTCACGGTCAGGAGCCCGAGGCTCGGCGGCGTGTCGATGCAGACGAAGTCGTAGTCGTCCTTGACGGCGTCGAGGGCCTTCTCCAGCGAGCGCTCGCGGCCGATCTGCGTGCTCATCGCGATCTCCGCCCCAGCCAGGTCGATCGAGGAGACGGCGACGTCGATCTCACGCTCGACGATCACGTCGCGGATCGGAATCCGGTGGACGAGCACGTCGAACATGCTCCGGTCCACCTTGTCGGGGTCGATCCCCTGCGACATGGTCAGGTTGCCCTGCGGGTCCATGTCGACGGCCATCACCCGATGTCCCGACTCCTTGAAGGCGACCGCGAGGTTGAGAGCGGTCGTCGTCTTGGCGACGCCGCCCTTCTGGTTTGCGAACGCGATCACCTTGGCGGGTCCGTCGTTCTTGGGCTGCTCGGGGTTGCTCCTGGCCTCGGGGGTGGATTCGCCCCCGATCTCGCCCTCACGCTTGCCGGCCTCCTCGTTGGCCTCGCCCCCCGGGCCTGACTTGGCGTCGTCGTTCTCCGGCTCCGCCCCGTCCTGCCGCTCGGGCTTGGGACCGAGGAGATCCTCCGGCCGCAGGCGCCCACTCTCCGCTGCCCCTTCGACCGCGTCCTTGTTCTTGAAGATTCCCATCGCTTGCGGCTATTTCGGAGGTAATGCTCGGTTTCCTTCCCGTGGTTGGAACAATCCGTCGCCGTGCCTGAATTACTCGACAAGCGCCTGGTCTTCGTGACCGGCAAGGGCGGCGTTGGCAAGTCGACGATTTCGATCGCGTTGGGCCTCGCGGCCGCCGCTCGGGGCAAGCGAACGATCGTCTGCGAGGTCGGCGGCCAGGAGACCGCCTCCCGCGTGTTCAGACGCGCCGAGATCGGCTTTCACGAGGTCGAGGTCGCCGAGAACCTCTGGGCGATCTCGATCGACCCCGACCAGTCACTGCGCGAGTACCTGCTGCTCCAGCTCAAGGTCCGGGCGATGCGGGACATGCTGGTTCGCTCCCGAATCTTCAACTACCTGGCGGCGGCCACGCCCGGTCTCAAGGAGCTGGTCACGATCGGGAAGATCTGGGAGCTCGCCCAGCCGAACCGCAGGGTGAAGAAGGCCGAGGAGTACGACCTGGTGATCGTCGACGCCCCGGCTACCGGTCACGGGATCGGGTTTCTGCAGACGCCGCGAACGTTCGCGAACATCGCCCGCGTCGGCCCTGTCCACAACCAGGCGACCGAGCTCGACCGCTTCATCACCGACCACGACACCACCGGGGTCGCGATCGTCTCGCTCCCGGAGGAGATGCCGGTCAACGAGTCGGCCTCCCTCGAGGATTCACTGAGGGACGAGATCGGCATGGCGGTCGACCGGGTCTACATGAACGCCGTCTATCCCGAGCGGTTCTCGACCAGCGACGCCGAGCAACTCGAGGATGGGCTGGACCGCGCCGATGGAGCGGCCCGAGCCGCCGTGCGCGCCGCGCTCTCGGAGCATCGACGCTGCCGTTCCCAGCGCGAACAGCTGCAGAGGCTGAAGCAGGCCGTGGCCTCGCCGGTCAAGACCCTGCCCTTCATCTTCAAGCCGCAGCTCGACGTGCCATCGCTGGAGCGCCTCGCGGGCGCGCTCGTCTGATGGCGACGATCACCGACATCGTCGACGGCCGCGGGATCTGCATCTGCGCCGGCTCCGGAGGGGTGGGCAAGACCACCACCTCGGCGGCGCTGGCCGCCGGCCTCGCCATCCGCGGGAAGAAGGTCGCCGTGCTCACGATCGACCCGGCGAAGCGGCTCGCGGACTCCCTCGGCCTCGAGGAGCTGGGGAACACACCCAGGCGGGTCGACCCCACGCTGTTCGACCCCTGCGGGGTGGAGATGACGGGCGAGCTCTGGGCCATGCAACTCGACTCGAAGGCCACTTTCGACGAACTGGTGCGCAAGCACGCCCCGGATGCCGAGACCCGGGACCGCATCCTCGAAAACCGCATCTACCGCCAGCTCTCGAATGCGCTCGCCGGCTCCCAGGAGTACATGGCCATGGAGAAGCTGTTCGAGATCCACCAGGAGGGCCGCTACGACTTCCTGGTCCTCGACACGCCGCCCTCCCGCAACGCGCTCGACTTCCTCGATGCGCCCAAGCGGCTGACGCAGTTCATCGAGGGGCGCGGCATGCAGATGTTCATGAAGCCAACCGGCTTCGCCACCAGGGTCGTGGGCCGGGGCAGCTCGATGGCGATGAGCATGCTGAAGCGCGTGACCGGGCTGGACCTGCTCTCCGACCTCTCGGAGTTCTTCCAGGCGTTCAGCGGAATGGTCGATGGCTTCCGAGAGCGGGCGAAGCGTGTCTCGGAGCTGCTCGGGGACCCGGCGACCACCTTCGTCGTGGTCTGCGGGCCGCAGGGCGAGCCGATCGAGGAGGCGGTCTACTTCCACCGCAAGCTGGTGGAGGCGCAGCTGCCGGTCGGGGGCGTGATCGTCAACAAGGTCCACTACGAAACAGAGGCGGACCTGACGAGCGGCGAGGTGCAGGCCGACCTCAGCGAGCTGCTCGGGGACGACGACCTCGCCGAACGCGTGGCCCGGAACTTCGCCGACTACCAGGCGCTCGCCGAGCGGGACGCCCGCAACGTCGAGCACCTCCAGCGCGAGCTGCAGCCGAAGGCCGTGATCAGGATTCCGTACCTCGACGAGGACGTGCACGACCTGGAGGCGTTGCTCAAGATCGACCGTTACCTGTTCGCCTCGGAGGAGCAGCGGGAGGAGCTCGCAGCGAGCGGCGCCGCGTAGGCGCCCCCGAAACCTGGTTGAGAGTCGGCCTAGCTCGACTTCTTACGGTCGTATCTGAGCTCGCCGACTTCCCAGTCGGTGGCATCCGGGACCGGGAAGAGGTAGCGGACGCGGTCGGTCGAGGGCTGCCGTTCCGGGTCCTTCCGCTGCTTGCGCCTGGGACTGGCGAAGGCCGGCCACTCCGGCTCCCCGTCGGTAGCCGAGAACCAATCCGCTCGACCCCCGAAGTCGGGTGGTGGGGGCGAAGCGCGATGGTCGCTCTCAGGGCCCATTAGGTCGGGAAGTTCGACCTCATCGACGACGATCTTCGTCGTCGGTTGCGGATCGTCCCCGGCCCTGCGGACGGACAAATCGGTGATTTCGTTCGTCTCCGAGCGAGTCCCCGCCTCGGCGTGTGTGAGCGGCTCCTCGCGGGACTCCTCCACGCCGCGATGAACCTCGATTTCGGCGTCGCCGAGGTTGGCATCGGAGATCGCGGAGAGATCGAGTGTCTCTTCGGGTCGCGGGTCGGACAGGCGCCACTCGGCCGTCTCGCCGATGCCAGGGCTGTCGACGTGAATGGCGGAAAGGCCCTCCGAGAGCAGGATCTCGTCGGCCGCGATGCGCAGGTCACCGCCGAGCTCGCCGGTCGCCATGCCCTTCAGCAGGCGCCTGAGGAGCTCCTCGACCTCCGCGATCACGTCCAGGGGCGAGGCGCCGGCGACGGGCTTGTAGCGGCCGCCGCTCATCAGCTTGCGCTCGATCGCCAGGGCGCGCTCCACCGTGACCCGCCCCTGTTCGCGCTCGAATGGTTCGCAGGCGAGCGCCGCGACGCGGGCCGAAAGCGAGGTCCTCGTGGGGCCGCCGCCCTCGAGCAGGCCCCGAAGTCCGAGGAGGTAGTCGCTGAGCGCCTCGATCAGAGAGGTGCGCTCGGCGCCCAGCTCGAAGCGGGAGGCCGCCCAGTCGAGCGAGGGGATCCGCGTGGTGCGCTCGGCGAGCATGCGGGAGAAGGCCTCCAGCTCGGCCACCTCGTTGCCGGTCAGCCGGTAGCCGCCCTGCCGCGGGCGGCCGACCCCGGTGCCGAAGCGCTCCCAGCCGCCGGATCGCTTCGCCCAGCCATGGGCGTGCAGCCCGACGGCCCCGGGCCTGAACAGCCTCATGGTCTGCAACGCGCGGCGAAGGTCGTCGGCCACGGCCGCCGCCGGGGCGACCGTCGCCAACCCGCAGTTGAGGCGGGCGATGAAGCCGGGCTTCCCGCGACCACCGGAGCGCGACGCGTCGACCGCATCGACGGGTGCGTCATCCACCTGGTCGGCGCGCACGATCCGGACCCCGTCGAGCTCGAGCTCGTCGACGGGCATGTGGAAGCCGATCAGCGGCACGATCACATCCCCGGCGGGGGTCGCCTCCTCGGAGTCCGAGGCGATCATCGAGACGACGGCGTCGATTGCGCCGCGCAGCCGGTCGCCCGCGATGTCGAACTCGCTCTTCCCGTCCCAGAGGCCGATCAGGAAGCCGATCGCGGCCTCCTCTCCAGCGACCTCGCGCACCTCGACGAACGCCTCCAGACGGCGGAGCTCGGCCAGATGGCTCTCGATGAACTGGCTGGTCAGGGGCGCGTAGGAGAACATGGGCAGCGGCCCGTCGTCCGACGGCTCCAGGTCGAAGGGCATCTCAGCGCCGGTCGCCAGAAGGCCCTCGAACAGGTCGGCAGCCTCGACGGCGAGACGCCGCAGCGCCTGCTCGAGGCGCTCGGTGGTGCTCTCAAGCGTTGTCACGCAGGACGGATTTCCCCTTCCCGTGAGGGTTCCTGCGCGTGAACGGTCGCTTGCAGCGAACTCCCAAAATCGGCGGTGAAGGGGAGCGACCCCGACCGGATCCGGATTTCGAAGGATTCGCCCCTCTATCTGGGGTCAATCGCACGAAACTCGGCGGAGAGCCAGGACCGGCCCCCCTTCATTGCCGGTCCTAGTCCCGGCGCTACGCCGCGGCGCCGGCCGGCTGGCGCTCTTCGAGCGGGAGCCAGTGACGGCCGTAGGAGCGCATGTCCTCGATCAGCGGGACGAGGGCGCGGCCCTTGTCAGTGAGCTGATAGGTCACGCGCGGCGGCACCTCGGGAAAGGTGCGGCGCTCGACGATCCCCTCCTCCTCCAGCGCCCTCAGGCGCAGGGAAAGGGTGCGGGGGCTGATGCCGTCGAGGGAGCGCTCCAACTCGCAGAACCGAAGTGAGTCATCCGCGAGGTCACGAATGATGAGGAGGGTCCACTTGCCGGAGATGACCTCCGCCGTGCGGCAGACGGGGCATTCACGGTCCATTGCCTGGGCAGGATAGCGCCAAAGCTTTACTTTGTGAAGCGGCTCAGAAGCTGGGTGGCTTGGAGCTCGTCACGCGCCGCACCCGCAGGACCTGCACGTGGTAGGTCTTGCCGGTCGGGCCGTAGATCAGGTCCGCGCCCTTGCCGCCGTCCAGGCCGAGGAGCTGGCAGGCATCGACGCTCGGGAAGCAGGTGCCCTCGCCGCCGACGCTGACCACGTCCTTGGAGACCAGGAACACGGCCTGGCTCTGGCTGACCGTCCCGATGTAGGTGAGCACGGGCGTGTCGGCCGCCGGCAGGAACTGGAAAGGCTTGACGTTGTTCATCGTGGCCAGGTCGGTACCGGCCTCGCCCACCTGGATGTCGGACTCCCACCAGAAGTAGGTCGTCTTCGGCTCGGTGACCTTGCCGGGCGACTTGCCGCCGCCGCCACCTGTGCCGCCCCCGCCCGTGCTGCCACCGCCGGTGCTGCCCCCGCCGACGCCGGTCGAGCCGCTGCTCGAGGAGCCCGAGAGGACCTGGCTGAGGGAGTCAGCGCCCGAGGAGCCTCCCGAATTCGCGTACTGCTGGGTGAACGGGCTCTTCGCCGACAGGTGCTTCAGCCGCTGCTTGTAGTTGCGGATTCCCGGGTTGTACGCCACCACGGCCTTCTCGGTCTCCGGCGAGCTCGAGTCCGCGGTCCCGAACCCGGTGGAGAGCGGCGGGCCGCTGGAGCCACCCCGTGAGATCAGCACCGGCACCGCGATCAGGGCGACCAGCAGCGCCACGACCGGCAGGAGCAGGTTTCTCTGCCGCAGGTCGTAGACCACGTCGCCGGCGAATTTCTGAACCTTCCAGAGCTTCACTTGGGCACCACCGCGCTCGTCGGCTGCACCTGGGTTTCACCGGGACTCGCCGGCGCGGGAGCAGTCGGCGAGGCGCCGAGGGTCAGTCCCGCCTCACCGGTGGAGTAGGCAGTGACCGCGAGATTCACCTTCAAGGTGGGATTGGCGTCGATTCCGGCGACCTCGAGACCGAACCCGCTGATCGTCAGCAGGCGTCCGTCGGGCGCGAGCTGCGTGCCGCTCGAGACCGGCTTCACCAGGTCGTCGATCTCCCCGATGAAATTCGAGACGTCGAAGTAGTTGCCCCTCAGCGTGAGGCTGTAGGGGAGCGTCGGCAGCCCGGCGGGTCCCACCACCGAGCCGATCGGGAGCGAGGCCGCGGACGCCTCGGTCGCCGGGGCGGGAGCCGCCGTCGCGGTGCTCGCGGTCGTCGTGGCGGTGGAGCTGCCGCTCGTCGAGCTGGTCGCGGGAGTCCCAGTGGACGCCGTCGAGCTCGCCGTGGACGCGGTCGCCGCGCCGCCGGCCGGCGTGGTCGGAGCGGCCGCGGTCGTGCCATCCGAGCTGCCTGCACCGGCGCCCTGGCTCAGCGAAATCGCGCGGAAGTTCGTCTTCGACCGATCCGACAGGGAGTTGAGCTGGACGAGCAGGGAGGCCGTGTCCGACTGTCCCGGAACGGCCTTCCCGAGGACGACCATCCGGCCGTAGTACTTGCCGAAGTCCGCACGGGCCTGCTCGCCGTAGGTGACCTGCTGCTGCGCAGTCGTGATCGACGCATTCAGGTGATCGATCTGGTCGTTCAGCTCGCCGGCCTTGTCGCGCTTGGGGCCGAGCGCGAGCAGGTAGAAGGCGACGGCGACGGCGACGACCGCGACCCCGACGATGATGAGGCGCTCGTTCGACCTCATCTCAGCCTCCCGTCCCCGAGCTGGCGAGCTCAGAGCCGCCGGTCGTCGGGACGCCCGCCGGGACCGAGGGCGCGGTGGTCGCCGTGGCCGGGGCGGGCACGCTGTCGAAGGCGACCACGATCTTGAATTGGGCGATGAAATCCCGGGTGCGGCAGTCGGCGACCTCACCCTCGTTCGCGTCGCCGGTCGTCGGCGAGGCCGTTCCCGGGTCTGACTGAACGTCGTCCGGGCGCTCCGAAGCCTCGAGACCGACACGAGTGACACCGTCGATCTCCTGCAGGTTCGCGATCAGGCCGGCGACCGCGTCCTGGCTGGCGGCACAGCCCTCGAGCTCGAGCGCCGGGCCCGAGACCGCGTCGCGCGTGGTCAGATCCGGTCCATTGGTGACCGTCACCGACGGATCGGCGGTTCCCGCCATCTTCGTGAACCAGACGTTCGACGGGATCACCCTGGCGAACTCGTTCAGCACGCGCTGCCAATCGAAGCGGCTCTGCGCCAGGCTGAGAATCGTGCTGGTGCGGGCCTCCTGCGCGGCTCGGAAGTCGATGAACGGCGTCAGGCTCTGGGCCTTCGCCTGCGTCTGCTGCTCCTCCAGTTGAAGCTGCGCGATCTCCGAGTTGCGGTCGGAGATCTGCTTGCTGGTGAGCGCGAGGGCGGCGACCGCCAGCACAGAGACCGCGAGCACCCCGACCAGGACGTACGTGAAGACGCCCGTCCGCATCGCGGCCCGGTCACCACGGCGCTCATCCTTGGGAATCAGGTTGACGGGGCGCATCGCTATTCCTCGAGCGCCAGGCCGTACGAGACGGTGAGCCGGGCGGCGTCCTCCTGATCGAGGTGCGCGAGAGCCGCCGGCAGGTCGATCGACACCTCCAGTGTGAGACCGGCCTGGATCCGCTCAGGAAGCCCCGGGATCGTGCTGCCGGGACCGCAGAGGACAACTCGATCGACCGGTGTGACGCCGTCCTGGGCGCCGTAGAAATCCATCGACATCCGCAGCTCCTCGGCCAGCTTGGTCGCGCCCTCCTCGAGCACCTCGCGCGTCGTGCCGGCCCCGTCCTCGCTGAAGAGATCGACGTCCTCCTCCAGCCCGACCTCGACCAGCATGTCGCGCGCGTCGTCGATCGAAACGCCGCGGCGACTGGCCAGCCGATCCGCGATCGTCTCCAGGCCGAACGGGCTGACGCGGGCGAAGACGCACTCGTTGCTGCGGGCGACGGCGAGATTCGTGACGTCGCCGAGGTGGCAGTACAGGACCGTCGGAAGAGGCGCCTCTCCGCTGACCGGCACGCCCGGAAGCGAGCGGTCCTTGAGCGCCCGGATCATTCCGAAGGCCGAGAGGTCGATCCCCAGGGGCTGCAGACCCGCGCTGCGGACGGCCTCCAGAAGCCCCGCGACCATGTCGCGCCGCGCGGCGACAGCCAGGACGTCCATGACCTTGTTCCCATCCAGTCCGTCCCGCTTGCCGACGACCTGATGGTCGAGGACGGCCTGCTCGAGTGGCATCGGGATCGCCTCCTGAGCGCGGAAGCGGACTGCGTTGTCGAGCTCGTCCTCATCCTCGATCATGGGCAGCTGCAGGCTGCGGACGACGACCCGCTGGTTGGCGACACCGATCCGGACCGCCTTCGCCAGCTTGTGCCGGCTGAACATGTCCTTGAGGGACTCCGCCAGCGCCTCACGGTTGACCAGATCGCCCTCCTTGACCACACCGGGCTGCAGGGGGACGATCGCGGTCCGACCCACCGAACCGCTGCTATCGACCTCGGCGGCGGCGATGCTCTCGGACGTGATGTCGAGGCCGATGGAGGCTTGCTTCTTGCGTGTGGAGAGTCCGGAGATCATTGGCAGGGCGACCTATGCGCTTCTCTCCCATCGGCCAGAGTGCCCGCCAGCCGCATACCGAAGATCGATGAAACCCGTGCCTAGCGGACGAACGCGTTCAGGTAGGCGTCGATGAGCTGATCGCCGGCGAGCAGGGCGACCACCCCACCCAGGGCCAGGAAGGGGCCGAACGGGACGGCGCGCTTCCGCGCGCTGGATCCCTGCCCGACCATCAACCCGACGCCGACGATGGTTCCCGCGAGAACCGCGATCAGCAGAGCGGGCGCCACCGAGCTGCCCAGGTAGAGACCCATCACCGCCGCGAGCTTGACGTCACCCATGCCCATGCCGCGCGGGTAGGCCAGAACGATGGCGAAGAGACCCCCACCAGCCGCGGCCGCGGCGATTCCCCTCTCCGGGAAGCTCGAAGGATCTGTGGCCGCCACCAGGGCGACGGCCGCGACGGCCCCCCCGATGAGCACCGTGTTGGGGATGATCCCGCGCTCGAGGTCGGTGAGCGTGATCGCGGCGAGCATCGCGACGAAGACCAGGCCGAGCGCGAGCTGCGCGGGATCGTCGCGCAGGACGATCGCCGTGGCCGCGAAGGCCAGGCCGACCGTGACCTCCACCAGCGGATACCGCGCCGGAATCGTCGCGTTGCACGCGCGGCAGCGCCCGCGGAGCAGAACCCAGGAGAAGAGAGGCACGTTGTCGTAGGCCGCGATCTGGGTGCCGCAGGAGTCGCAGACCGACCGCGGCCCGACGATCGAGAGCCCGCGGGGCACCCGGTGGGCGACGACGCCGACGAAGCTGCCGGTCACCATGCCGCCGACGAACGCGAGTGACGCCATCGGGAACACGAGTATTACCCGAGGGTCTCCCGCTGGACGTGCCAGGCCGACTGGATCGGGTCGAAGAAGTGGGGCGGCTCCTGGAAGCGGAGGCGGTCGTCGTAGTTGTAGTCCTTGATGTACCCGGTGCCGCCCGTCGTCCCTACCGCGCCGCGGAACTTCTGGGAGATGGCGCCGTTCACGGTCAGGGTCCCCAAGCTGGCACCGCAGTCGTAGTGGTCGACGATGAAGGAGTGATCGATCGAGAGCAGCGCTGCATCGATCGTCAGGTTGTTGTTCGAGCCGGTGCCGTTCACGCCCCGGTTGCCGTCGTTGTCGAGGTCGCAGTCGCCCTTCGAGGCCTGCTCGCTGACCGTCCCGCCGCTGCAGCCCAGGTCGTTCGACTCGCAGATGGGGTGCTTGACCCGGATGAAGTTGTTGGCGATCAGCCCGAGGATGTCGGCGGAGCTGCTCGTGCGGCGAATGTTGCCGTCGATGATCACGTCGTTCTCCGCCGCGATCGTGAGCTGGCCGCTGTAGGAGCCCGAGCCGGTGTCGACGATCGCGTTGCCGCAGCCGGAGGCGGCCGGGTAGGTGACGGTGAAGGGTGAATACGAATTGGAGCAGCCCACACCGTTCTGCACGTAGACGACGCCGTCGCTGGGGACCGACATCGGCCCGATCGTCTGCCCGGTGTTGGTGGTGATCGTCATGCTGTTGCCGCCGAGCACGATCTTCGTCTGACCCGTGAACGTGTAGCTCGGCCCGGCGAACGCCTTCAGCGAGGTGTTGGTCGCCGGCGGAGTGAGCACCGGCGCCCGGGTGACGAGCGGCGCCGTGAAGGTCGGGCTGGCGCTGCAGTTGTCACCGTGGGCCCAGCCCACCGGCGGTGCGCTCACCTCGGTCACGTCCGCTCCGTTTCGCCCGAAGGTGGGACTGCCGCAGGCGCGGATGTCGTCATTCGTGTGCAGCGGACCGTCGATCCGGTCGCCGCCGACGAAGACGATCTGGTCGCACTTCTGAGTGGTCCCGGGGATGTTCGCCGTCTCGCGTCCATCCCGACGGAACTTGGTGCACTGCGAGTAGGCGCCGGTGAGCTGCGCGGACGGATTGGCGAACCCGTAGGTGACCGGATCCGACGTCTCGAGCTGGGTGAAGTAGACGTAGTCGAGGAAGGTCGCCTGCTTGTAGCCGGCGACGATCGAGACCTTTGCTCCGCCGGAGTACCCGGTCGAGCGGATGCGGAACGTCCCGGTGTTCGGGGCATTTGCCTCGAGCATCGTTGCGTTCGGGTTCATCGGGTCGCACTGGGAGTTGCCGGGGCTGCTGGTCGCCTGCAGCAGCTCGATCCCGTAGCGAGAGCCGTCCGTCGTGCCCGGCACCGGCCTCGTGTTGGTCGGGGTCCCGTTCATG
>Ga0081540_1002858_pt1 | contig 13980 bp, 11 predicted proteins | sample TabmetS2T1R1_FD_71024 | JGI IMG/M metagenome (GOLD analysis project Ga0081540, IMG submission 71024) | Tabebuia heterophylla rhizosphere microbial communities from the University of Puerto Rico - S2T1R1 | ecosystem: Host-associated > Plants > Roots > Rhizosphere ... | reverse complement strand
GGTCATCCCCCAGGCGAGGGGCCGCAGCCGCGCAGCGAGGGGATTCCCCTCGACGGCGAGCGCCTCGCCGAGCTTCCGCGCCGCAGCGAGCTGCCTGAAGATCCACCAGAGGAAGACGACGAACAGCGCCGCACCGACGAGCCCGCCCTCGACGATCAGCATCACGTAGTAGGAGTGCGGCCCCCAGTTCGTCTTGCCGGTGACGAACTCGTAGTAGACCGAGAAGTTGTTGAACCCGAGCCCGAAAAGCGGGTGCTGGTGCAGCACCTGCGGGATGAAGTCGTAGACGCCGAAGTGCGCGGAGGTGGAGCTGCCGCCGGTCTGGACGCGGGACCGGATCACCACGTCGAAGAAGTGCCGCCGCCGGTAGACCTCGAACGCGACGGGCAGCGCGACCAGTGCCAGCGGCAGGAGCGCGAGTCGCGAGAACAGGAGGTGGCGGTACGGGATCAGCAGCACGAGCGCGCCGACCGTGAGCCCGAGGATCCCGCTGCGCGAGAGCGTTGCGAGCTCCACGAGCAGCAGGAAGCCGATCAGCACCGCCAGCGGCGTCCGCAGCCGGTGCCCGCGCTCGAGACGGAGGTAGATCGGGGAAAGGATCAGGATCGGAAGCAGCAGCTCGATCGCGAGGTGGTTCGGGTCGCCGGTGAGCGCGTTGGGCCGGTAGACGCTCGAGCCGTTGACGGCGCCGTAGATGTTGATCTGGCTCGCGCCGCCGGTGATCGGGTTCAGAAAGAGCGTGTCGAGGTTGCGGCCGGCCTGGGCGGCGAGCAGCTGCAGGATCCCGTAGGCCCCGTTGGCGGCGATCCCGCCGAGGAACCACGCGAGCGTCTTCCAGTAGAAGTCGAGCGGCTTGCGCGAGAGGTAGACGAGGCCGGCGATCAGGAAGCCGAAGTGGAGCAGCCACTTGGTGAGCCCCTTCACGAACTGGTCGAGCGCCTGGCCCGTCTCGAGGTTGAAGAACCCGATCAGGTAGACGAGCAGGAACGCGAGCAGGAACGCGACCAGGATCCCGGCGGCGCGTGGCGCCGGCTGCGGGCGGCGGCCGAGACGGTCGAGGGCGTAGAAGAGCAGGAACCCCCCGCACGTGAGATCGGCGAGGAAGAGGTTGCCGCCGGCGCTCCACTGGACCTTGGCGAAGGTGCAGCAGAAGGCCGTCGCCAGGAAGAAGAACGGGACGAGCCTGCTCTCCTGCGCCACGGCGCGAGGTCGGGCCTGCGTCGCCGCGATCGCCGTCACGCGAGGCTCCAGAGCAGCTCGGCCAGCTCCTCGACGCGCGTCTTGCGGGAGAGTCGGTTCCGCTCGTCGTCGGTCAGGTAGCCGTTGCCGAGGTGGCCGGCCTTCCAGCGCGCGTGCAGGCCCACGAGCGCCTCGCGGATCCCCTTCTCGTCCTCGGGCGCGACGACGATCCCGGCGCCGGTCTCACGCACGAGCTTCGCCGCCGCGCCGTCGGTCGGAACCGCCGCGAGGATCGGCCGCTCCGCCGCGAGGTACTCGAAGATCTTCCCGCTCGGCACCACCTTCCCGCGTCCCGCGGCCTCGGGCAGGAGCAGGAGGTTCGCCTCGGAGTCGCGCTGGAGCTCGAGCGCGCGCCGGTGCGGCAGGTAGTCGAGCAGTTCGAGCCGGTCGCCGAGCTCGAGCTCCTCCACCCATTCACGGTCGACGGACCGAAAGTCGCCGACGAAGCGCGCCACCACGTCGTCCAGGCCGGGCGAGGCGAGCGCGGAGAGGAACGCGCGCGGGTTGCGCTTGCCGAAGAAGCTGCCCGTGTGCGTGATCCGGAAGCGGTCGCCGGGGGTGTACTCGAGCCCCGCGAAGTCGTCGAAGTCGCAGCCGTTCGGAATCACGCGCACGGGGCCGGACGGGTCGAACCCGCGCAGCTCGTCCGCGATCGCCTCCGAGACGGCGACGATCCCGTCGGCGTTGCTCGCGACCAGCCGCACGACCCGCTCGAGCGCCTTCTCCTTCGCCTGCACCGACTTCTTCTCGAAGCGCCGGTCGGCGTTCTGCACCAGCGAGTCGCGCTGGTCGGCGACCCACGGCACGCCCGTTAGCTTCTTCACGCTGGCGCCGATCAGGTTCATCGAGAGCGGCGGGCTCGTCGTGATGACCGCGTCGATGCCCTCGTTGCGCACGATGCGCACGGCCGCGGGGATCGCCGTCGGCGCCCACGTCACGCTCGCGTCCGGGAGTAGCAGGCGCCTGCCCGCGAGCCGCGCCTGCGCGAGCGCGAGGTCCATGCCGGTCAGCCCGCGCAGCTCCTCGGACGGGAGCCGTGCCTTCGGGCCCAGGTAGCGCGCACGGTGGACAAAGGCCTGCGTGGGCGGCCGGAGCTCATCGTCGCGGTGCAGCCACTTCGGATCGTCGGGCGCGAGCACGTGCGTCTCGATCCCAAGCGTCGGCAAATGGGTCGCGAGCTTCAGCGGGCGCTGGACGCCGCCCCCGCCCGCGGGCGGAAAATACATGGTGACTAGCAGGACTTTCATGCGGGGAGTCTGTAGAGAACGTAACGCGAACCGGAGTAGACACGCGGCAGCCGGAAGCGGACGTTGCCGACGCGCCGGCGATCGATCAGGAGCCAGTGCGCACCGTACCGGCGCGGCAGCGACAGCGGGCCGCGGTCGCGGAAGAAGCGCCTCGCGTCCCTGAGCCGCGCGGTCGGCCGGTTGGCCCTCGTGTCCGCGACGTGCGAGGTCGGCGCAGCGTTCACGTACACCGGCGCGAACGCGCCCAGCTCGTAGGCCGTGAGGGCGTCCGAGAAGACGACGTCGCCCTTCGGCACCTCGCGGTGAACTGCGGCGACGAGCTTCTGGGGCAGGCCGAGGCGTGCATTCGGCGAGCGCGTCCAGTGCGAGTAGCCGTGGACGGCGACCGGGATCAGGAAGCACACGACCGCGGCGGCCGCAATTGCGGGCGAGCCCTGGACCTCGGGGATCCTGCGGCCGAAGATCCCGGCCGCGAGCAGCGCCGCGATCGCCGCGCCGAAGGCGATCCACGTCAGCAGCCGCGGCCCGCCGTTCACGAAGCGGTACGGCGCGCCGAAGTCGCCCGGGTAGGCCAGCTGCACGGCGATCCCGGCCGCGAGCGCAACGGGCAAGAGCGCCCAGCGGAGCCAGCCGGCGAGCACCAGCGCGCCGCCGACGAGCACGAACGGCCGCGGCGAGAAGGCGATGATCCGGCGCGCCTGCGAGAGCGAGATCGCGTCCGCGAAGTGCGGGAAGACGAACGGCAGCAGCGCGATCGTCAGCGTCGCCAGCATCGAGCCGAGCACGAACGCACCCCACATCCGCCGGTGCGCGAAGACGGCGAGCGGCAGCAGCGCGAGCGACGCGACCGCCACTGCACCGGCACGGCCGAACAGTTCGGGGCTGAGGCGGTAGCTGTGCAGGCCGAAGACGTCGAGCTCCTGGCCGTAGCCCGCGAACGCGCGCCGGAGCTCGGCCCGCGAGGGGCTGTGCGAGGCGGTCTCGCGCACGAGCGGCAGCAACCACACGACGACCAGGCTCGCGGGCACGACGATCGCGGCCAGCGCGGCCGCGATGTGCGGGATGTCGTGGCGGACGTCCAGCGCGGCACGCACGAGCAGGAACCCCGCGAGGCCGATCGCGAGCAGGACGGAGTAGCTCGGGTGTACCAGCGTCATCACCAGCGAGGCTCCGGCGACAGAGGCGAGCAGGCCCGCGGACGGCTCGCGGACGTATGCGAAGACGAGCGCGAGCAGAGCCGGTAGCAGGAGCAGCCGTGACGCGGACGCCGGCAGCGCGAGCGAGGTGTACGACCCGCCGTGGCCCGGGGAGAGGCCGATCAGCGCGAACTCCGCCAGCGCGGCCGCGACGCCCGCCCAGCGCGAGCGGAACAGGATCGCGCCCGCCTCGTAGACCAGCACGAACGAGATCGGGAGCAGGACGGTTGGCTCGTGCAGGACCGTCGACGGAGCCCCGACGCCCGCGAGCCGCGCGACCATCGCGTCGACCGCGTGCCAGAGCGGGAACGCGTACCCCGGGTGCAGCCCGCCGTCGTGGAACTCGTCCACCGAACGGAGCGAGAGCGAGTCGAACGCAAGCAGCTTCTGGATCCGCGCGAGGTGGAAGAACGCGTCGCCGTCGTAGCGCGAGACCCACCAGAGCGAGATGCCGGCGGCGATCCCGAGCACGAGCACGCCCACGCGCCACCTGGAGGGCTCGGACGGCCGCCGCTCGGCGAACGGCAGGGCGACCAGCGCGACCACGGCGAGCAGGATCAACGCGAGCCAGAGCGACCCGTGCACCGCGAACATCACCGCCGTCGCGCCGAAGATCGCGGTCATGGCCCACGAGAACGCCGGCGCGAAACCGCCGACACCCAGCGCCCGCGCGACCAGCACGCCAGGCAGCAGCAGGGAGGCCGTGGCCGCACCCAGCCGCAGCGCGAGGCCGACGCCGTCCGCGGGCAGCAGGCGCGCGAGCGCCAGCGCGACCGGCGCCAGCAACCACGGGAGCAGCCTCACCGGCGCAGCAGCCGTGCGACCTGGACGAGGGCCGGCCTCAGGTCGTCCCGCGCGAAGACCGCGTCGACGTACGGCGGCCGCTGCACGGCCGGCGACTCCCCGGCCTGGAGGGTGATCGCCCAGCGCTTGTGCGTCCCGTTCGCCGAGACCGGCTCGACCCGCTCACCGGTCAGGTCCCGGTACGCGATCAACGGCAGGTCGACCCCGCAGGCAGCCGCGAGGCCGTGCCACTGGAACAGCCGCGGGTTGACCTCCATCAGCTTGTAGGCGCCGTCGCGCGCGTCGCGCTTGAACTCGACCTGCGAGAGCCCGTGGAACCCGAGCGCGCGCAGAAGCTTCAGCCCCTGCTCGACGACCTCCTCGACCCAGACCGCCTCGCCCACACGGCACGTGCCGACGCCCGGCGGCGTCTGGCGCAGCTTGCGGCCGCAGAACAGCCCGAGTGCCTCGCCGTCGCGAGAGAGGTACGAGCCGAGCGTGTAGAGCTCGTCGTCCCCGCCGGGGATCACCTCCTGCACCATCGGCTCGTACGGCTCGGCGTCGCCGTAGGCGCGCTCCACCTCGGCGGCGCTCTCGCAGCGGAACGCCTGCGTGCCGAAGCGGCGCTTGAAGCCCTCGGTCGACGACGGTTTGACGAGCACGGGAAAGCCGATCAGCTCGGCCGCGGCCCGCGCCTCGGCGGCCGATCCGGGGTGGGCCGTGCGCGGCGTCGGCACGTCGGCGCGCTCGGCCGCATCGAGCTGGCCGCGCTTCGTCTGAATCGTCGCAAGCACCTCCCAGGGCGGGAACGGGTAGAGGAACCTCCCGCCGAGCCGGCCCGCCGCGCGGGCGATCGCGTTCAGCGGCTCGTCGTGGGTCGCGAACACCGGCGCCCCGTCGACGTCGAGCCCCTCGAGGAACGAGACGAACGCCTCCTCGTCCTGCGGGTCCGGCGTCACGACCGGCTCCGCGTAGCGCGAGCGGAAGCCGAGTGCGCTGGGCCGGTGGTCGAGCGCGAGCACGCGGATCCCCACGCGGCCGAGCGAGCGGATCGCCGCCAGCCCGTTCACCCAGCCGACGTCGACGACGACCGCGGGGTTCACCGCGCGAGCAGCTCCTCGAGCGACGAGCCGCCGAGCCAGCACGCCGTCTCGGCGTAGGTGCGGCCGCGGTCGCCGGGGAAGAGGAGCCCGCGCAGCCACAGCGACCCGCGCAGCAGCTTCCGCCCCCGCTCCGCCTCGCGTGCCCCGCGGTGCTTGGCGAGGAAACGCAGGTGGCCGCGCACTTGCTCACGGAACATCGGGCTCCAGTTCTGCCTCGTCGAGGCGCCGCCGACGTGCACGAACTCCGCGTCCGGGGTGAACAGCACCTTCCACCCGACCTGGCGGAACCGGTAGCACCAGTCTGTCTCCTCGCTGAACATGAAGAAGTCCTCGTCGAAGAGGCCAACCGTATCGGCGGCCTCGCGGCGAACGAGCAGCACGGAGCCCATCAGGAACTCGGCCTCCAAGGTGCGGTCGTAGTCGAAGCCGTTGCCGTAGAACGCGTTCAACGCGCGTGAGCGCGGCGCCAGCTTGCGCAGGAAGAGGTACTCGGTCGCGAGCCGCCAGAGCGTCGGGAAGCCGCGCACCGACCGCTGCAGCCGGCCGTCGGGAAAGCGAAGCCTCGGCCCGACGACGGCGGCTCCGGGATGCGCCTCGCCGAACGCGACCAGACGTTCGAGCGCGCCCTCGATCGCCCAGGCGTCCGAGTTCAGCAGCAGGAACCAGTCGCCGGTCGCGGCGCGCATCCCCGTGTTCGAGCCGGCGCCGAAGCCCTTGTTCTCCTCCTGGAGCAACCGCACGTCGGGGAACCGCTCGCGCACGAGCTCGACGGTGCCGTCGCTCGAGCCGTTGTCGACCACGATCGTCTCGCGCCCGCGCACGCTTTCGAGCGCCTGCTCGACCCAGGGCAGTGCGTTGTAGGTGACGACGACGACCGAGACGTCAGCCATCTGCCGCGGGCGCGCGTGTCGTCAAGCCGCGCAGGCTCTGCCAGCCGAGGAGGATCACGCCGGGCAGCGAGAGGCAGAGCGTCACGAGGAAGAAGAGGAACCCCGTCGCGAACGCCGCGTCCGCGTTGACGCCGAGCCTGCCGAGGAAGCTGACGAAGAACGACTCCCGCACCGCGATCCCGTTCACCGAGAACGGCACCAGCAGAACGAGGAAGAGCAGCGGGCCCATCACGTAGTACGGCCGCGGCGAGAGGTCGACGCCGACCGCCTTGCCCGCGAACCAGATCGCGAGCACCCGCACGGCCTGCACCGCCAGGGTGAGCGTGAAGACGCCGAGGAGAAGACCGGGGTGGTCGCGGTAGGCGTGGATGCCCTCGTATGCTGCGCGGATCGGCCGCTCGAGGCGGATCAGCCGCAGCAGCGGCACCGTCTTCGCCAGCAGCGGGCGGGCGCTGCGCGAGAACAGGGCAACCGCGAGGACGACGGTCCCGATCACGAACGCGCCTTCGATCCAGAGGTAAGGCCCCACCGGGTAGTGGCCGATCGCGAGCACGAAGCCGACCGCTGCCAACGCGAGTGTGGCCGCGCCCCCGAGCGCCCGCTCGAGCAGCACGGAGCCGGCGACGTCGCCGCCGCGGCCGGTGTGGCGGCGGGCGGTCTCGTAGATCCGGACCGCGTCCCCGCCGACCGCGGTCGGCAGCAGCTGGCCGGCCGTGTAGGCGACGAAGTAGGCGCGCGTCAGCCAGGAGAGACGGTCGTCGATCCCTCTCGCGCGCAGGAGCTGCTGCCAGCGCCACGCCATCGGCCAGACCGAGCCGATCATGATTGCGACCGCCGCGAGGAAGTAGCCGATCTCCGCGTGCGCGAGCAGGCGCAGCGTCTTCGAGAGGTCGATCTTCCAGACGAGGTACGCCGTGCACAGGCCCGTGACGGCGAGCGTCGCGACGAGCCGGAGGGTCCGGTTTCTCACCTCTTAAGCCACTTGCGCATCGGCAGTGCCGAAGCGTACGTACTCGGCCGGGCCGAGAGCCGCGTCCAACGCGAGGCCGTGGACGTCGACGCCGTGGAGCAGGCGGCAGAGCTCGGCCTCGCGGTCGCTGACCTGGGCCCGCACGTCGACGACGCGCGGGCCGTCGACACCGAGCCGGACTCGTGTCGAGGTCAGGCCGGCCGCCACGCCGAGTGCCTCTGCCGCTCGGCGCGCGAGTGCCGCCGCGGGGCCGGAGCCGAGCAGCGGCCGCAGCTCGCCGCGCTCGGAGACGGCGGTCACCGTTACCTCAGCGTTGCCCGGAGCTTCCTCTGCCAGGCGCCTCCCCTTGCGATCCGGTTGGGTGACGACGCATGGAAAGCCGGCCTCGGCCCCGTCGGTGAGAACCGCCCAGCGCACCTGCGGCACGCCCCCGTCGCGCAGCCGCTCGCGCTGGCGGAGGCGCGAGCCGAGCAGCACCGCTGTCTCGGGCTGGTGCGGGTGCGGGAGGCCGAAGCGAAACGCGAGGCGCGCGGCTGCTCCCGTCTCGCGTCCCGTCGCCAGGATCCCGTCGATCCGCTCCGCGTCGGCGAGCCGCTCCAGCGCGGGCTCGTCGTCCAGAGTCAGGATCGCCCTGCGCTGAGCCAGCGCGAACCCCGGCGCGCGCGGATCCGGGTCGACGGCGACGACGAAGAGGCCGCGGGCCCTCGCCGCCGCGAGCGGCGCGGTCGAGCGTGCTCCGAGAACGAGCAGCTTCACCCGACCGCCTCATTTGCAGGCAAAGCTCGGTCCCGCCAAAATGAGGACGTGGCCACAGCCTTGGCCGACCGCGTCGAGGAGTTGAGAGCCGACCACGGGCACGGCGCCAGCTGGATGGCCCGACGCGCGGTAGAGGCGCTCGCGGTGGTGGCAGAGGAGCAGACGAGCTCGGCCCAGGAGCTGCTCGACGACCTCGTCGCCGCGGGGCGCCAGCTCGCCGACAGCCGGCCGGGCGTCGGAGCCGTGGCCGGAGCGGTCGGGCGCGTGCTCGCGGCAGCGGCCGGAAACGCCCAGCTCGAGGTCGACCAGCTACGGCAGCTCGTGCGCGAGGAATCGGAGGCGCTCGTGGACGGACGGCGGCGCGCGGCGGCCTCGATCGCGGTCCAGCTGCGCGACCGGCTCGAGGACGCGGTGGTGCTCACGCACTCCGCTTCGGCAACCGTGCGCGAAGCCCTGCTTCTCACCCCGCCCGCGCGCGTGATCTGCACCGTCTCGGAGCCCTACGCGGAGGGCCGCCCGTTCGCACAGGAGCTGGCAGAAGAAGGGCTCGATGTCGAGTTGGTCGAGGACGAGCAGGCTCCGCGCCAGCTCGAGTGGGCCTCGCTGCTGCTGCTCGGCGCCGACACGGTGTTCCGCTGCGGAACGCTCTGCAACAAGGTCGGCACCCGCGCGCTGGCCGAGGCCGCGCACGACGAAGGGGTGCCGGTGATCGTCGCCTGCGAGATGCTGAAGCTCGCGCCGGTGAAGTGCTCGGACGCGCCGCGGCTCACCGAGCCGGAGTTCGAGCTGACACCCCCGGAGCTGATCGACTACGTGATGACCGAAGAGGGCGGCCACCCCCCGGAAGAGATCGCCGCGCTAGTCGACCGAACTCCGTTTCTTCGCGCCGGATACACGATTCTCGGCCGGTAAGACGGGCCCGCCGGCAAAGCCGGCAGGCCCTCTATGGTCGGCGTCGGAAGCGACGCCTTGGCGACCGAACGCCGTTCCTGCGGGCCGCCGCTAGGTCGTCTCGAGCACCGGCTCCAGTTCCTCCTCCTCGTGCGGCTGCCGCTTGCGTGCGATGCCGAGCGCCGCCACGGCGCCTGCGGCAACGAGCCCGGCACCGACGTAGATCGCCGGCGTCAGGCCGTCGACGAACGTCTGGCCGGTCCGATAACCGCCGTAGTGTGCGAAGACCGAGGCCAGCACCGCGACGCCGAAGACGCCGCCGAGCTCGCGGATCGCGTTGTTGGCGCCCGACGCCTGGCCCTCCTCGATCGGCCGCACGGACGACAGGACGACGTTCGCGACCGGCGCGAAGTAGAGCGCCATCCCGATCCCGGACAGGACGAACGGCGTGATGAGCTCCGAGTAGGCAACCGTCGGCGTCGAGACGAAGGCGATCCACGCGAGGCCGATCGACTGCATCGCGAGCCCGGTCGCCATCAGCGGCCGGCCGCCGATGCGATCGGAGAGAGCGCCTGCGATCGGCGCGACGAAGATCGGCATCGCCGTCCACGGCAACACGCGCAGGCCTGCCTGCAGCGGCGAGTAGCCCTGCACGGTCTGGAAGAACTGCGCGAGCAGGAAGATCGAGCCGAACATGCCGAAGAACATCAGGAACGAGGCCGCGTTCGCCGCCGTGAAGGTGCGGTTGCGGAAGAACCGCAGCGGCAGCATCGGCTCCGGCGCGCGCAGCTCCCAGACCACGAACAGCGCGAGCACGATCGTCCCCAGGACGAACGAGGTGGTGATCTCGAGGCTGCCCCAGCCGACGCCGTTACCGCGGACGAGCCCCCACACGATCCCGAACAGGCCGGCGCTCGCGAGGGCGACGCCCGGGAGGTCGAGCGCGTCGTTCGGGCCTCGGCTCTCACGCAGGCGGAAGAAGGCGAGCGGGATCAGCGCGAGGCCGATCGGCACGTTCAGCCAGAAGATCCACTGCCACGAGATGCCCTCGACGACGGCGCCGCCGACGAGCGGGCCGATCGCGACCGCGAGGCCGCTGATCCCGCCCCACGCGCCGAGCGCGAGCCCGCGCCGTTCGGCGGGGACGGACGCGCTGAGGATCGTCAGCGTGAGCGGCGTAACGATCGCGCCACCGAGACCCTGCACCGCGCGCGCCGCGATCAGCACCTCGATCGACGGGGCGAGCGCTGCAGCGGCGGAGCCGAGCGTGAAGATCGCGAGGCCGATCCCGAACATGCGCCGCCGGCCAAAGCGGTCGCCGAGCGCGGCGCCGGTGATCAGCAGCACGGCGAAGGTCAGCGTGTAGGCGTTCACCGTCCACTCGAGCCCGGAGAGGCCCGCGTCGAGGTCCTTGCGGATCACCGGCAGCGCGGTGGTGACGACGAGGTTGTCGAGCGTCGTCATGAAGAGTGCGACCGAGGTGATCGCGAACGTCCAGAGGGTGGCGGTGCGTTGGCTCATTGCTCCTCCCCGTGGCTAGTTATTGCTCACTCACTTTAGAGACGAAAAAAAGACGTCACTTCTTCCCCAGGCACGACTCGAGGATCTCCTTCGCCCACGGCGCCGGGTGGTCCAGCAGGTCCATCGACGCGAAGACGTTCAGCAGCATCCCGAAGGCGAAGAAGTCGCGGACCCGCTCGGGCTCGGCGCCCGAGACGCGCTCGACGTACTCGACCAGCCGACCGAAGCCTTCGCGCACGGCCTCGCGCACGTCGTCGTCGTCGCAGTCCGCGTAGGCCTGCATCTGTCCCCGCAGGCGGGTGCGGTCGGCGAGCAGCCCGCGGTAGGCCTGGCCGATTGCGTGGAGCGCCTCCTCGCCTTCCAGGTCGTGGGCGGCTTCCTGGAACAGCTCGAGCGTCTCGCGCAGGCAGCGGCGGACGGTCTCGAGGTAAAGCTCCTTCTTGGTGCCGAAGAGCCGGAACAGGTACGGCTGCGAGATGCCGGCCTTGCGGGCGATGGTGTCGGTCGAGGTGCCGTCGAGGCCGTGCTCGCCGAACTCCTCGAGCGCGACGGCGAGGATCTCCTCGCGCCGCTCCTCGGCGGTCTTGCGAACGGTCGTCGCTGCGTTCATGCCCGGAAGTTAGCAGTGACTCACAACCAAGTCAAACGGCTCGGGTGGTAGGTAGAGGCCACCGAGATGGAGTCAGTCGCCCTGCTCGCCTCGATCTTCGCCAGCAAACCGTGGTTCTGGGGGGCCACGACCGTGATCGTGGCTGTGCTGTTTCTGGCGAATGTGGCGCTCTTCCTGTTCGTGTATGCACGGCGCCTGCGCGAACTGACCCGCGCCCGCCGCGCCGCCCGGTTCGAGCGCGAGTGGGCGCTGATGCTCGACGAGCTGATCTCCGGCTCGCCGGATCCGGAGCTCGGCGCACGGATCAGCCGTTTCAACGAGCTGGAGCGACCGATTGCCGCGACGATGCTGCTGGAGCGGTTGGGCTCTGCGTCGGAAGCCGAGCGCGCCGCCGTGCTCCAGGCGATGCGCGAGACGGGCGCGACCGATGTGCTCCTGCGCTCGCTTCGCCGCCGCGAGCCCTGGCGGCGGGCCCTCACCGCCAGGACGCTCGGACACCTTGGTGTGACCGACGCGGTGCCGGCGTTGATCGAGCGGCTCGACGACGGCAGCCGCTACGTCCGTGAGGCCGCGGTTCGCGCTCTGGGACGAATCGGCGACGAGCGGGCGATACCGCCGCTCGCCGACCTGTTCCTGAACCCGGGCCGCGCCGGGGCCGGGATCGTGTATGAGGCGCTGCTCGCACTCGGCGACGCCGGGAACCCCACTTTTCGCGAGGGACTCTGGTCGCCGACGGAGTCCGTTCGTGTGACGTCGTGCTTCGGCGTCGCCGCCGCGCTGGAGCCGGAGGAGGCCAGGCGTGAGCTGGAGCGGATGCTTGCGGACACAGCCGGCGAGGTGCGGGCGGCCGCGTGCGAGACGCTTGGGCGAGTCTCCGATACGACGGCGCCTGACGCCCTGGCGCAGGCGACGCGCGACCCCGTCCCGAGCGTCCGTCGGGCCGCGGTCTTGGCGCTCGGCTCGTACGACGATCCCCGCTCGCTGCCGTTCCTGCTCGCGGCGCTCGACGACCCCGAGCGCGACGTCGCTCTCCGCGCAGGCGAGGCGCTCGTCCAGCTCGGCCGCCTTCCGGCGGCGGGCGGCCGCGCGCGCGCGGCAATCGACGAGACCGAGGCGTGGCCGCTCGAAACCGCTCTCGTGCTCGACTCCCTGGGGGCGGTGTGAGCGCCGTCATCGCGATCCTGATCGTGATCTCGGTGGCGATCTTCGCCTTCTTCGTGATCTACAGCGTCACCACCCTCGCGCTGACGGCGTTCTCGCTGTTCGAGGAGGTCCAGCAGAAGATCGAGCGCGGCGACCGCTTCCGGCCGGTGCGCCGCCCCTTGCGATCCGGGATCAGCCTCGTCGTCCCCGCCTACAACGAGGAGCTCGTGATCGTCCCGGCGGTGAGGTCGCTGCTGAGGGTCGACTACGAGCCGCTCGAGGTATTCGTCGTCGACGACGGCTCCAAGGACCGAACCCTCACGGCCCTGAGCGAGGCATTCGACCTCCGGGAGCTGCCGCTCGGCGACCGCTTCGGCCTAGAGACCGAGCCACTCGAGGCGCTCTACGTGTCGGCGGCGGACCCGCGCCTCCACGTCGCACGCAAGCGCAACGGCGGGCGCTCGGACGCGATCAATGCCGGCATCAACCTCGCGCGCCACGAGCTGGTCGGAGTCGTGGACGCAGACTCCCTGCTCGACCGTGATGCGCTCGCGCGCATCATCGAGGTCTTCTCTGCCGACCCGGACCGCGTCGTTGCGGTCGGCGGGACGGTGCGGATCGCCAACGGAGGGGTGATCGAGAACGGCGTGATGACGCAGCCCCGGGTCCCGGTGCACGGGATCGCTGGGTCGCAGGTAGCCGAGTACCTGCGTTCGTTTCTCTCGACGCGGGTCGCATGGTCGGCGATGAACGGACTCCTGATCATCTCCGGGGCGTTCGGCGTGTTCCGGCGCGATCTGTTCCGTGCGGTCGGCGGGCTCTCGCGCGACACGCTAGGGGAGGACATGGAGCTGGTGATGCGGCTGCACGAGCAGCTCCGGCCGGTGCGCCCGGGTGTGCGGATCGAGTTCGCCGCGGACGCGACGTGCTGGACGGAGGCGCCACCGGGCCTACGGCCGCTCCGTGTTCAGCGAGTCCGCTGGCACACCGGCCTGCTCGACAACCTGCGCCTGCACCGCCGGATGATCGGACGACGGCGGTACGGCGCGGTGGGCCTGCTCTCGCTGCCGTACACCATCCTGGTCGAGGTCTTCGGGCCGATCCTCCAGGTGACCGGCTACGCCATCGTGATCGTGCTCGCCGTGTTCGACGAGATCGCCTGGGAGTACGCCATCGCCCTGCTGCTCATCGTCCTCCTCGTCGCGCAACTGCAGACGGCGGCCGCGATCCTGACGGAGGAGATCGGCTTCGGGCGCTACCGCCGCCGCGACCTGCTGCTGATCGGCGGCTGGGGGCTGCTCGAGATGTTCTGGTACCAGCCGCTGAGCGCGCTCTGGCGCATGTGGGCGACGTTCCTCTGGCTCATCGGCCGCCGACCTGGGTGGGGGACGATCCCTCGCGGCGCCGCGTTGGCGCAGCCGCCTCCGGTGGAGCCCGAGCTCGCCCCGGCGCCGCTCTCGCGCTAGGGATGGATCACGACCTGCGTGCCGAGCGGCAGGCGGCGGAGGAGCCAGCGCAGGTCGGCCTCGCCCGCGTGCAGGCAGCCGGTGGACACCGCCGAGCCGAGGCCGCCGCCGCCGTGGATCGCGAGCCGGTCGCCGCCGGCCCCGCCGGGCGGCAGGTGGGGCTGG
>Ga0081540_1002857_pt1 | contig 13983 bp, 12 predicted proteins | sample TabmetS2T1R1_FD_71024 | JGI IMG/M metagenome (GOLD analysis project Ga0081540, IMG submission 71024) | Tabebuia heterophylla rhizosphere microbial communities from the University of Puerto Rico - S2T1R1 | ecosystem: Host-associated > Plants > Roots > Rhizosphere ... | reverse complement strand
AAGCTCGATTGATGACGCCGACCAGATGCGGCTTGCTTCGCCGATGTAACACCATTGGCCGATCCTGATCTGGCCGCCATGGGCGAAGGTGGAGAGATCGCCAAGCACGTGGGTGTTTGCTCCGATCACGATCTTGCCGCTGTCACCACGCGCGTTGCGAATCCGCGCCCGCGGATGCAGTATCGCACCCGGCTGCATCTCGCAGGTCGCCCGGCCTGCGAGACGCTGCAAAATCAGGTCGAAATTGGTCCGCCTTAGTTTCGAGATCAATCGCATGCTGGGGTCGACCGCAGCCGGTCGAATGGTTAATACGTTCGGCGCGGCTTGCGCCGAGCAAGGCTCTAGCACGGCTAGGCCTGCCCGACGAGATCAACAAATTGCTGCCACTGCTGCGATTTGTCGTATCGACCGGACAGCTCATCCCGGCCTCGCCTTGCCAGTTCCGCCGAGCGCGGCCATTGCGTGAGCGCATCGCAAATCACCGCCGAGGCATTCTCGGGCGAATCGTAGGTTTGCATCGTCTCTCCGGCGCGCATGGCGGCCGGATACTTCCCGCCATCGGACACCAGGAGCGCGCCGCAGCCCATGGCCTCGAAGCAACGCATATTGCCGCGCTCCTCGCCCGCCATGTCGATTGCCCCGTTCAACACGACCTTTGATTGCCCGAGCAATTCGTAGAGCTGCCGGCCGAACACTGGGGGCTTTGCGATGTCGGCCACGGCGCGTGGCCGCCGGTGCTTGGCAAGCGGTAGCAGCCGACCGACCGCGCTTTCAGCCAGCCGCGTCAACCGCGACGCATCCAGGCAATAAGTGACCTGCCATTTCGACGCCAGGCTCGCCACCTGCTCCAGCACCCGCGCGCGCACCGAGTGATGGCGCGAATAGCCGCCGACAAAGAGAATGTCGATCGGACGTACGGCGCCACCATACTGGTCCATGACAGGGTCGACCGCCGGGAAGAACATCGCAGTGCGGCAACCCTTGCTTTCCCAGGCCTTCAGGATGGATGGGAAATTGCCGACCACAGCATGATATGCCGTGAGATCCGCTTGCCCTGAGGGCGCCACGCGCCAGCAGATCGATTTGCGCACGCACCCCGGCAGCTTGCGCAGGAACGCGCTAGGGTAGCGGACGGGATCGAGATTGTAGAACACCTCGGCTCTGTGGCTCTCGATCTGTGCCAGCAGAATGTCCTCAAGCGTCGTCTCGGTACGAAGCCCGTTTTCGCGCGCCCATTGCCGCTGTAAAATCTCGTCGTCGCCATTGGTGAAGAAGGCCTCGGCATCGCCGTCCAGCACCGGCTTGAGGAAATGCAATGCGCCGAATCTGTCGTCGAGAAACACGCGACGGCGTTCGGTGAATGTGGAGGCGCCGCGCGCTAGCGTGTTCAGCCGCGGTACATAGGATGGATAGAGCCCGCCATTCTGGAAAAGACGCATTTCGATCTGACCAATTCCGCCTAAGTAAGCATCCGGATCAGCCGGGCGGGATTACCCGCCACGACCGAATAGGGCCGGACATCGCGGGTCACAACCGAGCAGGCACCGATCACGGCGCCTTCGCCAATCGTCACGCCCTTAAGGATACTGGCGTTGAATCCGATCCAGACCTTGTCCTTGATCGTTACCGGAGCATGCGCAACATGCGTCCAATCCTTGCGGCCCTCGTGCCACTCTGACACATCATTCTTGCGTTGCTGCCAGTCGAGGCTGTGCGAATCGTGATCGGTGATGGTGATTCCCCAGGACATAATCACGTCGCTTCCGATCTCGATGCTGCGGTAGCAGACAAGATCGCTCCTGCCGATGAAGCTGCGATCACCGATCGCAAGCCTGCCTCCGCTCTCCTCGAAACGGATGTTGGCGAGAACGATCGAGCCGTTGCCGACTGTAAGGTAGTTGTCGCGTGCGCGCGAAATCCGTCGCCAGACCATGCGGGTACCCGGACCAACCTGCACGCCACCTTGCCGGCGCACGGCCCAGCCCCACACGGAGTCCGCGATCGTGATCATGCGGCCGAGCATCTCACATCCCCGCCATCGCCCATTTCATGTTCAGGTAAGGCCATATCCGTGCCGATAACTCCCAGTCCCATGTTTTCACTGCCGTTAACCGTGCGATCTTGCGGCGCAGGCGCTCTTCGTCAACCAGTTCGGCGAATGCCGGGACATTCTTTGCAAGCAACGCGTCGATCCAGCCGGCCAACGGCCCGTTCAGCCATTCCGGCATCGGTGAGTTAAAGCCGATCTTGCGGCGGCCGATGCGGATCGATTCCGGCATGCGGCCTGCCATCGCGCGCCGCGCGATCATCTTGGTCTGTCCGTCGGCAAGTTTGCTCGCTTCCGGAAGCGCCATCGCATAGGTCACCAGCCGCCAGTCCATGAACGGCATGCGCACCTCGATGCCATGGGCCATCGAGACACGGTCGAAGTTGCGCAGGATGGTCGGCAGCACGGTGCTGTGGAACATCCGGTAGAGCCGACGGTTGAGGCCGCCCCATTCGTGCGGCAGCACGTCATTCTCGCCGACGAGGTCGAGCGGCTCCGGCGTGCGGCCGCGCAGGAAGTAACTGCCCTGCTTCCTGATCCTTAACGCGCGCGCCATGTCGACCGCATGGCGCCCGGCGCGCGAATTGAAGGCGGCCAGCATATTGCGCAGGAGAAATCCGCCGCCTCCACCCTCGCCCAGATACGCCCCCATCAACTCGTCGGCACCATGGCCGTCCAGCGACACCAGCACCTTGTGCCTGCGCAGTTCACGGTAGATCAGCCAGGCCGCGCTCGGCAAGGAGATGTAGATGTCGTCATTGTCAGCGAGGATGCGGTCGAGATCAGTCAACGCATCGCCCTGTCCGATGTCCAAAATGGTCGGCGTCACGCCCGCCCAGGCCGCCGCCTCCTCTGCCATCGGCCGTTCGTCGTGAGAGGCTTGCGGGAAGGAAGCGACGAAGGCATGGCGCCAGGCGGCGCTGTCGCGCGGCCCCATGCCGTCCTTCTCATGCGCCGCCATCGCGCAAATCACCGCGGACGAGTCGAAGCCGCCGGAGAGACATGTTCCGATCGGAACGTCGCTGCGCATCCGCAGCGCGACCGCATCGCGGAACAATTCGCCAAAGCGCGCGACGCGATCATGCTCTGTGTCAGGAATTTTCGGCAGATGATCGATCGTGCACCACCAGCGGCGAACGGTGACGCACCCCTCGCGCAGCCGCAGCCAGTGTCCCGCGGGCAACCGCTGTATTTCTCGATGGAGCGTGCGCGCGCCCCCTTCGATGCCGAAGGCGTCGAACATCTGGCGCCGCGCCACGGCAATGTCGAGCGCGACCGCCACCAATCCACTGCGCAGCAGCGCGCGCTGTTCGGACGCAAAGACAAAGCGGCTTGGCGTCGCCGCATAGAGCAGTGGCTTGATGCCGAAGCGATCGCGCGCCAGGAACAGCTCGCGCGTCGTCGTGTCGTAGATGGCGAGGGCCCACATGCCGTTGAAGCGTAGCAGCATCTCCTCGCCCCAGACCTGCCAGGCGGCGAGGACCACCTCGGTATCTGACTGGCTGCGGAAGGTGATGCCTCTTGCTTCCAGCTCGCGACGCAGTTCGAGGAAGTTATAGATCTCGCCGTTGTAGACGATGATGTGACGGCCGTCGGCGGAGGCCATCGGCTGGTCGCCAGTCGGTCCGGGATCAATGATGGCCAGCCGCCGATGACCAAGTGCAATATTGCGCTCGGCATTGAACCAGTAGCCGTCGCCGTCGGGACCGCGATGCGCGATGAGGTCGGTGAGGCGCACGATCTCGTCCCGCTCGACAACGCGGCCGTCCGTGTTGACGATCCCCGCAATCCCGCACATGCTACGTCGCCCTGCGCGGCAAGACGGGGCGCGCGATCGCCAGCAGGTCCTGCAAGCAGGTCCTGCGATGAGGCCCGACCGCAGCCACCGCGACGATCACCGCCAGGATGACTGCGGCCGACAGCGCATAGGCAATCCCCACCAGCCACCACTGCGCGGGCGCGTTGGCAAGAATACCGGCCACAAGCGAACGCAAAGCCAGCGCCGTGACAATTCCGGTTCCGAGCGGTTGCAGCACGAAAAACGTCACGCGCGCGCCGATATCACCGACATCGAACGTGTTCCGCAGCAACCAAATCATCATGAGGAACTGCGCCAACATGCCGGCGCCCGCGCTCCAGCCGGCAGCCTTCCATCCCAACAGTGGCAAAGCGACAGCGCTGGCAAGCACGGTGGCGGCCGAGGTGGCCATTGCGATCGAAGCGCTGGCGCGCGACCGTCCCTCGGCCAGCAGGTAGTAGGCAAACACATTTGATGCGCAGCCTAGGATGCCTGCCGCGGCAAGCACGACGAGCAGCCGCTCCGTTTCGCTCGCAACATCGCTGCCGGCCCATGCGCGAAGCAGGAGTCCGGCAACCGGGATCAGCGCGCCGAGCGCGGTGGCACCGAGCACGTTGAGCACCCAGGACGAGCGGAAGAGCAGATTGGCGATACGCCCGCTCGCCTCCTTGCGAAGCGAGGTGAAGAACGGAAACAGGATCTCGCCGACCTTGAGGATTCCGATATAGATCGCCTCCTCCAGGCGTTGAGCGATGGTGTAGTAGCCAACGAAGTTCGGCGCGAGGAACATGCCGAGCAGATAACGGTCGGCCTGGGTCGCGATGACCGCCAGCGCCTGCGCGGCGAATTGCCAGCGGCCGAAGCTGAACAGCGCCGACAATGACGGCCGGTGCAAGGTCGGACCGGCTATCCAGCCGGGCGCCAGCCGTAGCGACATCATGCATGACGCGATCAGCCCCGCTGCAAGGCCCAGCGCCTGGCATCCCAAATAGGTGGATACCGTCGGCCGCAGCGGCACCAGGACAACGATCGCGATAGTGGCGACGACGACGCTGAACACGCCCGTCGTGGCCACGCGAGAATAATCCTGACGTGCGGTGAAGAGCGCAACAAAGACGACGGAGAGGCACTGACAGAACCAGCCGCCTGCCCCAAGCAGGAAAGCCAGGGTGAGATCGACGCCGCTACCCTCGAGATGAAAGACGCGCTCCGCAAGCGGCGGCGCCAGCAGGCCGAGCACCGCAGCAATCGCCAGCCCGCCGCCGATCGCGACGAACAAGGCAGTCGCAAACATTTGCTTCGCCTTCTCGCGATCCTCGGTTGCGAGCCGTGCGGCGAGTTCGCGGGTGGTCGACAAGGCGAGTGCGTTGCTGAAGGCGAGCGCCGGCGCCGTGCACGCCGTCACAAGGCTCGCGATGCCAAAAGCATTGGCGCCGAGGCGATAGAGGACGAACGGCAGCACCAGCAGATTCAGCGCCACGCTGACGACAAAGGAACTCGCATTCCAGATCGAGTTGCCCAGCAGGTGAGAGCCGCCCTTGCTCATGTCAGCGCCCGCAGGCCCCGCGCGCCGCCTTGAACGAAGCTGCGGTGGCCGCAACAGGCCAATCAATGCAGCCTGAAATGATGCTCCCGGTGAGACCTGCGAACGGCAAAAAAAGCTCCAGACATCTGCGTTTAGCGAGCGGGCTACCAACCAAAACGAGGATTGTCGATAGCAAAGACAGGCCCTATACCGAACTGGCCCATGCAGTCCCGGATCGAGAGCAAAAAATGCCCTTCCCCCGCGCTTCCCAGGCCCTGTCCCGCTTCACCGTGCTCGACCTCACCCGCGTCCGTTCCGGGCCGACCTGCGTGCGCCAGCTCGCCGATTGGGGCGCCAATGTCATCAAGGTCGATGCGCTGCTGGAGGATGCCGGCGGCGAACAGCCCGGCGGCCCGCGCCATGGCTCGGACTTCCAGAATTTGCACCGCAACAAGCGCGCCATGACGCTGAATCTCAAGGACCCCAGGGGTCTCGAGGTGTTCATGCGGCTGGCCAAGCAGGCCGACGTCATCGTCGAGAATTTCCGCCCCGACGTGAAAGCAAAGCTCGGCATCGATTACGAGAGCGTGCGCAAGGTCAATCCGCGCATCGTCTATGGCAGCATCTCCGGCTTCGGCCAGGACGGTCCCTATCACAAGCGCCCCGGCTTCGATCAGATCGCGCAGGGCATGGGCGGGCTGATGTCGGTGACCGGCGCGCCCGGCGAGGGCCCGATGCGGGTCGGCATTCCCGTGGCCGACCTCACCGCGGGTCTCTTCTGCGCCCTTGGCATCCTCACGGCTCTTTTGGAGCGCGACGTGTCCGGCGAAGGCCAGTGGGTGCAGACCTCGCTGTTGCAGGCGCAGATCTTCATGCTCGACTTCCAGGCCGCACGCTGGCTGATGGAAAAGGAAGTGGCCAAGCAGGCCGGCAACAATCACCCGACCTCGATCCCGACCGGCGTGTTCAAGACCTCGGACGGCTATATCAACATCGCCACCACCGGCGGCCGCATCTGGGAGCGCTGCGCGCAGGCGATTGGCGCGCCGGAGCTGGTGAGGAATCCCGACTACGCCACGGCGCCCGCGCGATCGAAGAACCGCGATGCGCTGAACGCCCTGATGAACAAGCTCACCGAGAAAAAATCGACGGAAACCTGGGTGAAGGAATTAAACGTCGCCGGCGTGCCCTGCGGTCCGATCTATTCCATCGACCAGATGTTCGAGGACGCGCAAGTCAAGCATCTCGGCATGGCGCAGCATGTGCCGAATGACGAGAACCGCCACATCCAGCTCGTCGGCCAGCCGGTGACGCTGTCGCGCACGCCGAGCAAGATGGCCGCGCGCCCGCCGGAATTCGGCGAACAGACCGAAGAAGTGCTGGCCGAGTTCGGCTTTGCCAATGACGAGATCGCGGACCTACGCCAGCGCAAGGTGGTGTGACGGCCCCTGCTCCCTCCCGTCATTGCGAGGAGCGAAGCGACGAAGCAATCCATCGCGCCGCAAGCGGAGAAAAGGATTGCTTCGCTCGCAATGACGTGTATCGGCAGCCCGGCTACTCCAGCCTCGCATCGTTGGACCACGCTGTTGCGCTCTCCGTTACACTGTTCCGGCATCACCCCGCGAAAGGCACACCCATGCGCATCATGATCCTCAATGGTCCGAACCTGAACATGCTCGGCATCCGCGAGCCGCACATTTACGGCTCGACCACGCTGGAGGCCATCAAGGCGTCCTGTGAGGAGTTCGCCGCCTTTGCCGGCGCGCAATTGTCGTTTCACCAGTCCAATCACGAGGGTGAGCTGGTCGAGCTGATCCAGTCGGCGCGCAGCAGGGCCGACGCCCTCATCATCAACCCCGCCGCCTATTCGTTCACCTCGACTGCGATGTTCGACGCCATGAAGATCTTTGAAGGTCCGATCTACGAGGTCCACATCTCCAACATCCATGCCCGCGATGAGCTGCACCGGCACTCAAAGCTCTCAGCCGCGGCGAAAGGCGTGATCGCCGGCCTTGGCCCCTATGGATACATCGTAGCCATGCAGGCCGCGCTGCAGGCTGCAGGCAAGCTGCCGCCTGCGCTGCCCGCAGCGGTGCGCGTCGGCCCCAAATAACGGAGCGTATCCATGCAGGGAGCCGGCTATCTCGCGATCTGGAGCGATCTCACCCCGCAGGATGAGACCGACTGGGCGCACTGGATCACCCGCGAGCACGCCGCCGAGCGCGTCGGCGTCAATGGATTTCTGGCATGCCGCATCTTCCGCGCACTCGGCACGGCGGCGAACCGCTACTTCATCCTCTACGAACTCGACGATGAGAACGTGATCGGCGGCGCCGACTATCTGGCTCGCCTCAACGCGCCGACGCCGTGGTCGCAGCGCATCATGCCCAAGCTTGGTAATTTTGCCCGCGGTGGCGGCCGTGTCGCTGCATCGGCCGGCCTCGGCCAAGGCGGCATTGTCGCGCCACTGCGCCTCGATGCTCAACCGTCATGGGATGCCGACACGCTCACCGCCGAACTTGCGCAGCTTGACCGCATCATCGCCGCGCGCATTCTCCTCACCGACGCCGCAAGAACCTCGATCAAGACCAGCGAGAAGGGCATGCGCAGCAATGACGCCTCCTTCGCCGCGCTCTTACTGATCGAGGGACTGGACGAAGCTGCCGTTCGCGCCGCACTTCACCATGCGCGCAAGGTTCTGCCTGCCGAGGACCACGCCGCCATTGACGCCCTGCCGCTCTACGGGTTCGCCTTCAGCCTGCCGAAACGGGAATCGTAGGGTGGATTACGCTGGCGCTAATCCGCCCTACGCTCTGAGCGCCCGCCTGCCTTTCCGGAGGCTCGCTGCCGTCATTCGTTTATTCAGACAATCACTTGGCAATTTAGGCAAATCAGAACTATGTTGCCCTCACCCTGAGCCTACTAGAGAGAAGTTTCGCGAATCGTCACGATACGTTGGGCACGGGATGCGATGGACGCTTGCTGCGTCAGGCGGGGTTTCCCGCCGGACGAAAACGCGGCAGCGTACGGCGAAGTCGTGTGGCCCTGGCGCCGCGACCCTGGCGTCTATCCGCCCTGCCCGTGCGGGTGCGGCAACGGTGACAATAAAGGCCGCTCACCGGGGAGCACGTGTAAGCCGTAAAGCCATTGCGCGGGGCAAGCCGGGATGTCTCGGCTGTACCTGTCAAATCCGTGTGCTTTGTTCTACCACCCCTTGCACACGGTGCTGCGAGCGCAGTCGGCGCCCGGCTTTCCCTGCGCTCTCTTTCAAGAGAGGGACAACGAGATTGTAAAACCCGGGCGAAATCGAGCCGCGGGAATGCAGTGACATGCCCCTGTCATCGCCCGGCTTGACCGGGCGATCCAGTATTCCAGAGACGGTTGTGATTGAACGGACGAGGCGCAGTACTGGATCACCCGCATGCGCGGATGATGACAGCATTCAATGCGGCAGCAGAAATTCGCTTCTCACGCCTTCGCCGGGCGCAACGCGCGGGAGACGCCGCTGAAGACGCGATCGATCACCGGCCAGAACAGCAGCACGATGGCGAGCGTCGTGATCGAGCCGACCAGGCCGTTAGACCAGAACACGTTCAGGTCGCCGCCCGAGCCGATCATCGACAGGCGGAACGCATCTTCGGCGCGGTTGCCGAGCACGAGCGCCAGCGTGAACGGCGCGAGCGGAATGCCGATCTTCTTGAAGACGTAGCCGACCACGCCAAAACCCAGCATCAGCCAGATGTCGAACATCGCGTTCTGGATCGCATAGGCGCCAATCGCGCAGGACACCACGATCATCGGCGCGACCGCCGCGAACGGCACCCGCAAGATGGACGCGAAGATCGGCACGGTGGTCAGCACCAGCACGAGGCCGACGACATTGCCGAGATACATCGAGGCGATCAGGCCCCAGACAAAATCCTTGTGTTCGACGAACAACAGCGGCCCGGGATTGAGACCCCAGACCATCAGACCGCCAAGCAAGATCGCCGCGGTTCCGGAGCCGGGAATGCCGAGCGCCAGCATCGGCAGCAGCGCGGAGGTGCCGGAGGCATGCGCTGCGGTTTCCGGCGCGAACACGCCCTCGATGCGGCCCTTGCCAAAGCTGTCCTGGTCCTTGGAGAACCGTTTGGCCAGATTGTAGCCCATGAAGGAGGCCGCGATCGCGCCGCCCGGCGTGATGCCGAGCCAGCAGCCGATGAAGGACGAGCGCAGCAGCGTCACCCAGTATTTTGGCAGGTCTTTCCAGACCGACAGCACGACGCGCAGCGAAATGCCAGCGGCATGTCCGCGCAGCGCCAGCCGCTCTTCCATGGTGAGTAGGATCTCGGAGATGCCGAACAGGCCGATGACCGCGACGAGGAAATTGACGCCGCGGAGAAGCTCCGCCGAGCCGAAAGTCATGCGCAGATTGCCGGACACCGTGTCCATGCCGATGCCGGCGAGCAGCAAGCCCAGCGACATCGAGATGACGGTCTTGTGCTTGGCCTCGCGGCCGAGGCCGACAAAGGAGCAGAAGGTGAGCAGATAGACCGCAAAGAACTCGGGCGGGCCGAACTTCAGCGCAAAGGAGGAGATCATGGGGGCGAGGAAGGTGATCAGCAGCACCGCCACCAGCGAGCCGATGAAGGACGAGGTGAACGCCGCCGTAAGCGCCTCCGCCGCCTTGCCCTGTTGCGCCATTGGATAGCCGTCGAAGGTGGTCGCCACCGACCAGGCCTCGCCGGGGATGTTGAACAGGATCGAGGTGATGGCGCCGCCGAACAGCGCGCCCCAATAGATGCAGGACAGCATCACGATGGCCGAAGTCGGATCCATGGTGAAGGTCAACGGCAGCAGGATCGCAACGCCGTTGGGGCCGCCGAGCCCCGGCAGCACGCCGACGAAAATGCCGAGCACAAGCCCGACCATCATCAGCAAAAGCGTCTTCCAGGTCAGCAGCACGGCAAAGCCGTGCACCAGAAGGCCGAAGGCTTCCATTAGTGAACTATCCCAATTTCGCCCCGGAGATTCTTTTTGCGCATGATCTGATCCGAAAACCGGTACCCACTTTTCGGGATCATGCGCTAGCGGCCGAGGGCCGCTTCGAGCGGCCCCTTCGGCATGATGACGTCAAAGGCGATGTCGAAGGTGACGAACATCGCCGCGGTGAAGATGAAGGCGGTCAGGAGCGACTTCCACCAGGCGATCTTGCCGACGAAATACATGAAGCCGGAGATCAGCAGGAAGCTCGCGACATAGAGGCCGAGGAATTGGGTAGCGAGGACGAACAGCACGGTCGGCACGAACACGGCCATCACGCGGCGGAGCTGCGCCCGCGTCACAAAGGTCTCGCGTGCCTCCTTGCGCGACAAGAAGGCGGCGACGAGGCCGTAGAGGCTGGCGCCGGCGAGAATGATGGAGAGATAGAACGGAAAATAGCCGGGCTGCGGACCGGTGGACTCCCACCCCGCGCCGGTGCGCCAGTTGTCGTAGCCGAGCGTCACCGCGAGCGCGAGCAGGATGAGGCAGACGACGACATCGACAGTGCGATTGCTGGTGACTGCGGGCGAATCCACCTCAGGCGCGGTCGGATCATCGACGACGATTTCGATATCGGTGTTGGACATGCAGGCACGAACCCGGCTGGCGGTAGCTGCGCACCGGATTACGTGCCGCTGCGGCTTGCGTCAATGACCACCGGCGCGCTCCGGGAATGCGCTCGCGAGTGCAGCACGATTAGCGCCGAGCACACCGCGCTCGGTGATCAGCCCGGTGACCAGGCGCGCGGGCGTGACGTCGAAGCCGTAGTTGGCGGCTTTGGAGCCTTCGGGAACCACGCGCACGGTCTCGATCCGGCCATCCCGGGTGCGGCCGGTCATTTCGGTGACCTCGGTCGCCTCACGTTGCTCGATCGGGATTTCAGCGATGCCGTCGCTAATACGAAAGTCGATAGTCGGCGACGGCAGCGCAACATAGAACGGCACACCATTGTCGTGCGCGGCGAGCGCTTTCAGGTAGGTGCCGATCTTGTTGCAGACATCGCCATTGGCGGCCACGCGGTCGGTGCCGACGATCGCGAGATCGACCATCCGATGCTGCATCAGATGGCCGCCGGTGTTGTCGGCGATCACGGTGTGCGGCACGCCGTGGTGGCCGAGTTCCCAGGCCGTCAGCGAGGCGCCCTGGTTGCGCGGACGGGTCTCGTCGACCCAGACGTGGACGGGGATGCCGCGGTCATGCGCCTGGTAGATCGGCGAGGTCGCCGTGCCCCAGTCGACGGTGGCAAGCCACCCGGCGTTGCAGTGGGTCAGCACGTTGACGGGTTCGCCCGGCTTCCTGGAGGCGGCGATCTTCTCGATCAGCGCCAAGCCATTGCGGCCGATTTCGCGATTGATGGCGACGTCCTCTTCCGCAATCTCAACGGCCCGCGCATAGGCGGCCTGCGCGCGCGAGGATGGCGGCAGCGGCTGCAGGACGCGCATCATCTCGTCGAGTGCCCATTTCAAATTGATCGCCGTGGGACGCGACTTCACCAGCAGCCCATAGGCGCGGTCGAGATTGGCGTCGGAACGGTCATCGCGCATGGCGAGCGCCATGCCATAGGCGGCGGCGGCGCCGATCAGCGGGGCGCCGCGCACCAGCATGGTGCGGATGGCATCGGCGGCGGCTTCCGCATTCGGGATTTCGGCGATGACGAATTCATGGGGCAGGCGGCGCTGGTCGATCGCGCGCACCGAAAAACCGTCGGGCTCGAGCCAGATGCTGCGAAAATGCTTGCCGTCGACTTTCACGACCGAAGCACCCTCCCCGCTACCGCGTCGAGCTTCTTCAACAGCGCCGGATCGCGCGCATCCGGCGCGGTGATCAGCGCGGTATCGAGCGCACGGTCCGAGCCGATTGGGCACGGCTCGTGCTCCCTGGGAAAATCGCGCGCCAGGCGCGCCACCAGCGCCTTCGCCCTGTCGGCGTTGGAATTGAGCACGCGGATGATGTCCTGCACGGTGACCGCGTCATGATGGGGGTGCCAGCAATCGTAATCGGTGACCATGGCGACGCTCGCATAGCAAATCTCCGCCTCGCGGGCGAGTTTGGCCTCCGGCATGTTGGTCATGCCGATCACCGAATAACCTTGCGCCTTGTAGGTCAGGCTTTCGGCGAGGCTGGAGAATTGCGGGCCTTCCATGCAGACATAAGTGCCGCCGTCCACGGCGTCGATGCCCTCAGCCTTCGCGGCGGCGGCAAGATGGGTGCGCAGGCGCGGCGACACCGGGTCGGCCATCGAGACATGAGCGACGCAACCCTTGCCGAAGAACGAGCTCTCGCGCCTGTAGGTGCGGTCGACGAACTGATCGACCAGCACGAAGGCGCCGGGCGGCAATTCCTCCTTGAAGGAGCCGCAGGCCGAGAGCGCAACGAGGTCGGTGACCCCCGCCCGCTTCAGCGCGTCGATATTGGCGCGGTAGTTGATGTCGGAGGGCGACAGCACGTGGCCCTTGCCATGGCGCGGCAGGAAGACGATCGGCAGGCCGGCCAGGGTGCCGCGGCGGAGCGGCGCCGACGGCTCGCCCCAGGGGCTTGCGACCGCCTCATCGCGGACGTCCTTCAGGCCCGGCAGGTCGTAGATGCCGGACCCGCCGATGATGCCAAGCACGGCGCGGGTCATGACCACTCCAGATCACACTACTTGGGGGATGTTCCACTATACTGCGGCGCAATAATCAACCCTTGTTCTCGGGCGCGAAGCACGTTGATATGGCCTCCCATGAAAGACCGCGACAAGCGCCAATCCATCATCGCTGCCTGCCTGCGCATGAATGCACTGGGGATCAACCAGGGCACTTCAGGCAATATCAGCGTCCGTCACGCCGATGGGCTGCTGATCACGCCGACCAGCACGCCTTACGAGACCATGCGACCCGAGCAGATCGTCCATATGGGCCTCGACGGCTCGCATGACCCGGCCCAGCGCCCGTCGAGCGAATGGCGATTTCATCGCGATATCTTGAAGGCGCGGCCGGACGTAGAAGCGGTGGTGCACGCCCACCCGACCTACTGCACGGCGCTCGCCATCATGGGGATGGAAATCCCGCCGGTGCACTACATGATCGCCTGCGTCGGCGGCGACACCATCCGCTGCGCACCCTATGCGACCTTCGGCACGCAGGAATTGTCCGATCATGCCGTGCGCGCGCTGGAGGGGCGACTCGCCTGCCTGCTCGCCCATCACGGCATGATCGCAGTTGGCCCGACGCTGGGCAAGGCGATGTGGCTGGCGGTCGAGGTCGAGACGCTGGCGCGGCAGTATCACGCCGCCCTGCAGATCGGAAAACCGCCGCTGCTGTCGAAGGAAGAGATCGAAAAAGTGCGTGTCCGCATGGCGGGTTACGGCCATGCGGACACGTAAAGGTTCAAGCGGCTGAAATTACGTTGCCAAAGTCACTTCGCAACGAAGCCGGCTTCGTTCATCAGCGAGGCGTTCAGCTTGTCGTCCTCCTCAAGGAACTGCACCATGTCCTTGCCGGTGAGGAAGATCGGCTTCAGCGCCTGCTTCTCCATGTAGTCCTTGTATTCGGGGGTCTGCGTTACCTTCTGGAACAGGTCGACATAGAACGCCTGCTGGTCGGGCGTGAC
>Ga0081540_1002856_pt1 | contig 13989 bp, 12 predicted proteins | sample TabmetS2T1R1_FD_71024 | JGI IMG/M metagenome (GOLD analysis project Ga0081540, IMG submission 71024) | Tabebuia heterophylla rhizosphere microbial communities from the University of Puerto Rico - S2T1R1 | ecosystem: Host-associated > Plants > Roots > Rhizosphere ... | reverse complement strand
GGCGGGGGCGGTCCGGCGTAGGGTAACTGGCAGCCCACCAGACTTTGACTCTGGGTTTGTCCTGGTTCGAGTCCAGGCGCCGGAACTTTCCCTTTTCGTCCGATTCGGCGGCCTTGCCTGCCTCGGAAGAAGTGTCCCACCATCGGCATAGTGTGAGGGCCGTGGACGTACCCGAAATTCAGTGCGAATGCCGGATGCGCGAGCTTGAGGCGGCTGGCTACGGCCCAGAGGCCTACTTAAGGATCATCGCCGGTCAGATCGGCCGGATCGGCTGGGCCGTCCAGGGCGTCCCCGGCGACGAGCAGTGGCCCTCGTGGGCGTACAGCATCGGGCTGTGGCACACGTTCCGCGTTCCCGAACTCGCGCTGTTCGGCCTGTCGCTGCCGAACATGGCGGCGATCATCAACGCGCTCGGGCGCCGGGTCGCCGACGGCACCCCGGTCGCGGCCGACGACCGGATCGACGGCGTCTCGCCCTGCACGTTCGCGATCCGCCCGGTGCACGACAGCTGGCGCACGACGAGCTTGTTCGCCGTGTCCGACACCATCTACGGCTACCTCAGGCCGGTCTACCAGCAGGTCATCTGGCCGGACCGGCTGGGCAGCCTCCCGTGGGAGCCGGGGTTCGAGGCCAGGTTCGAGGGCCTCCAGCCGCTGCTCTGGCTGCCGCGTGACGACCACCCTCCGGGCGCCTGGACCCGGATCGATGACCCTCCCATTTGACCGGGCCCCGGACGCCAACACCCCCGTCGGCTGGCTTCGCTGCGTCGCCAACACCCTCCAGCTGATCCAGCACGGCGCTAAACACACTCACGTGCGCTGCCGGGTGCAGCCCACCTCGGCGAACGGGCGCGGACCTTCTCGCGCATCGTGAGACGGATCACACCTCCGCGGTGTTAGTCCTCCCACATCTTGGTGAACTCTCGGTCATGGCCTTGCACAACTTACGGTCTCGTAGGTTACGGTGACGTAAGCGTATCTTCCGTGCGCGACCCAGATGCAGAGCGAGGACGACGATGACCGCCATCACCGACACTGTCCCGGCTGCTCCTGGCCCCGCCGACGCGGCGCGCGCCCGTGCGCCACGGCCCGACGTCGAGCCCGAGCCGAGCGGCCCGGTCGCGACGTTCCTGGTCGGGCTGTTCGTCGTCGTGCCCCTGCTGGCCCTGCTGGCCGCCGTCCCACTGGCCTGGGGCTGGGGCCTCGGCTGGCACGACGTCGTGATCGGTTTCGTCTTCTACGTGGTGACCGGCATGGGCATCAGCATGGGCTTCCACCGCCACTTCACGCACTCCTCCTTCAAGGCGGCCAAGCCACTGCGGATGGCGCTTGGCATCGCCGGCAGCCTCGCCATCGAGGGGCCGCTGCTGGTCTGGGTGGCCGACCACCGGCGCCATCACAAGTACAGCGACCGGGAGGGCGACCCCCACTCGCCGTGGCGGTTCGGCAACGACTGGAAGGCGCTGACCAAGGGGCTGGCCTACGCCCACATTGGCTGGATGTTCAACCCCAACCGGACCTCCCAGCAGAAGTTCTGCCCGGACCTGCTGGCCGACGCCCCGATCCGCCGCATCTCCAAGACCTTCGCGCTCTGGACCGCCATCTCGCTGCTCGCCCCCGCACTGATTGGCGGCCTGTGGTCGATGTCCTGGTACGGCGCGATCACCGCGTTCTTCTGGGCCAGCCTGGTGAGGGTCTGCCTCCTGCACCACGTGACCTGGTCGATCAACTCGGTCTGTCACACGTTTGGCAACGAGGATTTCGAGGTGCGCGACAAGTCGCGCAACGTCGCGTGGCTGGCCATCCCATCGTTCGGCGAGTCCTGGCACAACCTGCACCACTCCGACCCGACGTGCGCCCGCCACGGCGCGCTGGAAGGGCAGATCGACATCAGCGCCCGCGCGATCTGGTGGGCGGAGAAGCTCGGCTGGGCCTGGGACGTGCGCTGGCCGGACGAGGGGCGGCTGTCGGGGAAGCTCACCGGCAAGCGCGGCAAAGGGCTTGGCGCGATGACGAAGCGCGACTCGGCGAAGCGAGATGACCTGATGGCCGCGTGATCGCCATGATGGACTTGTGAACTATCCAGACTCCAGCACCAACCACCGCAAGCGGATGACCGGCAAGGAGCGCAGGGAGCAACTGCTCGACATCGGTCGCAAGCTCTTCGCGGAACGCGGGTTCGAGGGCACGTCCATCGAGGAGATCGCCTCGCAGGCCGGTGTCTCCAAGCCGGTGGTCTACGAGCACTTCGGCGGCAAGGAAGGGCTGTACGCGGTCGTCGTCGACCGCGAGGTCGAGCGGCTGCTCAGCACCGCGACCGAAATCCTGGGCGGCGCGCACACCCGGGAGAAGTTCGAGGCGGCCGCGGTCGCGCTCCTGCGTTACATCGAGGTCAACGCGGACGGGTTCCGCATCCTGGTGCGCGATTCGCACCCCGCCTCGGGTGCGGGCACGTTCGGCAGCCTGATCAGCGACATCGCGAGCCAGGTCGAGTACATCCTTGGTGACTTCTTCCGCGAGCGCGGATACGACCCGAAGCTGGCGCCGATGTACGCCCAGATGCTGGTCGGGATGGTGGCCGTGACCGGGCAGTGGTGGCTCGACGCCCGCAAACCCCAGGTGGAAGTGGTCGCGGCCCACCTGATCAACCTGGCCTGGAACGGGCTGTCACAGCTGGACAAGACGCCGAGCATCTCCGCCAAGGCGGCCAAGAAGCAGCCGACCGTGCCGGGACCGGGCGGCCGGTAGCGGCCACTGCCACATCCCGGCGACGATCGCAAGCCCGCGCCGGCCGGCGTGGGCCGGCCGGTACCGGCCGGTTGGCGGCCGGTCAGGCCCGCGTGCGCCGGGCCACGACGAAGACCCGGCGGAACGGCAGAACGGTCCCATACGACGTGCGCGGATAGGCCGCGCGTGCCCGCTCGCCGTAGTCGGCCACGAACTCCTCGGCCTGGCCCGGGTCGAGGGCGGCGAGGACGGGCCGCAGCCCGCTACCCCGGTACCACTCCGTCACCGGGTCGGCCCCGTGCAGCACGTGCAGGTAGGTGGTCTCCCACGCGTCCACCTCGCACCCGGCCGGGGCGAGCAGGTCCATGTACTCGGCCGGATCGTGGGCCTGGCGGTTCAGTTCCACACCGGCCAGCAGCGGCTGCCATCGCGCCGATTGGACCAGATCGAGCAGGATCGCGTGGCTCGGCTCGCTGTAGTTGCCCGGCAGCTGGATCGCGAGCCACCCTCCCGGTGACAGCATGTCTACCCAGCACCTCACGACATTCAGGTGACCGGGAACCCACTGCAGGACGGCGTTGGAGACAAGGACGTCGACCGGCCGGGCGGGCCGCCACTCCCGCAAGTCCCCGAGCGCGAAGCTGAGCCTGGGCCGCCGCGCCGCCTCCGCCCGCGCCGCGCCGATCATCTCGGCCGAGTTGTCTACCCCGACGACTTCCGCGCCCGGCCACCGGTCGGCGAGCGCCGCGGTCAAGTTCCCGGGGCCGCAGCCGAGGTCGGCGACGAACCGGGGGTCGCTCGCCCGCACCCTGGCCAGCAGGTCGAAGAACGGGCGGCCCCGCTCGCCGGCGAACCGCTGGTATTCGCCTGGATCCCACATCGCGGCTCCACTCTCTCGATGTCAAGATATCATCCATGCCTGCGTCACCCGGCTAATCCTCGACATCGAGAGATATGCTGCGCGCCATGACTAAGCAGGTGACCGGGCAGGCCCCGCGCGATGAGGTGGACGACCTGGTCGCGGCCTGGCAGGCGCAGCGGCCCGACCTGGATGTCGAGCCGCTGCAGGTACTCAGCCGGGTGTCGCGGCTGGCGAGGCACCTGGACCGGGCGCGCCGGGCCGCCTTTGCCAGCCACGGCCTCGAGCCGTGGGAGTTCGACGTCCTGTCCGCACTCCGCCGCCAGGGCCCTCCCTACCAGCTCAGCCCGGGGGCGTTGCTGCACATCACCCTGGTCACGTCGGGCACGATGACGAACCGGATCGACCGGCTCGAACAGGCTGGCCTGGTTGCCAGGCGTCCCGACCCGCAGGACCGCCGCGGCGTGCTTGTCACGCTCACCGATGCGGGCTGTGCCCGGGTGGACTCCGCGCTGGCGAACCTGCTCACCAGCGAGCGCGTGCTCCTGCACCCGATTCCGGCCCGGTCCCGGCAGACCCTGGCCGATCTGCTGCGCGCCCTGCTGGCGCCGCTCGACGCGGAGTAACACCGACGCCCAGCCTCGCGCGCCGACCTCGGCCGGGCGCATAGCGGCCGGCCGACCGCGGCTCCCGCCCGGCCAGACACCACCCGACCCCGGAACCTCGTCCCGGCCGCGGGTTTAACCGGCCGTTTCCTCGGCCACCATCAGCCAGCGCTCTTCGAGGCGGGCCCTTTCCTCCTGGACGCCACGCAGCTCCGCGCCCAGCTCGATCAGCTTCTGGTAGTCGCTGGCCTGCGCGGCGAGCTCGGCCGACAGCTCCGCCTCCCGCGCTGCGAGCCGATCGATCTGCCGCTCCAGGCGCTGTAGTTCCTTGCGCGCCGCCCGCTGCGCACCGGCGGGCCCCAACCCGGCACCGGCGCTCCGCCCAGCGCCGGTACTCTGCCCGGCGCCGGGGCCGGGCTGGGCGTCCCCGGCCGCCCGCCGGGCGTCCTCCTGGCGTGCCCGCCGGGCGAGGTACTCGTCGATGCCCCCGCCGAGGTAGGACAGTTTGCCGTCGCCGAGCAGCGCGATCACATGATCGGTCACCCGCTCCAGGAAATAGCGGTCGTGACTGACCACCAGCAACGAGCCCGGCCACCCGTCGAGCAGGTCCTCCAGCTCGGTCAGCGTGTCCACATCGAGATCGTTGGTGGGCTCGTCGAGCAACAGCACGTTCGGCTCGTCCACCAGCAACCGCAGCAGCTGCACGCGCCGCCGTTCCCCGCCCGACAGTTCCCCGGCCGGGGTGAACTGCGTATCGCCCCGCAGCCCCAACAGCTCCAGCAACTGCCCCGCCGACCCCGCCCCCTCACTCGCCAACAGGTTCCCGCTCACCTCGGCAACGGCCTCCCGCGCCGACATCCCCAGATCCAGCCCAGCGTCGTCCTGCCCCAAATACCCCACCCGCACCGTCTTCCCAACCAACACCTCCCCCCGAACCTCAATCCCACTTGAGCGCGCCGCCGCCGCCGCGCTCGCAGCGGCGGGCGGCCCCGGGCCCAGAGATAGCCCCCGCGCCCCACTCGCGTTCGCCGTTGATGGTGAACCCGAGGCAGAAGATCCACCCCGCCTAAACCCCTCGCCCTCAACCCTCCCGGTCGCGCGCGGTCCGCCGGAACCGGCTCCCCCATCCACGCCCGCCAGCACCCGCAAGAACGTCGTCTTCCCGCTCCCGTTAGCCCCAATCAGCCCAACCCGCTCCCCCGGCCCCAACTGCCATGTCACGTCATCAAGCAGCACCCGCCCGCCGACCCGCACCGTCAGACCCTCGGCATCCACCACCGTCCTCCCCAGCCTCGTCGTCGCGAGCCGCACCAGCTCCACGCCGTTGCGCGGCGCCGGCTCGTCGGCGATCAGCGCGTTCGCCGCCTCGATCCGGAACCGGGGCTTGCTGGTCCTGGCGGGCGGCCCCCGGCGCAGCCACGCCAGCTCCTTGCGCAGCAGGTTGCGCCTTCGGCGCTGCGCGGCGTCGGCGACCCGGGCGCGCTCCGCCCTGGCCAGCACGTACGCGGCATAACCCCCGTCGTAGGAATGCAGCCGCGCGTCCGCGAGCTCCCACGTCCGCTCGCATACCGCGTCGAGGAACCAGCGGTCGTGGGTGACGACCACCAGCGCCGTCCCGTGGCTTGCCAGGAAGCGCGCGAGCCAGTCGATCGCCTCCACATCGAGATGGTTGGTCGGCTCGTCGAGCAGCAGCAGATCGTGGTCGCCCACCAGCAACGCGGCCAGCGCCACCCGCCGGGATTCGCCACCCGACAATCGTTGAGCAGGAGCGGCGAAATCGATGCCGGGCAGGAGCGCGGCGATCGCGGACCGGGTGCGCGGGTCACCGGCCCACACGTGTTCGGGCCGGCCGCCCGTCACCAGGTCACCTACGGTGCCGGCCAGCCGGTCCTGCTGGGGGAGGTGACCGGTCCGCAGGTCGCGGGAGCGGGTCACGCGCCCGCCGTCCGGCTGCTCCGCGCCGGCCAGGAGGGCCAGCAGCGTGCTCTTGCCGGCCCCGTTGCGCCCGACCACGCCCACGCGCTCACCCGCCGCCACCCCGGCCGACACGCCGTCCAGGAGCAGTCGCTGCCCGTATCCCTTGACGACCTTTTCGAGGTTGACCAGGTTCACGCCTGCTCCGTCGCGTCGGCGGTGACGCACGCTCCCGGCACCGGGCCGGCGACCGGGGCGACACCCCGGCACACGCCGGCCCCGGCCAGCGTGGCGGCCAGCTTTTGCGCGTGGCCGAGGTTCCTGGCGAGGAACGCGCACGTGGGGCCGGAGCCCGAGACCATGGCGCCGAGGGCGCCGAGCTCACGGCCCGCCGCCAGCGCCCGGCGCAGTTCCGGCCGGAGCGAGATCGCGGCCTGCTGCAGGTCGTTGGACAGAACGGGGCCGAGTGCGGCCGGATCGCCGGAGCGCAGAGCGGCCATGAGCGCGTTGTCCAGCGCGGGCTCGGGGGCGGTGAGGCCGCGGGAGGCGCGGATGCGGTCGCACGCAGCGTATACGTCGCTCGTGGACAGCCCGCCGGTGGCGAACGCAAGGACCCAGTGGAACGTGCCCGACGCGAGCGCGGGGGTGACCCGCTCGCCCCGCCCGGTCCCGATCGCCGTCCCGCCCAGCAGGGCGAACGCGACGTCGCTGCCGATGCCTGACGCCAGTTCACGCAGGTCTTGCTGGCTCAGGCCGGTGCGCCACAACTCGTTGCACGCCACCAGGGTGGCCGCGGCGTTGGCGCTGCCACCGGCCAGGCCGGCCGCCACCGGGATCCGCTTGGTGATCCTGATCGCGAGCCCGGGAGCGTCCGCCGCGCCGGGCCCGGCCACCCGCAGCAGCGCCGCGGCGGCGCGGGCGGCGAGGTTGCTGGCGTCCGCCGGCACGTCGCCCGCTCCCTCACCGGTGACGACGACACTGTCGCGGTCGGCCGGGGCGACGGTCACCTCGTCGAACAGGGAGACCGCGTGGAACACCGTCACCAGGCCGTGGTAGCCATCGGCACGGGCCGGGCCCACGGCGAGCTGCAGGTTCAGCTTCGCGGGCACGCGCACGGTCACACTGGTCACAGGGCTCACGATGCCCCGATCGTAGCCGTCTTTATCGTGATCATGACCTGGGCTGTCGCCCTGAGTACACCAACGTCGTGATCACGCTCAGGTAGCGGCGCGGGTGACGCCGGCATACCGGGCAATTCGGGTGAATTCAGAAACCGTCAACGACTCACCGCGGGCTCTCGGGTCTACGCCGGCTTCGCGCAGGATCCGCTCGGCCGCCGCCGTGCCACCGGCCCAGCGGGCGAGCGCCGCCCGCAGCGTCTTGCGCCGCTGCGCGAACGCCGCATCCACCACGGCGAACACGTCCTCCCGGGCGACGTCCGGCTCCGGCGGCGGACGGCGGGTGAACGCGACCAGGCCCGAATCGACGTTCGGGACCGGCCAGAACACCGTGCGCGGGACCAGCCCGGCACGGCGGGAGGATGCGAACCAGGCCAGCTTGACCGACGGCACTCCGTAGACCCGGCTGCCCGGCTCCGCGGTCATCCGGTCGGCAACCTCCGCCTGCACCATGACCAGGCCGCGCGCCAGCGAGGGGACGGTGGCGAGCAGGTGCAGCACGATCGGCACCGCCACGTTGTAGGGGAGGTTGGCGGCGAGCACCGAGGGCTCACCGGGCAGGCCGGGCAGCCGGGCGGCGTCGCCCGTCACCAGGTCCAGCCGGTGCGCCGCCTCCGGCGCCCGGGCGGCGACGGTGCGCGGCAGCTCCGCCGCCAGCACCGGGTCCACCTCCACCGCGATCACCCGGCGGGCGGCGCCGATCAGCCCGAGCGTGAGCGCGCCGAACCCCGGGCCGACCTCGAGGACCACGTCTTCAGAGCCCACCCCCGCCAGAGCAACGATGCGCCGGACCGTCCCCGGGTCCACGACGAAGTTCTGGCCCAGCCGCTTGGCGGGCCGGATCCCCAGCCGCCGCGCGATCTCGCGTGTCTCGGCCGGCCCGAGCAGGGCGTCCGCCGTCACGGGCCGGGCGTCACCAGGGGCCGAACATGCGCTCGCCGGTCGCGGTGAGCTGCCGGCACAGGGCCTCGACCGTGACCTGCTTGATGTCGGCGAGCGCGCGCACGGTGTAGGCGACCATCGCGGGCGAGTTCGGCTTTCCACGGTGCGGGACGGGGGTGAGGAACGGCGCGTCGGTCTCCACCAGCAGCAGGTCGGCCGGCGCCGCCGAGGCCGCTTCCCGCAGCGGCTGGGCACTGGAGAAGGTGACGTTGCCGGCGAAGCTCATGACGTAGCCCGCCTCGGCGCAGCGTTTGGCCATCGCGGCGTCACCGGAGAAGCAGTGGAAGATCACCTTCTCCGGCGCACCCTCGGCCTCCAGGATGGCCAGCACGTCCTCGTGCGCGTCCCGGTCGTGGATCATCAGGGCCTTGCCGGCCTGCTTGGCGATCGCGATGTGCGCGCGGAACCAGTCCCGCTGCACCGCCGGGTCGGCGTAGTCACGGTAGTAGTCCAGCCCGGTCTCGCCGACCGCACGCACCCGGGGCAGCGCCGCCAGCTCGGCGATCTGGGCCAGCGCCCGCTCACGCTGTGCCGGGGAGGACGCGGCGGCCGCGGTCTCGTTGGGGTGGACCGCGACCGCAGCGTAGAGACCAGCGTGCTCGGCAGCGCTCCGTGCCGCCCAGCGCGAGGACGCCACATCGACGCCGACCGTGACGACCCGCACGATGCCCGCGGCCCGCGCCGCGGCCAGGACATCGGCGGCCGGTCGCTCGATCAGGTCCAGGTGGCAGTGGCTGTCCAGTGCGGCGCCAGGCAGCGGTTCCGGCGGCGGCACGTCGGCGGGGGCAGGCAGCCCGCCCCCGGCCTCCCGGGCACCGGTCACGACCGCTCCAGCCGGGCCAGCTCCTCGTCGATGACGGACGTGTCCAGCTTGGCGAACAGCGGCTCCGGCCGCGCCAGCGGGGCGCCGGGACGGACCGGCACGCTCTCCCACCGCGCGCGGCTGGCGTAGTCGCCGGTGATCACCGGGTAGCTGGGCCCGCCGTCCTCGTCGACCTCCTTGAGCTCCGGCGTCCCCGACCACACGCCCTGCCCGCCCAGCATCGCGTACACCTTCGCCGACGACCGCGGCAGGAACGGCGTGAGCAGGGTCTTCGCGTCGTCCACCAGCTGCAGCACCACGTGCATGATCGTGCGCATCCGTGCCGGGTCGGACTCGCGCAGCGCCCACGGCGCCTGGTCAGACATGTACTTGTTCGCCTCGGCCACCGTCCGCATCGCCTCGGTGATGGCAGCCTTGAAGCGGGAGCGCCCCAGTTCACCCCCGATGACGCCAAACGAACGGCGCGAGCGCTCGAGCATGCCGCGGTCGGCGTCGGAGAGCGTGCCGGGCCCCGGGACCTCGCCGATGTTCTTCGCCGCGAACGCGACCGAGCGGTTCACCAGGTTGCCCCAGGTCGCGACCAGCTCATCGTTGTTGCGGCGGACGAACTCGCTCCAGGTGAAGTCGGTGTCCTGGCTCTCCGGCCCGGCCACCGCCACGTAGTACCGCAGCGCGTCCACGTCGTAGCGCTCCAGGAGGTCGCGGACGTAGATGACGACGTTGCGGGAGGAGGAGAACTTGCGGCCCTCCATCGTGAGGAACTCGCTGGAGACCACTTCGGTCGGCAGGTTGAGTGCGCCGAGCGAGCCCGGCGTGCCGTTCCTGCTCCCCTTGCCGTTGTAGCCGAGCAGCATGGCGGGCCAGATCTCGGCGTGGAAGACGATGTTGTCCTTGCCCATGAAGTAGTAGGACTCCGCGTCCGGTGACTGCCACCAGGCCCGCCACGCGTCCGGGTCGCCCGACCGCCGGGCCCACTCGATGGACGCGGACAGATAGCCGATGACCGCGTCGAACCAGACGTAGATGCGCTTGTCCGGGCGATCCCGCCAGCCGTCGAGCGGCACCGGCACGCCCCAGTCCAGGTCGCGGGTGATCGCCCGCGGGTGCAGGTCATCAAGCAGGTTGAGCGCGAAGTTGAGCACGTTCGGCCGCCACAGCCCCCGCTTGCTCTGCAGGTAGCTCCCCAGCGCCTCGGTGAAGGCGGGCAGGTCGAGGAAGAGCTGCTCGGTCTTGACGAACCGGGGGGTCTCCCCGCTGATCTTCGACCGCGGGTTGATCAGGTCTTCCGGGTCGAGCTGGTTGCCGCAGTTGTCGCACTGGTCGCCGCGGGCGTGCTCGTACCCGCAGATGGGGCAGGTGCCCTCGATGTACCGGTCGGGCAGGGTCCGGCCGGTGGACGGGGAGATCGCGCCCAGCGTGGTCTTGGGAAAGATGTAGCCGTTCCGGTAGAGCCCGGTGAAGATCTCCTGCGTCACCGCGTAGTGGTTGCGGGTGGTGGTCCGGGTGAACAGGTCATAGGACATGTCGAGGCCCACGAGGTCCTCGGCGATCACCCGGTTGTACCGATCGGCGGTCTCGCGGGGGCTGGCGTGCTCGTTGTCCGCCTGGACCAGGATCGGTGTGCCGTGCTCGTCGGTCCCGCTCACCATCAGCACGTTGTTGCCCGCCATCCGCTGGTACCGGCCGAACATGTCGCACGGCAGGGCGAAGCCGGAGACATGGCCGATGTGACGGGGGCCGTTGGCATAAGGCCAGGCCGGCGCGGCGAGGATGTGACGGGTCGCGGACATGGCCCAAGCCTAGCGGCGCTGGCCGAGTTGCCCTCACGGTTATTCGGCGGGGCCACCGCCGGGGTCCGTCCCCCGCCGGGCGAGGCGCGGCCGGCGATCCATGCCGCCGGCGGGAGATCCGCCACGGGCGTCCGTGGACGGTGATGAGCCTGGTCAGCGCCGGCGAGCGACCACCACGGCGGCGTAGACGTCTCGCTTGCGGAGACCGGACTCCTTCGCGACGGCGGCGATCGCCTCCTTGCGCGGCGTCCCGGCGGCCTCGCGCGCCACCACCTCCGCCGCGGCCTCGGCGGCCCCGGCCCGGCCGGCCACCGCCGCGTGCCTGGCGCCCGGCCGGGCCGGCGAGCCGGCGACGACCAGCGTGACCTCGCCCAGCAGGCCGCCGGCCACCCATTCCGCCAGCTCACCCAGTGTCCCCCGGCGGATCTCCTCGTGGGTCTTGCTGAGCTCGCGGCAGACCACTGCCCGGCGGTCCGGCCCGAAGGCCGCGGCGAGCTCGGCCAGCGTGGTGCCGGCCCGGCGGGCCGCCTCGAAGAACACCAGGGTCCGGGGCTCGGCCGCCAGTGCCGCGAACCGCCCGGCCCGCTTTCCCTCTCCCCGCGGCGGGAAGCCCTCGAAACAGAACCGGTCGCTGGGCAGCCCGGACACCGCCAGCGCGGCAGTCACGGCGGATGGCCCGGGCAGCACCGTCACCCGGAGCCCGGCGGCGGCAGCGGCGGCGACCAGCCGGTACCCGGGATCGCTCACGCCCGGCATGCCCGCGGCGGTGACCAGCAGCACGTCGTCGCCGGACTGGAGCGCGGCCAGCAGCCCGGCCACCCTGGCCTGCTCGACGCCGTTGCTGTAGGTGACGAACCGCCCGGCCGGCTTGACGCCGAGCGCGGCGGCCAGCCGGCGCAGCCGGCCGATGTCCTCGACCGCGATCACCGCCGCCTCGGCCAGCGCGGACGCGAGCCGCGGCGACGCGTCCCCGGGCTGGCCGATGGGCGCCGAAGCCACGATGAGGGTGCCTGGCTCGCTGTCTTTCATCCCAGACACACGCTAGCTTGCAACCCCTCATACGATGTGGCTCGATGATTGCATCACGGGCCGGCGCATCGGCCCGCGCCACAGATGTGGACACGGCTGCCTTCCGTGCCCGCATGGTGCCGCCGATGCCGGGCAGCGCCTTCTGGGGCTGGGTGGGGCCGCTGCTGGTGACGGCGTTCGGCGCGTTCGTGCGGTTCAACCGGCTGAGCGTGCCGCATGCGGTGATTTTCGACGAGACCTATTACGTTCCGGACGCGTTGGGGATCTTGCGGTTCGGGGTGGAGCACAACTATGTGGGGAACCGGAACCCGCTGATCGCCCGGGGCGACGTGCACATCTTCTCCCCCGGCGGGGAGTTCGTGGTGCACCCGCCGTTCGGGAAGATCCTCATCGCGGGCGGGGAGTGGTTGTTCGGCCTCACCCCGTTCGGGTGGCGGTTCGCGACCGCCGTGGTCGGCTCACTCGCGATCTTGCTGCTGGCGCGGACGGCGCGCCGGATGACCCGTTCCACGCTGCTGGGGTGTGTGGCGGGGCTGCTGCTGGCGCTGGATGGGCTCGAGTTCGTGATGAGCCGCACGGCGCTGCTGGACATCTTCGTCATGTTCTGGGTGCTGGCCGCGTTCGGAGCTCTGGTGGTCGATCGCGACCGTACCCGGGCCGCACTTGCCGACGCCGCCGCGGCCGGCCGGACCAGCGCGCCGCGGCTGGGGATTCGCTGGTGGCGGCTGACGGCCGGGGTCTGCCTGGGGCTGGCGTGCGCCTCGAAGTGGAACGGGGTCTGGTACGTGCCCGCGTTCGCCGCGCTGACGATCGGCTGGGACATCGGTGCCCGGCGCGCGGCCGGGTTCGGCGGACGCCAGAGGACGGGCACCGCCGTCCGCGACGCGGTCGCCCTGGTCACCGCGCTGGTGGTGGTGCCAACGCTGACCTACCTGGCCACCTGGAGCGGCTGGTTCGCCACCGGCAGCGGCTACGACCGGCACTGGGCCGCCCAGCACGGGATCCACACGCCGGTGATCTCGGAGCTGGTCTCGCTGTTCGAGTACCACAAGGCGATGCTCGGCTTCAACACCGGGCTGACCACGCACCACCCCTACCAGTCCAAACCGTGGACGTGGCTGGTGATGTCCCGGCCGGTCTCCTACTTCTGGTGCCCTAGCAGCGGGGCCCACCCCGTCTGCAGCAACGGCAAGGCGCAAGAGGTGCTGGCCATCGGCACTCCGGCGATCTGGTGGGCGTCCATCCTCGCGCTCCTGGTCTGCCTGGTCTGGTGGCTGACCCGCCGGGACTGGCGGGCGGGCGCCGTCCTGGTCGGGGTGATCGCGGGCTGGCTGCCCTGGTTCGCGTTCGCCGACCGGACCCAGTTCTACTTCTACGCGGTCACCTTCGTCCCGTTCCTCGTCCTCGCGATCACCCTGTGCCTCGGATTGATCATCGGCCCGGCCGCGGCCAGCTCCCGGCGCCGCGCGGTCGGTGCCGCCGTCGCCGGGGCCTACCTGCTGGGAGTGCTCTACAACTTCGCCTACATGTACCCGGTGCTCGCGGCGAAGGTCATCCCCTACAGCCAGTGGCTCGCCCGGATGTGGTATCACGGCTGGATCTGACCCGGCTCTGTCCTGTCCTGCCTGCGTACGGCAGTGACTATGCCGGGGACCCGTGCGGAGCCGCCCGCGGCGGGCTGCCCGCGGTGTCCGCGGACGGGGCGTGGGCGGGCAGCAGCGCGGGGGTGGGGACCGGCAGCCGCTCCATCTCCCCCGGCTCGAACTTGGTCAGCCCGCCGGCGTAGGTCCGTCCCTGCCCCTGGCTGACCGACCGCCGCAGGAAGGCGGCGAGCCCGTCGAGGGCGGCGGGCGAAAGCTGCTCACGCGGGTAGAGGCCGTGGGCGATGTTGACGTGCCTGGCGCCAGCCAGGTTGCGCACGAACGCGGGCGGCCGCCGTGCCATGTAGGTGGCGAGGATGGGCGCGGGCGGGCGCAGCCGCACCCGCCACCAGGGCCTGCGGTGGCAGGCGGTGTAGGAGCGCGCCGCCCCCGCCGCCTCGGCCCGCGCCAGGAACCGGGTCACCGGCACGAGCTCGGCGGGGGCCAGCACCGCCCGGGCCGCCCGGGGGTCGATGACGAACC
>Ga0081540_1002855_pt1 | contig 13990 bp, 14 predicted proteins | sample TabmetS2T1R1_FD_71024 | JGI IMG/M metagenome (GOLD analysis project Ga0081540, IMG submission 71024) | Tabebuia heterophylla rhizosphere microbial communities from the University of Puerto Rico - S2T1R1 | ecosystem: Host-associated > Plants > Roots > Rhizosphere ... | reverse complement strand
GGCGCCGCCATCAGTCGGCTCAACCGGCGGCTGCGCCAGGCGCGGCCGGTGGGGGAGCTGACCCAGAACCAGATCTCGGTGCTCACCAGCCTCGAACTGGCCGGTGCGCTGACCCCCCGTGAACTGGCCGATGCCGAGCGCGTCCAGCCGCCGACCATGACCAAGGTCCTGGCCAAGCTGGAGGAGCGCGGACTGGTCCAGCGCACCCCGCACCCGACCGACGGGCGGCAGGTCCTGCTGTCCGCCACCACGGCCGGTCGCGAGGTCATGGCGGAGCAGCGACGCGCCAAGAACGAGTGGCTGACCCGCACGCTTGCCGGGCTCCCGGCCGGCGAGCGGGAGACGCTGCGGCAGGCCGTAGAGATTCTGGGACGGATCGCCCGCCAGGGCGACTGACCACCCATCCCGACCGTCCACATTGGAGGCAGACAGCACAGGAGGCGAACAACCGGCGTGCGCGCGAGATTGGGCAGTACCTTCCAGTCCCTCGGTGTCCGAAACTACCGACTCTTCGCGATCGGGCAACTGATCTCCCTGGTCTTCAGCTGGGTCCAGATCACCGCCCAGGACTGGCTGGTACTCCAGCTCTCCCACGACTCGCCGTCCGCCCTCGGCGTGGTGACCGCGTTCCAGTTCACGCCGATCCTCCTGCTGACGCTGTACGCCGGGAAGCTCGCCGACCGCTTCGACAAGCGCCACCTGCTGGTGATCACCAGGATGCTCTACCTGGTCCTCGCCGGGCTCATGGGCGTACTGGTCACGACCGGCGCGGTGCGGCTGTGGCAGGTGTTCGTGTTCGCGGTGTTGTGGGGCACGGTCACCGCGATCGAGACACCCACCCGGCAGTCGTTCGTCTCCGAGCTGGTCGACCGGCGCCTGCTGCCCAACGCGCTCGCGCTGTCGGCGGCCACCTTCAACTCGGCCCGGGTGCTCGGCCCGGCCATCGGCGGACTGGCCATCGCGATCTTCGGTACCGGCACGGCGTTCGTGGTCAACGCGCTTGCCTACGTCGCGCCCCTGGTGGTGCTGTTCATGATGCGCCCGGGCGAGCTGAACCGCGCCGGGATGGCAGTCGGGCGGGTCGCGGCGCAGGACGCCAAGGTCTCCGACGGGCTGCGGTACGTCCGGCACCGCCCCGACCTGCTGCTGCCGCTCGGGCTCATGCTGGTGGTCGGCCTGGTCGGCTTCAACTTCCAGCTCACTCTGGCCGTGCTGGCCAAGAACGTGTTCCACACCGGTGCCGCCTCTTTCGGCCTGTTCACCACCGCGCTCGCGGTCGGCGCGCTGGGCGGCGCCCTGGCCGGTTCGGGGCGGCGGGCCCGACCGTCGGTGTGGATCGTGCTGCGGGCGGCCGTCGCCTTCGGTGTGCTGGAGACCGCGGCCGGGCTGATGCCGACGTACCTGACGACCGCGATCGTGCTGGTACCGACCGGATTCTTCATGATCTATCTGGCTCAGGCGGCCAACCAGCGGGTCCAGCTGGGTGTCGACGCCGAGCTGCGCGGCCGGGTCATGGCGCTGTACATCCTGGTCTTCATGGGTACCAACCCGATCGGCGCGCCGGTGCTCGGCTGGCTGGCGGAGACCTTCGGCGCCCGGGCCAGCATCTGGCTCGGCGGCCTGATCTCGCTGGTGACCGGCGGCGTCGCGCTGGCGGTGCGGCTGCGGATGGCCGGTGCCCGGCTGCGGCTGCGGTTGGTACCCGTGCCCAGGTTCTATCTCGATGTCGCCCCGTCGTGGCAGGGTGATCCTCATGGAGTATCAGCGACTGCTCGACTGCCTCTCCGACGACTTCAGCCGGCTGCGCCGGTCGGTGTCGTCGGCCGACCCGAGCGCGCCGGTGCCGAGCTGTCCAGGGTGGACGGTTGACGACCTGGTCCGGCACGTTGCCGAGGTCTACCTGCACAAGACCGAGTGCATCCGGCAGCGGACCTTTCCCCGGCCCTGGCCGCCGGACCTCTCCGCCGAGCCTGTCCTGACCCTGCTCGACCGGGCCTACCAGGAGCTGACCGGCGAGTTCGCGGCGCACCCGCCGCAGGCCCCGGCGGCCACCTGGTTCGAGCCCGAGCAGACCGTCGGCTTCTGGATCAGACGGATGGCCCAGGAGACGGTGATCCACCGGGTCGACGCGGAACTCGCCGCGGGCCAGCCGATCGGGCCGATCTCCGAGGACCTGGCCGTCGACGGGATCGACGAGGTTCTCGAGCGGTTCCTCGCGTACGGGTCGCACCGCTGGGTCGAAGAGTTCAAGCCGAGCCTGCCCGACCACGAGCTGCCGCCGGTACTCGTCGCCACCGACGGATACGGCTGGCTGGTGCGGGCGACTCCGGACGGCGCGTCGATCGAGATCGCCACCCCCCGCGCGGAGGCTCCGGCCACGGTCAGCGGCGATCCCGTGCCGCTGCTGCTGTGGCTGTGGCGCCGCATGGCCGAGGGCGTCGACCTCGACGGCGACGGCGAGCTGATCGAGCGGCTGCGCGCGCTGCTCCACGACGCGACGCAATAGTCTCGTTACACAGCGCGGCACAAGAATTGGTAGCGGTCGCTGCTGCCGAGGCATAGCCTCGAAAGTTGTGGCGGTGCTACACGGCCTGCTGATCCTGCTGACGCTCGTCGCGCTGGCCTGTCTGCCCTGCGCGCTCGCCTTGCTGGTGACCGCCGACTTCGCCGCCGACGCCATGTTCCGGGCCATCCGCCGCCGCGTGCGCGGCGCCCGCGGCAAGTGGACGGCGCGGCGCCTGGCCCGGCGGGCGGGCCTGCCGGCCGCCGCGGCCGACGCCCGACCGGCCGGGCCGCCGATCGAGCAGATCGCCGCCGACCTGCGCCGGCTCGGCCGGCAGCGGATCGGCGTGGCCACCCGCTCGACGGTCTGGTTCGCCGCCGTGCAGCGCGCCTACGACGACCGGCTCAGCCTGGCCTGCCTCGAACTGGAGATCCCGCAGCACCTGCGCGAGCTGACCGGCGTCGACCTGGAGATCGAGCGGGTGCGCGTCGAGGGCGAACTGGTGGCCGCCGGGATCGGGTTGGTCAGCGGCAACGGGATGGGCGGCGACGGGCTGGTCGGCGGGGACGCGGACCACCGGCAGGACCAGCGTTGAGGCTGTTCGTCGCGATCGACCCGCCGCCACCGGTACTCGACGATCTCGCCGCGTTCGTGGACGGCCTGGGCACGGTGCGGGCGGGGGTACGAGTGACGGCGCGGTCGCTGTGGCACGTGACGCTGGCCTTCGTCGGCGAGGTACCCGAGGACCGGCTGGAGGCGGCCGTCGCCGCCGTGGACAGGGCGCGGGACCTGGCCCCGTCGGGTACGGTGCTGCGGTTGGCAGGCGGCGGGAGGTTCGGCCGTGGACGGTTCACCATCCTGTGGGCCGGTGTGCACGGCGACCTCGACCCGCTGCGCCGGGCCGCCACCCGGGGACTGAAGTCTCGGCGCCTGCCCTTCGACGGGCAGCGGTTCCATCCACACCTCACCCTGGCCCGGCCGGGCGACAAGGTACCCCGTGAGGTGGTCTCCGCCGACCTGGAGGCACTGGCCGGGTACACGGGTCCACAGTGGACAGTCGACCGGCTCGTCCTGTACCGGAGCCACCCCGGTCCGAAGCCGTGGTACGAGCAGCTGCACGTCGTGCAGGTCCCGCCCGTCCAGCCGGAGCCGGCCGGGCGGGACCGTCACTGACGACTACCAGGCCCACGCCTCCGGGCCGGGTCCGCCGTTGCCGATCGGCGGGAACAGCTCGTCCAGCCGCGCCAGGGTCGCGCCGTCCAGCGTCACGTCCAGCGCCTCGATGGCGCCGTCGAGCTGCGACATGGTGCGCGGACCGATGATCGGCGCGGTCACGCCGGGGCGGGACAGCAGCCAGGCCAGCGCCACGTTCGACGGCTCGGCACCCAGCTCGGCGGACAGCTTCTCGTACGCCTCGATGGTGTCGCGGTGCTCGGCCAGCCCGTCGCTGGACCGGCCCTCGGCCGAGCGGGCCGCCGTGCCCTCCCGCTGCTTGCGCAGCGCGCCGGACAGCAGGCCGCCGTGCAGCGGCGACCAGGGGATGATGCCGATGCCGTACTGGATCGCCGCCGGTACCACCTCCACCTCGACGTACCGGGTGAGCAGGTTGTAGATGCACTGCTCGGAGACGAGTCCGAGGAAGTGCCGGGACGCGGCCGCCGCCTGCGCCTGCACGAGGTGCCAGCCGGCGAAGTTGGACGAGCCGACGTAGCGCACCTTGCCCTGGGCGACCAGCGTCTCCATGGCCTGCCAGATCTCGTCCCACGGGGTGGACCGGTCGACGTGGTGCATCTGGTACAGGTCGATCCAGTCGGTCTGCAGCCGGCGCAGCGACTCGTCCGCGGCCTTGATGATGTGCCGGGCGGACAGGCCCTGGTCGTTGGGCCAGTCCGACATCCGGCCGTACACCTTCGTGGCCAGCACGACCTTGTCGCGGCGCCTGCCGCCCTGCGCGAACCACCGGCCGATGATCTGCTCGGTGACGCCCTCGCCGGTCTTCCACCCGTACACGTCGGCGGTGTCGAAGAAGTTGATCCCGTGTTCCAGGGCGCGATCCATGATCGCGAAACTGTCCGGCTCGGTGGTCTTCGGTCCGAAATTCATGGTGCCGAGGCACAGCCTGCTGACCTTCAGGCCCGTCCGGCCGAGGTTGGTGAACTCCATGCCCACCAACCTAGCCGGCGACGCTTGCCCAGCCGGATCCAGTCAGCTCAGCAGGCGACGCTCGCGGAGTCGGCTCCGGCGGGCTTCGCCTGACGCGGGCTACGAACTGCTCTCGCGGGCGGCGGGGGCGGTGCCGAACAGCACGTCGTCCCAGCTCGGCAGCCGCTTGCGGGGCCGGTCGTCCGGGGCGGCCTGGTCCGTCGACGGGTTGGACCGCCGCGGCCGCAGCACCGCCAGCGACGGCACGGCCGGCACCTCCTTGGCCAGGTCCGGGTCCTCGTCGAAGGCGCCGCCGCGCATCGGCCGCGCGGCGCGGCGCGGCTCGGCGAGACCGGCCGGCTCGTCCGGGGTCAGCGGCCGGTCCAGCGAGGCCATCAGCGCGTCGCGGCCGGACCGGATGAGGTCGGCACCCCGCGCCGCCGGCTCGGCCGGGGCGTGGGTCTGCTCGGGGATCGCGTGGCCGGACTCGCGGCCCGCCTCGGCCGCGCCCAGGCCCCGACCGGTCTCCGCGGCCAGCCCGCGACCGGTCTCGGCCAGGCCTCGGCCGCGCCGGTCGCGTCGGGCCGGGTCCACCGCCGGGCGGATCGGCTCGTGCCCACCGCGACCCAGCTCGGCCGGGCGGGTGTGGTCGCGCCCCAGCTCACCGCGGCCACCCTCGCCACGGCGCGGTGCGGCCAGCCCCCGGCCGGCACGCTCGGCCGGCAACTCCTGGCCGAGGATCGGCGCGGGGCGGTCGGCGCACAGGTACTGCGCCATGTCGTCGTGCGGTGTCACCTGCTGGCGGGTCTTGTCCAGCTCCCACATGGCCTGCGCGGTCGCCTTGCCGCTGGGCCAGGTCGCGACGATCCGCCAGGTGCCGTCGTCTCGCCGGTAGGCGTCCCAGGAGATCTTCTCGGCGTCCACGCCGTGCTGGGCGAGCCGGCCGTCGACGACCTCGGCGAGCGAGGCTCCCCGCTCGGAGTTGCGCAGCCGGGTGCGGCGTGCGTGCTGGGCGAGCATGGCGCGCTCCTGCAGCACCGGGCCGGCATAGCGCAGCACGCGGTCGACCGGGACCCCGGCGATCCGGGCCACCTCGTCGGCGGACTCGCCGGCGCGGATGCGGGCCTGGATGTCGCGCGGGGACAGCGACGCGTCCGGATCGGCGGGCTGTCCCGGCGACGGAGAAACCGTGGACTGGCCGGGCCGTTCCGGACGCACCGCGGCTTGGATGCGGTCGTCGATCGGCAGGGCGAGCAGGCGGCCCACCTCGTCGGCGAGCACGAAGGCATGGCCGTCCTCGGAGAGGGCGACGAAGCGTACCGGCCGCATCGCTTTCCTCCGTCCGTACTCGCGAGGCGTCGACTTATCCCGACACCGTACGGCACCCGGCGGCGGCGGCCGGTACGACACGCCGCCGCTCAGAGATGCGAGATGACGTAGTCGATGCTGGCGGTCAGCCGCTCCACGTCGGCCGGCTCGACCGCCGGGTACAGCGCGATGCGCAGCTGGTTGCGGCCCAGCTTGCGGTAGGGCTCGGTGTCGACGATGCCGTTGGCGCGCAGTACCTTGGCGATCGTCGCCGCGTCCACGCCGTCGGCGAAGTCGATCGTCGCCACCACGTTGGAGCGCAGCGCCGGGTCGGTGACGTAGGGCGTGGCCACGTCGGAGCGCTCGGCCCAGCCATACACGATCGACGCGCTCTCCGCGGTGCGCTTGGTGGCCCAGGCCAGCCCGCCCTGCTCCAGCATCCAGTCGGTCTGCTCGGCGGCCAGGAAGATGGTGACCAGGGCCGGGGTGTTGTAGGTCTGCTCCAGCCGGGAGTTGTCGATCGCGGTCACCAGGTCGAGGAAGGCCGGGATGTACCGGCCGGTGGCCTTGATCTCCGTGGCCCGCTCCAGGGCGGCCGGCGACATCAGCGCCAGCCACAGCCCGCCGTCGGAGCCGAAGCACTTCTGCGGCGCGAAGTAGTAGACGTCGGTCTCGGACAGGTCGACGTCCAGGCCGCCCGCGCCGGAGGTGGCGTCGATCAGCATCAGCGCGTCCGGGTCGGCGTCGGCCACCCGGCGGACCGGTACCGCGACGCCGGTCGACGTCTCGTTCTGCGGCGTGCAGTAGGCGTCCACGCCCGCCTCGGCGACCAGTCGCGGCGCCTGCCCGCCCGGGGTGGTGTGCACCGTCGGCTCGCCGAGGAACGGCGCGGCCTGTACCGCGGCGGCGAACTTCGCGCCGAACTCGCCGAAGTTGGCGAACTGGGCCCGGTCGCGGATGAGCCCGAAGGCGGCGGTCTCCCAGAAGGCCGTGGTGCCACCGTTGCCGAGCACCACCTCGTACCCGTCGGGCAGCCCGAAGAACTCGCCGATCCCGCGGCGCAGCCGCGCGACCTGGTCGCGTACCGGCTTCTGCCGGTGTGAGGTGCCGAGGTAGCCGGTGGTGACGCGGCTCAACGCCTCGATGGCGGCCGGCCGCACCTTGCTGGGCCCGGAGCCGAACCGGCCGTCGGCGGGCTTGAGCTCGTCAGGGATCCGGAGGTCCACGGGTCGCTTCCTTCCAGCAGAGTCAATCGCAGGCAGCGCCCGAGGATCCGGACGCCGCCTGCGATTATCCGCAAACTCAGACGCCGTGCGGGATTTTGTCCCAGCCTTCGACATCCTCCGGCTTGCGGGGCTTGGGGCCGACGTAGGTCGCCGACGGGCGGACCAGTCGCTCCAGGGACTTCTGCTCCAGGACGTGCGCGCTCCACCCGGCGACCCGGGCGCAGGTGAACATCGAGGTGAACATGTGCGCCGGTACCTCGGCGAAGTCCAGCACCACGGCGGACCAGAACTCGACGTTGGTCGCGAGCACCCGGTCGGGCCGGCGGTTGTGCAACTCCTCCAGGGCCGCCTTCTCCAGCGCCTCGGCGATCTCGTACCGGGGGGCGCCCAGTTCGCGGGCCGTGCGGCGCAGCGCCCGGGCGCGGGGGTCCTCCGCCCGGTAGACCCGGTGGCCGAAGCCCATCAGCCGCTCGCCGCGGTCGAGTACGCCCTTGACATACCCCTCCGCGTCGCCGCTGCGCTCCACGGCCTCGATCATGTGCAGTACCCGTGACGGAGCCCCGCCGTGCAGCGGGCCGGACAGGGCGCCGATGCCGGACGAGATGCAGGCAGCCACGTCGGCGCCGGTCGAGGCGACCACGCGGGCGGTGAACGTGGAGGCGTTCATGCCGTGCTCGGCGGCGGAGATGAAGTAGGCGTCGACGGCCTTGACGTGCCGCGGGTCCGGCTCGCCACGCCAGCGCTTCATGAACCGCTCGACGATCGTGGCCGCCTTGTCGATCTCCTTCTGCGGTACCGCGGGCAGGCCCAGCCCGCGGGCGGCCTGCGCCACGAACGAGAGAGCGGTCACCGACACCCGGGCCAGGTCCTCGCGGGCCTGCTCGGCCGAGATGTCCAGCAGTTGGCCCAGCCCCCAGTACGGTGCGAGCATCGCCACGGCCGACTGCACGTCGACCCGGATGTCGCCGGAGTGGACCGGCACCGGGAACGGCTCGGCGGGCGGCAGGCCCGGGCCGAACTTGCCGTCGACCAGCAGCGCCCAGACGTTTCCGAACGAGATCTTGCCGATCAGATCCTCGATGTCGACGCCGCGGTAGCGGAGCGCGCCACCTTCCTTGTCAGGTTCAGCGATCTCGGTCTCGAAGGCGATCACGCCCTCCAGACCAGGCTTGAAATCGGACATCTTGCTCTCCTGGATCTTGTGTCCTCGCTGACGGGACCCGCGCCGCGTGTGGGAACGATGTTGCGGATAGGTTTCATCTTGCCTGGCGGGCAACTCGCTGGGCGAGTTGACCGCCATGTGCTACTCGCGACATCTTCCCCGCTGTGCGCCCGTCGATGCGATGGATCGGTGCGCGATTGTGTTCCCGACAACAGTTCTTCGCGCAGCAAAGCGTACGGGGGAAGGATGAGTGAGGGCAGCCTGCGGTCATGATCGGAAGGAACGGGGTGAGCTACCACACGTTCGAGGACATGCGCCGGGACTACTCGGGGGCCGAGCTCGACGAGCGGGACCTGGCCGCGGACTGGCCGACCCAGTTCGGTCGCTGGCTCGCCGAGAGCGCCGCAGCCGGGCTGCCCGAGCCGAACGCCATGGTGGTGGCGACCGCCGGGCCGGACGGCCGACCCAGTGCCCGCACCGTCCTGTTGAAGGGGTACGACGAGGCCGGGTTCGTGTTCTTCACCAACTACGAGTCGCGCAAGGGCGGGGAGCTGGCCGCCAACCCGCAGGCCAGCCTGGTCTTCCCGTGGTTCGCCATGTTCCGGCAGGTGCTCGTGGTGGGCGCGGTGGAGCGGACCAGCCGCGAGGAGACCGAGGCCTACTTCGCCACCCGGCCGCGCGGCGCGCAGCTCGGCGCCTGGGCCAGCCCGCAGTCCCGGCCGCTGACCGGCGGCCGTCCCGAACTCGAGGCCGCGTGGCGCGGCGCCGAGGAGCGGTTCGGCGACGATCCGGTACCGGCGCCGCCGCACTGGGGCGGCTTCCGGGTGGTACCCGAGACCGTCGAGTTCTGGCAGGGCCGCACCAGCCGGCTGCACGACCGGCTGCGCTTCCGGCGCGACAGCGGTGGCGGCTGGGTCGTCGAGCGGCTGGCACCGTAGTGGACTCCGAAGCCTCCGCGTTGGGCGCGACCGGCACCGAGGTCGTTCCACCGCCCCGGCGGGGTGCCTGGCGGAAGGTCGCCATCGACGTCCGGCCGCTGCGCCACCCGGCGTACCGGCGGATCTTCATCGGCAACGTCACGTCGTTCTTCGGCTCCCAGCTCACCGCCGTCGCGGTACCGGTGCAGATGTACCAGCTCACCCACTCCACGCTCTGGGTCGGGTACCTGGGCCTGGCCGGCCTGCTGCCGCTGCTGGTGTTCGCGCTGTGGGGCGGCGCGCTCGCCGACGTCCTGGACCGGCGCCGGCTGCTGCTGACCAGCTCGACGCTGATGTGGGCGGTGACCCTGGCTCTGCTGGTCCAGGCACTGCTGCGGCTGGACAACCCCGGGCTGCTGCTGGCCCTCGTCGCGCTGCAGTCCGCGGCCGTCGCGGTGAACATGCCGACCGGCTCGGCGATCATCCCGCGCATCGTCAACCGCGACGAGGTGCCCCAGGCCAACACCCTCAACTACACCGCCAGCACCGCGGCCTCGGTCGCCGGGCCGCTGGCCGCCGCCTTGTTCATCCAGCACGGCGTCGGCTGGGCCTACGCGGTCGACGCGCTCACCTTCACGCTGGCGCTGTGGGCCGCGCTGCGGCTGCCCGCGCTGCCGCCGCAGGAGGCGACCGAGGCGCGCAGCGGGCGCCTGTCCGACGTCGCGTTCGGCCTGCGGTACATCGCGACCACGCCGGTGCTGATGCTGTCCTTCGCGGTCGACATCATCGCCATGGTGCTGGCCCAGCCCAGGGCGCTCTTCCCGGCGATCTCCGCGCAGCGCTTCGGCGGCGGCGGGATCGGCTGGCTCTACGCCTCGATCGCACTCGGCTCGGTCATCGCGGGGCTCACCTCGGGTTGGATCGCGCGGGTACGACGGCAGGGCGTGGCGCTGATCGTCGCCGTGGTGGCCTGGGGCCTCGCGGTCGCCGCCGCGGGCCTTGCCCGGCAGTTGTGGCTGTGCGTGCTGCTGCTGGCCGTCGGCGGGGCGGCCGACCTGGTCAGCGCGATCTACCGGCAGACCATCCTGCAGACCTACGCGCCCGACCGGCTGCGCGGCCGGCTGCAGGGGGTGTTCACCGCGGTGGTCGCCGGCGGACCCCGGCTCGGCGACATCCGGGCCGGCGCGACCGCCGTGCCGCTCGGCCTGACCGGGGCGTGGGTGGGTGGCGGGATCGCCGCCGCGGTACTGGCCGTGCTGCTGGCCGTCGCATTTCCGATGCTGGCCCGGTATACGACCCGATGACTCGGCAGGCCTGACGAACGCTGGCTGGTGCCGCTCCGACAAGCTACGCGGCTGCGTTAGGGTCGCCGTCATGGATCACAAGGACCCGCCCTCGGGTACTCAGTGGACGATCCGGGACGGTGACCACGAGGCCGTGGTGGTCGAGGTGGGCGGCGGGCTGCGGGCCTACCGTCACGCCGGCCGCGAGGTGCTCGACGGGTACCCGGCGGACGAGCTGTGCCCCGCCTCGGCCGGCTCGGTACTGGCGCCGTGGCCGAACAGGATCCGGGACGGCCGCTACACCCTGGACGGGGTGACGCACCAGCTCGCGCTCTCCGAGCCGACCGCGAACAACGCGATCCACGGCCTGGTCCGGTGGGTACCGTGGCACGCCGTCGAGGTGTCCGACCGCGCCGTGACCGTCGGCTGCACGCTGCCGGCCCAGCCGGGGTACCCGTGGACGCTCCGGCTCGGTACCACCTGGGATGTCGGCCCCGACGGCCTGCGCGCCACCCACCGGGCGACCAACCTCGGTGACCGGCCCGCCCCCTTCGGCCTCGGCGTGCACCCCTACCTGGCGGTGCCCGGCCGGGTCGAGGACGTGATGCTCAGCGTGCCCGGCCGCACCCGCCTGCTGCTCGACGGTCGCAAGCTGCCGATCGGCGCGGCCCGGGTGGCGGGCGGCGACCGGGACTTCACCGCGTCGCGCGCGATCGGCGGCGCCCAGCTCGACGACGCCTTCGGCGAGGTACCCGACGGCGGATCGGCGGTCACGTTGTCCACTGTGGACGGAGAGTCGATCGCCGAGGTCTGGGCCGACGGGTCGTTCCGCTGGTGGCAGGTGTTCACCGGCGACCCGCTGCCCGCGCCCCGCACCCGCCGGTCGGTCGCGGTGGAGCCGATGACCTGCCCGCCCGACGCCTTCCACTCCGGCCGCGACGTCATCACCATCGAACCCGGCGACACCTGGCAGGGCAGCTGGGGCATCGCCCCGGGGCGGTAGCGATGGAGCTGGACAGCGTCATCAGGCGGCGGCGGATGGTCCGCAACTACGATCCGGACCGGCCGGTACCGGCGGAGGTCACCGACCGGCTGCTGGACTACGCGATCCGCGCCCCGTCCGCCGGGTTCTCCCAGGGCTGGGGCTTCCTGGTGCTCACCGAACCGGGGGACCGGGCCCGGTTCTGGGCCGCGACGGTGCCGCCCCACACCGGGCCACCGGATTCCTGGCTGACCGGGATGAGCCGGGCTCCGTTGATCATCGTGCCGCACTCCAACCGCGAGGTGTACCTCGACCGGTACGCGGCGCCGGACAAGGGCTGGACCGACCGGGACGAGGCCCGCTGGCCGGTGCCGTACTGGCACATCGACGCGGGGTTCGCCAGCCTGCTGATGCTGCTGGGCGCGGTGGACGCCGGGCTCGGCGCGTGCTTCTTCGGGATTCCGCCGCTGGCCCTGACAACCTACCGGGCGGCGTTCGGCGTCCCAGAGGAGTATCTGCCGATCGGCGCGATTACCGTGGGCTACCCGGCACCCGACCGGCGGTCACCATCCCTGAGACGCGGCCGGCGCGGTGTGGACGAGGTGGTACACCGGGGACTGTGGGGGGCGACGCGCTGATGGCAGGTCGGGGCCGGCCGCTACGCTGGCAGCCAATGGTGGACGGGGAGCGTGCGCGAGGGGGAGGCGACCCGGGGTGATCTTCAAAGCCGTGCGGGACGGCCGGCCGTACCCTGAGCACGGCCTGACCATGAAGGAGTGGGCAGAGATCCCGCCCCGGCCGGTGCGCCTCGACCAGCTCGTGACCACCAAGCGGGAGCTGGCGCTGGACCGGCTGCTCGCCGAGGACTCGACCTTCTACGGGGACCTGTTCCCGCACGTCGTGGAATGGGAGGGCGGCCTCTACCTCGAGGACCGGCTGCACCGCGCAGGCGACGGCGAGGGCGCCGGCGACGTACGGCGCCGCCCGGCCGAGCGCGCGCGCCGCCGCCGCGATCCCGCAGCCGGCGAGGATCGCCAGCGTCACCGCGAGCGGCACGCCGGTCTGTCGGTCCTCGATGCCCATCGGGTTCAGGAACACCGCGTACGCGACGTCGCCGGCGGCGACGAAGAGGAGGAGGACCGCCGCGCCGCGCCGTCCGCGCCGCGCCTTCCCCCACGCGCCGCGCTTGCCTCACGCTGCCTGCCGGTCCAAACTCGCGCCACGCCCGGCCCTGACTCGTGACACGCGCCGATCCTGACTCGCGCCACGCTCTCGGCCCGGTCACGCAACCGGGAGGTCGGCCAGCCTGGTCGCCGCGAACGCCAAGGTGAGCAGAGCCAGCAGGACGAGCAGCGTACGCACGGATCGGTAGCGGAACGACGAGGTGACACCGGCGAAGAAAAGCGCCACCGCCAACAGGATCGTGTTCAGCGTGTAGACCTGTGAATGCTGGGCAGCCTGCTGGGCGGCAACCGCAGCCGCGTCGGCCGCATTCTGCTCGCTCAGATAGCCATTGCTCTGTGCGTCGACATATTGCGGGTCGTCCAGCAGCGGCGTGGGGGCACCACCGGCGCGAACCGTTGCCTCCCACTTGTTCAGGAAAGGCAGCAGGCCCTTACGCACCATGGTCTTCCGGTAGAACTGGGCCAACTCCGTGTTGTGCGCCTGCACCGCCTGTGCGTAGAGCATGATCACGCTGGAGTCGTAGGAATAGGTCTGTACGGCCAGTCCAAACTTCCGGTTCGCCTCCAGCCGGTGGTTGGTCTGCTGCTGGTTGGCCTCGCTCTGGGCACCGGACCACTGGGTCGCCTGGTAGCCGCACCACGCGGTTCCCAGCGTGGCGATGGCCAGCAGAACGACGGCGATGACCTCGAGCAGCCGGTCACCCGTCACCCGGTCCTCATCCATCTGTACCGGCCGGTTCGCCGGGGTCGTCAACGGCCCGCGCCGGAGGAGGCATCGGCCCGGGCCCCGCACGCAAAGCAACCTGCAGGGCATTGGTACGTTCCACCAGGTCCCGCCACAAATCGGTCTCCCGGTACCGCCACGCCGCCTCGCTGGGAGCGCCCAGACGCTCCTCCAGGTTGGCGTCGTTCTGCGCGCGTACGGCCCTGGTCTCGGCCTCCGCCCGCTCACGCTCCAGCTCGTACCGTGCCCGTACCGTCGCCTGAATGACCTCGCCGGTCTTGCCGAGGTCGACCGCGCCCAGCACAAACCCGGTCATTTTGATTCCCTCGGCCTGAAGCGCCTTGCGAACCGCCTCGGCCAGGCGCTCCTCGCAGGCCGTGCGCTCGGCGCCGAAGAACTGCTCGATTCCGAAGTCGGTGTCACAGAGCGTGACCCGCGTGGCGCGTGCGCTCTGGTCGCGAACCACCCCGAAGACACCGTACGGCCCGAACCGTTCATGCACCTCGCGAAGCCGTTCGGGGATCAGCTGGAACCGCACCGTCATCGCCACCGTCGCCTC